>Ga0114993_10002274_pt1 | contig 21316 bp, 18 predicted proteins | sample ArcticOcean_MG_C_FD_87042 | JGI IMG/M metagenome (GOLD analysis project Ga0114993, IMG submission 87042) | Marine microbial communities from western Arctic Ocean - ArcticOcean_MG_CB2_150 | ecosystem: Environmental > Aquatic > Marine > Oceanic | place: Arctic Ocean: Canada Basin | collected...
CAAGTAGAGCAGGGTTACATGCAATCGGCCCAAAAATACCATTGGTTGGTGCTGGAATCGTTGGTGGTTTAGAATATATGGAAACCGGGGATTGGAGAAAGGCAACTACCCGCGGAGGGGGGACCGCAGCCGGCATGGGCGTCGGTGCAGCTGTTGGTGGTGTAGTAGGTCTTATCTTCCCGCCTGCTATACCGGCGCTAGCCACTATTGGTGGTGTTGTTGGTGGTCTTATTGGTGATCACCTTGGAAAGAAGGGGGCTGATGCTTGGTTTGAAGACAAGCGAGAACAAGATAAAAAGGCTGATATAAAAACAGAAGAAAGTCAAATAACATTAATGCAACAATTAGAACGAATGTTTCCTGGTAAAGATACAGTTTATAACATGGAAACGGGACAAGCATCAAAAGAAGGAACAGCAGTGCAGCAGAGAGGAGACATGATTTCAATCGCATTAAACAGTCAAAGAATTCTCGAGGATATAAATAAGAAAGAAAATCCAGGCGCGCCGGCTCCCAGTTTAATACCTGTACCAACTAATAATAATAATACTGATTCAACTACCGCGGTAGAGTACGCTAGCGGTCAAGATAAGTTCTTATCCTCATATTTAGCTAATATTGGATAATATTTAGCACAAATAACATTGGTGATTAAATATTATTAATGGCAGGACAAAAAGGACAGCAAATAGGACAACCAGGCTCAGTTGGTGCACCCGGGGCACTTGGTAGCGCTGGTATACCTAGGAGATATGACATAGTCAATGAATATGCTTGGACTACAGTTCCTAAGAATTCAGAACTACGTGCTGAAGCACCTAATGCTTATGTTACAGGGTACCGGCTGCAATTTTCACAACTACAACAGTTTACAGAAGGTTATATAGGTCTGGTTCGACAGCAGACTGCCAACAATAAAAAAAACCCTATACAAGAAGGTTTAGATTTTTATAAAAATCTATATAAACCAGGGACTAATAATACAAAAATTAATTTTAATTTTCCTTATTTTGATAATAACATAAGAAACTTTGCAAATAATTTTGATGATACGTTTTCTAAAGTAAGTAGCCGTGGAGCACAGTTTGGGGGACCATTAGCAGATGTCTTTGGAGGTTTGGAAGGCAGCATAATTGGAGGAGCTGCAGCGGTCAGTCAATTTGGATCAACTATGCTTAATACGCAGCTAGGAGATACAAGCAAAGGAAGCTTTGGCGGAATAGGTAAAGCAATTGGTAGGGTAGCTGACGCATTGACGAACACTAATAACGTTGCGGGAACGTATATTGAAACACCTAAATTTTATCAATATGAAAACACGGATGCTCCTTTGAGGGTACAATTTATATTAGCAAATACAATTGATGAAGGAGATGCTGAAAGGAATTTACAGTTTATAAGACAGTTTACCAAAATTAATAGACCTACGAGACTGGGGCCTATAGCAATGACCTTTCCTTACATTTACCACGTTGAAGTACCTTGTCAAAGATATATAGAATGGGCTTTCTTACAGGATTTTAGCGTAGAATTGTTAGGCACTAAAAGAAAAGTCCGGAATCAAAGTGGTGGGTGTACTATAGTACCAGAAGCTTACGGTTGTTCATTTGCATTTAAGTCATTAACAGTTGAAGCGGCTAACTTCATGGAGGATGATTTGTTATGTGACAATAACTGCGCGTTTGAAGAATATACAGCGAAGCAGGATAAATCGGATACAAAGATCATAGAACGCGCAGAAAAGTGGAAACGTGAGGACGATGAGATAGTTCAAGGCTATTGGACTCGTGAGAGAAATAAAACACAAATCCCTGGAGAAAATAAGGGAGGATCACCAGGTAATACTGGATCTGGAGAATATGTACCTAAGGTGAATGAATATGTACCTAAGGTGAATGATAAATCAATACCTAAGGTGAATGAATATGTACCGCCAGATAACCAAAAGCAGGAGGAACAATCTAAAGACCCTTTTAAGATTGTTCCTAATGTGTTTGAAGATTCTGTTTCTATAGAAACAGAACCTGACTTTAGTGGAAGGATCACGTCACCACGTAAGGGTAGATTTGATGCTACTAAGGAGGGTGGTAATTGGGCTAATCCTAATAAACCAGTAGATGAGACTAACCGCCCGGGGACAAATTACAACAAAGACGGCTGGGAAACGATTGACATTCAATCACATAAAGCACGAGAACCGAGACAGCCATATAAAGGTGGTGGACTTAACTCTAATGCACCTAAGCGTGACCCGGGCCTTATTCTTCCAGGTGATCCGCGATGGAAAGGAGGAGGTGATAATCTATCTAAAGAAGATAAAGAAGCCATTGAAAGGTTACAGGGAGGTGGGTAAATAAAATTATGAGCTTAACAGGAAAAACAGGACAGTATCAAGATAAAATACCCGGATTAAAGAACTTACCTCTATCGAGGTATGAGCGCATATTTAAATTATACACTGAAGGTAAACAGGGTAAGCAGTTTTACTTTTATAATATATTGAATAAAATTGAAATGCCCGACAACATCGATTCTAGTATTTTAGATACATATGTAGTAAATGCTAGAGAGCCGCTTACAACCACTTCTTATAATATTTACGGTGATATCGATAGCTGGTGGTTATTGTATCTCCTCAATAAAGATCTATTAAGTAAGAAATTCTATGCACCTCCTGGGACTCAATTACAATATATCTTGCCTAGTAGTAGAGAATTAGTATACCAACAGATAACTAATATTACTATACATAATAATAAACATTTTTAATGGCAGGTGAGGTAACAGATAAAATTTTTAAAATAAATGGAGAAGATTATAAATGCGAATTCATTTTGTATAATTCTGTAGATGGTAAAGATCATCGTAGTGCAATACACTTAACAAAGGGTGCATTAAAGTCTCTCGTTATAGAAGAAAATTTATTTGAGCCTTTTATAACTGCAACAGCTATTATAAACAACCCCGTTGATATGATCGAAGAGCGGTTAGTAACAAAGGGAAATGGTACAGATAGACTTTTTATATCTTTTTATTCTGAGGAGGACCCTAAATTAAGAGGTTCTAAAGAAAAATATATAGTATCAGAATCAATTAAAGTGGAATATGAATTTGTAATAGTGGGTGAGTCTAATAGTGTTAGTGAAACAGATAGGTTTGGTAACTTTAAAATTTATGATCTTGTAGATTTAAACTATCATAAACTAAATTCAAGAGTACCTTTCGAGGAAACAGATGGAATTCCCAATGAGTTTTATGGTAAACCTATTGGTGAGATAATAAAAAATTTATTAAAAACAAACCTAGGCGAGGGTGTTGTTGACGATGATCCGACTGAGGGTAATTGGGATGATGGGAACCATATAACTGTTAGACAGCCTGAAACGTTTGATTCTTTAAAGACATTTGATTTTAGAACTTCAGATTTAATAAAGTACTTGCTTAGTATATATTATAAAGATGAATCTGGTACTGCGGTTCAGGGTATATTACACTACAACCGCATAGATGGTATAGGTTTAAAGCAAAATGCATTTTCTTTACGACCTATTTCTACTATATTTAAAGATAATAAAAATAAATTAACTGAAGGGTTTAAGATAGGCGAGTTAGATAATAAAGAGGAGGGAGCCGGTACTAATAAAAACAACCCAACGCTAATTAACTCAAAATTAGGGTTTTCAAATATAAACCAATCACAGCTACCTAATACTAGTTTATCCACACCTATGTTTAATTACAGTAATAGGTATTTTATAAATTATAAAGTTAATACACATGAGGTAGTGTCAGGTAACATAGATATAACAATATTAAAAATAGCAGATAAGAAAAAATCTTGGGGCAAAATATTTGTAGATGAGGCTTTTAGCGCAACCGGAGGTAAACCGATTGCATTTATGCCGCTAGATTTGAATAGTTCAAAATATAAAACTATAACTTACCCGTTTAGTCATAATGTTAACGTAAAATTAGCAGAAGCGCAAATGATGTCAAATTTAACATTTTTAAACTTACAGTTGGGTTTCACAAATTTAGGATTTACAAGGAGGTCATGCTCACAATTTATCGATATCATTAGACCAGCTGGCAGTACTGAGATCCGGCAGTACGATAGTAAAAAAAAGAAGTTCATAGATATGCCTGGATTTCAAGATGCCAAGTTATTAGGGAGATGGCTTGTAACTAATTGCCGGCATGAGTTGATAGGGGATAGATATTTAAATGCTATACAGTGCGTTAAAACATATGTAGGGCCAGATTTGGAAGGATTAATACAATGAGCTTTAATCCTTCACAATTGGTGAACAAGCAACTTAATGATCTTAAGGGTAAGGTAAAGATTGGTAAAACACCCGGCCTTAATCTACCTGGCGGGGTTATGGGTGACATAATAGGTGTGATTGGTGCACCACAAAACTTATTAACCAAGGCCATAGGTTTAGCTACTGGAGGTATTGGCGCTATACTAGCCCCGGTAATAGGTATAATAGATAATAAAGTAGAAATATTACGAGCCCTAGAATCTACAAAAAATCAATTTGACTGTTTAATATTAAGTGACTGTGATGGTAAACCTCACGGACCTCTAGGAGGCGTGTTTTCTGATCTCGAGCAAAACTTTATGGAATCGTTTCAAAAGGTCTACCAAAAAGGTCTTAATGAGCTAAATCGATTTGTTGATAGAATAGATAAATTTGGAGACGGTCTTAGTGATTCATCACTAATTTATTATACAAACCAATTAGCTCATGGCCCCATGGGTGGTTTCTTAGAGAGCGTTGGCGCCACTAGTGGGGTTTTTGCTCCTGTATCAGATTTAATTGGACAATTAGGAAACGCCACTAAGTCAAATTCTTCTACTCCAGTTTTAAAGGGGATTGCTTTAAACACTACAAATGATATGTTTAATAAATCACCACAGTTTGTGCAAGATCTAATAGTAGACGCTACTAAGGTAGTTACATCTGTGTATAACTTTAATTTTGAAAGTGTTGTTATAAACGATAATACTCTACCCTTTATTGATAAGAATAATCCGGCGAGACTTCAGCAAGAGCATGCCAAAGGGGCCGGCCCCGCAGGTACTGCTAATGGAAATAAGCTTGTAAAGGATATTTCTTTCCTAACTACTTCTAATAACTTGGTATCTGGTATATTGACTAAAGTGGAGAAACTACTAGGATCGAAAGCATTTAGATTATTTGGAATTTACAAAACATTAAACTACTTTAATGAAGAGAGAAACAAATCCCGCTCATTTGATGGGTGCATTGATAGGTTATTAAGGTATGTGCAATTAATATTCAGCGAATCAGGTGACCAAGTAATGCAAGAGAGGTGTGCTGCCATATGCACTAATCTAGCAGGTAATGTATATAATAGTCAAGACAGGTTAAACTTTACTATAAAGAATAATGGTATCTTTAGATTAAACACAGTACAGGGTCAGATGGGATCAGGTACACCGCCAGGAGATACAACTTCAATAGCTGGTCCAGGGCCTAATACAGTACCTGGTACAGCTCCTATATCTGATCCTATTACTATTACACCTCCTAAGATTATTTCTACTGGAGAGGTTATTCCAGATTCTGAACTTTGTGAAGATGAAGAAGATTGTAAGGATCTAAACTACTAAACATCGATGACGTCATCATCATTATCAATAAGAGCTTGCATAATATCTTCTCTAGATAAAAGAACACGTGTTTGATTATCGGTAATGTTTATTCTTTCTTTACTTTCCACATCGATTTTTTTAACTTCAAGCTGTGTATCGTTTCTTTCTTTCGAAGAATGAACTTTTTGTAGTATATCTATAGCGCCTGTGGATGCTTTAATTAATTCAGCGAGCGCGGCTACGTCTCTGTTTTCGGGGGCTGAAGAAATGTAATCATTAACGTTATCTACAATATCTAACGACTTAGTAACTAATTTGCTAGATTTGTTCATAATAAACTCTTCCAAATTATCTCTATTTATTTCGTCGACTTGTTCATACTCACGAACATCTTTCTTATTACCCTTTAATTGAGTAATAATATCATTAACTGCATCATCTAGTTCTGCCATACAAGTATATTTAATCTAGTCTTGAATTTTTCACTATGTATATTATCATATAGCATATGCCAACAGTTGTAGTAAAATTTAAAAAAACTAATGAAAACGCGGTAATCCCTTTAAAGAACCATGAAGATGATACTGGAATGGATGTAACCGCTGTAGAGAGTAAGGTTATTCCAGCGAGAAAGTCTGCGGTAATAGACGTTGGGTTAGAGTTTGCTTTTATTAGTCCTAAGTTTTGGATTAAGGTAGAAGGTAGATCTGGTCTTGGATTTAAACATGGTATCTTACCTCACCCAGGTATTATTGATAATGGGTATAGGGGAGATGCTGGGGTAAAGCTTTATAACTTAACTGACACGGATTATAAAGTAGAAGCTGGTGATAGAATTGCTCAATTTGTAGTATATACTAATCATACGATTGTCTCACAAGAGGGTAAGACTGAAAAATCAGAAAGAGGGGCTAAAGGCTTTGGATCATCAGGAAAATAAATTATGGTAGATTTTGATAAAATTTGGGTAGAAAAATATCGTCCAAAAACGCTAGACGATATAATTTTGGACGATAGAACCCTAAGTATAATAAAGGAGTTTAAAAATGAAATACCTAACTTATTGTTTGTTGGTAATCCTGGGACCGGAAAAACGACACTGGCTCAGGTTATTGTTAACAGCATACTCAAATGTAACTATCTATACATTAATGCTTCTGATGAATCCGGGATTGATACAATTAGACATAATATAACTAACTTTGCTCAGACTAAATCATTTGATGGCGGTATAAAGGTAGTTATATTAGACGAGGGAGATGGTCTTACACCGCAAGCGCAAGCTGCTCTTCGTAATACTATGGAGTCGTATGCAAAGTACTGTAGGTTCATTATAACTGCAAACTATAAACATAAGATCATACCAGCTCTACAGTCTAGATGTCAATCTCTAACTATTAAACCTGTATTAAATCAAGCTGTAAAGAGATGTTATTCTATTTTACAAAAAGAAAATATTACAGTATCAGAAGATCAGAAAAAGAAGTTTGTAGAGGTAGTAAGGAAAACGTTTCCAGATCTTCGGAAGACAATTAATGAGCTTCAAAAGAATGTTATTGATTCTGAATTATGCATTACAAGTACTAGTGCTGATAATGAGCTATTGGAAACCGTCTATAAAAAGATACAATCTAAGAAGTGTTTAGATGCTAGGAGGTATCTTATTGAAAATGAAGATAGGTTTCAAGGTGATTATGATACGCTGCTGTGTAATTATTTGGACTTTATATATACTGCAACTTTAGATGATATGAAGAAAAAGGCAATGATTGCTATTATTGCAGATCATCTATATAAGAGTGCTTTTGTTGTTGACAAAGAGATTAATGCATTCGCATGTTTAGTAAATTTAGAAAATGCCTTACATTAAACAAAAACGAAGAGGGCAAATTAGCCCTGCTGTAGTTAACTTCTGTCCTGAAAATGCAGGAGATTTAAACTATGTAATTACTTTAATGATAGACAACTACGTAGGTAATTACGGAGAGAATTACGCTAATTATAACGAGATGATTGGGGCTCTAGAATGCTGTAAGCTTGAGTACTACAGAAGGTTAATCTCTCCATATGAGGATGAGAAGATAAAAGAAAACGGGGACGTTTAATTTAGATCAGCCAAATACTTATTCGTATAAGCAGTTACAGCAGGAGAAGGGGTAGCAGGGTCACTTGGGATGACCGTATTTTGTTTTGGGAGATCTCTTGTTGGGTAATCAACTGCACCTGGTGCTTTTGTTTCCTCTGCTTCTTCTGGTTTAATTATTACTTCACTATCACGCCTCATCTCATCGGGGATAGGTAAGAGGTTTGGTGCGTATTGTACAGCTTGGCCTAATTCACCTGGTACAGAAGTATAATGTGTATAACGGCCGCCACCTGTATCAAGCGCAATGTTAACAACTACACCTAAAGAAGAAGTATCTGGGTTAGCTGGGTAGCGTGGTGATGTTGTGTCTTTAATGTCAACTACTCGAATATGCAGTCCTGAATCAATCATATCATCAATTTGCTGCTGAGTTGCTTTACCGAGACTCTTATACCCATCTAAGCTCTTAAAATTATCATTAAACTTAAATACATCGCCAACGAGGAAACCTCCCCGCTCAAAGCGTTTCATATAATTTTCATGTAATTGTATAAATTTATTACGTGCCATAATATTATTTATACTAATCTACTATTTTTTATAGATTGGTGTGACTGATATTCTTGGGTTTATAAGTTCCTGCAGTTTTTCTAAAGCTTCTAAAATGTCTTTACGTTCTTTACTAGCTTCCCCATGGCATCTATCAATTGTAAAGGTATGTGTTGTTGCAGCTTCTATATACTCAACCCATTTATTGTCTACAATCTCATGTTTATTATGTGGATTCATGCCAAGCTTTGTTATAACTGTTTCTTTTACGTTTTTCCACACTTCATCGACACTGACTTCCACATCAATTTCCTTATTTAGGAGACCTTTTACTTGCATTGTTTTATTATAACATAGTTCCTAAAATAATAAATATACTTATGAGAGAAAAAGAAAAAGATTTCGACACCCTAGCTTCAGATATTTTGATTGAACTTTACAACGATATCAAGGAACATGAAATTGACCTAACGGATGGTGAGAATGAGGAAGAAGATGGTGAAAAACCATCTTCTGGTTTGTCTAAAAAGAAAAAAAAGCAAGTAGCAAAAAAAGCACGAAAAGGTGGTGATATAGGTAAGCCTGGTAAAGGATTTGAAAAAGTTGAACGTGCAGCAAAAAAATCAGGTAAATCTCCTAAAGCAGCTGAAAAAATCGCAGCTGCAGCTATGTGGAAGAATGTAAAAAGATAGCACATAAAAAGAGCTGTATATTAAATATAATAAATGGCTCTTATTAAGTTAACAGATATATCCGTAGATAAGAAGGATGACGCGGCTCTCGATAACGGCTATCTATATAAAGATCTTTTCTTAGATCTCGAGCTAGCTCGGTACTATAATAGACAACTAGAGAAAACCGACAATTTAAAAGACGTTGAGGGGTTATATGATTTAGAATCTATTAAAAATAGCATAGCAAATATATTCCTAACGTCACCTGGTCAAAAAATACTCAATCCAGAATTTGGTCTAGATTTAAGAAGATACTTATTCGAGCCGATGAACAGTTTCACAGTCTATGAAATTAAGGATGATATAAAAAATAACTTACCTTCACAGGAGCCTAGAATACAACTCGAAAATGTTGAAATAAAAGGTGACCGAGAAAATCAAGCTTATTATATTACCCTACAAATTAACGTTCCTTCATTAAATGCTTATGGTATTTCATTTAAGTCGCTATTAAATAGTAATGGATATTACATCTTATAATTATGCCCACTTCAAATACAACTAACGATTTTTTAAATTTTAATTTACCACAGGATGCTTATGTTGCATTTGATGCGGTTAGTTTAAAAGATTATATTATTGATAGGTTAAATGAGAATGAAAAATTTACAGATCAAAATTATGAGGGTAGTAACCTCGCTGCGGTTATAGATGTAATCGCTTATTCCTATCACGTACTTCTCTTTTATTTAAACAACACAGCTTCTGAGGTTGATTTTGACCAAGCTACTCTGTACGAAAACATGAACAGAATAGTAAAGTTAATAGGTTATAAGCCTGCGGGTAAGCAAACATCAATGGTGCCTATTAATGGGGTCGCGACCGCTGATTTAACTCCTAGTAACTACACCATTAAGAAATATTCTTATTTTCTTGCTGGTGGTGTGCAGTATAATTTTATAGATAACCTTTCTTTTGATAAGGTAGCTGCGGGTGCAGAGACACTTACTACGTTAAATAATAACGCCGTATTGTATCAAGGATCAATAGGTGAATACCCTGACTATATAGCGCAAGGTGAAAAGTTTGAAGTGCTACCTATTGTAGTAGAGAATTTAGTAAACGAAGCTGATGATCGATTTATAGCGGATAACACATTAAGTGTTGCTGTAAAGGAGACAGCAGACGATACTTATTATCAGTATAAAGAGGTAGATAGTTTATACCTTACAAACTCGGTAAATAGAGTGTATGAAAAGCGTCTAAATGAAAATGGTAATTTTGAAATAAAATTTGGTAATGGTGTGTTTGGTAAGATATTAGCTGAGGGTGATACAGTGACAGTAGATTATATTTTATCAGATAATACAGAGGGTATAATAAGCAAAAATATTATTAACGGTAATAAGCTATTTGTATATGATTCTGCTAGAAGAAGAGCTATATTTAACGATACGTTTGCAAATAAGCAAGACACAACATTTTTAGATCTTACTAATAGTGCTTATATTACATTTAACAACCCGGTTGCTTCTTCAACGCTCGCAGATGAAGAGACAGTAGATCAAATAAGACAAAATGCTCCTAAGTTATTTTCTTCGCAGCTTCGATTGGTATCAGAGAGTGATTATGAGACGTTCTTTAAAAAGAATATGGCTAATATTCTTCAAAGTGTTAAAGTAGTAGATAATGATTCCTATATTAACGAATATATAAAATATTTTTATGATATATGTGTAGATGCAAATAAGGTAAACAGTGTTATTATAAATCAGGTTAACTTTGCTGATTCATGTGACTTTAATAATATTAACGTCTTCACTGTACCTAAATTTACTTTAACTGAGGATAAGACCTACCCACCAGATCTAAGTGTCTCTTTTAAGAATTTAATCGTGGATCTTACTAAAGGTAAAAAAATAGTTTCTAATAGTGTTGTCCCAAGAGACCCTGTTTATATGGCATACGGGTTAGGTATATCTAATAAAGGCACTCTAGAAGTAAGCGATTTAGATAATACAAAGCTATATGTCATAAGAGAGACAACCAACAAGATTAACAAAGGTACTTTAATATCTAGAGTGTCGAGTTTAATAAAGGAGTTCTTCTTAGCAAAGAATAATACTTTGGGAGAAAATTTAAAAATTATTGATTTAACTAATTCAATTTTATCCCTTGAAGGTGTTAGACGTATATATACTTCGAATAAAAGCGAAGGTGTGTCGTTTGAAGGCATTTCTTTCATATCATTTAACCCTCTATACCCTGAAAGTGATATAAGCGTAATAAATCAAGATGTAACACTACCTTACTTTAAGTTTCCATATTTGTATTCGCCTATGTCAGTAGCTAACCGTATAGAGGTAGTAGATGAATAATATAAAAACAGCATACGCGCTTTTCGATATATTCGATTATAAGAATGAGCAAGTTACTACAACTTATAATCTCCCGGTTACTCCGCTCACATTTAAGGGCAGGATACCAACACAAACATTAAGCTCTACCCCAGTCAACTCAACCAAAACGGTATTTGATTTTGGTGACGGTACAATAGGGCATGGTCTAACTAGTACACATATATACAGCAACCCTGGTCAATATAATGTTAAAATGATTATTAGAGACTGTGATAATAATGCTATTTTAGCTTCATATAACACTGACGTTACTATTACTGATTACATTGCTAATACCTTTACTGTTGTACCTAGCGCTGCTGTCGCTGGTACAGAATCATTAAGTGGGTTGGTTGCAAGTGAATGGTCTGTCCCTATTGAGATTACAATAAAGTCTCCTAATTATCAAGATTTTCAAGACTTATACTTTTCTGTATCTGGTCTTAATATTCCTAATTATTTTAATTTAGATAAAAACAAATTTAACCATCTTAAAAAATACTTTACAGTAGCTACAAGAGAATATATAGACACTCTTTCAGCCTACGAGTATGTAGATGTTGAGACAGTTTCTTTAACTTCAGCAGATGTATATGTACAGTTAAAAGGAACTAATTTAGTTAGCTCAAGTGTAAGTGCAGTAGATTCTATATTTGTTGGTAGTACTGGTAGTAATTTCGTCTACTTTAAAACTGACATGGTAGATAACGATGTCTCAAAATTTAATCTATCGTTTAACAAAGACAGATCTAATGTTTACTCACCTGGATTTGATGGATACGAAAATAATGATTATCTTAACAATTTTTTGCTATCACTATCTGCTTCTGTAAGTGCAGTAGCAGCAAATCAACTGAGTGCAATATCTATAACTTCTAATGGGTTAAGTAACGAGGGAGATGAACCGAATTCATTTCCAATAAACGATGTTCAATATAAGGGGGTTGGTATACCGTTTGTATTAAAGCCGGTTAACACTAGTTATACTGTTAAAGCACTATCAGCTAGTCCAAACCCAACATTTGAAGTGTTGTCTGGTCTCACCGTCCCCGGTGTTGATGGTATTGTACCTGAAGCTTACTATACTGTATCGAGTTTAAGCGCGACCTTATCTACTGTAGATACTGATTTTTGGTATAGGGGAATTTTAACCTTTAATGATAATGTTTCAGGTTCATCAACCAACTTAACACTTAGTACTTCAAACTCTTTCCTTTCTGGTAATACTTCTACCACGTTAAAAGGTAAAACACATTTTACTTGCTACCCAAAAACCTTCTACACGTTATATAAACAAAATGAAGATTTTAATTTTGAGCAAACCATTAAAGATCTAAGGTTCCAAGAAATTCTTTTAGATAAAGATATACTATTTACTGATTTTATTGGAACTATATTTGGTAACATCAGCAGTGATTATAAAATATTAGGTAAAAAAATATACGAGAGTATATTTAACTTTGTCCCTAATACAATGGATATAGATGTATGTGACATATCTAATTTACTTAGCATTTCTGATATGCTCGGTGAAGATGGGCTTGTATTTAATAGAAACGCGTTTAGAGGGCCGGCTGGGATAAAGCGTATGGCAAATATTCAGAGTGTTAAATATAACAAGCTGAGAGGAACAGCAAACAAATTTAACGAAAATTATTTTAGTTTTGGTCGGTCAGAGAAGACAACCTATGGTAGAAATTTAAGCAGTCAAATAGATCCGCGTACCTATGAAGTATCTCCAGGAGTTAATATAGTAGCTTATGAGAAATTTAGCGAAACTTACGTCACATTAAATACATATCAACCGCTTTCAGCTCATGTAAGCAATTCACGATCCGGTAATGCTGGTACATACATGCTAAGTGACTTCAGCACATCCGTACCAGCAGGCTCTGCAGCAACAAGTAGTGGTCCTTATTGGGGGTGGCCGCTTGTACTACCTGATACATATACAATTGAAGATGTTGAATCGTATTATGAGTTTTACAGCCTATCTGGGGCTTATGATAACACAATGATCGGTGGTATGGTGGATTATAGTAATATTCTAACAACCCTCAGTTCTACTATACCTCTAAGTAGTCTCGAAGGTGATAATAAAATATTCGATGTAATGTTGAGAGACACATTATTTAGTAGTCTATCCTTGTTCGAGTAATAAATATGTATAATGGATGATATTGTACAAGGGTTCCCTAGCGTTGGTTTATCTATTACTAATCCTGATATTAGTAAAGATAAAGCATTAGATCGGAATGAGCCGTTTACATTTTTAGAGTTTGTTAATGCAACAAAGGAAATATATCAGCCAGATACTTTAGAAAAGTTTTATAATCACTATATTAAGGAGTGGAATAAGGAAAATAAGGGAAAACGGGGCAAAGATAATGAAATAATCATTGAGAGATATAGAGAGTTTCTTCGTGATATAACTTTAAATTATTCTACTAATGCTGAAAGAACCTTTTTATCACAAATAGACTTTAATGATCGTAATGATTTGCAGATAGCTGTTTCTTTTTATAGTAAAAAAATAAGAAGCGTAATTGGTTATTATAAAGAGAAGAGAGATGATTTATATTTTACTAATGTAAAGCATAAACTAAAAGGTAGTAATACCGGGGCGCAACAGGCAGCTTATGATTTGGTTATCGATTACTTAGAAAATCGATCAACTGCTAATATTGATTACGACATTGAGTTAATTAAGAAGAATTTATCTATATCATTAACAGAATTTTTTGATAACTATTCTCAATATTTTAACCACACACCAGATGAGCAGTATTATGGTAAAAATTTCAAAGAGTATAACCCGGATGGACCACCTCAGAGTAATTTATTTTTAGCGGGTGATCAACAGCTTATTGACGAAGTATTTAAAGGCGTAAGTGAAGATATAAGACAGCTAAAGCAAGCAGGAGAGTTATTTAAAAACAAAAGAGCCCAGACTAAAAAATTTATGGGCGCGGATTTTTGGTATCTAGCTACTGATGGTACCGGTACTCCAGAGATTGGTATTTTATTTGAAGCAGATAAGCCATATGCAAATTTTTTAAATCAAGATTACCCCTCTACAGCCTCTGTGTTTTCTAATGATATTACCAGTGAACGTAATCAGGGATTCTTTAAACCTACAAATACTTCTATTAATTCTATCGAGAGTAAACGATTAGAATTTTTTAGTAGAGATAAATATGACCCTAATCAGTTATTTATTTTTCCGGATCCTAACATCTTTACTAACAATCAAGATATTATAACATTTGTTATAGATACTTCAAAATCTATCAACAACGCCAGTAAAGGTATAGCGGCTAATCAACCTAACACTACTAAAAACAGTTCATCATTTATAGGATATAACTCATACATCCCAAGAGAACGAAACCTCAACACTGATTTATCATTTTTATATGATGAAGGATACATAACAGATGGTAAGAAAGACCTGTATGGTAATATATTCGGATTATTAAAAGATGAAGATTACTATAGAAGCAATGTTACTGTAGAAACTCAAACTAATATTAAAAATTTAATATTAAACGGATATCAATTTTTTGATGATATGTATGGTGAGGGGTATAACTTCAATTACGATACTACTGATTCTTCTACCTTTGCTCAGCAGACTAGATCTGGGCTATCTTCCTTTACTAATAGTATGACTGGGTATTCAGTATCCGCATACAATATATTCTTTAGATATTTTGACCCCTATCAAAGATTAATTGATCCAAGTCCATTATCCGGAGTTGATTATACCACTACAGAAACAATGTCAGCGTACAATGCAGGTGTAGTGGCTGAGGGGGGTTATTTTAAATTTAATAATAGTGACGCGTTAGCTGACCCAGTTAGATCGGGGTTAAGTGCTTACACTGCAAGTACAGATCAATTTTATTTTTCTGATTTAATAGACGCTGGGATTTCCAATATAGCAGGTTCTACTGCAGTACGCGCTTTATGTGATGCTGCCTACCCGGCTGCCAGTGGCGACTTTACATTTAATGCTAGGTTATCCGGTGGTAATAATGTATTAGATTATGATGGGTTGCTTTTCTCTGACCTGGTTGAATTTAAACCGGACGCGGGGACTTATGCATATGATGATACTGTGTTTTCACCGACTGAATTTAGCACTGTAGATACAGCAGCAGAAAATTATTTTGATAAGGAGGATCATTTAGGTAAAATTTACGTAAAAAATATAAACAAACCACCCGGGTCAAATGTTAATGAATTAGTAAAAACGTTTGATTATTTACATGCAAAATATAATGCAGCTATTGTGCATAACCTATCCGCTGCAGTTAACAATTTCGATATATTTTATAACACACTCTTTATTGAAACTAGCTCGTACCTAGTAGTAGAGCAGCCATCTTATACAGATAAAGAATTTGTTTCACCAAATTCTTTCCCAATTAAAATTACACATAGTACTGATAAATTTAATAAAGTTAGCAATCGCTTTAAAGTAGGTGATAATGTTTTTTATATAAAGCTAATAAAGGAATTTATATCTAGTGAATGGGAAACAACATCCGGTCAAAAGAACGTAAGGGTATACCCGGAAATATACAAGTATAATTATGCAGATAACTTAAATGAAAAGGTATTTCCCACAAATACAAATACTGTAGCTACCCTTGCTACATTTTTTGATTTAACTGGCAGCGACAATGTATATATTGAAGCTAGTAAACCTCATCTTACCTATAGTAGTGAGAATGAGCAATTTAGTTTAGGGTTTATATTAAAAGATTTAAACAAGGGACCTGTTCTATTGAGTTATCGATTTGCATATACAGATAAGATAGACTTCCTTAAAACAATTTACTATCCGTGTAATTACAATACTTTTACATACACGTTTATTAATAATTCCGGTGTTGTTAATTTTAACAACCTAACTATGCCACTCTCATCATCAACACCAACTCTGTCAACGATTGGATCGCTATCAGCAACCGCTTTAGTACTATGAACACCCATACTCTTACATTATCTTCAACTACTGCCACCCAACAAGTATCAGCTGCGACGGTGGACTTATTCAACACGACCCGGGTTACTTTGCAGCTAAAGAATGTGTATTCTGACATGTTTCCAAATTATATTGGTATTGATTGGGGAGATGGCTCTGCAATATATGAACCTGATATAAAAATATATAGGGATTATAGAACGGATTCAATTTATCCAGAAATCGAAAATGGTGCATCACCGGCTTTTTTGAATCAAAACTATACACACGTTTATTACCCTTCAAACTACGCGCTAAAGAAAGTATTAACATTTAGAACTCTTGTAGGTTACATTAACGGTGATACGGCGGCCTTTTCAGTGCCTATTAATGTGAGATCTGAAGGTTATTATCAAATTGTAGATGATTTAGAAATTAAAAATATTGATTTACTTGATGATAAAGAAAATAATAATAGGTATACCTTCTTAACTAAAAACGACAACTTTATTGTACAGCTTTATTCAAGCGATTAACCCATAGTATAGGATAAATATATTAAATGGGATATTTAATTAAGTCGAGTTTAAGCGCTCTTAGTTCTGTTGACGCTACGTTTTGCCCTAAAAATGTAGAGCTAGATCAATATAATAGTACATTTATAGGAGGCTTTGGGTTTAATTTTATATCTGCTCTTTCAGGAGTTCAAAGCTTTAAGAATTTAAACTTTACAAATTTTTATTTAACTAATAAGGTCTTGTTAGATAACGTTACTACATATGATTCTATAGCGATAAAGCCTTCAAAGATTTTCACTACATTAAACTTTTGTAATACAACACTGGCGGGTGGATCGTTCTTAACATTTCAACCACCCGCGAGTTCATTTTTTGCTAATAACAATATTAGAGACCAAGAAGGATTTTACGGTCGTACTGCTATAACAAAAATAGAAGAAGATGCAGATAATTTCGAAATATCAATTATTGATGATTTTACATGTAGAGTATCTTATATTGAAAATAACTACCGCTATTACTTAACGGTATCTGAAAAAGAGCCAGTTAACAATGAAAGAGAAGTGTTATTTGTTGGAGAGAATATTTTATCACTATCAGCTTATGCATTAGAGTATAGATTCTTTAAGCATTTGGATAATAGTTATATACAGCTATATTCTGAAAAACGGGACGTTGCTCCGGATGGTGAAACTAGTGCGAGGTCAGTAGGTACCAAATATATTATAGAGCCTACCGGAGATAGTGGGAAGCTAACAGCAAGTGCTATTTTAAGCAGTAGTATACTAAATGAATTTTACGCTAGTGATAGAACTATAAAGTTAAACCAAGAAGTTAATTTAACACCCCCCTCACCTTATAATACATCGTTTGTTACTTACAACAGCGCTGGTAATGGTGTTGATAACGATAAAAGTGATTTTAGTCTACCATCCAATTACTTACTTTATAGCAGTAGCAACGCTGGACCACAAGACTTTAACTTAATTACCCTAAAAAATATAGCCAATAATCAAGATGGGTTTACATCATCTAATAATCTTCTTTCAACTTCTGATACTGCTGTGTTTGTGCAAGATTTAAGAAATTATACATCTATATTTTCAGATATCGATAGCGAAAAAAATGAAGTACTGTCTTTAAACTATGTTTACAATAATTACGATATTACAATTAAACCTGGTACAACATATTTTGCGACACCTTCTTCCCTCAGCCCTTTTACCAAAATAAACATTAACGATACTAAATTTGCCGATAGCGGGTCTTTTGCTTTCGCTGAACCTTATTTATCCGATAGAGTATATCAATTAGACACAACTATTAAATCACAAAACGCCACTTACTTGTGTACGTGGTTATCAGGCGCGCCAGGTGCTAGGGGTATATGGGTAGACAGATATTACTACCCCGACCTCGTAACTAAAGAGCAAGCATTAACCGCAAATCCGATATATAATGTTACATATGATGATGTTGTAGAGGATTTAATTTTTACAAACTCTAGCTTTAAGACATCTGTTACAAATAAATTGTATTTTGATAAGAAGAGTGATTTAGCTTTTGAAGCTGATAAAAAGTATCGATATGACCGTATACAAGTCAGTGATTTCAAAGAAAAGGCCCCTACAAACTTTTGCTCAACGGTGAGCTTGAATAATAAAGTAAACAACTACTTTAAAACTATAAACGATAACGGTGGGTTTGCACTTGGGTATGTAATTCAAAGCAATATTGGTGACTTTACAGTAAGGTCGAGAACTAATGTATTATCTGGAGGATTTATAATAGAGAAGAAAGGTGATGAGGTGACATTTACTTTTAATGTTTTTGATAGCTCGGATAACACTAATAAACCAAAAACATATGAATATGTTTTTAATATAAATAGTTTTGAAAAAAACGCGATCCTAATATCCTTTAACGCAAAACAGGGTGTGTGTAATCTTTATTGGAATTCAGACAAGGTATACACATTTAATATTAATGCATTCCAGATGTATAGTAAAAACATCTTATTTAGGGATATTTTTGTTGAGTCAGATAAATGGGGTGAGGAAATACTAAAAAATAACATTACAGAGAAGAGATTTATAGAAAATGTATACTTATCTCTATCGCCTCTTACGCAAAGTGAAGAGCTAGCTGCTGTGTTTGGTCAGTTACTAGGTGACCCACCATTTACTGTACAAGATTTAAATATATCAATACCTTGTGGTATGAGAAATAATACTGATACAGTTAAAACTTTAAATTCTATTAATACTAATTTAAAGAGTAAGAGTAATTCAGTGGATATTAATATTAAAAATTTAAATATAACTAATGATAGTATAAAAGAAGGTGTTAAGAATACTCTTTTAACTAATATTATGAAAGCGTTGCCTAAGACAACTAATATTAACGATGTAAGGTTTATAGACTATAAATGATTTCTTATTATAAATATACAGCAGGTGAAGCGTTTACAACACTAAGCGGTGTTGATTATTCTGGTTATTTTAACATACAAGATAGTAAAGCATACACCGGGAAGATGTTTTCCACTTCATCAGAACTTTTAAGTGCAAAGAAAACGTTTTTAGCTAATGCTTTTTTAAACAAGAAACAATTTGATCGAACAACAGAATTACCTTTAAGTAGTGATATTTTAAAACAACCAGAAGTCTCACCAAAAAATGTTATAGATCAAACATTTTTAGATACTAATTTTGGAATCTTAAATAATAATAATATTAATTTGTATGGGTTAAATTTAATATCTAATATTGATATTATTAATTTTAAAAATGCAGCTCGTGACGGTAATGGATTCTTTTTAGGTTTATCAAGTACGGATATAGACGGTAACCCTCCTAGCAGATCAGGATACAATCAACGAGATGATGATACACAGCTAAGAAAGGAAAATTCATTTGCTATTCAAATCGACCCTTTTAAAGACGTAAGCACACTGGCTAACATAAACATTCTAGATGATATAGTAGATGGTGTAGTGTTAGTTTATAATGATGAATCTTATAATTATTTTGCTAGCAGCACGACCAACACATATACTTTTTCCGGTAGCTTTGCTGAACCGCTTACCGGTGGTCGCGATAGCACACTTATACGAACCGGTAAGACAGAAGGTGATGATTTTGAAAATCAGTATAGCTTTGCGGATGGTTGTAAGTTTGTATATGATAATAACACAAATGTATTGTATACTATCCATAAAAATACCACTACTCCTGTCTCCTACACTATTACTCTATATGATAATAGCTTCTTAACAACTTGTAGCAATTTAACTAAAATGGATCAAATTATAGTTAATGATAATATACTAGACGGTAAAATACAGATAGGTAATAATTTAAAGGGTTATATTATTGATGCCGGGCTTAATTACATTAAACTTTCTAATAAGTATTCACAAAAAGTTTTTGATATAATAGAATCATTACCTGGTCAAAACATATTAGCATTTGATATACGAGATACAGATGATGCAATTTTAATTATAACTGAATCCGGTAATGAGGAGATCTTTAACTTATATAATATAGATGCAGCTGATATAAAACCTTTAAGTAATTACACACCTGGAAAGATTGACAGAATTTCATTAGGCGCTTATTTATATCCTTCTGAAGATACAGGAACAACTGTAAAGTATTCTGAAAATGATTCGAATATATTTTATTTGACAGATAGAGGTATAGTTACTACTAGATATATTTCAAACCCTGAACAGGTAGCTGGCTTTCCCACAACGGATAGTATGATGTATTTACCGGGAATGTATTTTGGTGAGACGAATGAGCGGTTTGGTAAAATTAAAAAGAAATTTAATTCAAACAAGCTTAAATCTAACTACTTTAACACGCGCACCTTTAACATTACACAAAATCGGAATGGTATATATTATTTTGTGCATAATATAGGTCGTATATACTTATTTAAAACTACTAACAAATTAGTATATGAAAATTTTGTTCCTCTAGACCTAAAAACATCTTATAGGAAGACAGTAGGGTGTGAATCAAGTTTAGGAACAACATTAAATAGTGAAGTGCAATCTATAATAAATGATACTTTAAGTGTCTTTCTTAACCTAAGTATTCTACCACAAGCTAGTACTATCGACGGTGTGCCTACTTTATCTGATTATAAGTCATACACCGGTATAGATATAAACTTTAGAGATTTAGAGTTTCATGATAACGAGCAAGTTAGTTATAATGTAATAACACGTGTTTTTAACAAATTATTTAAACTACAGCAGGATGTTCTTAACAATATTATAAAAAATAAATAATAATTATGCCAGGTGATTTAACAGGAGAGCTTATATCAGATTACTATACATCACTACTACATTTAAGTGGTAGTAATGTTAAAGAGGCATATAATGATGATGGTTATTCAGACATATCAATTAACCCTATATATGATGGAGCGGGAAACAGTACAGGAATTAAATTAAGTGCTGGACCGAACCCAGGTTCAG
>Ga0114993_10002288_pt1 | contig 21228 bp, 26 predicted proteins | sample ArcticOcean_MG_C_FD_87042 | JGI IMG/M metagenome (GOLD analysis project Ga0114993, IMG submission 87042) | Marine microbial communities from western Arctic Ocean - ArcticOcean_MG_CB2_150 | ecosystem: Environmental > Aquatic > Marine > Oceanic | place: Arctic Ocean: Canada Basin | collected...
ACTGCTACAGGCTCTCCTATTATGGTTCCAGTTGGTCCTGAAACTTTAGGAAGAATTATAAATGTAATAGGTGAACCTATTGACGAAACAGGTGAAGTTAAAACAAAAGAAAAATGGCCAATACACAGAGCGGCACCTGAATTTAGCGATCAATCAACAGAAACAGAAATTCTTGTAACTGGTATAAAAGTAGTTGATTTACTTGCACCATATGCCAAAGGTGGAAAAATTGGTTTATTTGGAGGCGCTGGTGTAGGTAAAACAGTACTAATCATGGAGCTAATTAATAACGTTGCAAAAGCACACGGAGGCTTTTCAGTTTTTGCAGGAGTTGGAGAACGGACTAGGGAAGGAAATGATCTCTATCATGAAATGATTGATTCAGGCGTAATTAAACCTGAAGGAAAAGGTTCAAAAGCAGCTTTAGTTTATGGACAAATGAACGAACCTCCTGGAGCAAGAGCAAGAGTTGCGCTAACTGGTTTAACTGTTGCTGAATATTTTAGAGATAAAGAAGGTCAAGATGTTCTTTTTTTCGTAGATAATATTTTTCGATTTACTCAAGCTGGTTCAGAAGTTTCTGCATTATTAGGAAGAATTCCTTCAGCGGTGGGATATCAGCCAACACTTGCAACTGATATGGGTAACCTTCAAGAAAGAATTACAACTACAAATAAAGGTTCAATTACATCAGTACAAGCAATTTATGTGCCAGCAGATGATTTAACAGACCCTGCACCAGCCACATCATTTGCTCACTTAGATGCAACAACGGTTTTATCTAGACAAATTGCTGAAATAGGAATTTATCCAGCTGTAGATCCATTAGATTCTACTTCTAGAATTTTAGATCCAAGAATAGTTGGAGATGAACATTATAGAGTTGCAAGAGAAGTACAAAAAATTTTACAAACCTACAAATCTCTACAAGATATTATTGCTATTTTAGGTATGGATGAATTATCCGAAGAAGATAAATTAACTGTAGCAAGAGCTAGAAGAATTCAAAGATTTTTGTCTCAGCCATTCTTTGTTGCCGAAGTATTTACAGGATCACCTGGAAAACTTGTAGATTTAGAATCTACGATAAAAGGTTTTGATGCAATTTGTAAAGGTGAATACGATCATCTTCCAGAGGCTGCTTTCTACATGGTGGGAACAATTGAAGAGGCCATAGAAAAAGCAGAGAAGATGGCGAAAGATGCTGCCGCTTAATGAGTGAAGAATTTAAAGTTGAAATAATTAATCCAGAAAAATCTTTTCTTTTAAAAGAAGATGTAACAGAAGTTGTTGTTCCAGCTTTTGAAGGCGAGATGGGTATATTAAAAGATCATATTTCAATTATTTCATTTTTAAAACCTGGCATAATAAAGATTTTTTCCAAATCAACTGAAGAAAATTACTATGTTGAAGATGGAATTGTTGAGTTCAAGAGTAATAATTTATCAATTTTGACAAGTTCAATTTTTAATATTAGAGATATGGATAAAAGTAAAATTGATGAGTTTATTAAACAAGCAGAAAATGACTTAAATATAAATGATATTACAGATCAAAAGAAGTACTTAATAGATCAAAAAATTGAAACACTAAAATCTCTTAACTAATAATTTCTTTAATTTGTTCTTTAACTTTTTTGTAAATACTAAGCTTAAAATTTACTGCTACACTTGTAATTTCATCAATATTGATCCATTTCCACTCTAAAAATTCAGGATCTTTAGTTTTGACATTAACTTCATGATCTTCACCCAAAAATTTCATTATAAACCATTTTTGTTTTTGACCACCATATTTACCTTTCCAGACTTTGCCTAAAAGATTTTCTGGCAAGTTATATTTTAACCAACCATCCAGCTCTTTTATAAGTTCAACTGATTTTATACTAGTTTCTTCTTTTAATTCTCTTTTTGCGGCATCAAGATAGTTTTCATTGATATGAACCCCACCTTGTGGCATCTGCCAGAAACTTTTTGGATTATCAATTCTTTTGCCAACAAAGATTTTATTTTTATTATTTAGCAAAGCAATTCCGACACCAACTCTTAATGGCAATAGGTTTTTATTCATATTTTAAATTTAACCTTTTAAGAGTTTTATTGCATAGTTTAGCTGATTGTCAGTTATAGTATTTATAACAAATTCTTCTCCCTCTTCTTCTATTTTAATATCAGGTAAAACACCTACAGCAGATATAGATTTTCCAGAAGGTAAATAATATTTAGAAATAGTTAATCTAATTGCACCATTATTTTTAAGAGGAATAATAGATTGAACAGATCCTTTTCCATAAGTAGTCTCTCCTAATAATATAGCTCTTTTGTGATCTTGTAGCGCTCCAGCTACTATCTCTGAGGCTGATGCAGAACCATTATTAATTAAAACTATTAAAGGCTTTCCTTTAATTTTATCACCTTTTTTTGCAAAAAATTTTCTATCATCTCTGCTTTTTCTTCCTTTTGTAGATACAATTTCCCCATCATCAAGGAAAAAATCAGAAATTTTTATAGCTTGATTTAAAAGACCGCCTGGATTATTTCTTAAGTCAAAAATGTAGCCTAATATATTTTTGTTTTTATTAATTTTTTGAATTTCTTTTTTTAATTGGTTGCTACTATTTTCGTTGAAGGCTCTTAGTCTCAGGTATCCGATTTCATTTTCGATAGTTTTTGCACTCACAGACCGAATTTCAATTATTTCTCTTTTGATTTTAAAAATCTTTGCTTTCCTTAGACCTTTTCTCCGTACAGTGATTTCAATGCTTGTGCCAATTTTTCCCCTCATTAAGTTAACAGCTTCCATAAGAGTTTTTCCCTGGACTTGTTCACCATTAATTCTAACAATATAATCTCCAGCTTTAATTCCAGCTTTTGCAGCTGGTGTATCATCAATTGGTGTTATTACTTTTACTACTCCAGCCTCCATACTCACTTCAATTCCTAATCCACCAAACTCACCACTTGTCTCTGTTTGCATTTCTTCAAATATTTTAGGACTCATGTAAGCAGAGTATGGATCGAGAGATTGGAGAACACCATTAATTGCTGAATCCATTATTTCTGTCTGGTCAACTTCATCAACATAATCATTTTGTATTTTTTCTAAAACTTCACCAAAAAGATCAATCTTTAAATAAAGATTTTCATTAGCATTTGCCGCATAACTTTTACCAAAAATAGTTAAAGAAAATATGGTTAAAATAATTATGATATTTTTAAAATTTAATTTTTTTATCATATTGTTAATCTTTCTTTTGGAATTAATTCTGACCACATTTTTTCAAGGTTATAAAATTTTCTTTTTTCTGGGTGAAAAATATGAACTATAATATCAATTGCATCTATAAGTTTCCAGTCATTACTACTGGCACCTTCTAAACGACAATTTTCTATCCCTTTTTTCTTTAGTTCATCCAATAAAATTTTTGATAAAGATTGAATGTGCCTTGAAGAATTACCACTCGCTATTATCATAAAATCTGCAATCGATGTTTTGTCTTTTAAATCTACAGAAGTAACTTCAACAGCTTTATTATTATTTAAGATATTTTCAATATCTTTTTTAAGTTTATTAATTTCATTTATTGGCATTAAAATTTACTCTACCAAAATTTTCTAATTAATGAAGAAGAAATATTTACTTTTTTAGACTTGACATAAACCCAATCTTTTTTTGCAAGTCTTTTTAATCCAATAGAGTTAATATATTTAAAAGAATAGCCTTTTCTTGGAAAAACTATTATTTTTGCAATTTTTGGTATTTTTTTCCAATTATTCCATTTATGAAATTTTACTAAATTATCTGCTCCAATTAAAAAAAAGAACTGTGTTTTTTTATTTTTGTTTTTTAAATATTTTAATACTTTGTATACGCTAGAAGATTTTACTTTATCGTCTAAAGATTTAACAAAAATATTTTTTTCATTTTTTAATATCTTTTTTGTTAAATTTTTCCTTAATTTAATACTTAAATAAGGTTTTTTTTTTAAAGGATTGTGTTTGGTTATTAGCCATATTATTTTATTTAGCTTAAGTTTCTTTAAAGCTACTTTAGAAATATAAAGATGGCCTTGGTGAGGTGGGTCAAATGTGCCACCTAAAATTCCTATTTTTAAAAATTTTTTTTCAGAAAAATTTAACAAAATTTATTTCCTTGTTTGTCCTTTTCCTTTTACATAATATTTATAAGTAGTAAGTTGATTAAGTCCAACTGGTCCACGTGGATGTAATTTTTCTGTCGAAATACCAACTTCAGCTCCAAAACCAAATTCTCCACCATCTGCAAATTGTGTTGAAGTGTTATGCATGGCAATTGAGCTATTAACATTTGATAAAAACTTTTTAGCTGTTTTTTTATTATTTGTAACAATTGTGTCGGTATGGGATGTTCCATGTTTATTAATATGAGCAATGGCATCTTCTAAACCATCTACACTTTTTACAGAAATTTTTGCAGATAAGTATTCCGTGTCCCAATCTTTTTCCTTAGCTAATTTTATATTATTTGAAAAATATTTTTTAATTTTTTTATCTACTATCATTTTACAACCCAAACTGGACAACTTATTTAGTATCGGTCTGCAATGAGTTTTGAGACAAGTTTTATCTATTAATAAAGTTTCAACAGCACCACAAATTGAAACATTGCGCATTTTTGAGTTCTCTACAATTTTAACTGCCATTCGTATATTTGCTTTTTTATCTATATATACGTGACATATGCCCTCAAGATGTCCAACCGTTGGAACAGTTGACTTATGTTTAACTTTCTTAACTAAGCTTTTGCCTCCTCTTGGAATTATAATATCAATATATTTTTTCATAGATGACAAAAGATAGTCAACATTAGATCTATTTGTGCTAGAGATAAATTGAACGCAATTCTGATTACATTTTTTTTCTTTAAGTGCCTTCCTAAAAAGGTCAGATATTATTTTGTTTGAATGAAAAGCTTCAGTCCCACCTCTTAAAATTACTGCATTTCCTGATTTAAAACATAATGCAGAAACATCAGAGGTAACATTAGGTCTGCTTTCGTAAATCACTCCAATCACTCCAATTGGTATAGAAATCTTTTTGATTACTAATCCATTAGGTCTTGTCCAGGATTCTAAAGTTTTTGATAGTGGATCAGAAAATTTAATTATTTCTTTAACAGAATTTGCAATCTTTTCAATTTTTTTATTATCAAGTAACAATCTATCAATCATTTTACTTTTTTTTTTTGCATTTAAAACATCTCTTTTGTTAGCTTTTAAAATATTTTTTGAATAAATTTTTAGATATTTGTAAAATTGTAATAGAACAGCATTTTTTTTCCCTATACTTATATTTGATAAATCGTTTGAGGCAAATTTTGCATTTTTACCTATCTTTTCCATATAAAAATTACTACTCATTATTAAACCTCAACCAAATCATCTTTGTGAATAACTTCTTCTCTACTAGAGTAGCCTAAAGTATTTTTGATTTCTCTACTATGCGCACCTTTTATTTTATCTACTTCAATTGAAGAAAACGAAACCAAACCCCTAGCACATTCTTTATTATTTTGATCTTTTACTAATATATGGTCACCTTTATTAAAAAAACCTGTAATTTTTTTTATACCAGCTGGTAACAAACTTTTTCCATTAGATATTGCTTTAGCCGCTCCTGCATCAATATATATCTCTCCTTTAGGAGCAACAGATCCAATTATCCACTGTTTTCTAGCATCAAGTTTAGAAACTTTTGGTAAAAACCATGTACATTTTTTATCTTTAATTATTTTTGTGATTGGATTTATATAATTGCCATTTGAAATAACCATATAACATCCCGCTAATTGGCAAATCTTTGCAGCTTCAATTTTAGTTTTCATACCACCAGAACCATAAATATTGTCAGTTTTGGCAGCATAATTTCTAATATTTTCGTCTATATCTTTTACAGTTTTTATTAATTTAGTTTTTATATTATTTTTTGGATTTTCCGTATAAAGACCATCTACATCAGATAGTAAAATTAAGCAATCAGCACCTACTATTTGTGATACTCTAGCAGCAAGTCTATCATTATCCCCATACTTTATTTCAGTTGTAGCTGTAGTATCATTTTCATTAACTATTGGAATAATTCCCATATGAAGCAAATTTTCAATAGTTCGTTTCGCATTTATAGATCTTCTTCTTTGTTCTGTATCATCAAGAGTTAACAATACTTGTGAAATTTTTATTTTACTTTTATTAAACATTTTTTTATAAAAGTTCATTAGCTCAATTTGTCCAACTGAAGCTACAGCCTGACTTTTATCAATTTTTAAAGTTTTTTTTTCAATACCAAGATATTCGCATCCTAAAGCTATTGCACCTGAGGAAACAATTACAATTTGTTTATTTTTTTTTTTTAAAAATTGGATATCTTTAACAAACTCTTTAAGCCATTTTTTCCTTAGCTTGCCCATTTTATCAATTAAAATTGAAGATCCAATTTTAATAATAATTTTTTTAGATTTAGCTATGTACATTATTAACCATTAATTTTTTTATATTAATTATACCTTTATTTTGGGCTACTGATATTTTATAGATATTTTTATTTACTTTTTTTCGAAAATTAATTATTTTTTCTTTAATCTCTTTATCACCTATAATATCAATTTTATTAAAAACTATAATTTCCTTTTTTTTAATAAGACTACTGCTATATTTTGATAGTTCCTTTCTTATTTTAAGATAATTTTCTAAAAGATTTTCATCTGACGCATCAATTAAATGAATAATACTCTTACATCTCTCTATATGCCTTAAAAACTTATCACCTAGTCCTGTACCTTCGTGTGCTCCTTCAATAATTCCAGGAATATCTGCTAAAGTTATTTCTTTATCATTGTAGCTTGCAACACCAAGGTTTGGATTTAATGTTGTGAAGGGATAATTGGCAATTTTAGGTTTAGCTTTTGTTAATACAGATAGCAGGCTTGATTTTCCTGCATTTGGCATTCCAACAATACCTATGTCAGCTATAACTTTGAGTTGTAGCCAAATCCAAAAACTTTCTCCTTCGGAGCCCTCTGTTTTTTTTCTTGGAGCACGATTTGTTGAACTCTTGAATCTAACATTCCCAAGACCTCTTTTGCCACCTTTAGCAATAATTGTTTTTTGCCCAATTTTTTTTAAATCCTCAATTAAGGTATTATTATCTTCCTCATAGATTTGTGTACCAACTGGAACTTTTAAAATTAAATCCTCTCCAGATTTTCCAGTTTTTTTCTTTCCCATACCACTCTGACCTCTTTCAGCTTTGAAATGTTGTTTATATCTATAATCAATTAGAGTATTTAAGTTTTCTTCTGCAAGTATAATAACGGATCCGCCATCACCGCCATCTCCACCATCAGGACCTCCAAATTCAACAAACTTTTCTCTGCGGAAGCTAGCAGAACCAGATCCACCATAACCTGCTTCTATAAATATTTTTGCTTGATCTAAAAATTTCATACTTAATAACAATAAAATTAATTTAAAAGTTATAAGAAATTAGCTGGGGATAACAGATACAAATGTTCTGTTTAGCTTTGATGTTTTAAATTTAACTTTTCCTTCTATTAAAGAAAATATAGAGTGATCTCTTCCCATGCCAACATGTTCGCCTGGATGGATTTTTGTCCCTCTTTGCCTAACTATTATATTTCCAGGTATAACTTTTTGACCAGCATAAATTTTAACACCAAGTCTTCTACCCGCACTATCTCGGCCGTTACGCGATGATCCACCTGCTTTTTTTGTTGCCATTTTTTTAGTACCTTAAAATAATTCTATCACTTTTTTTTTGATATTAAATTTTTCTTTTCACCTTTTTTGTTTTTGTTACTTGTTGTAGCTTTCATTTCTATTTTTTTTGAAGCTTTTTTCACTTTTTTATCATTTTGTTCTTTTGTTTTTTTTGACTCCAATACCTGTTTCTTTCTTTCTTTATCTCCTTTTACAATTTTCTGTGAAATAATTTTTCTCGGTCCAGCTTCTGCAATCAATTTACCATCTTTTGAAAAAATTTTTGTTATTCTAACAAGTGAAACTGGTTGTCTATGTCCATATTTCTTTCTTGAGTTTTTTCTTCTTCTTTTTTTAAATACTAAAACAGTTCTATTTTTTGTATTTTTTAATACAGTTGCTTCTACTTTAGCACCTTGAATAATTGGATTTCCAATTTCAGTAGACTTATCATCATTTAAAAACAATACGTTTTTAAATTCTATAGTTTTACCTTCTTCGTCTGCAAGTCTTTCAATTTTAAGAATTTCACTTGCTGAAACTTTATATTGTTTGCCACCTGTTTGTATAACTGCGAAAGACATAGTTTTAATTTCATATTTGGAAACTGTGGCAATATAACTTCCCAACTTGACATGTCAAGTTATTTGAACAATCAAAAACGGTCTTTTAGTTCTCTAACTTTCTTAAAAACTTTATAATCTTCAACATTTTTCATATTTAAGTTCACTTTGATGGTATTTTGATCACACCTTAGAAAAATATTGGTATTTATCTCATCTTCCAAAATGAAAGGTACAGTTGGAAGATTTTTTGATCTTAAATTCTTAACTATTTCAAATTTTTTTATTAGGTTAGAATTTTTTTTATCAAGCTTCATACAAAACTTTGCATTTTTTAAAGTATATTCATGACCACAATAAACTTTAGTATCTTTAGGTAGCTTTTTTATTTTATTTAATGATGATAACATTTGTTTATGATCACCCTCAAAAATTCTACCACAACCAAGAGAAAATAGAGTGTCACCTGTAAAAGCAACTTTTTCTTTTTCAAAAAAAAAACATATATGACCTAAAGTATGCCCAGGTATGTGTAATATTTGTATTATAGAATTCCCAAATTTAAATTTTTCTTTATCTTTTAAACCTAAATCTATTTCAGGTATTCTATGTTTGTCACCTACGTATCCGATAACTTTTGCACCATATTTTTTTTTTAATAAACTATTGCCACCCACATGATCAAAATGATGATGAGTGTTAAATATATAGCTTAATTTTAAATCCTTATTTTCTAAATAATCAATAATAGGCCCAGCTTCAGATGGATCTACCACACCTACACTTTTTGAAAGATTATCAAAAATGATGTAAGCATAATTGTCATCCAAGCATGGTATGGGGGTTATCAACATATTAACTACTGTATAAGAAATATACCCAACTGTGAAAAAATATTTTTATAACTCATATTTCCTTTAGTAATTTCAGAAATTTTTTCATTAGTTAAACACATTGATTTATCAATTTTAATACTTTTATTATCACAAAAATTTACAAAATCTTTTATTGTACACATATGTAGGTTTGGGGTGTTGTACCACTCATAGGGTATATTTTTAGTTATAGGCATTGTCCCTTTAAACATTAAATGTAAACGTATTTTCCAATATCCAAAATTTGGGATTGTAACAACTGTTTGTTTTCCTATTCTAAGCAATTGATTTAAGACTTCCTCTGGATTCAAAAAAGCTTGAAGTGTTTGGCTCAAAACAACATAATCAAATGATTTTTCTGGAAATTGAACTAATTCTTTTTCTGCATCACCTTCGATCACTGATAAACCTTTAGCTATGCATTTACGAACAAGATCTTTTTCCGGCTCTAATCCCCTAACATCATTTTTTTGGTTTGTTTTAAGATATTCCATTAATGTTCCATCGCCACAACCAATGTCTAATACTCTTTTATTATTATCAATTATTTTTGATATTACTTTAAATTCTTTTTTCATTATTTACTTCATCATAAGTTGAGTTAAGAAATTGACTTAATATTTTTAAAAACTCAGGCACATTTAACAAAAAAGAGTCATGCCCTTTATCAGAATTAATTTCTACAAATCCAACATTGGCTCCACACGCATTTAATGCAATCACTATTTCTTTATTTTCATTAGTAGGATATAGCCAGTCAGATGAAAAAGATATTACACAAAACTTTGATTTTGTATTTTTAAAGGCAAGTGACAAGTTTCCATTATACTGTTTTTCTAAATCAAAATAATCCATTGCTCTAGTAATATATAAATAGCTATTAGCATCAAACCTGTCCACAAAAGCAGCTCCTTGATAACGTAAATAACTCTCTATTTGAAAGTCGGCATCAAAACTGAATTTTAAACTTCCTTTATCTTGCAACTTCCTTCCAAATTTTTCTTGTAGGCCTTTTTTTGAAAGATATGTAATATGAGCAGCCATTCTTGCAACTGCTAAGCCTTTATCTGGTGATGAGTTATCTTTTTTCCAATTTGGGTCAGCCATAATTGCTTGTCGACCCAGTTCATTGAGTGCAATATTTTGAGCAGAATGACTGGCACTACATGCAATCGGTATAGCTGAATAAGCCAAATCTGGGTACAGAGATGCAAATTGCAATACTTGCATACCACCCATTGATCCACCGGCAATAGCAAGAAGTTTCTTAATACCTAAAAAATCTATTAAGTGTTTTTGTGCTTTCACTATATCTTTTATAGTAATTACAGGAAATGTAGTACCAAACAATTTATTAGTTTCAGGATTTATTTCTTTAGGACCGAAGCTTCCCATACACCCTCCTAGTACATTTGCACATATTACAAAAAATTTATTAGTATCAATTGCCTTCCCAGGACCAACAGCAAAAGTCCACCACCCCTCTCTCTTTGTGATTGGATTAATATCCGTAACAAATTGATCTCCTGTCAAAGCATGAAATACTAGAATTGCATTACTTTTATTTTTATTTAAATTTCCATACGTTTCGTATGCAAGAGGGAAGCCTTTAATTACTTTACCACAATCTAGCTCAAGAGATTGATCAATAATCAATTTTTTTATATTTTTTATATCAGTATTCATAACAAACAAAAAAAAAGCCCAGCTAAGCCGGGCAAACCTGTTTAGCTGTTTTTTTTAAGCGCTCGCAATTAAGTAAATCAGCGCTGCTTTCTTGTACTAAAAAGTAGATCTTTTGTCAATTTTGGGTGTATTTATTTTGCCACAAAGATCCGTATATAGTATTTAACAGCACAACCTATATATTAATAATAATTATGAAATTGCCAAAACCAATAAATATTAAGGTAGAAAGGTACATCGGTGGCTTATCAAAACTTAAAAGAATTGATAACCCAATTAAACTGTCTGCTAACGAGTCAGCAATAGGCGCAAGTCCAAGAGCAATAAAAGCTTTTGAAAAAATTAAAGATAAGATTTTCAATTATCCTGAATCAGACTCAAATTCTTTAAGAAACGTTATAGCTAAAAAATTTAATATTAAATTTAGTAGAATTATTTGTGGGTCTGGGTCAGATCAAATATTTGATTTAGTTTGCAAATCTTTTTTAAAAAGAGGAGATGAGGTAGTAGTTACTGAATTTGGTTTCATTATGCATAGGATTTATTCATCACTTTATGGTGCTAAGGTTATTTTGGCTAAAGAAAAAAATTTTAAAGCATCAGTAAAAGAGATACTAAAAAAAGTTACTAATAAAACTAAAATTATATTTATTGCTAATCCAAATAATCCTACTGGCACTTATTTATCAAAAAGTGAAATGATAGATTTAAGAAAAAAGCTCAAAAGCAATATACTTTTGGTAGTAGATGATGCCTACTGCGAATTTATGAAAAAAAAAAATTTTACATCAGGCTTAGATCTTTTTAAAAATTCGAAAAATGTGTTAATAACAAGAACCTTCTCAAAAATTTATGGTTTAGCTGGATTAAGACTAGGCTGGGGTTATTCTTCAAAAAAAATTATAGATTCAATGTATCAAGTTAAAGCTCCTTTTAATGTTAACAAAGCAGCTCTTGCTGCAGGAGTAGAAGCTATTAAAGATAATAAATGGACCAAGAGAGCAGTAAAGTATAATTCAATCTGGGCAAAAAAAATATTTTCTGTTTTACAAAAAAAAAATATTCTATCAAATAAACCAACTGCAAATTTTTTTTTAATGAATTTTGATAGAGTAAAAATGAATTCTGATCAAGTTTTTAAAAAATTAGCTAGCAAACGTTTAATTTTAAGAAAAATGAATCAATATAAAATACAAAACTCTTTAAGATTAACTATTGGCAATGCACAAGCAAATAAGCATTTTATTCAAAGTATTAGGAGTATTATAAAATAATGTTTAAAAAAATATGTATAATTGGATGTGGATTAATCGGGTCTTCGCTTGCAAGGGCTATAAAAAAAAACAATTTATCTGAAAAAATAGTTTCATCAAATAGATCAGATTTAATAAACAAAAAAGTGATCGAGTTAAATATAGTGGACGAGTCAAGCTCAGATACAAAAAGGGTTGTCCAGAATTCTGATTTAGTTGTGATTGCTACACCCTTAAGCAGTTATGAGGATGTAATTTTAAAAATTAAAGATTCCTTAAAGAAAGGTGCAATACTAACTGATGTTGGTTCAGTCAAAGAGAATATACTAGGAATTGTAGAACAAAACTTGCCAGAAAATATATCTTGGATACCTTCACATCCCATTGCAGGAACAGAAGATAGTGGACCAGAAGCTGGATTTGCTGAACTATTTAATAATAGGTGGTGCATTATAACACCAAGTAAAAAAGCAACTGATAAAGATATTAATTTACTTAAAATATTTTGGGAAAGAATTGGCAGCAAGGTTGATATTATGGAAGTTAAACAGCATGATTATATTTTATCAATAACTAGTCATATACCACACTTAATTGCATATAATATTGTTAATACATCTATGGATTTACAAGATGAGAAAAAATTAAATATTATAAAATATAGCGCTGGTGGACTTAGAGATTTTACAAGAATAGCAGCCTCGAACCCCATTATGTGGAGAGATGTTTTTATACAAAATAAAAAAAATACATCAAAAATTATTACAAAATTTATTGAAAATTTAGAAGATTTAAAAAAAGCCATTGAGAATGAAGATGGGAAGAAATTAGAAGAAATTTTCACAAAAACGAAAAAAATCAGAAAAGATATCATTGAAGCAGGTCAAGATGTAAAAAAACCTGATTTTGGTAGAAAATAAAAACTAAGAAATATTTTTAATTTCTTCGTAGATAGAGTTTTCCAATTCTTTTATAAATACATCTCTGTTAAGCCCTGGTTTAATGGATGGTAATAAGGATATTGTTATTTTGCCTGGATTTTTAATTATTCCTTCTTTTGGCCACACATTGCCAGAATTAAGTGCAATCGGAACACAAGAAATATTTAAAGTTTCATATATTCTTCCTACGCCTTTTTTAAAAGGAATTCTTTCCTCAGCTCTAATTCTTGTACCTTGAGGAAATATTAAAAGAGGCCTGTTTTCATTTTTAACTATAAGAGCCACTTTATCAAAAAAACTAAGATTATCTTTTGTAATGGTGTCTCTTACGATCGCTATTGATTTAATTTTTTTTAAGTACCACCCAAAAATAGGAACACTTAATAGTTCTTTTTTTAAAATAAAAACTGGATAATCAAGTACCGCCTGAAGAGCAAAGGTTTCAAACATTGATTGATGAGCGGATGCAACAAAATATTTTTCATTTTTTGGAATATTATTAATTCCTTTAATTTCAACTTTTGTATTTAAAACGATTCTAATTATTAAAATAACATAGTGTCCTAATAGTTTTCCGAATAATAACGTAAATTTTGCTGGCAAAAACAAGACAGGTAATGCGATTAAAAATATAGACATTATTCCTAAATATAAAAAAAAATTAAACAATAAAGATCTTAAAAGCAGCATATAAATTGGATTCTAAATTAATTATTAATTAAATATTCTAAACTTTGTCTTTTTTTAATTATTTTATGTTTTGAACCATTAACTAAAATTTCTGCAATTATTGGTCTAGTATTATAATTTGATGCTAGAGACATTCCATACGCACCAACATTAGTAATAGCTAAACAGTCACCTTCATTAACTTTTGAAAAATTTCTCTGATTTAGAAATTTATCTGTGCTTTCACAAACTGGTCCGACAAATTCTATATTGCCAATAATTTTTCCTTTGTTTTTTTTTAGAGGTATAATTTTATGATATGCATCATACAAAGCTGGTCTCATTAGATCATTCATGCCCGCATCTAAAATAATAAAAAATTTGTTATTACTTTTTTTAATATAAGTAATTTTAGTTACTAATATAGAAGTATTGCCAGCAATAAATCTTCCTGGCTCAAAAATTATTTTAATTTGTTTGTTTTGTGCAAATTTTTCTACAAGTTTTGCGTATTTTTCAATATTAAGTTTTTTTTCCTTACTAGAATAAGAAATTCCCATTCCACCACCGAGATCAATAAATTTAAAGTTTATATTTGATTTGGAAATTACTTTTTCTATTACATTAAAAACCTTTTTAAACGGATTAACACTAGTAATTTGACTACCAATATGAACACTAAGACCTTCTAGTTTTAAATTCGTCATGTTTTTAACTTTTTTACAAAGTGATAAATAATTATTATAACCTAAACCAAATTTATCATCTTTACCTCCTGTAGATATTTTTTTATTGGTTTTCCCAACCACATTTGGATTTAATCTCAAACCAACTGAGGTTGTTACTGACATTTTTTTTGAAATTTTATTGATAAGAAAAGCTTCGCTTTCTGACTCCATATTTATCAATAGGACTTTTTTTTTGATAGCTAGTTTAATTTCCTCCTCAGTTTTACCAACGCCTGAGAAGACAATTTTTTTTGCATCTATGCCAGCTTTTAGTGCCTTTAATAACTCCCCTCCCGAAACAACATCAGCACCTGAACCAATTTCTTTCAACTCTCTAAGTAAAGATATATTTGAATTAGATTTAACAGAAAAACAAATCAAGGGTTTTGTTTTTTTAAAAGCATTATCAAATGTATGATAATTATTTTTTAGCTGTGTGAGTGAATAACAATAAAAAGGAGTTTCATATTTTTTAATTAATGATGACACCAAAATATTCTCAACACAAAGGTTATTTTTCCTAAGTCTAATATAATTCATTTTTCTAAACTAATTTTATAATTTTATTATTTTTATTTAGAGATTTATACTCTGGATCATTTTTTACACCACACGAGATACATAATAAAAATAATAAAATAATTAAAATTTCTTTTACCATTATTTAAACTCCCTTTTTAAGGTAGATATCATTCTTTTTACATTTTTTGTAGAAGTTCCTCCATAAGAAGTTTTTAAATTTACTGAATTTCTAACATTAAAAACATTCATTACTTTTTTATTTAAATTACTTTTAAACTTTATTACCTCATCAAAACTAAGTTGATTTAATGTTTTTTTCTTATTTTCAGCATAACTTACTAGTTTCGCAGATACTTTATAAGCTTCTCTAAAGGAAAGATTGTGATTTTGAACTAGGTAATCTGCAAAATCTGTAGAAGTAGTATAGCCCTCATTAGACAATGCAAGCATTCTATCTTTATTGGGTTTTAAATTTTTTATAAGTTCATTAGTGATTATGATTGATTCTAAAATTGTATCGTAACTATCAAAAACTAAAGCCTTATCTTCTTGCATATCCTTATAGTACGACAGAGGCAAACCTTTCATAGTAGTTAACATCGCCTGCAATGATCCAAAATTTTTACCCGCTCTTCCTCTTATTAGTTCAGCTGGATCTGGGTTCTTTTTTTGTGGCATTATTGAAGAACCGGTTAACATTTTATCATCAAGTTTAATAAGCTTAAATATATCTGAATTCCATATAATTATTTCTTCAGCAAATCTCGATATATGCATTGCACAAATTGAAGCTGATGATAAAAAATCCAAAGCAAAATCTCTATCAGAAACTGTATCTATTGAATTATTGGTAGGTTTTTTAAAACCTAATTTTTTAGACGTAAAACTCCTATCTATTTTATATGAGGTGCCAGCTAGCGCTCCAACTCCAAGAGGGCATTCATTAAGGTAATGAATATTATTATTAAATCTAGCAATGTCTCTTTTAAACATTTCTACATAAGCTAATAAATAATGGGCAAATGAAATTGGTTGTGCATTTTTTAAATGAGTAAAGCCTGGCATTATCGTTTGAATGTTACTCTCTGACTTTTTTAAAAAACTTTTCACTAAACTATTTAAGTTTTTTACAACTTCTTTAGAAGATTTTCTTATCCAAAGTTTAAAGTCAGTGATTACCTGGTCATTTCTTGATCTCGCGATATGCATATAACCAGCGCTATCTCCAATAATTGAAAATAATCTTTTTTCGATATTCAAATGAATATCTTCATACTTATTGCTAAAATTAAATTTATTTCTTTTTATTTCTTTTTCAATTTTTTTAAGACCAATAATAATTTTATTACCTTTTTTTTTATCAATTATTTTTTGCTTCATAAGCATCTGTACATGGACAATAGAACCAAGAATATCTTCTTCATATAATCTTTTATCAACATCAATTGAAGAACCTATTCTTTCAAAAATTTTTGATGTTGATTTATTGAATCTGCTACCCCAAACAGCTTTATTTTTATTTTTCATATGTTAAGTTACTATTTCTAATGTTTATAAATCAAAAAATTTCTAATCTTATATTTTTTTTATTTTGTTTTAGTATTTATTCATCAATATCACAAACAAATGAAGATGTTCCACTCAATAATATAGCTATAAATGAAACCCTAAGGCCGGTTTCAGCAGTTATATTTGAAGATTTTTCAGGTAAAGAAATTTATCTAAAGGATTATAATGGAAAACTTGTGATTATCAATTTTTGGGCTACTTGGTGTGCCCCCTGCAAAGAAGAAATGCCTTCTTTAGATCGTTTATACAAAAATGAAAATTTTAATAATTTAGAAATTCTTACTGTAAATGTTGAAGAGCCCAATACATTGAAAACTAAAAAGTTTTTTAAAAGTTTAAATATTCAAAACTTATCAATTTTTTTTGATAAAAAACTAAATTTTGTTAATAGCTTTAAATTGAGAGGCATTCCCACAACCATTTTAATTAATAAAAAGGGTGAAGAATTTGCTAGAATTATCGGATCTATTGATTTTGAAGATAAAAAATTTACTAAATGGCTACTAAATTATGACTAACTACATTTTAAATGCTCAAATTATTGAACCTTTATCTAAGTTAAAACCAAAACAAATAATTGTTTTGTGTCATGGATATGGAGGAGATGGCAAAGATATAAGTGTACTTGCTGTTAATTGGAAACGTTTTTTACCTGATGCAATTTTTTTAAGTCCTGACGCACCCGAAGTTTGCTCCATTAATCCAAGAGGATTTCAATGGTTTGATCTAACGGTAGAAAGAAAAGAAATAATTCTAGAAAAGTCATTAATTGCTGAGGAAAAATTAAATAAATTTTTAGACCAGATACTTGATAACTATCAATTAAAATCAAATAATTTGGCTTTAATAGGATTTAGTCAAGGCTGCATGATAGGGGTACAAGTTGCTTTAAAAAGAAAACAAGCAATAAATTGTTTAATTGGGTATTCAGGAAAAATAATGAATAAAAAAAATTTATCAGAAAATATAGCTTCGAAACCTAAAATATTTTTAATGCATGGGGAAAATGATACAATTGTTTCACCAGTTCACTTGTTAGAATCAAAAGAATATTTAAATAAACATGGTATTAAAATAAAAACAAAAATTTTTAAAAATTGTGAACATAAAATTCCACACGAGGGAATAAGTTTAGGTTTAGATTTTTTGAAAAAAAATATTTTATAATTCTAATGTTATTTTAATAAACTACTTGTTGCAAAAATTATTTTTATCCGTTAACTTATTATAATGATTATTGGGTCTAGTGAAAGAGTGCCTTTAGAAAAATGCCCAGCATTAGTTTTAAATGCAGACTTTCGACCTTTAAGTTATTATCCACTTTCTCTTTGGTGTTGGCAAGATGCCGTTAAGTCAGTTTTTCTTAATAGAGTAAGTATTGTTTCTAATTATAAAAGAAAAATCAGAAGTCCTTCTTTTGAAATGAGTTTACCAAGCGTTATAGCACTAAAAAATTTTATTAAACCATCTGAAAATCCAAATTTTACTAGATTTAATGTTTTCTTAAGAGATAAATTTACTTGTCAATATTGTGGAGATAAAAAAGGTTTAACTTTTGATCACTTACTGCCAAAATCCAAGGGTGGAATTACTGATTGGGAAAATGTAGTTACGGCTTGCTCTACTTGTAATGTCAAAAAGGGTGGCAGGTTATACTCCAAGTCTGGAATGAAATTATATCAAAAGCCTTTCGTACCAACAGTTGATGATCTACATCATAATGGTAAAAATTTTCCTCCAAATTTTTTACATGAAAGTTGGATGGACTATTTATATTGGGATATAGAGTTATTACCTTAAGAAATTATATTTTTTCAGAAATATTTATTGCAATTTTAGATCCAGTTTTAATAATTTTACCCATTAATGAATAAATACCTTTAGTAGTTGCCCCCATATCGTAAGCAACATTTTTGTGCATAGTTTCATCTTTTTTAAATTTTTTAATTTTGCTTCTTAAATCCTTTTCGTCGGCACCTATTTTTTCCAATTGTTTTTCATAATGAGCTTCGATTACTTCTTCAACAGAAGCAGTACAAAGCATTGCTGCTTTTTTTCCTAACAAAGCAGTTCCAAAACCTAAGGTAACACCCATTAGATCCCAAAGCGGTAAAAAATATGTAGGTTTGATTTTCCTTTTATTTATTTCTATTTCAAAATATTCCAAGTGTTCTTTTTCATGCTCTTTCATTTCTTCAATTGTATTTTTTAAGTCATCATCTTTAACAATAGTTTTTAATGCCAATAATTGTCCTTCATAAATTTTGATAGCTCCACGTTCGCCTGCATGGTCCACTCTTATAATTTCATGTAAAGTTTTTAGATTAGTTTTTTCCATAATTAAAAAATAATACAACAAATATAACACTTAAAACTAAGGAAAAAATAGAATTAATTGTAGCAAGCGATAAACCAAGTACTCTAAAACTAACGTCTTTGCAGCTAATAACATTTTGTTTAAGTTGTTCTAAAAGCTGATCTTTTGTTAAATCTATTGAGGAAGAATCGGCTGCGCATATCAAAGATTCCTTAACAAATCCTTGCTCAATACCAAAATGATAAAAAGACAAAATAAAAGTAAGGAAAAATATTACTGATAATATTAATAAAGTAATTTTTTCATATTTATTAAAAAAAAATACTTTAACGATTAACAAAATTGAAATAAAGTAAGGTACTCTTTCATATAGACATAATTTACAAGGTTTATGACCTAAACCATACTGGATTATAAATACAGAAATTAAAGCTGTCACAATAACAAAAAGAATAAAAGTTAAAGGTAAATTTTTTCTTAGTTTTATCATTTTTATTTGTTTATAAAATAAATACCTAAAGCTATTAAAAGTACTATCCCTGTTATAATAATACTCCACTGCCCACTCTTTTTTTCTAATATAGGTCTTATTGCTGCTCCATATTTATAAGACAAGTACGCTACTAGAAAAAATCTTAGTCCTCTTGCAACAAAACAAGTAATTATAAAAAGCAAAATATTAAAATGAACAAATCCACTAGATATTGTAATAATTTTAAATGGAAGTGGGGTAAAACCAGCAATAAAAAGTATTATTATTCCAGAAAGCAAACCTGTTTTGGAAGAAAGTTTTTCTTTAAATATATTGGCATTTTCTAATCCAAAAATTTCAAAAATTTTAATACCTAATTCACTAAAAAAAATATAACCAATAAAATAACCAATAACCGCACCCAAGACTGAAAAAATTATTGCGATTAATGAAATCTTCAAATATTTATCTCTTTTAGCAATAACCATTGGAACTATCATTGCATCTGTGGGAATTGGAAAAATAAAACTTTCAAAAAAAGCAACAGCACCTAAAATAGGATTTGCCGCTTTATGTCCCGCCCATTCTATACATTTATCATATATTTTTTTTAACATTGTAATGTAGTTTACTTATATACTAATATCGCACTATGGAAATAGTTACAAAAATTGCCCCAGTTTGCTTAGCATTAATAATGTTAGGTCTTGGGATGGGTTTAACAAAGCAAGATTTTGCTAGAGTAGTTAAACAACCTAAAGATTTTTTTATTGGTTTGACTTGCCAAATGATTTTACTTCCTATTATAGCTTTCGTTCTTATTAAAATACTTAATACTCCAATAGAATTGGCACTTGGGGTAATGATTATTGCGGCGGCCCCAGGTGGAGTAACATCAAATGTGCTTACCAAATTTGCGAATGGTGATGTTGCTCTTTCAATATCGTTAACGGCAATTATAAGTTTAATGAGCATTATAACCGTACCTTTTATCGTTTTGACATCTGCTAAATTATTACAAATTACATATATTACATCGGATATTTCCATGGTAAGTATTTCTTTAAAGATGTTTTTTGTTGTTACACTTCCAGTAATTCTTGGAATGTTAATTAGATATTTTGCACCAAACGTTATATCTTCTAAAACATTATTAATTCAAAGATTATCAATACTTTTATTTATTTTTGTATTTTTAGCAATTTGGATAGAAGAGTGGGATAAAATTGTAAGCTTTATAACTAGAGCTGGCATTATAGCGTTAACACTTAATTTAGTGATGATGGCAGTTGGGTATTATATCGCTAAGTTGTTTGCATCTGGCATTGCGCAAAGAAAATGTATTTCTCTAGAGTGTGGACTTCAAAATGGTACACTAGCAGTATTTGTTGCCTCGCAAATTTTCGATAGTATAGTTTATATGGTGCCTACAGCAGCCTATGCTTTAATTATGTTTATTACTTCTATCACGTTTGTTTTTGTAGTTAGAAAAATTGTTTAAACAGCCAACTTAAGCCTAAGCACTTGCCATTCCTCTGTTTTGGATTTTTGTTTTAATTTTTAATTTAACCTGGTCTAGTCTAATTTGATTTTGAATATTTTGTATTTCCTTAATTGTTCTTAAATACTCTTTTTTCTTATTATTTTCTTCATATTTCATTTTACTTTTTTGTAACCTATCTAACTTATTTAAATGAGAATCTTCACATTTAAGAAGATCAATCCAAATTAATTTTTCTTCTTTTTTATTAAGACTGTTAATAAATAAACCTAATTCCACTTTACATTTTCTGCAGTTGAAAATTTTTTTTAGATTCCAATTAACAAAGTTTTGAAAATTATTTTCGTAATTTATGCCATTAATTCTTAAAACGTTAATA
>Ga0114993_10002290_pt1 | contig 21211 bp, 39 predicted proteins | sample ArcticOcean_MG_C_FD_87042 | JGI IMG/M metagenome (GOLD analysis project Ga0114993, IMG submission 87042) | Marine microbial communities from western Arctic Ocean - ArcticOcean_MG_CB2_150 | ecosystem: Environmental > Aquatic > Marine > Oceanic | place: Arctic Ocean: Canada Basin | collected...
AGGGGAAGGGCCTCTTGACAATCAGACCAAGACCAATCAGTAGGCTGCCCTTCCCCTGCCCGAAACTCAGCAACAGCACTCCTTGGGAATTTTCATCATCCAAGAAGCAAAGTATGCCTGATGGAACTCATCGCCGCTTGCGACCTTGATGACTCTCGGCGTCTTCACATCCTTCGGGACAAGAAATATATCCGTACCACCAAGAGTATATTCGGATGCTCGCTTGATGATTTTCTCACCCTCATTTTTGACTCTCGCACGGAGTATTTTCATATTGCAATAATTACATGGTGTTAGGCTACTCATTGTTCCGTCTTTCTGCTTTTGCTCGGTTGATCCTCTTCCCGCAATCCAAACAAGCAGCAGGCCGTACAGCCCCAGCCAAGTCTCCCATGGCTCACTGTATAAAACATTTTATACAGTGAACCGAAAGGCAATGCCCAGACCAACCCGGACACTTCTTATTATTTCTTTTCAACAATGACTTGTAAAATATTTTTGCCGGAGTAGATTGTAGGTATGAACTTTGAAATACAATTCAAAAACGAGGGAGAAGGATGAGTACCCAGAGCAGCAAGACAGGCGTGAACGACAAGGATTGGGGATTGGTTCCCCCAGGCACACACATCTGCACCCACGACAGCGTCCAAACAGATCACGGCTTGAACATCGTCTACTGCTGCTACTGCGGGGCCTACTACGGGAACGCATGGGAGTTCGATGAAGAGGCCCCGCTTGCCCCTCAGAAAATAGCCCTGCCGCAGTGGAACCCGGTACTGCGAAAGTATGAGGTCTGACCAGCCACTCCCCGGCCTGAGCCGGGGGGTGACATCACACAAACCGCCCCCGCAGGGGGCACAACGGGAGGACAGCAGCATGAGCGCCCAGAGCAGCAAGACCCCGACAGAACTTAGCAATGTCCCTGAGTGTGGACATAAGCTATTCGCAACAATCGAACACGGCAAAGACCCCAACAACCCCGGACGGTTTTGGGTATTCCTAAAGGACTACTTTGCCGATGAACGCTACTTCTATAAATCCTACCCGGACTATGCGACTGCACACGCGAAAGCAACACGACGAATCTCGTTTTGTCTGAAATGCAAAACAACTTGGGTCAGCTCCCTGTGGCGATAAACGTGCGCTACGTGCAGGGAGGGCGCAGGGCACACTTGAGCACACAACGCCCCTGTAGGGCCTTAAAACGCCCTACAGGGGCAAACGGGAGGACAGAGTAATGAGTATAAAGAAGAGCAACTACCAGATACACCTTGAGGGGAGACTGGCAGAGATCGAATCCTGCGGTCAGGCACTGGCTGAGGCCCTTAATGACAGGGGCGAGACGGTGGATGAGGAGGCGCGGGACAAGGCAGAAGACCAGTTGACTGAGGCAAGGGAGGGCCTTGCTTGGTTCCAGAAGCGTGAAATCTTCAGCATCACGATCAGCAACATCAACACTGAGCGCGGCACCTGTCATGTCGAAGCCTCGACACGTGAGTGGCCCTATGATACGATCATAGAAGCAGAGGTTGGGCCGAGCCTCTTTTATGAAGAGTACGATCTGGCCCAAGAGGCAGTGAAGCAGGTCTATGAGCAGATCGATGACGCCGCAGAGAACGCTTAACCCAACAACAGTCCCCGGCACACGCCGGGGCAGGAGCAGGAGGATTGGCTGTGACAGAAACGATATTGGACGGTTTGACGAGTGAAGAGGAAACGCAAATTCTGATTGAATTGCTGCAGTGTGTTCTCGATCAGAATTGGAATGACGGCATGCCCGTTATCGCTGATATACGTGAGGTTTTACAGGCATGGAACGCAAAATATAATCCGGAGGGATAGATGAAAGATCGAAATGAAGAGATGGGAATTAAAGGCGGTCAGGGACGTTCGGTGGCTAACGTCAGTACGTCGGCACTTACTATCAAGATGAGTACGCAGCCGACTTTAAGAAAATTATGGATCTTACTGAATTAGGATTGCAATAGAGGGAAAACAAATAGGAGAACACAATGCATTATATACATTTAATTGCAGTTGAAGCAGACAATAGCGAAGAAGCTATTAAAAAGGCAGAGCAAGCTCTTAGTCCCTATGGTGATGGGGATGTCTGGGACTATTATGAGGTTGGTGGTCGATGGAATGGTGAACTGGAGGGGAAAGATGCCCTATGCTATTCTGAAAATTCAGATGCTTTTGTCAAGCATCTTGACAAGTGCAAGGAAAGACGCAATCAAGAATTAACCAATATTTTGAATCTTTTGAAGGGAGTTGAAGATCAAGATGGGGAGGAAGGTAATACCGAATATCGTAAACAGATTGCCGCCGACTTTAAGAAAATTATGGATCTTACGGAAGTACCGGAGAATTTTGGAGTGGGAATGGCTGGGTATTATCTTTACAAAATCGGGATGTTGCTTTCGGATATCTACCACGGTCAAAGTTATTTCTTTGATGCCGTGTTGGAAGTACCCAACCTTGTGAATGTATTGACTCGTTGCGAGAAATCTCCAGAAAGACAATGGCTGGTAGCAGTAGATTTGCACAATTAAAAATTAACAAGAGGGTAAGAAAATGGAACAGTGGGGTGTGTGGTGTGTAGTTTCAGGTGGTGCCACTGGATATAGGACAGGGTGGCTGAAGTCGCATTAGTGCGACTCACGAACTTCGAGCACGACGTCCGATTGGAATTGGATTGACACGAAAACCGGAACCGGTGTATAAAATTTTAAATTAAAAATGAAAATTATACAAGAGTTTTTAGATAGAGGTAACCATTTATATCATGCCTCTAAGACTTCGGGTATTAAAGTTCTAGAGCCTCAATCTCATAAGTTAGCAGAAAAACCAGTAGTATTTGCAACTCCAAACGCACTATTCGCCATATCAATGATCCACGGAACAAATGGAGATATTGCAGTTGGTTATTTTTCAGATTCTGATACTGGGTATAGGGATTTTGTTATAGATGAATTGAAACCAAATAAGTTTCAATTAATTAAAAACCCGGGTTCATTATATATTCTACCAACAAAAGGATTCATTAAAACACCACATCTTATGAGAGAAGAAGTCATCTCATATAAATCAGTTAAAATAATTAAAGAAATAAAAATCCGAAATGTATATGAATATTTAATGAAAGCAAAGGGTGTTAGATTAGTTAAGTATGCTGACATCTCCGATGACTGGGATAGAAGAGGTAAGAATATGAATCCCAAGATGGGCATATAAACAATAGTTATACTGTTATTTTAATGTCTAACTTGCTCTAACAAGGCAGGTTAGATATTATTACAAGATCAATCTAACAAGGCTGAATATTGCGATTGTTGTAAACACTTCTTACTACAACAATAAACACTAACATTATTTATTATTTTTTAAATTGCATAAGGGAATCTATACATGAAACTTCCATCGAAACAGCATATAAGTATTACTGCTGTAATTAGTGTGTTAACTGCAATAATAGTATTCTTATTAACTCAAATATGGAACTATGGAGTTGAATGGAATGCTTGGAAGATTTTCTTTGTGTCTTGCGTTACGTCGAGATCCCTTTTAACCTTGTCGATGGTTATGTGTTTTAACATTCACTGAATGCCCGCCCGCAAGGAGATGAGTGCGACGGGGTTACTCTCAACCGGCACACTGTATAAAAACTTTTATACAGTGAACCAGGTCTATGCTTCCCGGACCCGACGGGCTTCCTCTGTCTCTATCATCCACTGAATGCCTGCCCCCGTGCGGGTATATTTCTTTTCAAGAATAGCTTGCAACTCTCATTAGGTGATGTAGATTGAAGGTAACAACTCGAATCACCAAACTGTAGGAGATTATGAAATGAGAGCGGAAACACTTGTCGCAATCAAAAATGTCCCTTGGATGTCCACAAAAATTGCGAGTGGGCGTACTGGCACGGCCATCCCCGCGAGCAACCTACCGCAAGGAGGCTACTGGTTCACCCCGGACGATATGACAGAGGATGAGGATGGAATCTGTAGAAACTATGGGTTCCATTATCAGGAGGATGAGTTGGGGTTTATTGATGACCCTACGATGACACACCGAATTATTTGAAACGTACATGACCTGCACATAAACCACGAAACCACAACCGAGGTTTGATAATGGATACCTTTACCCTTTGCATTAACACCCCGCCGGGCGCATTTGGCGACACGCCGAGCGGTGAGATTGCTCGATTGCTCCGCAACCTTGCCGACCTGATCGAAACCGGCGACTATGGTAGCTTGCCCGCTCCGATCATCGACACCAACGGAAACCGGTGCGGACACTGGGATCTTGACCAAAGTGACAGCTACCTGGCTACCGTAACTCCCACCACTGAGGACTGAGCGATGATGACGGACAACGCAAAACTGGAGTGGATTCATTTCGCTATACAAGAGGCAATGAACGATAACCCGGGCGAACTGGAGCAGGCCATTGGGCTTGTTGAGGATCTGAGAGAAAAGACTTCCGACGCCCGTACAGACAAGGCATGCAGCTGTGATCAGGCTCTTTCTCTTTGGAAAGCGCTGAATGATCTAACAGTCACGGCAAGGACATTCCGACATGTCCCTGCTGAGGATCAGCAGTGGACTTCCATAGATGATGACGCATTAGACCAGGCATTCGATGTGCTTGAGAAGTGGCAGCCTTCAGACGCCCTCGAATGACCCTCAACTGGTACACTGTATAAAAACTTTTATACAGTGGGCCACTCATGTCCAGATTCACATCCACTACACGAGCATTCGCTGGGGTTCTTGGTGGCGGTAAAATTTACATGCTCCCAAGAGATGCAAATGGCTATCAAAAAAGCCTTTCTCCAAAAGATCTTTCAGTTATCAAAACCATATTTGGACTCAGTCTTTACATAGATTGTTTTCCCGATGCCATAAGATCGGTAAAAGATTCCGATTTCATCAGAAGAAATGTGTACTCAGGAAAAAAGAACGTTGTCGTTGGGAACAGTCTCGTTACTGGTGAAAACAAACGTAGACAAGACCCTCATTGGCATCCTGGAAATCTTAGGCATTATGTTCACGATAGATTCGTTAATGTCAAAGGTCAAGTCCGCTGGATTGATGGGTATTGGGTTGGCAGAGGGAAGGCGAGGGTCGTTTGTGAGGATGCGCCCCAACAGCCAGCATGATGGCGGAGACGACCAGACTCGGTTTACTGTATAAAAACTTTTATACAGTGAACCAGAATTCTCTGTCTCGTGCAGCCTGATTCCTCGAAGTCTTTTTATTTCAACAATTGGCTTGTATTAAACGATTGCTGAGATAGGTTTAAAGATGTGATGCCGATGAACTATTCTGAATGGCTCAAACAAATGGAGAATTGACCATGAAAAGCATGAACTATGGAACGCTGCCAGATTTGGCGGACATCCCGAACGAGCCGTATCCAATCGGTTGCAACCAGCCGACGTTAGACATCGTTGCGGCCATTGTCAATCAGGGGATCGACTCGCATCTCGAAGCCGTCATAACCGAGCGGGAGGGCAATACCATCACCATCAAGGATGCTAAGTCTTTGCACACGTTCATTCGCCGTTGCATTGAGAGTGACGATGATGATACGCTCTGTCTCGCGCAGGACATCTGCCAGACCATCGATATTGAATGGGTGTGACATGATCACCACATTAGAAGAATGGATATCAGAGTCCAACGCCAGCGAAGAATACGACAGGTTCTGCAACGAGTATGGTGACAGTGCCGGTAGTCGATGAGATTGGTATGAACATCACTATACTGATTATGTCGAGGCGGTAGAAGCTGAAACTGAAGTACTCAAAAAGTTCTAAACTAAGGAAAGGAACAATGGACAATCAGAAAATAGCAAGTGAATTGGTGGATATGGCTGAGAGTTTGATGGCAGCAGACTCCGATTTGGAGACGATTGCTGAGATTGTCAAGAAACACAAAAGCCTTATGGGGATCGGAAAGCCTTTGAAGGAGGCTGGCTTCAAGAATGTCAAATTCTACACCAACGATCCTCCGTTGCCTCCGGCGTACTATGAGGTCAAGGTTGGCGGGAAGAAGATCGTGATCATTAACAAACGGTATGCAGATGGAGCAGAAAAGACCGTTGGCGACATTGCAATTGGGTATATGTAAAATGAATGTGGCTGAGGAACTCACTGCATATCTTAGTAAAACGCGCAAATCAGAAGATAATTGATCAACACTAACTAAGGAAAGGAAATGGTGAAGGTGGCAGAGAGGATTGCAACAACTGCGGGTTTAGGGGACTATGGGAATAGGGAGTTAGGAGAGATTAAGAGGGATAATGATAAATTCATTTATTATCTTGAGTCTATTGGTGAAGTTCCTATTAGGCGAGATGGATTGAATCTTCTTGATCGTGTTAATAGACTTCTATCTAGGACGAATTCTGGAGCTTATGGAGTGTTTACGGAAAAATATGATAGGGAAAATAAAAGATTAGGTGATTCCTATAAGGAATTTTGGAATAGAATGGATCAGAAGCAAAAAGATGCAGACAGTAAGGGATTTGGTGGACTAACATCCTCTGATATGACAGACAGGAATAACGACAAAATAGCAAGTGAATTGTTGAAAGTGGCAAGGGGTTTGATTTCGAGTGAGGGGTTTGTTTTTTTGATTCATGATGTTCCTAAAGATGAATATCAAGTAGCATACTCACTCCATAATCACCCAAAATATGATAAATCAAGATTGGAGACTAATCGTACTCTGTCGAAAAGTGAAGCAACTAGGATTGCTGAGAAATTTTCCAAAACTCAAGACTATGAACTTCTTACATTTATCCAAACGGGAAAATATCCTAGATTCAAATACAAGGAAGTTAATCCTTCTCTTTTCCGTATCTGAATTGTGATGACCCTAACTAACTAAAGGAAAGGAACAATGAATCAGAAAATAGCTAATGAACTATTGGATATGGCTGAGAGTCTGACTGCTGCAAAAAATCCTCTTGATGGGGTGCGTAAGCATCAGCTTATGCCCAAGTCAATCGCAAACAAGATCCCACGGATCACGGAAACAGAAAACGAAGAAGATCCGATAGTCTGGGTTAAGTTTTTCAGTCCATACGGCAGAGGGGATTGGTACATCACGGAGTTTGATGGTCAAGATGAAATGTTTGGATGGGCTGATTTAGGGCATGGTGAACTGGGTTACATCTCCTTGAGGGGACTTGAAGGGGCTAATAAGAATGGTTTACCGCTTGTTGAACGAGATTTGTATTGGCGACCAAAGCCTCTATCAAAAGCGAAATAACACACGGAAGCTACAATGAATAACCAAGTGATAGCATCTGAATTGGTGAAAGTGGCAGAGAGTCTGACTGCAAAACATCCCATTCGGGCATAACGATGGAGACATCCCCCGCCGGAGCGAAGCGGGCTGGACCCAGACAGGTTTACTGTATAAAAACTTTTATACAGTGGACCACCCCGGAGGAACTCGTGTCTCCCTGATTGGGATCGCCTCCTCAACACCCACTGAATGCCCGCTCGTGCGGGCGACATTTCTTTTCGTTAATAGCTTACAATCAAACTTTGAGGGTGTAGGTTGTTGATATGAGACACAGGTACACAAAATCACAAGTCAGCAAAGATGTTTTGCACTGACTCAACCGAGGAATGACAGATGACAGAGCGTAATATATTTGGAGTGGCACTACTTTGTCTCGCACTCGCTGTTTTGATATACCTAATTATTGTACCCACGTCGGTATTCTGATCTGGACTTGGACGTTCAACAACAACAACAACAGCAACAACGAGGACACGACAATGAAGATCGAACTAAAGAGCTTGAAGATACACGATGACATTAGCGAGGATTCGCTTTGCTTTAGTGCTAATATGTATCTGGATGGAAAGAAGCGTGGCAAAGTATCCAACGACGGACGTGGTGGCCCGCATCGGTTTCACTTTGATGACCGCGAGACAGGTATTGCCTTCGACCTGTGGGCGAAGGATCAACCGCTTCCATTCAACTTTGAGAAGGGCGACCAAATCGTAGATCAACTGATCGCCCGAAAGGAGCAAGAGGCAATGTGCAAGGCGCGGGTGAGCTTCCGGTTGACGGGCGATCCCGAAGGGCAGTGGCGGCAGATCGGGTGGAAGGGAGTACGGAAATTGACGCTGGAACGTCTGGACAAGGCACGGACTCAGTTGGTGGCAAAGTACGGTGAGCAGTTAGAGGAGATTCTAAACGATACACTGGCGGAGGTGTGAACGATGGACTACGCTTTCCAGTGATTTTTTTAGTGAGTTGAATAGAATTTCCTTACAATAACGATCTATCTTCTATAGATAGTGATGTGACATTAATAAATCTAATGAATATGCACAGTGGTTTTGCGATCCACTTCCCTATTGAAACTGGCACCCCGGAAACTTCCGTCATTATGTTCACGATAAGTTTGTAAATGTCAAGGGAAAACTCATTGGGTTGGCGGCAAAGCGATGATGGTGTGTGAGGATGCCCCCCAATAACATCCACTGAATACCCGCCCGCAAGAAGACGAGGACGCCAGGTAAACCTCACCTTCTTCCTCACTCGGCACACTGTATAAAACATTTTATACAGTGGACCAAAACGGGTGATCTCGATCAGACCAGGGGTGATCTCTCATATTTCTTTTCAAGAATAGCTTGCAATTCTCATTAGGTGATGTAGATTGAAGGTAACCAAGAGGGGCGCACAATGACAAAGGACTTCTATCGCTACACTGACAGCGAAGGGAAAATGCCGGTGATGAAAGATAGACCGTGTGACATTAAAAGCCATCGTTGCTATGTCCAGTACGTCAACGACAAGCCCGTCAAGATTGTTCCCTACAAAGGGCAAGCGGGGGGCGGTCGAGTGTACGACTACAATCTTCAAGAGTATGTAGACATTACTCCCGCCATGTTGACACCTTAGAAAAAATGACATCGTGGTCAAAACGCGCCAAACTATTAACATTGAAAAAAATCAAGGAGAAGAAATGAAAACTATAGTCCATGTGAATCAACATGTGATAAAAGCTAATAGGAAGAGTCAAACGAACAATCCAGTTTTGACAGTCAAGACCTACAAAAGTAATGACTACGCACATGAGGTCATAATCAATGGACCTTCAAAGATAGTCTATAGACCGGACAAGCCATTGCCCTGCGGAGCACAAGTTTGGATTGAAACAGAATCAGATGTAGAAAAAAGGTAGGAACAAAACACCATGAAAGAATATATGATTCAACATAGGGTTGGCAGGGCTAAATACCTTGTCTCATTCCACGACGGTGTAAAAACCCATAAGGATGGAAGCTCATTTTTTGACATTAAGATATTTAAAAGCAAAAATAAGCTCGGTAAGTTCATTGATGGCCTTTCCGAAAATGGCTACAGGGAGAAACCATGAAGGCGCAGCCGCGATAGAAGTAAACGATCTCCGTTACCCAGCCACACCTCGCTCGGAACACTGTATAAAAGTTTTTATACAGTGAGCCAAGCATGACCCTACTGGGACCGACCACCCACTGAATGCCCGCCCCTCATGCGCGTAATTCTTTTCATTAATCGCTTGCAATTAAACTTTGCGGGTATAGATTGACAGTATGAAATACATCAATTCACAAGTTGCCGATTTCATTCTCCGAATTGAGATGGAAGTAATGAGAAACGACGGACACACACCACAGAGGCAGCAGCAATGCAACAAACAACGATTCATGGCGAAAGCGCAATGGAAATCGCATCTATTTTTGAGCGCCTACTTGCGGCTCACCGCTGGCCACCGGAGTTCTTTCACCTCCCAGATGCTGCAATTGCAAGGGCGACAGCGTTTATTGAGGCTGAGAAAGTTTCTCTGGACAGGCTGTCACCAGAAATGGTCAAGGCTTACGACTATGCTCAAAAGGGCGCACTGCCGGATGACGCAGAGCAAAATATGCGTCTAAAGAATCTGGAGGACGATGTCGATCAGCTCAATACCTATGTCGATGGTCTGCGATTCCAATGAAAAGATTAAAAGCTATTGTCCGATGTGTATATCATGCTTTCTTGCCACCGTTCATCGAGCGATGGGAAAAAGGGACAGTGCATTACCAGCAGTACGACGATGGGAGTCAGAAGGAAACCAAATATCGGTTAAGCTACGTGGGACACATGCGTTTGAACCTGACAGCCGCATACGATCTGCTAATCCGACCCGCACAATTATCGGATGACGACAGGGCTTTTCATAGACTCGACACTATGAATTGATTCGTACTAGTGCCAAAGCTCAATACTATGAATTGATTCGTACTAGTGCCAAAGCTCAATTTGCCGATGCCGTAGAATGAAGCCCGAACGACTCCGCCGGGAATGATGAAGTAACTTGAAGAATAACCCGAAACAAAGGTTGGAACATGAAAAAGTCTTATATCGAGATCGCCACAAGATTGATTGTCAATCACGATGAAGGGCAGAACCTTGCAGAAGTGATTGACAATATGGACATCTCCTTCACCGCTGACAGTGATGATAATGCGGATGTCGTTGACGCGGAAACCCTTGACTGGCGTTTGACCGACAGCAAGTAACCCAAAAGGAAGAGCTGTGATCTGGGCCTTGCCTGGCACACTGTATAAAACTTTTTATACAGTGGTCCGCTCAAGCGTATCATCTCGGAAAAAACGTGAGAGATGTGTTGTAAATCTCACAAGTCGAGGCACGTTGTATTATGAAATCTTATTAACCGCAACACCATGAGGACATGATGAGTAATGTGTGCGATAGGTGTCAGGAAAAGATTGGGAAAGGACAAGCGACTATCATGTCGTACTTCAATGAGGATACGATCTGCATGGAGTGTAAAAAGCAGGAAATGGCACACCCGGACTTCAAGAGGGCGCGGGCGGCGGAACATGCCGAGGTGCGCGACGGTAATTATAATTTCGAGGGGGTAGGCTTGCCGTCGAATTATATCCCCAGAAACTAACTGACAGGAGGACTGAGATGGGCCATGTATTCTGCACCAGTAGTTGCGGGACTTGCGGCAAGCTGTTTACCTACAATCCCAAGTGGGTGCCGAGCCTAAACGACTCAGCGTTTTGCTTGGACTGCATGACAGTTGCAAACACAAAACGGGAGAAAATGGGCCTTAAGCCTCACCCTATCCACCCCCAGGCTTACGAGGCTTTAGAAGAGGAGGAGCTCTGAGTAAGAGCCGTAAAATCATCCAGCAAGAAATCGAAGACGCTGGAGGAGAAGTAAAGAGCAGCGTCGGAAAGGGCTTGGACTATCTCGTAAAGAATGACCTCAGCAAGACTAAGAAGGCAGAACGCTACGGAACTCAAATCATAACAGAGGATATGCTCAAGGGTTTGATGGGCATATAGAAAGGATAAAGAAATGACTAGGCAACAGAGAGAGCGTGTACCCGACAAGTTGAAGGACTACAGCGAACAGATTCAGGAGGATCTTAGAACCATCTTAGACGGAGCCGACGAAATCACTATCGACAGAGCATGTCAAGCTGTCGTTGACAATCTATCGGCCCATGATTGAAGCGAAAATATACGATAGCTTATCATCTCGGAAAAAACGTGAGATTCGCGAACAGTACGTAAGAGATCAAAACGGGATCTGTCCGGTTTGTGATTGCCCACTTGCGGGCGAACCCCGTGCCGACATCAAAGCCTTACCTCTCGATTTAGAACTTTTCCCGCCAAACTTCTTGGGCCATCCGGTTCACCTTCAGCATAACCACATAACAGGCTTAACAGAGGCCGCTGTGCATGCTTACTGCAATGGCGTGATATGGCAATACCAAGGGAAATAGTTTCCCTATTAAACATCAAACACAGAGGATGACAAATGAGTATCGCTGAAAGACTTGAATATTTACGTGGGGAAATTGAACAAGAACGAATCAGCTATGAAGAAATTTCTGAGTTGCAGTCCCTTGCGGCACACATTGACGAGGGCGATGTTCAACTCCGAGAGTGGGCAGGGATTCCAGAGGGATGACTATCCAGAGAGATAGATCCAGCGCCCGGCTGCCCCTCGCTTGGATCACTGTATAAAAACTTTTATACAGTGATCCAATCTGGGCAGCTCGTGCGATCTCCGGGTGAGCCACTCGTCTTTGATCCCTTGTAATGTTCTGTCACTACATTATAGTACATTATTGGAGGCAAACACACAACGAAAAGGGAGACTGAACAATGATTCGCACAAAAAAAGAAATTATGCAAAATGTAACGGCGGATACGAGCCGCGTAATTTCAAATAACACGATTGAGTACACCGTGGGCGGAACCCGCGCCATCCGATTACACGATACAGACATTATCGTGTTTGATGATAGGGGCGGAGTAACCCTAAATACGGGAGGCTGGGAGACCAATATGACAAAGAATCGTATCAATGCGTTACAGAACAAAGCTCGACTGTATAGTGATAAGGGTATTTGGTATGCCGTGGTAACTGGAAAACAGTATGTGTTTGAGGATGGGATGCGTATCGGTCCTCGTAACGGTGTTACGGGCGATGGAGGGGACAAGGCTATCAAAGCACGCCGAAAAAAGACAAAACATATCAAAGCTTACTGCGATGCTGTCGCAGCACTGGATGAACTGCCGGAACCTTCGGGGGGGGATTGTTTTATTTGTCAGGCGCGTGGTGGAGGGGGGGATGCCCACTGTCTGCAAAGCCACTTAGATGAGACTTATATTCACGGGACGCTGATTGTTAACGCAATGCGCTCACGGGGGTACGATGATACATCTATTGGCCTACATTATCGGCTCAACATCCGTGGCACCGTTGTCCGTAGCATCCGGCAATACTTGAGAGCTAACCTATAGAGAGGAGCTGCTCATACATCATTAGTTGTTGTGTGTGGTACGGGGGATGGGCTGGTTGTGTGGCCCATCCCCCATTTTTTATACCCAAAGATCGTGAAATAATCTTCGTGGCTATCCACTGAATACCTGCCTCTCGCACACCTACACACTGAATACACACGCATGACCCTCCTGATTTATCTTGCAGCTATATTTTTTCAATATAACGCTTTTAATAATTTATTTGTAATCCATAGTACCTGTATGGAAAACATTTCGACCATCCATCCCGAACCAGTGCAGGCTCAATAATGGCTTTAAGAGTTGTAAACAACGATGGCTCGGCAATGAATAGTGAATGCAAGCTTATGATTAAAAACCATAATTTACGTCTGAAATTGACCTTTGAACAAGCAATCATGCTTCGCGATCAATTGTCCATGAAGATCGACTAAATTTCCAATCCCGATCCAGACATGCCGAAAGGACTTGGCCACAAGCAACGCGCCGCTATCAACTTCATTGCGAAGTATGGGCCGTGCAATCTCAATTGTATCAAAGGTGGTGGAATCTCCAAACGAACAATGCAGAGCTTGCTCTATCGCGACCTCATTGTAAGAGATCGAACTAATTATGAAGTGAATCCCAATCCCAACCATTAACCAATGGAAGTCCCATCGTGAGCAAGTACACAATTCCGCCGGATAAGTTGGGAGAACTGGAAGAGTTCTGCTATAATCACAGCGTAAGTGTCTTTTCGATACAAAGCCTTATCGAAGATGCAGTTAACGCTGATCGTGCCATTCGACTTGCGCGGACTCCCGTGAAACCACGGACCCTGTGGCCACCGATGCGCTCAACATCACCGGCGACAAGTTCGGGGGGAAAGCCTGAAAGAGAAGTGGTTTACTTATGCGAATATTGTGGCAAGGAATGTGGCGGCGCGAATGGCCAAGGATGCGACGAGCGGGGATAGTAGAGCGGCAGCAGGAAATACAACGCAATCCCGGCCAGCACTGGGAATGGCAGAATGATCGTAGCTCGGATCACTGTATAAAACTTTTTATACAGTGGGCCAGGGTAGGCGCTACTGCTGACGAGTGGCCCCTCACCAAATCTTTTCTTTTTTATTTGTCAAAACGATTTGTATCTGAACAATGATGCACTATGTTAATGGTGTAAGAGATCAACGCCACCCCGAATCAAAGGGGTACAAACAGGAAACCCGAATCAAAGGGAGATCATCCATGAATATCATGGTAGACTACAACGGACAGTCAACGGAAGTGAACGCCTCGGAAGAGCTTGCACAGTTGTTGGCGGACATTGGCGATGCAGGCCGTGGTCATTTCGCGTTCATCCGTGGCCATGTGTCCGGCAGCGAAGGAACTAAGTGCGAAACGCCCGAAATCAGCGACCGCTGTTTCATGCAGCGCCCCCACTACGGTCGTTACAAGGCTCGTATGGCGATTGCAATCGAAAGCAACAGTGTTTTTAGTGCTATTCGTGCAATGTCAACCGAGCAATTCGACAAGGTTGCGGCGGACTGCGATGCGAAGGGCATCGAAATGTCAGAGTTGTACGAAACCTGTAAGGAGACGGTACTTACCCGCCTTGACGGTGACGACCCGACTACGGCAGGACAACGGGCAGGACAAGCCGCAAATCACGCCTCGTTTGCTGGTTGGCAGGTACATTTGAAGTCAGCCAAGACAGGTGGCGCGGACAGTCCAGTTCGGCCCATACATGATGCGGATAACGGCCTTATGACCGTCGATTCCGTTATGCTTCCGTTCTTCCAAATCCGTAAGTCTCACGACCGCGACGGGTTGCAAAAAGGGAAATGGCGTCCAGTCAATTCCCGCGTGAAAACGATCATGCAGGAAGCGATCAAACGGGCAACGGGTATTCCGACGTTTAAGAAATTCTCGCTTTCCAAGCGGAATTTTGAGTCCATTCACATGTCAGGAATGGAAATCGCGGGATTTGTGAGCGATGCAGCAATGGCCGAAATCGACCTCGAAATGGGAGCGTTGCTCAGGGATATTGGCGCGTTGCCGGATTCCCCGTCTGCTACCCTTAAAAGGGATGTAGTGGAAAGCGAACTCTACCACGACTCCGAAGTTGCCGCCGCAGTAAACGCCTAACCACACAAATCACGTAACCAAAGGGGCAACCGGATTTCCGGTTGCCCCTTTTGCATTTCTGGCTGGAGAATATCGGGGACGCCAGCGAACAGGCCAGCGACCTCGATAGGATCACTGTATAAAAACTTTTATACAGTGGACCGGGGAAGCTCCTACCAGGGCTGTACCGCATGATCGGATCTAGGCAAATATTTATTTTTATTAGGAGTACGTTATGAAAATCGTCAAATTCAAAGAGCATCAACTGGTTTCGCTTGTCAAAGCGGTTCCTGCTGAGGGCCTCTCGGAAGGGGCGTTAGGAACTATTGTCCACATGTATGCGGATGGGCTCGCGTGCGAGGCGGAGTTTACCAGCGCCGAAGGGTCTAAGGTCGTCACTCTCATGCTCAACCAAATCAAACCTTCCAAATGACACATGAAGAAATCTTGTCGCTCTTACGAACCATGCTGAAGGACACTGCGCCAATACGCCAGCTCTTGCCCAACACTTTGTAGGTGCAACGCAGGCTGACATTGTAAACGAGCTGGTACATAACATCCCGTACTACCCACCTGATACCCACTGAATGCCGCCCATTTGACGCGCAAAGCCGAGTTGAGTGGACCACTGTATAAAACTTTTTATACAGTGTGCCAGCGAAGCCGCTCAAAATATCAAGATCCACGGGAGTTTCTGTTCTTGAGCGCGTCTTCCAAGGCAAATATTTCTTTTTATTATTTGCATAAATCATTTGTAAAAAAGAATTGGGGAGATACATTGTAGGCATGGCAACAATGAAAACAATTACTTGTGCGTGTGATTTTGATCGAATGCTTGAAGGTATCGACCTTAACAACTGCCCTATGCAGTGGGAATGCCCCTGCTGCGGGGCATTGGTCGATGAGGATGCGAAACACAACTGCGCGAAACTTATCGCACAAAACGGAGCTATTACGATGACTAAAGCAGAGAAATTATCCGACAATCCTCCTGCTTCTGTGGATTACAGATACAATACTGGCAAGCCTTTGGGAAGTGCAGATATTCGTTATATCAAGCAAGTTGGAAAGCTAACCAAACTTGATTGGAATATGATAGCTGCAAGACCTACAACACTTCAGAGATATGTCCTTGAGGCTAAGGATTCAGGAAAGACAGTAGAGGAATTAGTTGAATCATGGGATACAGCAAAGGCGAATAAGCCTATTATGTCTATTGAGAAGTTCAACAAGAAATTCAATAAGACTGCCAAGATGCAATGCAGCATGGCATGAAGGAATGGAAGAACAAAGACAAAGATGGTGATGGCAATGAAAATGACACATGAAGAAATCATGGCGCTCTTGCGAACCATACTGAAGGACACTGCGCCGATTGATCAGCTTGCCAAACACTTTACAGATGCAACGCGGGCTGACATGCCCCTGCTGATGTGGTGGAATGCGGCTGGGTGGGTTAAAGAAATACCCACTGAATGCCCGCCCACTGAATGACCGCCCGTGTGAGACAAGAATGATCGCGCAAGGCCGAGTTGAGTATGGACCACTGTATAAAAACTTTTATACAGTGGTCCACACCCCTGTGCCCGTGGCCTCTCCCATCAAGGCTCGTGAAATTACTTTTTATTTATTTGTCAAAAGCGTTTGCGAAAAAAAAATAATTAATGCGCTATTGTAATGGAGTCACGGGAAATCCAAAACCAAAAGGAGTTGATCCCATGAGTCAGAAGCTGAACGAAATGGAAATCCGCGCTCTGTTGCGCAAGTTCCAAGATTCCAGTATCCTGAAGGAAACAGCGCCAGTTATTACGCTGGCACGGCATTTCCGCAATGCGACCGCAGACGATGTGTTTATGACTATCGTGCGTGATGTTCCGTATCAGGAAGCGCCGAAAGTCATCACCGAAGAAGTTTTCGTGGATGGCAAGCCCATCGGGAGTGTCGTTGAAATTGATATCCAAACCGTTCCCGGCCCGTACAATCAGCACTGGTCAATCGACCACACACAGTACACCGTTGACCCCATCGCTGCAATCTTCAACGTCATTAATCTCCACAACTAAAGGCCCCAATCATGTTGAAACACGGAAGCAATTTGGACGATTACGAGTTCGACGACGAAGAAACTGAAACCCTCGCCGAAATGGGATTTTTCGGCGATGATGTCGGAAGCGTTGCGGCCATAGCTCCAAAGGTGATAGTCACGACGGGGCCACCCCGCGATTCAAAGAGAGATTTTGTAGTGGTAGATTTTAATCATCAAGCCCACGGGAATCAGCGTGTAGGATTAAACTTTTGTAACATCAAGCGGGAGTCGCCGGATGCAGCTTCGCCAGGCTGTACGTCGAATGATCGTAGCTCGGATCACTGTATAAAAACTTTTATACAGTGGACCAGGGGAGGCGGATACAAAAAATTCCAGTTGTCCCCGTAGCCGAATCCGCTCGCCAAATCTTTTTCTTTTTTCTTTTCAAAAACGGTTTGCATCTAATAAATAATGCACTATGTTAATGGTGTAAGAGATCAACGCCACCCCGAATCAAAGGGGTATAAACAGGAACCCCGAAACAAAGGGAGATCACCCCATGAGTACTATCATGGTAAACTACAACGGAACGTCAACGGAAGTAAATGCCTCCGATGAAATCCAAGTATTGTTGGCCGACATCGGAAACGCAGGGCGCGGACACTTCGCCTACATTCGCGGTCACGTTTCCGGCACCGCTGAAATCAAGGGTTGCAGAACCCCCGACATCAGCGACCGTTGCTTTATTCAGCGTCCGCGCTTCGACCGTTACAAGGCTCGTATGGCGACTGCAATCGAAAGCAACAATGTTTTTAGTGCTACTCGTGCAATGTCCACAGCGCAATTCGACAAGTTGACAGTTCATTGCTTAGAAAAAAAAATTGAAATGGAGGATTTGTACAACGAGTGCAAGGCGAGAGTAATTAAGCGCCTTGAAGACGACGATCCGACTACGGCAGGGCAACGCGCAGGGCAAGCTGCAAATCACGCCACATTCAACGGTTGGCAGGTCAAGTTGAAGTCAGGTAAGACTGGCGGATCATCAAGCCCGATACGTCCCATTCACGACGACGAAAACGGATTTATGACCATTACTTCAGTCATGCTTCCGTTTTTTGAAATCCGCAAGTCTCACGCCCGCGACGGGTTGCAAAAGGGTGAATGGAAACCCGTCAATTCCCGTCCTGCTACGATCATGCAAGAAGCGATAAAACGCGCCACAGGTATCCCGACGTTCAAAAAGTTCTCGCTTGCAAAGCGTAATTTTGAGTCAATTCATTTTTCGGGAATGGAAGTCGCCGGATTCGTCACGGATGCAGAAATGGCCGAAATTGACATCGAAATGGGGGAGTTGCTCACGGACATCGGTGCGATGCCAGATTCCCCGTCTGCTACCCTTAAAAGGGATGTAGTGGAAAGCGTCGCCGACGCCGACGCCACTGTTACCGCCTAAAACCACTAACGAACTCAGTCAAAAGGGCGACCGGATTTTCCGGTCGCCCTTTTGCGTTTCCGGCTGTCGAACCCACAAATGTGTAGTGCGTGTAAACAACGCATGGCGCGCCCGTGCAGCAGCTTGCGGGCCGAGTTGAGTGGACCACTGTATAAAAGTTTTTATACAGTGTGCCCGTGGCCGTGCGCCGCGACGAACGTGCGCGCAAGCGCTTCGCTCTTCCCATCAAGCGGATCACTGTATAAAAACTTTTATACAGTGTACCGAACACCCATGCCCGCATCGCCCAAAATCTTTTATTAATTCTTTTCATTAATTACTTGCAATAAATGTTTGACGCTGTAGGTTATAGGTAACAAAGGGATCATCGCAATGGAAACCTTGACCAAAAAAGTAGAAATCCTGAGAAAATGGAGGACTGAGAAAATGAACATCGAAAGGATCGAGGTTGAGAACCGGCGGCTCAAAAATGAGATCCGGGAGCTTAAGATTGTCCACTGCACTGTCTGCGAGAAGGAAGTAAACCCCACGACGATGCTCAGTGTGTCCCGTAAGGAGCACGGACTCCCGCGTCTCTGCTTGAGGTGCGTGACAAACAATTATACTGCGTAGCTCGAAATAGCGACACAACACACAATAACAAAAAGAGGTGACATGATGGATGATTTCGTACAGATGATAGTGGATCTGGAACCGTCAGGACGTTACAACATTTTAGTTCTAGTCGGCGATGCAGAGTTTGAAGCGAATGTGTCAAAGGGAAACATGTTCAAAGCACTGCGCCAGATATCGCAGACGATGGAAGCAGGCGGCAACAGATACAACATGCAGGACTGTTGGCGTATGCTGGGATTCGACGCAGACGATGACGCAACAGAGGAAGGATCATGACAAGAACATTGCAGGACATAGTAGCGCAGTTCGACACTGAGCGCGAGCAACTCGCAAGACTGCGGGTACTTCGAGAGTCCCTCGTATACCCTGCACCTGCCGACTATGGCGGTATAGACGCCAGTATCGAAAAACAGGCCCTACGCCTGGCGGCAATCGCCGCAAGGCGTTACACTGTCGAACCCGCAAATGTGGAGTGCGTGTAAATGACGCATGGGGGCCAGATCGAGCCCCATTTTTTCCCTTTCAACATCGAATGGAACACTGTATAAAAACTTTTATACAGTGGGCCGTGCACAACCTTGTCCAGATAATGAATACGACACAGACCATTATCGGGTTCATAATCCTTGCCGCATCAATCATCGGGATTGGCTTTTATTTCTTTTCAACAAACCGGTTGCAATCTCACGATGACGCTGTATCGTATAGGTAACCAGAAGGATTCATCGACGCCCTAATCGGCTATCGCAATCGCAACGGTTTGACCATCAACGGGAAGTGCCAGAGCAATGACTAACATTGAAGACGAACCAACCATCTGCTGTATATGTAGACAGCTCATCGGTGAAAATCCACCGGAATATCATAACGGGCATAATGCGCAGCCTATATTCCAAGGTCGTTGTTGTACCTCTTGCAACTACACCGTTGTTGTACCACGGAGACTGAACGACATGCGCTCATTGACTAAACGCTACACTAACACCACGGAGGATGACCAATGAAGAAAGGACGAGCCGGTGTGCAAAAACATGCCCATTCCGCTGGTCGATGAAATCATAAAGGCCTACGAACTCTAAAAGCACCTTCCAGCGATGCAATAGCGAAACACAAGAAAAGCCCCAACCGATTCGGCACCGGTTGGGGCTTTTCGTTTTTCCGCCGAAGCAGGCTGAAGGAACATCCGCCAGCGACGTGACCCAGCCACCTCGAATGGACCACTGTATAAAAGATTTTATACAGTGTCCCGAAAAGCCGTGGCAAAATCAACGGGCACTAACAATGGCACATGGCTTGTAATATCCGATTGACGCTTTAGATTAGAAGTAACCAAGGAATTTATCATGGCTACATCGATTAACGAAGTACTGATAGACATTCTCAAAAACCTGTCGAATTCCAGCGAGGAAACAAGCAATAAGTTGCGCGAACACCATCGCATGTACTTGTCTGATCAAGCTGTAGGTGAGAAGGCGGTAACCCGCGCCATGAATTTCATTGGTATGAACTTCACGACAGACGTTGAAGTATTCCAAGTGTGGTCTACGCATTTCGACCGTGGTGGCGACGACTTCAATCTGTATATCCTGACTGACAAGAACGGTAACCTTGTCGGCTCCCAGCTCGTTAAGGGGTACTAAAATGAATAAACTGGTTAAATTCTTACTCGCCTCCGCCGCAATGACTGAAACACCGTCACCGTGGCTGGACAATCCTCAAATGGGCGGTACGCGCCATACACCGAACCCAAACCGCAAGGCCATAACCCGCAAAAAGAAGTTTACCAAAGCTTCACGCCGGAGGAATCGCAAATGAGACTACTACCGTACATTATCTTCGCCATACTTAATGGGACGGTTCTTTTATGCGGGACGGGTATATTCGGAATCAGCAATTTAGCTTTCCTTTTCTGCTCCATCATCATCGTTTTGATATTTAATTTCGTATACGGCATCCGCGAGCTCAAAGCGGTGCTGGCAGTTCGCCCTAACACAGAAGGCACCGACGAATCGCCGATCCGAGAGGGCTGACCGGTCTACTGTATAAAACATTTTATAGAGTGAACCCGACATAATATCACAAGAGGCCATGAAAAAAGTCGTTTTTTCGGATTTAGCCCGTCCTCTCTATATATACACATGAGGGGGGGGGCTATTTCCGGG
>Ga0114993_10002297_pt1 | contig 21179 bp, 11 predicted proteins | sample ArcticOcean_MG_C_FD_87042 | JGI IMG/M metagenome (GOLD analysis project Ga0114993, IMG submission 87042) | Marine microbial communities from western Arctic Ocean - ArcticOcean_MG_CB2_150 | ecosystem: Environmental > Aquatic > Marine > Oceanic | place: Arctic Ocean: Canada Basin | collected...
CAACGAATTGGACCAAAAAGAATGGCTTCCTCAGGCATATTGTCTCCACAAAGCCTTATCATCGCAGGCTTAACTTTTTGCATCATGGCAATAACATTTTCGTTGCCTCTCATTGTGGCTAGAGGGATACCAATTATTATTATTGGCATGATCTCCTTACTTCTCACTTATGGATACACTGGTGGGCCATGGCCACTCGCTTACAAAGGACTTGGTGAGATTTTCGTATTTCTATTCTTTGGATTGATAGCAGTGAATGGCACTTTTTATGTATTTACAGGTGTCATCAGCCCTGAATCTATCTTACTCGGCTCTCAGTCCGGTCTTTTGTGTGCCATAATTATATCTATAAACAATGCTCGGGATATTGTAGAGGATAGAAAATGCCGCAAACTGACATTAGCTGCCAGGCACGGTATCACATTTGCTAGGATGGAAATATTGGTTCTAAGTATACTTCCTTATTTATTAGGCCTTCTTTGGATTCCGCTCGGCCATAAATTTACCGCACTCATTCCACTCATGGGAATGCCCTTATCTGCGACAATAGCCTTTTTAGTTATCAAAAATGAACCAAGCACTTCATATAACAAATTCCTTGGCCTTTCAGTCATTGCATACTTGAACTTCTCCATTCTCTTATACGTTGGCTTACAATTAAAATGAAAGATAAGGTGCAGATTCACAAATATACGACCCATTTTGAATCGCCTCCAAATGCATTATCCGCAGCTGGCTTAATTGAAGGAGCTCTCATCAGGCGTGGTGGAGGCTATGGCTGCCTTCAACCATGGCCCAGCCTCGGTGATGAAGATCTTAATTATCACTTACAGTCCATCGTAAAGAGCGATCCAACTGAGCAGGTTCTCGCATGCCTAAAGTGCTGTGAAATAGATGCTGATGCTCGGACCAGAGGCATTGACCTATTTGATGACCTTATTATCCCTCGGTCTCACTTATCTATTCCTTTATTTCCTATAGGCGAAATTAGTAATGACGTTAGAGAAGACTTCACTCACATAAAGGTAAAAGGAAATAATGAAGTTCTAAAAGTTGCGCATTACCTAGAAATGATTCCGGAAAGAATATCAATAAGAGTGGATTTCAATTCATCTCTTAGCCCAAATGAATTCATTGAATTTTCACGTGAATTGAGTCCAAATTGCTTACAGCGCATAGACTTTATCGAAGACCCATTCCCCTACGATCCCAATATTTGGGAGCAATACTCAAATCAAACAGGTCTTAACTTTGCTTTAGATAGGGGACCTAAAGATGCTACCCTTGGATTTGCCGTTAGAATATGGAAGCCTACTATATTTCCACAACTTCCAGATAGCATACCTGCCTGCATTACTCATAACATGGATCATGAACTTGGCAGGCGTTATGCAACCTACCAATCAGCCATTACAGACAATACTGTTTCTGTTCACGGAACAGGAATTTTCGATAAGTTAAAGAATGGTTATGGTTTGGGTATGACTGAAATCCTAGAGGAACTTCAATGGGAGGAACTCGTATGAGCAATTTCGATAAAAGGTACTGGGATTCATCTGAGAATACCCTTCACTCAAATGAGTTCGATGAAAGCATATTAGATTCAATTTGCCGAACTACATCTGAACTAGAAATGATCGGTAAAATTATCCTATCCACTTCAGGTACAACCTCGTCACCTAAGTTATCAGTGATCTCTAAGCATGCCATGTTATGCTCCGCATCTTCGGTTAACAGTCATCTAAACATATGTTCGAGTGATAAATGGCTATGCTGTCTGCCTACAATTCATGTGAGCGGTCTGTCAATCCATGCGAGAGCATCCCTAAGTAACTCAAATATTGTTGAATTAACTCATAAATGGTCACCAAATGATTTCATACAACACATCAATGATCATCAGATCACTCTATGCTCTTTAGTCCCTTCTCAACTCTATGACCTAATGAGTTTGGACCATGAACCTAACCCTGAGCTGAGAGCACTAATTATTGGTGGGGACAAACTCAATGAGGAAACCCGCAACAAGGCGCTTAATCTTGGTTGGCCAGTCCTTCTTACTTACGGAATGACAGAAACCTGCTCTCAAGTTGCCACCGAAATTAGTCCCGGAAAAGGCATGGAAGCTTTAGATCTATGGGATATAAAGTTCAGTAGCGAGGACGAATTACTAGTCAGAGGAGATGCACTGTTCGATGGCTACATTGAACAAACGGAAAAGCATTGGCACTTCACTGAACCCTTTTTGGATGATGGCTGGTTCTTAACTGGTGACATCGGTGAACTCAACAATAATAACATCACCATCACTGGCCGAAAGGACGAGCAGGTTAAAATTTTAGGCGTAAAAATTAATTTAAAAAAATTAAGGTTGTCCGTTAGTTCTTTATACGGGCAATCAATCACTTTAATGTCAATTCCAGATTCGCGGAAGGGGAGTAAGATAGTTATGGTTGCCGATAAATCATCAGATCACACAAGCGCCTTCAATGAATACAATTCCTCCGTTAAAAGTATAGAACGAGCAGACGAACTTATTGTCATCGACAAGATACCACTGACCTCACTTGGAAAGGTAGCACTGAGGGAACTTTACGACACGCTTGAAAAAAGAAGAGACGCATGATTTCCCCAGAACCCAAGTGAAGTTGAAAGAACATGATTCATTTCCATCACTTGAGATTCACCCTTGACCAGATTTAAGTTTATTTGAGGGTCAGCAGTTTCAAGATTTGCCGTGTGAGGCAATGAACCTTCTCTCAAAGACATCACAGAAAGCACTGCTTCAAGAGCAGGCGATGCCCCCAAACAATGCCCAGTGATAGGCTTAATGGAGCTGACAGGAACATTTGATAATGCTCCTATCTGATTAAATGCTTTCGATTCACATAAGTCATTAAGGACTGTGCCTGTACCATGTGCATTTATGTAATTTATTTCTGAAGGATCAATTTTAGCCATCGTTATGGTGTTATTGATGGTCTTAGCAAGTCCTGACCCGCTTTCCTCAACGCCAACTTTTCCACTCTGACTAAGTGCACTAGCCCAACCGGACAATTTCGCAAGAGGATTACCGCCTCTCTTTCTTACATGGTCAGATGATTCAATGACCAAAAATCCCGCACCTTCGCCAACGACCAAACCATTCCTTTCAACATCGAATGGCTTACACGTCCTCTCGTCAATCGTATCATACCCCAGCAGACCTGCAGATTTCATTACACTAATGATCGCTTCATTAATGACTGACTCAGCGCCTCCGACTATTGAAACATCACAACCGCCACCAATTATTAGGCTAGCGCCAATACCAATAGCTGATGCAGCCGATGAGCAAGTTGATGACACAGTCAAGGAAGTGCCTGTTGCCCCTATGAATTGTGACATCGAACCACTCAACGCTGCCATCGTCCCTGTAGCTGCAAATGATGGGAGCTGGGTCTTTCCGGAAACTTGTCTTTTATACGTTTCTTCCCATTTACCGACTGGCCCCCTAGAAGTACCTGCAATTACTGAAATCCTGTCAGTATCAATTTGAGCTTCATGTAACCCGGATTGAAGCCATGCTTCATTACCAGCAACAATGGCAAGTTTAGAGGTTCTATCGAGCTTATTAATTCCTTTAAATTGAGGTAAACACAACGAAGTCTCATCAATTGAACATACAGGAATATTAGATTTTACTTCCCCAGATCTTACTTTAATGATCCTAGTATTAATAGATGAAGCGTGCGCAGCATCAAATAATGCATTTGCACCTGCACCTGCTGAACATATTGACCCTATTCCTGTAATCCAAATATCCATCAATTCTTACATTGATATTCGCTTATCGTAATCAACATCGCAAACCTTGTATAATAGGTTAAATTTTTAATGCGACATATTAAATACATACCATCAAAAGATATATATCTCACTGAATATGATGACATTATAGATGTTCGCTCACCCTTGGAATATGCCGAAGACCATTTGCCTGGTTCTATCAATTTACCGGTTCTATCAAATTCAGAGCGCGAAGAAGTTGGAACAACCTATAAACAAATCAACCCTTTCGAGGCCAGACGGCGTGGAGCGGCACTCGTTTCACGTAACATATCTGAACACCTTGAGCGCTATTTCTTTGATAAAGAAAAGAATTATTCTCCACTCATTTATTGCTGGAGAGGAGGCGAGAGATCAAGATCAATTGCTACGATCCTAGAGTCGATCGGCTGGAAACCAACATTACTGGAAGGGGGATACCAAGCCTACAGAAAGCATATAGTAGAATCATTCGACAATATTCTACAAAATGATTTCCATTTTAAAATCATCTCCGGTCTCACAGGTTCAGGAAAAACTAAACTATTAAAGCACCTCAACGATTGTGGAATGCAAACAATTGATCTCGAGGGTTTGGCAGCCCATAGAGGATCTGCCTTAGGTGAAGAAACTACTATCAATCAGCCAAGCCAAAAAATGTTCGAGCGTATTTTGTATGAGGAGTTACTAAAACTCAGCAACGATCAGCCCATTTTTTTGGAATCGGAAAGCTCACGCATAGGAAAACTTCAAATTCCTTCAAATTTCTGGACAATAATGAAAAGTTCCCCCGTATTAGAACTACAGGTGGACCTTAATTATAGAGTTAATTTTCTCCTGAGTGAATATGGTCACTTCACTGAAGACAAAGAACTCCTTAAAACTAAGCTTGAGAAGATCAAACACCTAAAGACTGAATCAGTGTTTAATGATTGGATCTCAATGGTAGAACAAAATAATCACAAGGGTTTTGTCGAATCCATCCTAAAGGATCATTATGATGCTGCTTATCTGAGCTCTAGAAAAAAAACATACAGCAGTGAACCTGATCACACCTTCAGCATGAATGAAATCAATGATTCCTCGGTTAGCCAACTAGCTAAAAAAATAGCTGCTACTTTATAATCGTAATACAAATACGATAAATCAAACTTTAGTCTGGCCGTTACCCGTGATCAGGTACTTATAGGACGTAAGTTCACGTAATGCCATAGGACCCCTAGCATGAAGCTTATCAGTACTGATACCAATCTCAGCTCCGAATCCAAACTCCTCACCATCACTGAACCTAGTAGAAACGTTCCAGAAAACTGTCGCTGAATCAATCTCACTCAGGAATTGTTGAGCCTTTCTATCTGATCCAGTTACAATGCAATCACTATGGTGTGAGCCATATTCATTAATGTGATTAATCGCTTCATTAATATCTTTAACTACCTTAATTGATAGAATCAGATCCAAATATTCAGCTCTCCAATCTTCATCGGTAGCAGCAAGCGCTGAACCCCCAATAATAGTTAGTGATTTTTCATCACAACGAAGTTCAACATCCCTTTCGATTAAATCTACTGAAATTAATGGGAGCAATGATTCAGCGATCGTTTCTGAAACTAAAAGGGTCTCGAGTGCGTTACAGACACTTGGTTTCTGAGTCTTGGAATCAATGACAAGTTTTCGTGCCATGTCTGAATTACACTCATCATCAATATACAAATGACAAATCCCATCATAATGCTTTATGACTGGCATCCTAGCCATTGAAACGACCGCTTCAATGAGCCCTGTACCTCCTCGGGGTATAATCAGATCTAAGTACTGGTCCATTTGCGCAAGATACTTAACGCTCTCTCTCTCCGTGAACGGAATAAGTTGAATGCAATTTTTCGGCAGTCCGGCAACCTCACCGCCACTTTGCAAGGAAGCAGCAATAGCCTTATTCGAATGAATCGATTCTTTACCTCCACGTAATATCGTTGCATTGCCGGTTTTTAGACATAGAACAGCAGCATCGCTAGTAACATTAGGTCTAGACTCATAAATGATTCCAATGACCCCGATAGGGACGCGGATCTGCCTGATTTGTATACCATTTGGTCGTTCCCAGTCATCCATTATCTGGCCCACAGGATCAGGCAATGATGCGACCTGACGTATACTGTCAGCGATAGCTTCGACTCTGGACTCATCTAGCCTGAGCCTATCAATCATAGCATTCGTTAGCCCATTTTCCTCCGCTGCAGAAATATCTACCTTATTGGCTTCAATTATTGAATCTGAATCGCTCAATAACTTGTCTGCCATGGCCAACAGTATTTGATTCTTCTTATCCGTTCCTAAAGTTGCAAGCGCCCTCGAAGCAGACAACGCTGCAGCACCCATAGTTTTAATCTTGTCTTTAATGTCCTCACTCATATTTAAATTGTTATTCTACTACATAGACCACCACCGTTTATTAGTTCAGGAAGTTGTTCGAAATTTCTCCCATTAGCAATCAGGGCAGGGACGCCAGAATTTGCCGCCATACCTAACGCTTCAAGTTTCGTGAACATTCCACCAACGGAATAAGATCCGGTTTCATTCCTTACGTGTTGAGAAACCTCATCAATGTCACTAATGTCAGGTATTAAATTTCCATCTTCGTCCATCAAACCATCAACCTCGGTTAAAATTATTAGTAACGAGGCTCTTATCAAAATAGAGAGCGACGCTGAGAGTGAATCATTATCACCAAACTTCAACTCTTCAGTAGCAACCGAATCATTCTCATTAACTATAGGAATGACGTCATCATGCCTCAGTAGATTTTCAAATGTATTAGTAACATTTAAGATTCGATTTGGAGTAGAGAAATCTTCGTTTGTCAAAAGAAGCTGAGCCACATTTAAACTGTATTGACGGAATAGTGTTTCATAAAAGTGCATTAACCGAGTCTGCCCCACGGCACAACAGGCCTGAAGTTCTGACAAATCATCAGGTCGCTCCTTAATACCGAAAGCCATCATGCCGGCAGCGGCAGCTCCACTCGAAACGATAACGGGTCGCTTTCCCATGGAATGTACATTGGAAACTGCAGTCACTAGACCGTCGAATTGATTATCATCAAGCGCAATTCCATCTGGTCGAGTCAGAATGCCAGAACCAAACTTGATTACTATAATGTCTTTAGCTTTAGACATATTGGGGAATTGGAACTAAATCTCTTCTTTTAGATCGTGTAAAGCTATTGTTTTAGGTCTATCGCTCAACCTTGATTTAGGCTATTTTGTAGTTAGTTTAAATATATAACATGCACCCATAGTATAATGGATAGTACAACGGTTTCCGGAACCGTAGGTCTAGGTTCGATTCCTAGTGGGTGTACTGCTAAGATTCATTCAATGAAACCCGAGCGCCTGTTAGTTATTCTAATGCCTTTGACACTTGTTCTGCTTGTTGGGTGTGGCAGGCAATCAGAGTCAACTGATAACGGCAAGCTACAACAGGCAGAGGAACAAGATCAAAGAAATGTTAAGCAGACAGGAGAAATCTTAACAGCCCGACCTCTGCAATCCTCTGGGCCTCCGGCATCCGGAAAGTTCATCGCGCTGCCCCCAGAATTCAGTGGTCTTGATCTAAATTATTCAATTAATCTCTCTTCCCCTAATAAGCATCTCTACGTGAGTGGGTTCGCCTGCGGTGGAGTGGCTGCGGGAGATCTAGATGGTGACGATCGACCGGACCTGTTCTTTGCCGGGACCGATCAGAAAAACCGCTTTTACCGCAATCTTGGAGATTTTCGCTTCGAGGACGCAACCATGAAATCCAATCTTGGAGGGAAGGGGAACTGGGCCTCTGCAGCGACTCTGATTGATATTGAAAATGACGGAGACTTGGACGTTTACATTACCAATTATGATTCTCCAAACACACTTTATTTAAACAACGGGAAGGGGGTTTTTACTGAGAATGCTGCGGGATTTGGTCTTGATCTCGTTGACGCCTCGCTGGCTCCTGCATTCTGTGATTACGACCGGGACGGCGATCTGGACCTTTACTTACTGACGAACCGTTATTACTCAGCAACAGGTTTTCCATCCACTCAACCTGAGGAACTGAGCCCAAAACAACAGAAGTATTTCCGGTTCATTACAAATCCCCTGGGAGAACGAACCCTTAACATCGTGCCTCGGTCCGATCGATTACTGCGCAATGACAAAGGCAAATTCATCGATGTGTCCAAGGAATCTGGAATAACCCGTAACCCTCATCATGGACTCGCCGCAACCTGGTGGGACTATGACAAGGACGGCTGGCCGGACCTTTACGTTTCCAACGATTTTGATGACCCCGATGCTCTTTATCATAACCAAAAGGACGGAACTTTCGTTGATGTTACCGCACAGATTCTGCCACATACAGCTTGGTTTTCGATGGGAGCGGATTCTACAGATATCGATGGCGATGGCTGGCCGGACCTGCTCGCCGCCGACATGTCAGGCACGACCCATTACAAGGACAAGACTACCATGGGAGCAATGGGAGCAAGGTTATGGGTGACAACAACCGACCCGCGCCAGTATATGCGCAACGCTCTCTACCTCGGAACCGGCACCGGACGCATGATGGAAGCGGCTTATCTGACTGGAATTGCGGACTCAGATTGGACCTGGGCGGTGAAGTTCGCTGACTTCGATGGTGATGGTCGTGACGATCTGTTCCTTTCCAACGGAATGACCAGAAACTTTAACAATTCGGACCTGCCATTCTCCAAAAAACTATTCATTGGCCGCAGTGAATGGATTCCCTATGAAAACACTCCGCCGCGCAAAGAACAAAACCTAGCCTTCCCCAATGTCGGTGAATTAATCCTCCGTGATGTCTCTAAGGCCTGGGGACTGGCTCACGTGGGTATCAGCTACGCCGCCGCAACAGCTGACTTTGATCTGGACGGCGATCCTGACCTTGTAGTAGTGAACATGGACGAACCTGTGACTCTGTATCGCAATGATCTCGGTGGAGGTAAACGTGTCTCAGTGCGTCTTGTCGGAACCCGTAGCAACCGCTCCGGATTCGGTGCCCGGTTAGAAGCACAAATTAACGGACGAACTCAGCAGCGATGGTTGCGACCACTCTCAGGATTCAAGTCCGGCGATGAACCACTGGCACACTTCGGACTCAAAGAGGCTCGGCAGATCGACCTCCTGACAATTCACTGGCCAAGTGGAGTTCGACAGGAACTACGAAAACTCAAAGCTGATACACTCTACACAATAATGGAAAGCGGTGATCCTATTGGAAAACCACCTCAAAAACCTGATCCTTTGTTTAAGAAGACTCCGTCCCTGAAAATGGCTGTGCATGGAGAACAGGAATTCAACGACTTCCAGTTCCAACCGCTTTTGCCTAATAAGTTGTCCTTCCTCGGGCCCGGGTCCGCCTGGGGTGACGTCGACGATGACGGCGATGATGATTTTTTTCTAGGTGGTGGCTGTGGATATATGGGCCAGCTGCACATTAACGAGGGGAATTCTTTTCGGCAGATTAAGAACTGGACCGCGTCGATCACTGACCGTGGCGCTGAGGACATGGCCCCGCTGTTTTTCGACGCCGATGGTGACGGTGACCTGGACCTGTTTGTAGCCAGTGGCGGTGTTGAGGCTCCTCCCGGTCACCAAATCCATTCAGACCGGCTCTACATGAATAATGGCAGTGGTTACTTTAACCGGACACCTGCGTCGATCCCTGGGCCGCCCGTCAGCAGTGGACCGGCCTGTGCTGCGGACTTCGACCGCGACGGTGATCTTGATTTGTTCGTCGGCGGACGTGTAATCCCCAGCCAATATCCTATGGCACCAGGGAGCCGACTTCTAATTAACGACGGGAAGGGAATCTTTATAGATAAGACCACTATATTAGCTCCAACATTAAAAGGAGCCGGTATGGTTACCGGAGCAATATGGTCTGACGCTGATAATAACGGTTGGCTTGACCTGCTGTTAACAAGGGAGTGGGGTTCTGTCGCCTTGTATCTGAACTTTGATGGTAAACTCGAAGACCGCACCATAGAGGCAGGTCTAGCCGAAAGGACCGGATGGTGGAACGGAATCACCGGCACGGACGCTGACGGTGACGGCGACATTGACTACGCAGTTACCAATTTTGGACTCAACACCAAGTATCATGCCAGCGCAGAACGCCCGATACTGCTTTACTATGGAGAATTTGACAGTTCCCGGAAAAAACGACTTGTGGAAGCCGAGTTTGAAGGAACAATCTGCTACCCGATCAGAGGACGGAGTTGCTCAACCCGAGCAATCCCTTCGCTGGCAAAAAAATTCGACACTTATCGCTCCTTCGCCGTATCCGAGCTGAAAGACATCTATAGTCCTCAGTTACTGGATCGCGCAATACAGCTCGAGACTCGTGCCCTAGAAAGTGGTTTGCTGGTCAATGACGGGAAGGCTGGATTTAAATTCATCCCGTTCCCCCGCCTTGCCCAGATAGCTCCTGGATTCGGAATCGTCTCCGGTGAATTCAACGGTGACGGGAACCCGGACCTCGTCATCGCACAGAATTTTTTCAGCCCGCAACCCGAAACAGGACGTATGGATGGAGGCATCTCATTATTGATGACTGGAATGGGAAATGGAAAATTTAATGCAATCAGGTCGGCTCAGAGCGGCATATCGGTTTCCGGTGATGCCATGTCGGCCACATTGTCTGACACAAACGGAGACAGCCTCCCGGATCTGCACATTGGAATAAACAGTGACCGGGTGCGCAGTTTCAAGTCAACCGCGTCCGGCATTCTCTCCGTCCGACTACCAGTAATGCCAGGCACCAAGCTTACATTAAACTCCAATCCAATACAGTCCGCCGAACTCTACCTCGGATCAGGATACCTCTCACAGTCCGCCCCGGTGCTGTTCTTTGCTATGCCAAGGAAAAGCACAACCTTAACAGTCCACTGGCCGGACGGAAAAATAAGAGAACAGAAGGTTCAGGCAGGAACAAAAAACCTCACGCTGAAGCGTTAGGGATCCATTTCGCGGACTCGCCAAAAACGCATCATTGTCCCGGGCGGCAAAACATCGGTGAATTCTGTCGAGTCCCCGTCCGCAGCAATGCCGTCATCAATCTCGATCCAGTCCATCAGGTCCTCCGAGTAGTCAAGCGCATAGGTTCTACCAGAACGTGATGCCCAGACAATCGTAAATTCGTCACCGGAAAGATCATAAGCAACTTCAGTAATTTCTAAAGAAGCCGATGAACTGACCGGAGCATTCAGCATACTGTTAATACTGGCACTTCCTACCGCGATCCCGTCATGTCCATTACCTGTAATATCGGTCAGGCCGGTATTAAAGTTCCAGTAAGACACGAGATTTTCTTCGCCAGAGAGTTCAAGCTCGAAATTTTCAACAATCTCGTCGTCTGTGCGAGATACATTCCAGATCCGCAACTCATCGATGAAACCGTGGAACGGTTCCCCTGAGATTCTCTTTCCAATGAGGTAATTGGCATCATCAACGTTAGGATCAGTGGTCCGCACTTTCGTTCCAACAGAAATTCCATTGTGAAACCATGTCGAGCTGTTGGTATCATCATCGTAAGAAAGAGCGAGGTGGTGCCAACCGTCCCCATTCAGACCTGTTGTGTCACCCAACATGTCCTCAGAAGTATTAGCATCGTGATCATTCCCCCAAAAATAATGCCTCAGACCTTGATTTCCTGCCATACGAAAACCGTTCGCCTTCTGACCGCTCTGGTTCCCCCAGAAAGTAATCTGCCCTCCGCTTCCTCCGCCGGCAGGAATGCTGGTCGGGTTAATCCATGCCTCAATAGTAAATGAAGAAGCGCCGATCGGAATGAGTCCTGAATCATTGTTAAAAGTCACAAAGTTGGCGACCTGACCATCAAGTTCAAGAACTCCTCCCTTCTTAACCGGATCAGAGGGATCATTTGGATCAGTTCCTCCCTCAGCCTCGGCAAAATCATTCACGAAATCATTGTCTGTGTCGATCAAGTTTGGGTCAGAAGTGAATCCATTTGTGCCATTAACTTCTTCTCCGTCTTCAAGGCCGTCACCATCCGTATCCGCTGAAGCGGGGTCGGTATTGTGGTCGTTGATCTCCGCTGCATCGCCAAGCCCATCCTCATCCGAGTCTTCTGCGTTCGGATTCGTTTTTGCTGCGTATTCAGCCGCATTACTCAGCCCGTCGTTGTCGGGGTCACCATCTGGATCATCAACGTTATTTTCGTCTTCCCAGAAATCCGGAATCCCATCGTCATCTGCATCCAATTGAACTTGTGCCGGCGAATCAATGCCGGTTTCCACTGTTGCCCCTACGCCTCTCGGAGTCCCATCATTGGCATTTTCTGTTGAATCGGAAAAATCTTCGGCACCTTCAAACTGATAATAAGCAACAAGATCGGAACTCGAAGGATTAATCTGTGAATCAAAATTCGAAAGAATCTCAGAATCCGAACGAACACTGGACCAGACCCTTAACTCATCAATGTATCCATGGAAGAACTCTCCATTGAGCCGCGAACCGATCCGGTAATTTGCATCAGCAACGTTGACTCCAGGATTACGAGTCTGGTTCGCTGCGCCAATAATCTCACCATCCTTATACCAGGTAGACTGACTAGAATCGCCATCATAAGAAATAGCCACGTGATGCCAACCGTCTCCGTCAGGCCCTGTCGAGTCATCCAGCATATTACCGAGGCCACTAACGGCGTGGTCGTTCCCCCAAAAATAATGCACAACTCCTGCATTCCCCGCCATTCGGAACCCGTTGGCCTGGTTCCCGGACTGGTTACCCCAAAACGTAATCTGACCACCAGCTCCACCGCCCGCAGGAATACTTGTCGGGTTAATCCAAGCTTCAATGGTGAAGGAATCATTACCAATCGGAAAAACACCTGATGGATTGGCAAGTTCAACGTGGGAAGTTCCATCAAGGCTCAAGACACCGGCATCGAGTCGTGTCACTAACCCAATCAATACCAAACAAGTAGCTGTGAACCAAATCCTCATACCGGGAATAATACTAGGTCAGCATCAAAAGAGGCAAGTTATTTCCAGTTTTGTCTTTTCCCTCCTGTTTACAGAGCGGACAATGCGCGCTTCTTTTGTATCCGGCTGGACCTCTCCGAACATTTTAATCGGATCAGTCTAAAAATTGACGCGCACTACTGTAAAACAATTCATCCATAACACATCAATATCTGCTTGAAGAGGAGGGGACAGCGTACTTTGCAATCGGGCTTTAGTCACTTATCCAAAGCAAACCGGTAGAACTTTTTGCCTTCTCGCATACCAATGGTTAGAGGGGGGATACAAACACGAGTTCGCGAGGTTCATGGGTTATTCTTCTCTAGCACGAAGAAACCATTTCGCAGCGTTTGGAGAAAAACTGCGTTGAACATTGTTTCCGTTACCTGATATTCCTGATTCTCTCGTGCTCCATATTTTATGATCGGTTGATTCCTCAATTCTGTAGGACTTACCTGTTTGAGCGGGGAAGCTTAATGTGATTTGGTCAATGACCCCAGTTGGCAAGCGAGTAGCGTTGATAGTAAGATCAAATGATGCTTGAAATAAACACAGAGAACAATGAGGATGGAATGTGGCAAAGAGACCAATTTTGGAGAAACTGTCAAGGCGGTACCACCAAAAAGCTTAACTTATTGAGTCTATAAATTGACGCGTACTACCTTATCTAATAATTACGAACAGTCATGACTGTCGCTGAACGTGCCATATATATGATCATTGTACTGATCATTTCCCTTGGAATGATTATAGCTCGAGTCGATCCTGAATTTCTTGAAACTTATTACTTAGCAGAGGATGGAATACTCGAGTGGCTGACCGTTATTATTATCTTATTTTGTGCCTTCTTGTGTTTCCGTAGAGCCACCTGTCTATGGTCAATCAGGCCAAAGCTATTTATCCTCTCATTAATTACTATTGGGCTCGGATTTATTTTCTGCGCTGGCGAGGAATTGTCTTGGGGGCAGAGAATTTTCTCGATCGACACCCCAGAGTGGCTAAGAGACCGCAACCAACAGCATGAAATTAATGTCCATAATTTGATGATCGGTGACATTAGTATCAATAAGGTAATTTTCGGAAAACTCCTCTCCATTTCACTAGCTTCATACCTGTTCCTACTACCGTGGCTAACTAACCGGCACGCACGAATGAATCAGCTAGTCGAGCGGTTCGCACTTCCCTTACCTACATTAACACAAGCGATCTGCTTTCTCCCGGCCCTGATCCTGCCTGATTTACTTATCAAATCACCCGAATCCGACGAGTTGCGCGAGGCCTGCGGGTTACTAATGTTTGTAATGCTCTTTTGCTTTCCGAAAAACGATTACATTTTCTCGCCTAACTGGGCAGTGACACAAGGAAAAAAGCACTAACCATCAAAATTCTAATCCCATTATCAATACTAGGTTGAGCGTTCCTGCTATCAGGATAGTATGTATAAACATAGATGGGCACTTTCTACAGACTCAATCATGCATTGGTAGCACGCGCGGTCATTAGTGTTGGCATTTCACTGATTTTCCTAGCCTCTTCCCCAGCACAAATAGTTATCACCGAACTGATGGCATCTGCTGATGAAAACTTTCGAGATTCAGACGGAGCACCTTCAGACTGGATCGAAATTACTAATGCGGGGAATAATTCAGTTTCGTTAGAGGGATATCATCTAACTAATAATAAGAACGACCTCAAAAGGTGGACATTCCCCAAAGTTGATATCTCTGCTGGCAATTCACTTGTAATCTTTGCCTCAGGTAAGGATAAGTCAGATAAGAACGAACTCCATACGAGCTTCACGCTTGACCGCGGCGGCGACTACGTCGCTCTGATTCAACCTGATGGAATAACAATCGTTAGCGAAATTTCACCGACTTATCCACAGCAATTTAAAAATATTTCTTATGGTATTGGTATATCAGACGGGGCCGACATCGAAACTCTAGTAAGATTCGGATCAATAGCTAAATACTTTATAGCTACTGACAACTCTATTGGTGACACTTGGAAGAATGACCCCACAAAATTTGATGATACAGGTTGGAAAGAGGTTAAGACCCCAATCGGCTTCGAGTCTTCTGGCGGAATCCTAGAAAATTCCATCGCAACCAATATCAAGGATGATATGCGCGGCACTAACGCGAGTGGTTATTTCCGCTTTCCATTTACATTTGAGTCAACCGACAAACAAGTTAGCTCATTAGATCTAAGGGTAACAATAGATGATGGTTTTGTAGCTTATCTTAATGGAGTTGAAATTGGTAGCTTCGGTAAACCCTCACCGTTCATCTGGAACTCCGCATCAACGACCACTCGTAGCGACAATACAGTAAGATCTACACCAATCGTGATAGATGTTACTGCCCATCAATCGAGCCTTATTAATGGGCAAAATGTACTCGCTATCCAAGGCATGAATCAAAGCAGTGGGAGCTCAGACTTTATTATTAACGCAGAATTGATAGCTGAAGTTAGAGACACTTCGGCCGGGATTCAGTTCGGTTACTTTGTAGTTCCCACACCTGCAAAGCCTAACAATTCAGTACAAAATGCACCACCTGAGGATATCGTATTCTCCAAAGAAAGTAGCATGTTCACTGAGAGTTTCGAGCTGGCACTAAGTACATCAACACCAGGATCAATTATCCGGTACACCACTGATCTGAGCGTCCCCAATAATAATAAAAACAATCCTTCGCCTGAATTTGGAGATCCGATCTTAATTGATAAAAGCACTCAGATACGTGCTCGTGCCTTTCTGCCGGGGGCCCTTGATAGTGCAGTCAAGACTGAGACCTTTCTTAAAATGTCACAAGATGTACCTGCATTTTCTTCAAATTTACCAGTCATCGTAATTTCCACTCTCGGCAAAGGATCGCCGCCGGGCACTAGTTCCACGACTCGACGCGCTTCTCATATCTTTTTCTTTGAACCTAATCCTGAAACCGGACGCACAGTTCTAACAGATAAACCTGAACTGACTACGCGTGCAGGAATACGGAGGCGCGGCTCAAGCTCTGGTAATTGGCCAAAATACTCGCTATCTGTAGAGACTTGGAAAGACGGTGAAGACGAGGATCGTAACATCGAACCCTTTGGTATGGCGAGGGAAGCGGACTGGATCCTAAATGCACGTTACGAGTGGGATTTAGCACTAATGCGAAACCCTTTTGTATATGAAATTAGCCGTCAAATTGGTCGTTACGCTCCACGCACAAAATTCATCGAGGTGTTTAGCGATACTTCCGGCACTAGCGTTTCAGACAACGACTACTTCGGAGTCTATTCACTGATTGAGAGAATTGAGATGGATCCTAACAGAGTCAACATCGAACATCTCATGCCTTGGGAGAACGCTGAACCGGAAATCACCGGAGGTTATATTTTTAAAAACGACCGCCCTGATCCTGGCGAACCAACCATGAATGTCAGGGGCATGGGTCAGCTCACCTATGTAGACCCTGGAGGTCTGCAGCTTTCCTCCCAGCAACGATCCTGGATCACTAGCCATCTAAATGAACTTAATACCGCCCTGACCAACACACCGACCGGAATGAACCGCTCAACTGGTCTCCATTTTTCGGATTATATCGACGTTGATTCCTGGATCGATCACCACTGGCTGAACATCATGGTGATGAATATCGACTGGGGTCGTCACAGTGCATTCTTCTATAAGGATCGCGGCGGAAAGATCGTGTGCGGGCCAGTGTGGGACTACGATAGGGCTTTAGGCTGTGAGGACGTACGTGACAATAATCCGTTAGCCTGGGACGGTGTCGTCAACAGCGTAGGCACAGTCTCAAGTCACACTTGGTACGATTCTAGGTTTCCATGGTATGGAAACCTTCTAGGTCCTACAGCTGACCCGGCAAGGGCAAACTATCCAGACATCCGTCAACTCCACACAGATCGGTGGTTCGCGTTGCGCAGAAAAGAGTTCTCGATAACCAACCTTCACTCGGTCATCGATTCAATGGCTAACAATATTCGTGAATCACAGGCTCGAAACTTTAATAGGTGGAAGCAATATCCACCGAACGGAGGAAAATTTGCCGACCCAAATCTGAGTGGTTGGGAAGCAGAAATTTCACATATGAAAAACTGGTTAGAGGCACGCACATCTTGGGTCGATGAACAGTATCCAGCTATGCCAACTTTCAACGCTGCTAGTGGCACAGTCGATCCAGGGTTCGGACTCACCATGAACTCTCCCGACGGGCAAGTATTCTACACTACAGATGGAACTGACCCCCGAACCAGTGGGGGCTTGCCCTCAGCCAAATCAGTAGGTTTCCCCGGAGGCACCATTAATGAAAATATATTAGATCCAGAGTCTCCTTGCATTTACCTGATCCCTCAGGACGGGCTCTTAGAATTAAGCTGGACACAGAATCCAGACGAATTTGATGACTCTAACTGGATAGATGCCATTAACGGCATTGGCTTCGAATCCGTTGGTGGGATCAGTGAACTGATTAATACAGATATCAAGGATTTAATGAAGGGCATTAATTCGACTTGTTATGTGCGGTATGAATTTAATTTTGACAATACTGAAAACATTAACACGATTTTGTTGTCTGTGTGGCCCGATGACGGGTTCATTGCTTATTTTAACGGAATCGAAGTTGGTAGCCTCCTGAAACCAGATCCACCAATGTGGGATAGCCGAACAGCAAACGGAAGATCTCGCCCAGGAGGCGACTCTGCCGTATTAAAAACACCAATCGAAATTGATCTTACACCATTCAAGGAACATATACGTAATGGGTCAAACGTGATAGCTGTACACGGAATGAACAGTTCGCGTGGAGGATCTGATTTCCTCACACGCGCCACACTCGAAATCAATCACAACATTTCAGCAACACCACTACGAATTAACACTACCCAAGTCATAACTGCTCGGACCTACAACGGCTCGACTTGGAGCGCGCCTGAAAAGATTACTCTTATTGCGTCAGAAAACCTTGCTAACACAACTGACCTTGTCATTTCCGAAATTTTGTATCGCCCCCATGCTCCCACGGCCGAAGAAATTACCGCAGGATACGATGACAGAGATCAGTTTGAATACCTTGAATTGCTTAATATAGGCGACAAGCCAGTGAGCCTGATCGGAATGCAATTTAGCAGAGGCATTGAGTTTGAGTTTAACAATATTCCACTCATTCTGCTTCAACCCGATGAACGTGCTCTAATAGTCCGTAATCGCCAAGCTTTCGAATTTCGTTATGGAACGGAATTCGCCGATCGTATCGCCGGTGAGTTTTTAAACGATACAGGACTTAGTAATGGTGGAGAGCGATTGACTCTATTATCTTCCGAAGGCGAAACACTGCAGGAATTTGCATATTCCGATCATGCACCTTGGCCAGTCGCCGCTGACAGCGGTGGATATAGTCTTGTTCTCATCGATCCCGTTTCGAACCCTGAACATGATGTTGCCGCAAACTGGCGAAGTAGTGCTACCGACGGTGGCACTCCCGGCCATGAAGACTCGATAAGTTATGTAAACTGGGCGTCTCAGTTTGGTAATCCTGATCCTGATTCCGATCTTGACGAGGACGGCCGGGTCGCCTTATTGGAATTCGCTGACGCAAGCGACCCCACCGTTACTGACACCACAAACCACACGATCCACATACGATTGGACACAACTGGTTCTTTGACTGTATCCTTTAAACGAAACCTTCTCACTAAAGGCCTTTCATTCGAACTTGAGACGTCGAAAGATCTGCGCACCTGGTCTACTGTTGGTGAAAACTGGGAGTATGTCGGTGAGGAAAATCTCGGCGACGGCACGGCGATAGTATCTTTCCTTTTAGTTGGTGAAGAATTTCCTCATTACGTTCGACAACGAGTTCGTGCGCATTGAACCCAGGAAAGTACCTTTATGATTTCCAAAAGAACCTAACCCTATCACGAAGTTATTGACATGTTATGTTCTACACTAGCCCTTGGAATTGCTTGTTATCAGGAACTTATCTGCCACAATCGTTTACTATGAGTTATGCTTTGCGGGGATTTTTTGCAATTGTTCTTACCATCGCCACCACAGCTATTTGCGCTGCTTCAGACTGGCCGACCTATATGCATGACAACTCGCGTGTTGGATCCACTCCAGATTCACTTGGTTCACCGCTTACTTTAAGCTGGAGCTATAAATCACCAGTGTCACCGAAACGCGCATTCTCTGGACCTCACGACAAGGTGCATGAGGGTAAGAAACTGCGTTCCCGGATCCGCTTCGATGACGTGTTCCACGTGGCGATTGCAGCGGGGCGGGTTTATTTCGGGTCATCGGTTGACGGTAGGGTGCACTGCAGAGATACGGCAAGTGGAACCGAGCACTGGACGTTCTTTACTGATGGTCCGATCCGCCTGGCACCAACTGTAGCCGATGGGCGAGTATATGCCGGGTCAGATGACGGCTGTGTCTATTGCCTTGATGCTGTATCGGGGGCACTGATCTGGAAACGTCGAGCCGGCCCGAGGGATGAACGCATCCTCGCCCGTGCCCGGATGACCTCACGCTGGCCGGTGCGTACCGGTGTTCTGATTGATAGCGGCATTGCTTATTTCGGTGCGGGAGTTTTCCCACATGAAACGGTATACCTCTATGCGGTCGATGCCGCAACCGGGAAAATTATCTGGAAAAACGACTGAATCAGTCAGCGCGATGCCGGCCGCGATGATTTATCTCCACAAGGCTACATGCTTGCTTCAAAGGATATTCTTTTTGTTCCATCCGGGCGTTCAATGCCGGCGGCAATCAAGCGCTCCAATGGCGAGCGAATCTACAAGTCGGCGCCGTCATGGAGGCGTGACGGTGGCGGGCAAATAGGCGGCACGGACGCAATGCTTGGCAACGATCAGCTTTATTCCTTTGCCGAGCATCATGTGCTCGCTCTCGATCAGGAACGGGGCAGGACCGGATTTGGCTGGTTCCTTGCCCGGCGCATGACCATGGCCGGTGACATGGCCTACATGGCGAACGGCCAAGAAATTATTGCCGTTGACCACAGTGAACATGCCGCAGCAACACGCAAACGGCATCCGCTTGATCTTAAAATGAACGATTTAACAAGAGCGATTACTCGCCACAAGGCGCCCTCCGAACTGAAGGACGCGAAATCACTCAAGGACAAATTGGTTACGGCTAGGCTGCGACTCGAGGAATTGACCGACAGGGGGGGGGGCGCAACGCCCGGCCATGCAACGGCGCGAGAATCACTGAAAGTAGCGAGCTCTGCCTATGCAACAGCTGCGAAAAAATATGAAAAAAGCCGCCAGGACTTCAATACGAAACAGGAACAATATAAAAAACTGAAGGCGAGCATCGAGGAGTTTAAACAGGTCGGTATCAAGTGGCGGTTCAACTCCAAGAATGAATCATCGCTGGTGGTGACAGGAAATTCGGTAGTGGCCGGCGGGATCGGTGAGGTTACTGTGCTGGACATTTTGACGGGCAAACCGAAATGGCAGTCAATGATTAAAGGGGAAGCACGAGGGCTTGCTATTGCGGATGGGCGGTTATTTGTCAGTACCACTGAGGGTGAGATCTACTGTTTTGCATCCCCGGCGAAGAACAACTCTGTGGTACCGTTAACTACCGCCGTTACGGATCCCTTCCCGGAAGATGCCCTCTCTAAAACCTATGCGGCAGCTGCACAGTCAATTCTCGAGGAATCCGGTATGACACGTGGATTTTGCCTAATCCTTGGTGCCGAGAACGGCAGATTGGCTTACCAGTTGGCCAAGCGGACTAAATTGCTGATCTACGGCATTGATCCGGATGGAGCCAAGGTGACGGCTGCCCGTGCGAAATTATCCGCTACCGGGTTGTACGGTTCGCGTATTATCATTGATCACGTCCCAACGGGCTCTCCGGTTCCCTATCCAAACTACTTTGCCAACCTGATCACCTCGGATACGCTGCTTCTCAACGGACAGGTTCCCGGACGTGCGCAATCAGTAGTAAGGCATCTGAAGCCGGGTGGTGGAGTCATTTGCCTTGGCATGCCAGGTGAACCCGAGCAGGTTCTTAAGATAATCAAGAGTGAAGTTGTTCCCTGGCTTGCATCAACCGGGTTAATAAAGGAAAAACAAACCACCCAAACATTCAGTAACGGTTGGTCACTACTCACGCGAGGACGACTTCCCGGTACGGACGACTGGTCTCACCAATACGGTAATGCCGGGAATACCTCGAGTAATAATGATACTCGAGTCCGTGATGGACTGAGTGTCCTTTGGTACGGGGATCCGGGACCCGAGCACATGGTGAACCGGCATGCGGGCGCCGTGGGCCCGGTTTCAGCTA
>Ga0114993_10002299_pt1 | contig 21160 bp, 25 predicted proteins | sample ArcticOcean_MG_C_FD_87042 | JGI IMG/M metagenome (GOLD analysis project Ga0114993, IMG submission 87042) | Marine microbial communities from western Arctic Ocean - ArcticOcean_MG_CB2_150 | ecosystem: Environmental > Aquatic > Marine > Oceanic | place: Arctic Ocean: Canada Basin | collected...
GACGAAAAATATCTCCCGTCATCTTGTCTGTAAGCGGAGAGCTTGAGTCTAATTTAAGCAAGGCCTCAGTCAGTTCTATCGTACATCACGCGATGTAACTTACGCGAAGTAAACGGGGCATACAACGTATACCCCGCACACTCTCAACCTAATCGTGCCACTAAATCCTCTGCTCTTAAATGGGTATAGCGTTTTAAATGTTGGAGACATTTGTGGCCACTTATAGTGGCAACTTCCATCACGTTAAACTCATATTCAAATAATCTTGAAATAGCCTCATGCCGAAGATCGTGAAATTTCATATTTTCGATTCCAGTATCGCGCCATAACCTTTCCATTTGACGTTGCCACTCTGATAAGTGCATCTTGAATAACAGAGGTTCGCGAATCGGAGTTACTCCACCCAACTCATCATCTACCGCCCTCATTTGCACTCTGAGAGTCTTTACGGCCTTCTCCGACAGCGGAATGGTTCTTGGCGTATCTGTTTTAGTGTTGCCGATGTATAGCGTTTTATTGTCGAAATTAATGTGACTTCGTTTGATCTTCAAAATCTCGCCACGACGCATAGCCGTTTCCAATGCCAATACGATGATGCGCTTTAACATCGGTTGAGCGTGCTTCAACATCAGCCCCTCTTCCCCTGCTTCAAGCCGTCTTTCCCGCCTGATGTCGGCATTACGCACCCGCACTTTGGATACTGGGTTATTCGGAAGTGGAATAGCCCACTCTACGATGGCTGTGTTGATAGCAGTTGATAATGTTGTGAACTCACGGCTTACTGTTGACGCTTTCACCGTCTTTAAGCGTCTATCCCGATGGGTAGCCAAGAATGCTGGGGTTAAATCGCGCAGATGTTTATGACCAATCTGCTTGCGTAGAAACCTTGAGCGCCAGTATTCGGGCCTTGCGCCCTTTTGCTTTGGAACTTCTTCAGCTTCATAACGCAACAGTAATTCATTTACTGTCATGGTGACGCGGGGTAAAAACTCGTTACGCTCCATATCCACCTCAACTGACCTGACCCACTTTTTTGCGGCGACCAAGTTTATAAATGAGCGTGTAGCTTGCGGGTAACCTCTGCGTCTTACTTGCGCGTGGTATCTACCATTACGCTTTCTGATGCTGGCCATATCGTTTCTCCTGTTGTGCCATAGTTGTGCCACAGAAGAAGCGAGTTAGCGAAAACGCTACAAAACTAGGCTCCAGTGTTCGCACACAGCCGAAGAATATTGCCTGTGTTGGGTGGTATCTGGGGATGAACCAGAACGATGTCAAACATTACCGGTAAGGCTTTTCAGTAAGTATAGCGTGTGGTCAGAAGGGCTTAAAAACCACCAGCAGGACAACAGCAATTAGGACCAATACTGGAAACTCGTTGAACCAGCGATAAAAAACGTGGCTGTGGGTATTGCTATCAGTCCAAAAATCTTTGAGCATGCGCCCGCACCACAGGTGATAGAGCACCAGCATGATGACGAGTATCAGCTTGGCCACGAACCAGCCGCTGCCGGCACCGATGTCGTAACCGAGCCACAACCACGCCCCGAATAGAATCGTCAGGACGCCGCCCGGTGTTGCAATTCCAAAATAAAGTTTGCGTTCCATCGTTTTGAACTGAGCGGATGTTGCTGTGTCTTGTGCCATCGCGTGATAGACAAAAAGGCGTGGCAGGTAAAAAAGTCCCGCGAACCAGGTCACCATGAAGATGATATGAAAAGCTTTCACCCAGAGCATGACAAACACCGTTATGGGCTTGAGAAGTTGCTTAGATTGATCGGCACGAGAGTGTTTTGACGATCGAATGGGGTCGTTGTTGTGTGGGCATCATATCACGCACTCGCCGTCAATCCCTCTCGGGTAAAAACAGTGCGATGACATCATCGAGAAAGCGGTAGCCCAGATCCGTTGCCCTGACTCGGTTGTTGCTGATGTTCAGTAGACCTCGGTTTGCTGCGTTTTTTACAGTGTCGAGAATGCACTCCGCGGAGAGTCCCGTACGCTGTGAAAAATCTATCAGCCTGAAACCGTTCTTAAGCCTTAATGCGTTCAGCAAAAACTCAAAAGCGATTTCCTCGGCACTCGCTAACTTTAAGTTCCTGCCGGACTGATTGGCTTTCACCATTGCCATGTAACGGCGGGGGTGTTTCTCATGCGCGTAACGACCGATCCCATTGGGACTGGTCACCTTGCCATGTGCGCCAGCACCAATCCCCAGATAATCACCGAAGGACCAGTAATTCAAGTTATGTGAGCAATGACCGCCAGGGCGCGCAAACGCCGACACCTCGTACTGTTCATAACCTGCAGAGACCGCAGTTTCCTCGAATAGATTGCGGATCTGCCAGCAGGTTGTTTCGTCAGGTAGGGTCGGTGGTTGGGCTGCGAACTGTGTGTTCGGTTCGAGCGTCAGCTGGTACAGAGACAGGTGGTTCGGCTCCAAGCCAATCGCGGTGTCGATGTCCTGAGCCGCAAGTTCAACACTCTGTTCCGGCAGGCCATGCATGAGGTCGATGTTCACATGGGCAAAGCCAGCCTGCGCTGCCATGTCTACGGCCTGCAGTGCCTGCAAGCTGTTGTGTATCCTGCCTAAGGCGAGAAGCTGTGTGTCGCTGAAACTCTGCACACCCAGCGAGAGTCGTGTCACACCGGCACTGTGATAATCACTGAAGCGGGTGACATCTGCCGAACCCGGGTTGGCCTCTAGGGTAATCTCCACATTTTCTTGAAGACCGATCTGTTTGTCTGCATGCTCCAGCACCTGAGCGATGACACGGGCTGAAAACAGACTGGGGGTACCGCCACCAAAGAAAACAGACGCCAGCTGTCGGCCCTGCGCATAGTGCGAAATAGCCTTCAGGTCATGGAGCAATACGTGGCAGTAATCTTCTTCGGGCAGGGCCTCGCGCAAAGCGTGTGAATTGAAATCACAGTATGGGCACTTGGTTTCACACCAAGGGAAATGTACATATAGTGACAGTGGTGGCAACACCAGCGTTTTATCCGGGGCGCCCACAAGGACTCAATCTTGTGGAACACGCAGCTGGTTCAGCTGGCGGCGTTCACGCTTGCTGGGACGACCCTTCGCCGGATGCGAGCTGGAGCGCTGGAGTTTTAGCTGTGTTCTGAGGGTATCTCTGGCCTCGATGCTCTGTTCACTCTCTTCATACAGGGCGATAGCAATATCCGCACCCACACGCGTTTCGCTCAGAGCAGTGACCTGGATGGCATATCGAAAAGCGGCCTTTCGGATTCGGACCTGATCACCGATGTGAACAGACTTGGCGGGTTTAGTGCGTTTGTTGTTCAGCAGCACACGACCCGAACGAACAGCGTCTGCCGCCATCTGCCGTGTCTTAAAAAAACGGGCAGACCACAGCCACCGGTCGAGTCGGACCCCATCGGTGTTGTCCATGCATTAGAGTCCTGTCGCTAGAGCTTGATCGAGGTGCTTCAAACCAGGCTCAAGGTGAAGCAGTGCTAGAATCTACCGTGATGTCTCTGCCCACGAACTCATGATTCGATCGTCGTTAGTACTGCTATCTTTGATCGGTCTGATCATAGCAGGACCCAAGAGCCAGGCGCTCGATAATTTTGAAATCGAAGCAGGCGGTTTCTGGTCACTGGTCGATAGGGTAGACCTGTTGGACCCGCGCATCGAAACGAATGTGCTCGGTGCTTATGGCGCCCTGTGGTGGAATCAAACGTGGGGTTTGCGTGGTGCGTTGCATCGTGTCCCAGCAGATCACGTAGATAAGGCACCGAATGATCAGCTCCAAGTGGATTTTCAGCACAGGTGGCAGTCGCCAGTAAGTAATTCATATCTGTCGGCAGGCCTGGGTTGGGAGAAAAATCGTTTCGGTTCACAAGGTAGCCTGTCGGGATTGCGCCTGTCAGCCGGTGGCAGGGTACATCTGGCCGGTGTCGTATCAGTGTACGGCAATGCCGGCTGGTCTCCGAATCTGAAGCATCTGGGCACGCGCCAGGATGTATCGACGATTTCAGTCGAAACCGGTCTTGTGATAGAACCAATGCCATTTATTTCGTTACGTGCAGCCTACCGTTATCACCTGACGGACTACACTGATTCAGTGACAGGCCATGATCGACGTGAAGTGACCGACGGGTTTCGTTTCGGGGGTGGTATTCACTGGTGATTTCCACGCAGACAATCACCCAACAGCTGGCACAACACCAGCCAGTATTGTCTAACACGGGCGATAGCCATGCGGCTGTTGCATTGATATTAGATAGTGCGGCTCCCACGGGCGATCCGGAAATTGTTTTCATCGAACGTGCCCGAGTTCTGAGTGATCCGTGGTCGGGGCACATTGCATTTCCCGGCGGCCGATGCGAACCGGACGATCAGCTGCCGCAGGATACAGCTGTACGGGAAACTGAAGAAGAAATTGGCATTGATCTATCTGCAGCCCGGCTTCTTGGCCGACTCGACGATCTGACGGGCCGTCGTTCACATCACCTGGTGGTGTCCTGTTTTGTCTTTATGATGAGTAGTGTTGGACCGTTCCGACAGAATCACGAAGTAGCTGATGTCTTCACCCTGCCGATATCTCGGCTGCTAGAGACAAAACGCCAGACCGAGGTGCAATACGAAGCTTGGCAGGGGCAAGTGTTTCCCGCTATTCGTCTGAGTAACCATGAGGAGCCGATCGTCTGGGGCTTGACCTATCGGTTCTTGGAGAACTTTTTTGCGATACTTGGCCATCAGTTGCCGCCATCTTGTTCTGATCAGAACAATATTTAAGTATTGATAGGCCCCCAAAGAACCGGCTACTACCAGCCGCTGGGCTGTTAACATCAGTTGTTATGAACGCGTTACCGAGTAAGATAAACCTATGAATAGAGCAAACCGAAGAGCAGCAGACCAGATGCGGCCAGTCTGTTTCGACCGCGGCTTCACACGACATGCAGAGGGCTCTGTGCTGATTGCATTTGGTGATACACGGGTGTTGTGTACCGCTAGCGTGGACAGCACCGTACCGCCGTTTTTACGCGGTCGCGGCCGTGGCTGGGTGACAGCAGAATATGGCATGCTGCCCCGATCGACTCACACTCGGATGCAGAGAGAAGCGACTCGTGGTCGACAGGGCGGCCGGACCCTTGAAATACAGCGACTGATCGGTCGAGCTCTGCGCCAGGCAGTGGACCTCGATGCGTTGGGTGAACGAAGCATTACCATCGACTGCGATGTGTTGCAGGCTGACGGGGGCACACGTACCGCGTCGATTACGGGCGGCTGGGTGGCACTGGCAGATGCCCTCGACAGATTGGTAAGCGCTGGTGCCCTGTCTGAGACGCCGCTGATTGCCCAAGTCGCTGCAGTGTCTACAGGTATCGTTGATGGGCAGGTGTTGCTGGACCTCGATTACAGTGAGGACAGTCGAGCAGACACTGATATGAATGTTGTAATGGATAACGAAGGTCGCTTTATTGAGGTCCAGGGTACCGCCGAGGCAGCTCCCTTCACGGAAGACGAACTCCGGCAACTGACTGCAGTTGCGGCTAATGGAATCAGCCAACTTACCGACCTGCAGAATACAGCACGACAATCAGAATAGATGTGAACATGGAGATCGTGCTGGCATCGAACAATCGCGGCAAGCTCGTAGAGCTTCGTGCCCTATTGGCTGGAACGACTATCGATTGTATTCCTCAAAGTGATCGTGGTGTGCCCGAGGTGGCGGAGACCGGACTCTCGTTTGTTGAGAATGCGATCATAAAGGCGCGCCATGCCAGCCACTTTACTGGCTTACCGGCGATCGCCGATGATTCCGGGATCGAGGTCGACGAACTGAATGGTGCGCCGGGCATTCGTTCTGCCCGCTATGCCGGTGACAACGCCTCTGATGCTGACAATACTGCCAAACTTCTGCTCGGACTTTCCACTACCGAGACCGACAACCGACAGGCCCGCTATCGTTGCGAGGTTGTGTTCGTGCGCCATGAATTGGATGCCTCGCCTTTGATCTGCAGCGGAACCTGGGAGGGTCGGATCGCTCAGACGCCACGTGGTGAAAATGGTTTTGGCTATGACCCGGTATTTTTGGTGGGTAACGGACAGAAATCGGTGGCGGAACTTTCTGCCGAAGAAAAAAACCGCATCAGCCATCGGGGCCAGGCGCTGGCCCAGTTGGTAGTGCAGCTGAAAGATCTGGGGTTAGGTTCTTGAGCCTGGGTGCTATGCAATCCGTAAGGAAGAAAATATGAAGACGCTGGTACTGGTTCGCCATGGGCAGAGTACTTGGAACCTGGACAATCGCTTCACAGGGTGGGTTGATGTAGATCTCTCCGAACGCGGTATCGAAGAAGCTAGGACAGCCGGCAATACGTTGCGTGATGCTGGTTTTCGCTTCGACATTGCCATGACGTCGTATCTGAAACGCTCCATCCGAACACTGTGGCTTATTCAGGAGATGCTAGATCAGATGTATCTGCCCATCCGGACAGATTGGCGACTCAACGAACGCCACTACGGCGCACTGCAGGGACTCAACAAGAAAGAAACTGCCGAGCAACACGGTGACGAACAGGTACTTGCCTGGAGACGGGGCTATGCGGTACGTCCGCCGGCACTGGCGGCAGATGATACTAGCCGCCCGGACGCTGATCCACGCTATGCTGGCATCAACGGTTTACCCGATACAGAATCTCTGGCAGATACGCTGCTGCGGGTCACCGAATGGTGGGACGAGACACTGGTCCCGTTGTTAAAGAGCGACAGCCGACTGCTGATCGTCGCGCATGGCAACAGTCTGCGCGCGATGGTGAAATTTCTCGATCAGATGAGTGAAAACGAAATATTGGAATTCAACATCCCGACTGGGATTCCAATGGTCTACGAGTTCGAAGACAACCTGAGTGTTATTCGTCGCTACTATCTCGCCGACGACGACAAACTGCAATCGGCCGTTGACGAAGTACGCAATCAAGCCTCAACGAAGGAGGGCTAAAGCGATGATCGCCAGCGGCCGGGTCAGTATTTACCGGGGCCGACTGATTGAGCTCGGACTGGAAACAGCGGTGCTTCCCAATGGCGCTACAATCGAGCTGGAAATCGTCCGACATCCCGGTGGTGCAGTCGTTCTGGCGCTGGATGAGGCAGACAGAGTATGTCTGCTGCGGCAGTATCGTCACGTCGCCGGAGACTGGATCTGGGAATTGCCAGCGGGTGTGATCGAGGTAGGTGAAGACCCGCTTGAAACCGCCCAGCGGGAGTTACGCGAGGAAGCTGGGCTGGTCGCGACACAGTGGCGCGAACTAGGAACAATGTTGCCTTCACCAGGTTTTTGCAGTGAAGAACTTTTTCTTTATCAGGCAGGCGACCTCTCTCATGTTGGTGCTGATACTCAACCGGATGAGCAGATCGAGGTCCACTGGCATACGCTGGAACAAGTGAAGGCGATGGCGGTTGACGGCCGGATTCGTGATGCCAAGACGCTGGTGGCGTTATACCGACTTGGCTGAACCCGGCGGTTAGTTACAACTCGGTACCGAGGCCGTGCCTAGGTCGGGAAATAGTCAGGCTCCTGGCCGCTTTTCCATTTGATGTTGCAACCTAGACTGGGAACCTGTTCAGTTGTCACGGGTTGGCCATTCAGGACCGCATCGACTGCACCTTGTAGTGCGCTGCCGTCCACGGTTATATCGTTGTTGGGCCGGCTGGCATCAAACTGACCCCGATAGACCAGTTCCCGCTGGCTGTCATATAAAAATAAATCGGGCGTGCAGGCCGCACGATAGGCTTTTGCCGTGTCCTGGGTTTCGTCGTACAGGTATGGGTAACTGAAGTTGTGTGCCAGAGCTTCAGCGGCCATTTTTTGCGGTCCGTCGCCAGGGTGGGTACTGATATCGTTAGCTGAGATCGCAACGATGCCCAGCCCTCGATCGGCGTAGCTGCGTGCAAAATCACTGAAGCAATCGCGGATGTGGATCACGTAGGGACAATGGTTGCAGACAAAGGCAACCAGCAGCGCCGGCATGGCAGCAAAGCCGCCGAGGGAAACTACCTCGGGTCCGGCGTTGGGATTGGTGTTGGGCAGCTGGAAATCAGGTGCGGGCGATCCCAGTTCTTCCATGATCGATGAAAAGGCCACGAGTAGTTCCTCATAAAATCAGCTGATAAATCAGACACATTTTAGCATGCTCCTTTGATATGACGACCGGGGTACCAGCCTTATCAGCATGAAAATGGCTACAATATCCGATCTCAGGTAAGGGAGCGAAAAAACGGTGGCTCAAGGACAAAAACTGACCCATCTCAATGAGCGCGGTGAAGCGAACATGGTCGACGTCGGTAGCAAAGAAATTACCGAGCGACGCGCCGTTGCGGCTGGAGAAATTTCGATGCAGGCTTCGACCCTGGCACAGGTAGTCGACGGGACCAATGCCAAGGGTGATGTGCTGGCGGTAGCCCGGGTCGCAGGAATTATGGCGGCCAAACGGACGTCGGAACTGGTACCGTTGTGTCACCCGCTCAGTCTGACCCGGGTGGAAGTGTCCTTTGAACCTGACCCGAAGAACAGCGCGATTGTTTGCCGTGTTGTCGCTGAGACCCGGGAGCGCACGGGTGTTGAAATGGAGGCTTTGACTGCAGTCCAGGTGGGTTTGTTGACCATCTATGACATGTGCAAAGCAGTGGATCGTGAAATGATAATCGGTGCTGTGAGGTTGCTTGAGAAGTCTGGTGGCCGCTCAGGAAACTGGAAACGCGACAGTGAACAAACAGACTGAAGTAATCGTGCAACCCAGTTGTGAGGATGAATACGATCCAGCGTTGCTGCCAGTTGATATTGCCCTGGCACGAATCGCTGAAGCGATCACGCCAATTAGTGACATCGAGTGGGTACCGGTTCGAGGTGCTCTGAGCCGGATCTTGGCTGAAGATGTAATCTCGCCAGTTGATGTGCCCAACCACACCAATTCTGCGATGGATGGGTATGCTCTGGCTGCATCTGATCTTTTAGCTGCAGATCTTAAGGTTATCGGTACGGCCTGGGCAGGCAGTGCATACGCAGGACCGGTTGGCTCCGGTGAATGCGTACGCATTATGACTGGCGCGGTGATTCCGGATAGGTGCGATACCGTAGTGATGCAGGAACAAGCTGAGCGCATTGACGATCGTATCCGATTGGCGGCGGGACAGAAACCAGGCCAGCACGTGCGGCGGGCCGGTGAAGATCTCGCTGCCGGCGAGATCGCCCTGGTGCGCGGGCGCTGTTTGCTGCCCTCGGACTTGGGAATGGTCGCATCGCTGGGGATCGGGGAACTGGCGGTATTGCGTAAACCCAGGATAGCTTTCTTCTCCAACGGTGACGAGCTGCGGTCAATTGGTGAAACTCTGGCACTGGGCGATGTTTATGATTCAAACCGTTACACCCTGCATGGGATGCTCACGCGCCTGGGAGTCGAATTTATAGACTTGGGCGTAATTCCGGATGACCGAGATCGCATACGCGAGACCTTTCTCCGAGCTGCAGCAATTGCCGATGTGGTGATCACTTCAGCAGGAGCCTCGGTGGGTGACGCCGACTATGTCAAAGAGGTGCTTGATGAAATCGGTGAGGTGAATTTTTGGAAACTAGCGATGAAGCCGGGTCGGCCATTATCGTTTGGGAAAATCGATCATGCCCATTTCTTCGGCCTCCCGGGCAACCCGGTTTCAGTTATGGTTACTTTCTACCAGTTTGTATTACCGGCGCTGCGGCAGTTGATGGGTGAGGAGAATTGGGTGCCTTTGCGGTTGCCAGCGAGGACGCTTAACCAACTGAAGAAAAGGCCTGGTCGAACTGAGTATCAGCGCGGTTACCTGGTACAGAATGAGAGCGGTGATCTCACGGTGCACAGTACCGGAGACCAGGGTTCAGGCATCCTGAGTTCGATGAGTCAGGCCAACTGCTTTATTGTGCTGGACATTGACAGCGACGGCGCACAAGTCGGTGATATGGTGACAGTGGAACCCTTTGCTGGCTTGGTCTGATTATCAACGATCGGATATTCGTCGATGCGTGAGGATATCGAGCGCTGGGAAGCAAAGTACCAGGCGGCTGACCCAGACCCGGAGCTCAGGACTGATCCCCTGTTAAGCAGTCACTTGGCAGACCTGGACTCAGTGGGGTCAGCACTCGACCTGGCCAGTGGGTCCTGCCACAGCGCGGTATTTCTAGCGCAACAAGGATACGATGTCCTGGCGGTTGACTGTAGTGCCACCGGTCTTGCGATTGGCCGGCGACTGGCACAGCGTGAACAGACCACAATTAGAACACTGACAGCAGATCTCGATGAGATTACGCTGGATAAGGAAACCTATGATCTTGTGGTTTGTTTGCGATACTTGAACCGAGCACTTTTTTCCAACATGAAAACTGTACTCAAACCTGGTGGCCTACTGTTCTTCAAAACGTTTAACGTGCATCATCTGGTGTCATCCCCGAAATTCAATCCGGCATATGTACTCCAACCGGGGGAGTTATCTCAGTCATTCAAGGGTATGGTGATGATTGATCTGAACGACGGCGAGGATCCTAAAATTACTCAATCCTGGATAGTTGCCCGGTGTTGGCAATAGTTATCGACTGCGGCTGAACGAAGTATCCAGGATTCGGCCCTCGAGACAGTGTTCTGTGCGATCATAGCAATTGTGTACAGATCGACGAAGTCGACTTGCAATCGGATGATGTAATCTTTTACCAGAACTTCTAAAGGGTAGGTCTGATTCGCAGCAGTTCACATATAACCAGATCGGATGAGGCTGCCTGAAACATTGATAGTGTTCTTGTTGCCTAGGGAAAACGAATGAATCGCGGGAAATTGATCATTGCTAATTTAATGCGCTGGCTGACCTTGGCAACCGCGGTTATTTGTTTGACCGGCTGTTCAGGAAATTGGGGTTGGTATGTCATTTCACCAGCGACAGATCAAGGAATCATCAACATCAAGTTTCTTCTCGGCGGCCTTAAATTCACCATTTTACTGTCGGTGACTGCGATCGTAGTGGCGATAGTGCTTGGGTTGTTGATTGCTCTGCCGGGGATCTCGAAGAATCGACTCGCTAAAGGCATCAATTGGACTTATGTGGAACTGATTAGGTCCGTACCTCTCCTAGTCATGATTCTTTGGGTCTACTATGGCTTGCCGCAGGTAGCCGGAATCTCCATAAGTGCTTTTTCGGCAGGTGTTTTGGCGCTCGCCATATCAGATTCTGCTTTTCAAGCTGAAATATTTCGTGCAGGTATCCAATCTATTGGCCGGGGACAGATTGAAGCCGCGAATGCACTGGGACTGACCTATTTTCAGCGTATGCGATTCATCGTGTTGCCGCAGGCTATCCGGCGCATACTCCCCCCACTGGGTAATCAGCTGATTTACATGCTGAAAATGTCCTCGCTTATTTCCGTTATCGGGATGCAGGAACTCACCCGTAGGGCAAATGAATTGGTGGTTACGGAGTACCGCCCATTGGAAATCTATACATTTTTACTTTTGGAATACCTCGTATTGATTCTGATAGTGTCTTCGGGAGTGCGTTGGCTAGAGCGCCATCTGGCAATCGATGAAAACTAGGTGTATTTTTAAGTAGGACTAGATATCCATGATGTGAACTCGCCGATTAAGGCGTTTGCTGCCGCGGCAATCAGAGCCTCACCGTGTTCAATAGTGGCGAGTTCCGAATGTGAACCTACCCGGCCGTCCGGAAAATCGCGCGCGTGCTCACTCGCGGGGCCGTGAAAATCGCCAGCGTGATCGCGGATGAACCCTTCACTCAATGGTGCGGGCGGTAGCTGGTTTGATGAATCAACCACGCGTACGCTGGCTTGGGTGATCGCGACCTCGGAGGGTGTGCCGTGCATGCCCTCCCAGTCGCCGTAGAGTTCGTTGCGCAGCGCGTTTACGGTAGGATAATCCCACCAGCTTCGCAGCTTGACCTTTGGTGCTCGGTCATCGAGATCAAGATAAAGATCGTGCACTGCACTGCGCATGGGGGCCAGATTGGCACCATGGCCGTTCAAAACGTAGATGAACTTGAAACCTTGTCTATGTAGTGATCGAAGAATGTCCTCAAACAGTTGAGCAAATGCTCGCGCTGTCACCGAAATCGTACCGGCAAAGCTCATATTGAATTGAGCGGGTGTGTAACAAAGTGTCGGCGCAATCAGCATAGTGGATTCTGTGGCGGCCCGTTCAGAAATGGTGGTAACGCAAAGCGCGTCCGTGCCGATCAGGCCAATTGGGCCGTGTTGTTCTAGGGAGCCGGTTGGCAGTACGATGCCCGAACACTCTTCGAGATAATCGGCAACTTCTCGACTGGTTGCGGTTTCAAGTTTCAAGTTATCGTGCTCTTTTGTTTAGAGTCAATCCAGGCCGCTACCGCAGCCCGGTTGTCATCAACCACCTGTTCAACAGTTTGGTCTTCATACAAAGCAGACTGCCATACCTGAAGTTTAGTTGGAAGTTCGATTGGTTTTCCCAGTGCTGCGGACACGTCCTGGGCCATGAACAGTGTTGTCGGATAGGCGCAGTCGGTAAGACACAACTGTTCTGCCCACAGATAGGGTGCTGGGTCCACCAAGTCGGCCAGCCGTGAGAGGCAGTTTGTTAGAACTGATACCGCAGCGTTTGCTCGATTGGCGTCCGTGTCACCGATAAATCCAAACAAAGCTCTTAGCGCGGGCTCAAGGCGGGTATCGTGATACCGAGCAACTGACCGGTGGTAGGCGCGTTGCTGAGGATCTGACGCGCGCATGGCTGGCAATGGGTAGCAGTCCTCTAAATACTCGGCGATAGCATCGGAATCATGGAGTACGAATGATCTATCTTGGATTGCGGGTACCGAGCCTGCGGCAATTAGCTTGTGGTAGGCATTCGAATGATAACTGCCGCCAAGGGGTAGTTGTTCGACAAAATCAATAGTCTTCAACTTGAGGATGATCCGCACTTTCGCACAATAAGTGCTTAAGGGATGCGCGTAAAAAATCAATGACATATTCAATTTTCTGTCGGTGGCTGGTCAGAAATAAAAAAGCCCGCATGGCGGGCTCTTTTATAAATTTTCAAACGAAGCTATGAAGTCCTATAGCCCCCACTTGGCGCTCAGTTTGTCGAAAAGCCCACGGGCTTTTTGAAGGCTGATCCAGTGGTTAACATAGTTGATCCAGACTTGGTCTGCCTGTGGCAAAAGGATCGCGAGCGGTGTACGAGCTTTTGCATTACCTACGGGCACGATCATCATTTGGGGATACTTGGCAATAAGTTTATAGGCCGCAATGTTTGATGTGATGTGCACGTCAGCCCGGCCAGCTAATACTTCTGAGAAGTCAGTTGCGGGCGCTTCGACGATTGAATGATTGGCTTTGGGAAAGAACGACTTTACATATTGCTCTTGGGTAGTGCCGAGGATTGCGGACACAGTGACACCTTCCTGGTTGATATCTTCCCAACCATTAAATTGGTCAGCGTTCTTTTTAAGTACCAGTGGTAACTGACCAACATCAACATAAGACATCGAGTAACCCGCAACTTTTGCGCGCTTGGGATTAACTGAAGCTGACCCGGTCATGTGGTACTTGCCCGATGTGACGCCAGCAACTAGTGTTTTCCATTCGGTTGGAACGTACTCAATTTTGACGCCAAGATCTGCTGCCAATGCGGTGCTGACATCAATATCAAAACCCTTATACGAATTGTTAGCAGGGTCGCGCATCGTCATGGGATCCCAATCCCCCGTGGTGCCAACTTTGAGGACGCCTTCTTTGAGTATAGTGTGGAGTAGTGAGTCTTGAGCCTGTGCTGTTTGCATTGCGGCCACGCCGATCAGGCAGGCCAGGAACGAAACATATCGTTTAAATAATTTCATTGTTGTCTCCTTGGGTGAGCCTACAGAGGTACTTCTAGTTCTTACTTTATCATGAGGTGGGCGGCAGGAACTGTTTGCAGCGCTGTTCTACGGCCCGTGTTCGGTTTTCGTGGCTCAAATCTCCGGTTTCGAGCAACGCGGCCGCAATTGCCTGACCAAATGTTTGACGTTGTAATGCATCTAACGTCATTGGATAGACAGTATCCTGGGTGTAGGTTGATACCCGCCCTTTATATCCCTGAGGGGGTTGAGGGGGATCATTGCCCTGCGCGACGTTACGGACATGTTCCCTTAAGAGTTGTCTTAAACGGGCAACGCCACTATCGGAGCTTGCCAGGTTCTCATTGGCGTGGATCGCAATCGGGCGTTGCGACACCTGCGCTTCAAAGTCACCCGGTTGTTGCTGGCGTTCATGGTAAGAGCGCTCATCTTCAGTCTGACCGATAAAGTCGATGCTTTCTTTACCGACCAGAGACCGGTCACCCTGATTCCGTGGATCTGTCTCGGAGCTGAAATAACGCCAGCCAATGGTGCGGGTTGCAAAGTTGTCCATCGGCACCATCCACCGCAGTAGGGCGGTACGCTGAAAGTATTTTTCGGTTTCAGCTTCTTCCCAGATCGCCCCGGTCTGGTTAGCGTTAGGCAGGATTGACTCGACCGTTCGTACCCAGGTGCATTCTGCGACCTGTCGAGTCTGAATGTTAATCATCCCAGTGGGAGTCTTCTCATATTCAATAATCTGGTCTACACCCGAGGCCACACCGAACTGGATACCGCTGGAACGGGTATGCAGATGGAGTACATGAATCGGGTCTTGGGTGTTTTCATAGACTTGCAGCCAGTTACACGGTGTCGTCAGGGAAAATGGGATCTTTTCCACACCAGGGAGATGTTGTGTATCGTATTCGGGGAAATCAGGTCGCTTGTCCGGTGGGCCCATGTACGTGAACAAGATGCCGTCTTTTTCCGTGACCGGATAGGCACCTTGGACCACTTTTCTGCAGATCGGGCTGTCCAGTCGCTCGGAACCGGCTCGGATCAGCGTGCCGTCAATGTTGTAGTGCCAACCGTGATAGCAGCAAATGATGCCGCGCTCCGCAATAATGCCGTACTCCAATGATGCGCCCCGATGGGCGCAATGTTTGTGCAGCAGCCCGACGCTGTTGGATTTATCTCGGAACAGGACCAGTTCTTCACTCAGAATTTTGACCACCAGTGGCAGGTCGCCCAGCTCGCTGGACATTGCAACCGGTTGCCAGAATCGTCGCAGGTACTCCCCACCGGGCGTGCCGTGATCGACGTGGGTCAGTTCCTCGTCTTCACGTGCTTGAGATTGATGGGCATAGCCCTGGAAGCCGGCGGGTCGTTCAGTTGGTTGGTTCATGGCGGATGTTGCGTTGATCATCGTCTCGATTCGGTCAAGAACCAGGTGTATTGCGATGGACCCAGCGTTCACCGTTCTGATCGTCGAGTGTTTCTTTTTTCCAAAAGGGGGCCGTGGATTTCAGCGCTTCCATGATTTCCCGACAGGCGTCAAAAGATGCTTTGCGATGCGCTGACCACACTGCAACCAGAACGATGTCTTCTCCTGGGTTGACTGAACCAACGCGATGAACGACGAGCGCTTCCATCAGGTTGTTGGTTTCACACGAAGCGTTGACCAGGGATTCAAGCTGCTTCTCGGTCATTCCGGGGTAATGTTCAAGATACATCGAACGTACCCGGTCGCCATCGTTGTAATCACGCATGGTCCCCACGAACACTGCACAAGCACCGTATTGACCGGCTGACAGCATACGATCACGAAAACCTGTGATCTCGGCCCACGGGTCAAAACACTGATCGCGTAGCTCGATGTGCATGAACTTATCTCTTAGCCACCAGTCACGGGTGGAAAAAATGCCACCTCATCACCGTCTGTGACAGTGTGGTCTAGGCTAGCGTAATTGCGGTTGATTGCAACGAGCATTTCCTCATCGACTGGCTGATGGCTGACCGCCAGCCAGACGTCTCGGACATCGTTGACCGAGTCAGCTTGAATTTCGGTCCGCGCAACACCAATGCGTTCACGCAGGCTGGCAAAAAACCGAACATTAATCGTCATGCTATAGCGATACCCTCTGGATATGGTGTTCAGGAAAGGCAAACTATAATAGGCTGTCAACGACAAGGCCACAACAGGTATCGGGAGCAATGACGGCGATCCAACGTGAATTCATACCGGCAAACATTGCTGTATTGACAGTCTCGGATTCAAGGACTGAAGCTGACGATAAGTCCGGCAAGCTTTTGGTGTCGCGTCTCAATGACGCGGGTCATCAATTGTTCGAGAAGACTATTGTCAAGGACGACATCTTTGCGGTGCGGGCAGTGGTCTCAAACTGGATTGCCGAACCTGACGCTCAGGTTGTCATCACTACAGGCGGTACTGGTGTGACCGGATTTGATGGTACCCCGGAAGCCGTGCGTCCACTGCTCGAAAAAACGCTGGACGGGTTCGGCGAAGTCTTTCGTATGATCTCCTACGAGGAGATCGGTACATCAACGCTACAGTCCCGGGCCATAGCCGGGGTCGCTAATGGCACCTATGTTTTCTGTTTGCCCGGGTCTTCCGGCGCCTGTGCTACGGCGTGGGACAAGCTTTTGGTACACCAGTTGGATTACCGAACCCGGCCATGCAATCTAGTTGAACTGATGCCTAGATTGCTGGAACACCGACAGGCTTGATGCATCCCATGTTCTCGTCATGTAGCCATAAGATACTGTAAAGCTAATCTAATTTCCACTTAGGTTTGGTAATGCTGGTGCCATCACTACGATTTACTTGATCACGTTGCTGTACTTTATGGCGCAATCTTTTGTCGCTTACCCTTTCTCTTAATGCGCCAAAATTTGTGTACAAGTGTGTACACAATTGTGTCAACTACCAACAGCGTCAACAGGGCGGACACCCATAAGCTCTGAGTACTTGACCCCCTGCCGACCCCATTATCGTTTTACGTTCTTACGTTATATCTCTTCCACTCACCAGCTTGAGATTTTGAGCAACTGAAATTAATTGGGGTTGGAAAATTTGTTGGGTGGAAATATTTTGGAGTTGGAAAAATTAAAGATGGTGGGCGATGATCTAATATGAGTCATCGTATGGGTGAGTAATTCTGGTTGGTGACCAGCACTGTGAGGAGTCACAGTGAACGGAGTAGCTAATGCTCTGTAAGTCTTGCGCTATGCGTGTAAAGGACTATTACTCCCCATTACCACCATCCTCATTCCCAACATCTCTTAAAGAACCAATTTACGCGCACTATTTCTTCAGTAGGGAAGCCCAGATATCCATATCTTTACTCAGGTGTATTTTTTGCAGGAAAGCGATGTACCCATCCATTTCGATTCTTATGGAGTAGTAGCCTAATGGTCCATGGAGTTTAAGTTCAGTCTTACCTTTATATTGGTTATCAATGTAAACATCTGCGTTGGAGGGGTTTGATCCTACGGTAAGGATTGCTATCTCCTTTCCACCATGACTTCTACAAGTTGACTTTGAGACCCTCGCATCCCAGTTATCTGTACTACACCAAACATATCCGGAGTCGGCACGAACACAATTTCCATATAGTCCAACAGAAATAGAACAGGTACTGATGATGACAAATAACCATTTCATCATGCTATCTCACTCCCAACATCCCACTAAAACTGTAAACCTTTCTGGCTTTGTATGTTATTAGACCGGTCGCACACTCAGTTTCTGGCAACGTCGACATTCGCGTTTCTCAACACCGCCGCCGCGCCCAAAACTACCCGTGACACTGATAACGCGATAATCGTGTATGCCCGTCCAACACAGTATCCGCCCGAAAAAATACTGCATAAAATTTCCGTTAGTCGGCGGTGACTGATTCACATCAATTCTCCACTCTCAGTTGATTAGTTTATCCCACCGCCTTATCCCCATCATTCCATAAAACTGTAAACCTCAATTCTTCATTCCCAACATCCCACTAAAATTGTAAACCTTTTCGCCTTTTCAGCAATCTTCAATCTTTGTCTCCAGCCTGTGGATGAGTGCTTCAAGCCCTTTGGCCTTGACCATCGGGTCGTACTGGAGGCGATAAGCCATTACTAGACTGACATGGTCAATCCTGATATCCAAAATCCGCCAATGGTCGTCCTTGCTTCTCCACATAACATAATCAACCAACACTGGTGCCTGTCCAGCTACCGGCACGCGTTGGCGCAACAGGACGGTCACAGCGGACTCATTCAACTCTAGGATTTCCGGTGGTGGCGGTACCAACCCTTGTTCGGTGTACTCAAACATGGCTGTCGCGTAGGTTCTGATCATCATCTTCATAAAAGCATCGGTGAAACGACTGCGCATTTCAGGACTGGCTGCCTTGAAATGCTTACCCAGAATGAGGCGGACGGTCTTGTCGACCGCAAACTGCGGTAGAACAAGATCATTTACCAGAGAATAAAGCTGACACTTATCGGCTTCATATTTTGGCCGGTTACTACGGAGCTCATCCAGTAACTGCTCTATGGTTTCTCGCAGTAACGTGTCGGGCTGTTGTTCTGCTTGAGCGGGCTGAGATGCCAGAAATACAACCAACATAACCACTGACAGCACAATCACAGACGTGGCTATTCCAAGTAGGTTGTCCAGACGTTTCATCCTGCTATCTTAAACCCATATGGTAGTGTTGTAATAATTCGTTAAACCTCATATTTCAGTTTAAAAACTCCATTCTTGGTCATACAATGTTCCGCTTAAAATGAGGGGATGGATCAGATTGAAAAAGTCGCTGATGTTCTGAAGAACTGGCGTAAATACAGTTCACCAGAATCAACACGGGGTCGTAGCCATTCTGGTTTAAAGCACATTAAGGGTCATGAAGAAGTAACGGCAGAAAGAATTCTTCAAAGGAACTGGAACGGAAGAAAGGTAGTCAGTTCCATGTTTAAGATGGCGCAGTATGTTGAGTCTGTGCTTGATCTCAAGTTGAACTGGTTGGAACGGTATCACTTGGCGCGGCTATTGATGAGTTCCCTGACTTTTGCGGGAATTTATAAATGCCTCCAAGAAAATCCACACGATATTTTTTCACCCTACGTTATCCACTCCCTTGTTGATCATGAGTCACCAGAAGATCGACCATCTTTTAAGACTCGTATTGGTAAACCATTTCCAAAGTGGACAAAGAATGTTGATGAGTGGGGAAATGTTCTGGTCAAGACTGCGAATAATGTTCCGCCAGAGTTTGATTATTCTCCAGAGATTTTTGATCAACCTGAGTACCACCATGCTTTCCTTGAGGCAGTGCATAAATTGGAAAGGATTTCCTTCCGAATAAATGAGGAACTGCTCGATCTGGTAATAGAACTCGATAAGAACCCTGATACCAGAATTATTCATGGCGAACCGCCTGATGCTGTACTAGCGGCGCGGCAAAAGAAGTTGGCGGAACTGTACGACCAGTACGACATGGATACGGTTAATACAAAGTGGCAAGCGCATCCGTCAAAAAAAATAGAAGAAATAACGACAATGAACGATGTCGAGAAGGAGCGTCATCAGAAGTACTACAAGAAAAATAATTTATTGGAAGATTGGGTAAAGAGTTTTGAGGTCAGGAGAAAGAAGTTTTTAGAAGAGGTTGAACAAGCAAAAAAACTCAGGGGGAAGGTTTTTTATCAGCGGGTCAAGGTTGGTCATAACGGAAGAATCTATTTCCCAGAAGGTTTGTCGTATCAGGGGTCAGATTTTGCAAGAGCGGTAATCGAGTTTGCGGATGGAATGCCGTTGGAAAGCGAGGATTGGCGATTCATAAATCTCCACGCCGCAAATGTGTACGGCGACAAGGGCCGTATTGAAGACCGTATGGATGAATCTGGTTCCGCTACATTTAAACGGGCTTATATCGCGCTTAATCCAAAGCAAGAGTTTGATGAATGGTCAATAGCTGATAAGCCGTATTGTTACTTACGCACTTGTTTGGAGACTACGGTTGGGGCCGCGCTAATACTGCAAAGGCAACAGCGAGTTAATCCTGCAGACTTCGAAAAGTTTAATGAGCTTTATCCAGATTTTGTCGCGGCATTGAAGAGTCGTGGGAAGCTAAAAACCAAAAAACGATTCGTGAGCCATCTACCTGTCGAATTGGATCAATCTAATAGTGCGTTTGCTCATATTGGGTTATTGATGGGCGATGAAGAATTGCAAAAGAAAGCGGGGATGGATCAGGAGTGGAGCGATGTCTATTCGGATATTGCAGAGTTAGTAAATCTTGGTGGCCCTGATAAGAATGAAACCAGAAAGATCATCAAGAAGGTTTCCGTACCGTGGAGTTACGGCGCGGGTATACAAACCTGTGCTGACGCCATCGTTAAGATTGTGGATGAGAATCCGAATAAATATCAGTATTTGCAGGGGCTGGATATTGAAGAGGTTAATGATCTGGCACTACAGGTCATCAGAGTATTGGAAGATAGATTTAAAGTTTGTTCCCGTTATCGTAGTCGCGTGAAAAAGGCTGTAACCACCGCAAAAAAAGCGGGGAAAGAATCAATAGAGTGGACTGCGCCATTCGGATTTAATGTGGTACACAGAAAGTACAAGTTAAAACCAAGAACTGATGCTGTCTGGAGTGGTGAGGATTGGATTTATCCTCAAGCGTGGCAACCCACAGAACCCTCATGGCAGAAATTACAGACTTCTACACCAGCCGTTCTAGTGCATAGCATGGATGCCGCCCTAATTCATGGGGTCTTAGCGTATGGCGCTATAACGATCGAAGGTAGTTTGGAAGATGGGGATTTCCACATTAAAGGAAATCGGACGGTAGACGATGAGGGTGAGCGTTTGCCCATCATCACCATCCATGATTGCTTTGCCTGCCATGCCAGTTTTGCCACAGATTTACAGCGGGTGCTACTACGGGGCTTGCGAACAATGTATGAGCATTGGGATCCGTTTAATCACTTCCTCAACATGGCAGAAAGCGCGGGGCCAGTTCCAACGCGTCAAGTGGACGAGAGCGATTATTCATGGGAAAGGTGGGCTAAAAACGCGTTCTCCTGAATTCTTGAGGCTATAGAGAGGTATCGCAAATACTCTCCTGAGAAGGACATAGGACGATAGTAGTCAGGCTCCAAAATAGCCTTTCCCAAGACTCAAATCTGAGTCTTAAACACTTTTAACCAGACCCGTAGCGGCCCCCCAAAAGGGCCGTGAAGGGTCTTCTATGCCATTTCGGCAAGGAAATTTAAGATGAATCAAAGAAAGAAACC
>Ga0114993_10002303_pt1 | contig 21151 bp, 20 predicted proteins | sample ArcticOcean_MG_C_FD_87042 | JGI IMG/M metagenome (GOLD analysis project Ga0114993, IMG submission 87042) | Marine microbial communities from western Arctic Ocean - ArcticOcean_MG_CB2_150 | ecosystem: Environmental > Aquatic > Marine > Oceanic | place: Arctic Ocean: Canada Basin | collected...
CAGCGGCACCAGCGGCACCAGCGGCACCAGGGGCGGCAGCAGCAGCAGCGCCAGCGGCAGCATCGAGTAGCGGCAGCGCGTTCAATCCCCAAGGTACGTTGACTGTTGTTCACTTCGACTGGGACGAGCCTAACGGACTACCCAGGTTCTGCACCGCTGGCTGTGCAGAGACGATTTACATGTCCGGCGCAACAGACACGCTCTTCATAGCAAAGGCGCAGTCCGATGGCAGCGTTGCCACAGAGCCGATGCTCGCGTTGGACTTCACATTGGACCCCAGCCTTGAGTTCGGAGACTTCAATCTTCGACAGGGCGTTCAGTTCCACAATGGGTGGGGCGAAATGACGGCTAAGGACATTGCGTTCTCCTATAACGATGCCAACTCCGTCACAAATCCTGAGAGCATCCACGGTCAGGCCGGTGACTTTGCACCACTAATTAAATCCATGGAGCCCCTGGACGACTACACCGTCCGACTGAACTACCGGAACTATGACAGCCGAGGCGTTTTGCATCGGTTCAGTTCCTTCTGGCAGACAGCCGGTATCGTTAGCAGTGCCCTCTTTGAGACTTCAGGCGTCGAAGGCATGCAAGACGATTACACTGGCGTTGGCGCATTCGTCATTGACGAGTGGGTAGACGACAAAGGCCTAGAATTACACGCGTTCGAAGACTACTGGGGAACCTCTGAAGGCCTAGGGCCATTTGTACAGAGGCTCAGGCTCCTTCAGATTGGTGAAGCGGCATCCCGCCGAGCCATGCTGGAGACCAATGAGGCACAGATTGCTCACGTGCCTTTGAAGGACTTCCCTGCGTTGGTTCAAATGGGATTCACCGCTCAAAAAGGTGCCGGATTCAACTCAATTGACAACATCTCAATGGCGGGTAACTACTGGGAGCAGTTTAGCGCTCTAACCGGTGCACCTCTAGAGCGTGACCGCGACACCAGCAAGCCTTGGGTAGGGAACCCGTTTGAGGACGGCGACGAATATGACGAGACCACTCCATCCATGATTTCGTCTATGAAGGTTCGAAACGCTTTCGCACATGCGATTGACCGCGAAGCGCTTTTGGACAGTATCCTAGGTGGGCTAGGTTTCGTTAACTACCAGCCTTACCTGTCCACTCAGAATCCCAGCTACAATACAGACTGGAATTTTGAGAAGGACTACGACCTGGCCCGTTCTCTAATGGCAGATGCTGGCCATGCAGGTGGCTTTGAGATGGACTTCCACCTGAGGGACCAGGCTCAATGGCATGAAACGGGTGAGGCCATAGCCGCCACCTGGCTGGCAGAACTCGGTGTTAAGGCTAACCTGATCAAGGCCGCGTACAGCACTTACAGGCCTGGTCTAGTTGCCCGAACCACCAACACCCCAGCATTCGCAGTCTGTGGTGACGAGAACAAAGCAAACTTCCCATATGACTGGGCCCATGGATTCGTGAAAAGCAGCATGAGCGCTGGCGGCTACGGTGTAGGACAGGAAATCCCCTACGCCTCCAAGAGCTACCTCGGCATGGCCGGCGAGCCAGACAAGGCCAAGCGCGAAGTATTGGCTGCCGAGTTCTACACAAACAACAAGAAGTTTGCGAACTGCATCGGTATCTTCGAAGTACCACAATGGGTGCTGTATGATGCAGAGCAGGTTGTAGCCTGGGACCAGAGGCCTATGGCCAACGGTAACCAGACCGCAATGAACAACTACCGCACAATCAAGCTTGCCAACTAACACTCAGAAGCAATAATAGGCGGGCTTAAAACAGAAGTGCCCCCTCTAAACAAGGGGGCACTTCTGACGAAACCGGCGTCACATAGGGAGCGCAGATGCCGGACGTTATTGGCATTTAGCTCCAAAAGACGTATATTACTCAAACTCTATGATGTTACTGCCTTCTGGCTTAAATTTGCTGGATAGTCACGATGGCGAAATGAACGGGCGGTTGGGTACACCAAAATTACCCCCGCATTGGGGATTTGGGATAGGGGTACGACAATATGGCAAAATTCCTACTGAGACGATTTGCCTTTTCGATTTTTGCCTTAATTGGGGCAACATTGGTCACTTTCGGTCTCTCGAGAATGGCAGGTGACCCAAGATATCTTTACGCTCAAGAGGGCGGCTACGGCATTACCGAAGAACGTTGGGACTCCCTGGGCATTGAATTAGGTCTGAATTGGAAGGACGGCACTCCAAAGCCCGTGGTCTTCCAGTACTCGGTGTGGCTAGGAAATATCGTCAGAGGCAATTGGGCAGACAGCCTGCTGGACCGTAAACCAGTCATCAACAAGATAAAAGAACGAATCCCTCCAACTCTTAAGATGGGATTGGCTGCTTATATCTTCGCGACGGTCATCGGCATCCCACTAGGAGTGTTATCCGCAGTCAGACGTGCTACCTTTTGGGACTACATGGGAAGGGGGTTCGCACTGCTTGGGCAGGCGATGCCTGTCTTCTGGGTCGGCATTATGTTGGTCCTGGTCTTTTCGGTGCAGCTCCGATGGTTACCGACTGGCACCTTAGGGGAAAGTGGCAACAATCCCAAATACTTTGTATTGCCGACTATCACACTCGGTTGGATCGCTGCTGCCAGCTACCTGCGCCTCGTTCGCTCAGCGATGTTAGAGGTCATGGACTCTGAATTCATCAAGCTAGCCAGGGCAAAAGGTGTCCCTAACATGGTGGTCATCTGGAAGCACGGCTTCAAGAATGCCCTCATCGCGCCACTTACATTCTCTTCCCTTATTTTAACGGGATTCATTACCGGCGCGGTTGTGACGGAGACCATTTTCTCCATTCCAGGGCTTGGACGGTTAGCATTCGAATCGATTCAGAATAATGACTTTCCTGTCATGGTAGGAACTGTCCTCGTGTTCACCTTCATGTACGTCTTTATTAACTTCGTTACAGACTTACTGTACGCAGTCATAGACCCTAGAATTCGATTCGCTTAGGTAGGGATGGAATGGCAAATCTAGACACTACAGCGGACATACTCGCAAAGAATATATCGGGTGCAGATAGAGGCACCCTTGCTCGAATGTGGAATGTTTTTCGGCGCTGGCCGATTATTCCGATTGTGGTCCTAGGCACTCTGGTTTTTACGGGCGTATTTGCGGACCAACTAGCACCACATAGCCCTTACGTGGCAGACCCATTAGATCGCAACATTCCACCAGTTTGGTACCCGCCTATTGTCCTTAACGCCCAGGATTCGAGCGACGCGTTATCATTCCCTGTGCCAGTCAACTTGACCGTCGTAGAGGCCGCAATAGAGTACGGCATCGACCCAACTGGCCTGGATACAAGAGAGAAAGTACAAGCGGCATTTCTTGAAAAAGGCTGGAAGGCAAGAGTCCAGTTCCCGACTTGGGATCACATCCTTGGAGGTGATCAGATCGGCAGGGACCTTTTCAGCCGAGTTATCCACGGCGCACGGGTCTCGTTAATAGTAACGGCGATATCCCTGGGAAGCGGTATGCTAGTGGGCATTTCTATGGGGCTGGTCTCCGGCTACTATGGAGGCTTCGTCGATGAAATAATCATGCGCATCACGGACATTTGGCTAGGTCTTCCCTTTATTCTTGTCGCCATTGTTGCGGTTATAGCCCTAGGGCAGACCTTCACAATTCTTCTGGTCCTGTTAGCACTGCTAGCGTGGCCACCGTTCATACGTAATGTTCGGGGCGAGGTGCTGACCCTTAAAACTAGAGACTACGTTGCTCTAGCAAAGGTATCTGGTGCGTCCACATTCCGAATCATGGTTTGGCACATCCTACCTGGTGTGTTCAACACAGTAATTGTCATAGCAACACTACGAGTTGGGCAGCTGATTCTTGCTGAAGCCATACTCAGCTTCCTTGGCGCTGGCATACCCCCACCCACACCTGCGTGGGGCGCAATGGTGGCAGATGGTAGGACTTACCTAAACGACGCGTGGTGGATCGCTTTCTTCCCAGGTGTTGCCATCTTCTTGCTTGTGATGTCCCTCAATTTCTTGGGAGACTGGATGCGGGATCGATTCGATCCAAGACTCCGACAACTCTAGAGGTCTTTAGATATAATAAGTGCAAAATCAAATAAGTCCTAAAGGGCGGTGTAGATGAACACAGTACGGTCCAGCAGATCCCTGCTTTACTTATCCGTGCTATTGGCAATCCTCATGTTGGGGGCTCTGGCCTGCGGGGTGAAATCAGGCAATAGAAGAGGAGCCCGCCCTACCCAGACTATCGAGTTTCATCGCTCACCAGTTACTGCGTTGGAAAAGTTCCGCGTAGACGTCACCAACGATGATACGGGGTGCTCTTCTCATCCCGCTGACGTTGACGCCGCAGTGGGGCAGCGAATTCGCTTCGCAATTCAATTAGTTTCTGAAGGCGTCACAGCCGGAGTCGCTGGAACTTCCGCCCAGTTGATCGGCGAAAGCCAGACAGTAACATACTCAATACCGGGGCTCGAATTGTCCGGCTCTGGTGGTGCTTTTTTGCCAGGTGTAACATCTTTCGAGTTGCAGCTTAGTTCCGGGAATCGGACCAGCTATGACTTCAATGTGGCAAATGCTGGAACCTTCGATATCCTCTGCGACAGTGCGAAGGTTGGTGTTTTTACGTCAAAGTAGTTCCAACCCAACGTAGCCATTAAACTAGCAATATAAAGAACGCGACCTTCGTACGAGGGCCGCGTTCTTTATTATTCAGTAGGAACATCGCTCCCACCATACGTTTTCATATTACAACGATCGTAATTTTATCGTCGCCCAGAATCCCGTCAGAGGTCCCACCAACCCTCTCACAGCTCCACAGCGCTGGAATCACGCCATTCGACCTATTCTCCGTCTAAGGCATCTTACGTCCCTCTAGCCATTCGCTGGGCAATTACAAGACATATTAAAAGGCCTTCGGAACGATTGTTCCGAAGGCCTTTACCTAATCCCTATTGGCTTGTAGGAGCGTCTATCCCTCTGGCGGGTACAGGTGGCAGACCACCCTATGTCCCGGTACAGGATGGGCGACTTCCGGGGGTGTCTCCGCGCAAGGTTCATACGCCAGGTTGCAACGCGGATGGAAATGGCAACCTATGGGCGGATTGATCGGTGAAGGAACCTCACCAGTCAAGATGATCTCTTCCCTCTCAATGTCTGGATGAGACGGCAGCGCAGCTGACATCAGTGCCTTCGTATATGGGTGAAGCGGGTTGTCGAATAGTTCTTCGGTTTCGGCTTCCTCTACAAGCCTACCCAAGTACATCACGCCTACTTTATCGCACATGTACCGCACTGTAGCCAGGTGATGCGCAATCAGGAGGTATGAGAGGTTATATTCCTCTTGAAGGTCCTCAAGAAGGTTCATTATCTGCGCACGAATAGAAACATCCAGCGCCGATACAGGCTCGTCCAGAACGATCAGTCGTGGCTTAAGAGCTAGCGCGCGGGCCACTCCGATTCTCTGTCGCTGGCCACCACTAAATTCGTGAGGAAACAGGTCGGCCTGGTACGCCTGTAGTCCGACCTCTACCAAAAGTTCCTCTACACGAGTCTTAATCTGACCCTTGGTCAAGGTGCTATTTACTACCAGGGGCTCCCCTACGATTCCGCTGACCCTCATGCGAGGATTCAGAGAGGCCCACGGGTCCTGGAATACGGCCTGAACGCTGGACTTGTATATCTTATTATCTTCTTTGGTCATATCCAAGGCATTTTTGCCATCGAATATGATTTCGCCTTCGGTGGGATTTTCCAGCAGAAGAACCATCTTGGCGGTCGTCGTCTTGCCGCAGCCAGACTCCCCCACCAGTCCGTAGGTCTTCCCCTCTTCGATTTCCAGGTCGATGCCGTCCACTGCCTTCAGCCAGGTCTTTTGCCTGCTAAAGAGGCTCGTAGCGACAGGAAAATGCTTCTTAAGGCCTTTTACTTGTAGAACAGTATTGCCACTCGAAGTGCTCAAGTTCTCTCCCTCTAATCATCTGCCTCAGTAGTTGTGGGGGCCGCTTCTGCATCTGCCGCACTTGTGGCCGCTGCCGGTGTAGATGCCCCGTCTTCTCGCAACCAGCAGGCAGCAATCTGACCGTCACCCACATCAAATACAGGCGGATATGCCTGATGACATTTCTCCATCGCGTAAGGACACCTAGGAGCGAAAGAACAGGCATCGGGAAGGTCAAAAAGCACCGGGGGCTGGCCAGGTATGGCGTAGAGTCTCTGTGCCTTCTCTTCCATCTTCGGCACAGACTGAATAAGCGCTTCTGTATATGGATGCGAGGGGTTATTGAATATCTGCCTTACATCACCCTGTTCCACAATCTTGCCAGCGTACATAACCGCCACGCGGTCGCACATTTTGGCCACGATTCCGAAGTCGTGAGTGATGAAAATAATACCTACGCCAGTCTCTTCCTGAAGGTCTCGAAGAAGCCTCAGGTACTGGGCCTGAATCGTCGCATCCAGCGATGTTGTAGGCTCGTCAGCGATGAGTACCTCAGGGTCGCATGAGATGCCAATTGCACCAACCACACGCTGCCTCATCCCCCCGCTAAGCTGGTGCGGGTAGTCCTTTATCCGGATTTCCGGCGCAGGAATTCTGACCCTGCGAAGCATTTCAATAACGTTGTCTTTCAGCCCTTGTCCGGACTGATTCTTGTGTATTTTTAATGCCTCGCCAACCTGGTCCTCAATGTCAAACACAGGATTGAGAGCTGTCATTGGGTCTTGCAGGACCATGGCGATCCTGTCACCTCGAATTTTTGCCATCTCCCCTTCGTCAAGCTGAAGGATATCTTCACCCATCAATTTGACTTGGCCACCAACGATGTGGCCAGGAGGAGAAGCCACGAGACGCATTATGGACAGTGTGGTCACGGACTTGCCGGAACCGGACTCGCCAACGATGCCCAGGGTCTCTCCCTTTCTGAGCTGGAAACTGACGCCGTCCACGGCCTTTACAACGCCCCATCTAGTCACGAAATAGGTACGCAGATCCTGCACGTCTAGAACTACATCACCTATACGGGTTTCGTTATTCATCCTTATTGGACTCCTCTCAATACGGATACATTCCAGTGCTAATCGAGGCCCAGTTGCCGGGCCCATTGGAACTACAGTTGGAACCTTTCTAAGTAGGTGCCAAATCTAAGTAGGTGCCAAAACCCATCCAAAATAATTGTCGCAACTATAGCTAATCTCCCCGCAAAACGCAACCCGACATCAGAATACATTGCGCTTCACAGCCCAATCAGGAAATCAAAGCGGGAGCAGCTGTGCACATCCTTATTAATGTGCCTGGAGCCTTACTGCACGTTGGCGACATGCACGCCAGACAAGGTGAAGGCGAGATCTGCGGAGCCGTAGGTATCGAAACAGGCGGAAAGGCTCGCCTGCGCTGCGAACTGTCAGAGCGACCGCATCCCATGACCTGGCCGCGAATTACAGATGAGAGGCTTATCATGACCACTGGCATCGCAAAGCCTGCCGAGGACGCCTTCCGCATAGCCCTGTCGGAGATGATTCTTTGGCTGAAGGAGGACTACGGGTTTGCCAGAGGCGAGGCTTACCTATTTCTTGGAGAGGTTCTCGAGGCTCGATGCACCCAGTTCGTCAACCCGATTTTTAGCTACGTTGCCAAGGTTAATCGCAAATACCTGCCTCAGCGCATTTAGCCTTCTGACAGGCAGGGCAGGCTGAGCCTACTGTGGTTCAGGGAAGAAATCGGCACCCTTCATCATGGTGTCCTGCTGCTTGATTGCCAGACCACGGACCCTGGGCAGGTAGTCATTGGTCCAGCGAGGGTCATTATGCACTGCTGCGCGGGCCTTTTCGTAGTGTGTGTAGTCCTGATAGGCCCAGATGTGCACGATTCGATGCTGCGGCCCTATGTCTGTGTAGTACCAGCCTGCCAGCTTGATGCCCTGGTCCTCGCGGATTTTTAGCGCTACCTCTTTTACGGCCTTCATGTACTCGGGCACTGCGCCGGGTTTGAGGTCGTAAACTCGCATGTTGTAGATCATGTCTCTCTCCTGATAGTTTATTGCCAGGCCAGTACAGCAGTTTCCCGCCAGACTGCACACGAAGGGCACACAGCCTCGCTGGCCGGGGCGCGGCTATCATCCCATATATTGGATACAAGTCAAGGTTAAAATTCCGCCATGGGTTTATAGCCTTAGTACTGATATATAAGTCTAGCCTCTCATCCGTAGGAGCAGATTATGAAAGCCCTCGTCTACCACGGCAATCGAGACCTTCGACTAGAGTCTGTACCAGACCCGTAAGCGGGGCACGACGAGGTACTGATTCACGTAGACTACTGCGGTATCTGCGCCACAGATGTGGAAGAGTATCTTGACGGTCCCCTATTTATTTCCGGTGATAAATAAGCCCAATCCGATCACTGGCAAGAAAATCCAGCTCATCTCTGGTCACGAGATCACGGGCAGCATCCAAGAGGTAGGGCGAGACGTCCACAACCTGGCCGTGGGCGACCGAATGATCATCAACGGCCAGGTTGACCTGTAACGTCTGCTACTGGTGCAAAAGAGGAGAGGTGACGCAGTGCTCCTCCATCGCGGCAGTTGGCTTCAACATCGATGGTGGCCTGGCAGATTTCATCTCATGGCCCGCCACCAATGTCTTACGCCTTCCTGATAACGTAAGCTCTGAACAGGCGGCGCTGGCGGAGCCTGCTGCTGTCGCGCTGCATGCCATCCCACGCAACCAGCTTCAGCTGGGATAGACCACAGCCATCATCGGCGTGGGCACAGTGGGAATTCTGGCCATGCAGGCGGCGAAGTCCATCGGCGGGAAAGTCTTCGCGATCGACAAGCGAAAGATGAGCCTGGACATGGCGAAGACCCTGGGTGCTGATGCCGTCATCAACAGCGTGGAGACGGATGCAGGCCATTGCGCCGAACGTCCGCTGTGCCGATCCCGGTCCTGTCGGCCAGCCCCTGCCCAGCGAGCCTGATTACCCGACAGTAACCGTTTCTGCTCCCAGTGAGAGCGTGATGATCATATCGACCCGTTCATTGCCACCTCAGTATGTTGTGAAAATCATTTCTGGTCTTCCTGGCGGCTGTGCGCAGTTCGACGGCTACACGATGGTCCGCGAAGGCGACGATATTCGCATCTCCATAACCAACCTGATGCCTTCACCGGAAGCGCCAGTGTTGTGCACTCAGATATATGCCTACCACGACACAAGCATCAACATAGGTAGCGATTTTAAGGGCGGCGTCAAATACTCCATACACGTCAACGACTTCCCAGCAGAGACCTTTGTTGGCGTCGGTAGCCCAGGTGGAAGCCAGTCCGGTATCGACATTCCTCTTGGAGAGTCGGCCCAGATGGAAGATCAGGACCTTGTCTTGGAGTTTATCGAGGTTACAGATGACTCCAGATGTCCTGCCAATGTTGTCTGCGTGTGGGCAGGCCAGGCAAAAATTCTGATTTCGGCCTCAACGCAAGGAGAAAAATTAGGACAACACGAGCTTGTGCTGGCCCCCACCGATGCTTTGTCTAACAGCGTCAAGATTGAAGGCCGTACAGTAAACCTTATTGCTCTAAACCCATATCCAGGCACAGCTGGCTCTACAGCGAGTCCCGACTACGTGGCCACGCTTACAATTTCGCAACCCACAGTCAGCGAAGAGCCGACCTCAGTTCCAACTGCGACCGTGTGGGCTGAAGCGATACCAAACGAACCCAGATCCGTGGTATTGCATGCGGAGATCGTCGGCGGCGCTGACAACGACCAGAGCCTGTACTGCCTCGGCACTGAATGGCAGTTCGGGGACGGCAACGGTATGGCATCGATTGCCAGCTGTTTGCCCTGGACATCTTCCTCCACGGTACAACGAAATTTCGAGGCGAATTACACCTACGACACTCCTGGAACGTACGAAGTAAAATTTTCCTCCGGCACGATAATAGCGACCTCGATTATCGTAGTGAATTAGACCTTAGCTTTCCTGAAAGCATAAAGACTTAAATGGGCGGGCCAAGTGCCTGCCCATTTTCTTTGGCGAAACCTGTCGGTGTTGCGCCGCCCATACCCAGAGCACAAGCCGTAAGAATTCCAGCGCAGCCACCAAAGTCGCTCACGGATCACCCTCAACATTTGTTTCGACGGTAGCCAGAATATAGCAGCGGCTTACGGGTCAACGCAGCCTCTCGTTCAGACGAAATTCCAAACGTGCATTATTAGATAATAATCTCCTGAGCCAATACTATTTATTAGGAATTTGTGCAATAAACGACACCAACCCACCGCATTATCATGGGGGCGAATACCTTTTATTATATTTAGCATATAAACGTTGACAGCTCTGAACTTATTATGCTAGGGTTGGCTGCCCTTACAGAACAGAAGACAGAATTATCGCCCGTTTCTACGAGCCAGAAAATAGATCTGCCCAGACACACTGATAAGGAGTATTAGGAACTTTTAAAAGGATGGAACGATAACGATGTTGCTGTATAAGGCATGTCCCCGGTGTCAGGGAGACCTGAACGTGAATAGGGATATGTATGGAGAATATAAGGAATGCCTGCAATGTGGATTTTCGCAGGACATTCAGCCTAAGCCCCGAAAGGCCTTTGACTGGGCCAAAACCCGTGGCAAGCCAGGCCGAAGGCCTAAAGAAGCCGCCGCTTAAATATAAGGGGCCGCCTGCGGACCCAATGGGTTGTGTGGGCGGCAACCTCCTCATTTAACCGATCTCCCTAGTTAATACACCCCTCCCGCGCTGCTATTTCATCAGTGCTGTTGTGCGCCCTATTTCCTATGGTCGCTAAAGGCCGTAGCGTGTATCATACCTGTGAAAGACGCCTTCCTCAGCGCCAAGCTGCGTATGGCGTCGATGACCATTTACTAAGGACAATATCCCATGACCACCCCTGCAGAACGAGATGATACGCCACCAGCGCCTTGCCCTCTTTGCGGCGATGCGATGCGCAAAGAGTTCGACGGCGTCCGTCAGCCTCCTATGCCCAGCGTATTCTGGTTCTGCACCAACAAGGCTTGCGCCGACGGCAAGCGAAATCGCCTTTTCCAGGGGGGGTAGCTCAACCGACTAACAGACAGCCTCTCCTAAAGCATTAGTAGAGGTTGTCGGCTCACTACCATGCGAAAAATTACTGTAAAAATCCCCGCTACAACGGCCAACATGGGCCCTGGATTCGATTGCCTGGGAATGGCTCTAGATATCTGGAATACCGTAACCGTCGAATTAGGCAAGACCGGCATAGAGATCACAGGCCGGGGTGCGGGCATTCTTCCCAGGGGATCCTCCAATCTCGTTCTCAGATGCTTCAAAACCGTTTTTGAAAGACTGGGTAAGACGGTTCCCGAGGCGAAGATAACCTGCCACAACGACATCCCCGTGAGTCGCGGTCTGGGCAGTAGCTCCGCTAGCATCGTAGGCGGCCTAATGGCTGCGAACGAGGTGTGCGACAGGCCTTTTTCGAAGGAAGAACTTCTGGACATTGCCGTTGAGATCGAGGGCCACCCGGATAACGTTGTCCCCGCGCTGCTAGGCGGTTGCCAGATCAGCGTTCCGGACGAGGGTGAGCTGATTACCTGCCAGGTCCCGATTCCAGAAGAGCTGAGCGCCGTGCTCTTCATTCCCGACGTGCCCATGTCCACGGCTCAGGCGAGAAGCGTGCTGCACCCGACCGTTGACAGGGCAGACGCTGTATATAATATTGGTAGAGTGGCTATCCTGGTAAATGCGCTGGCTACAGGCAACCTGGAGCACCTAGGCATCGCTACGCAGGATCGACTGCACCAGCCGGCACGCCAGGAGATATTCTTTCCAATGAAGAACATCTTTAAGGGCGCTATGGATGGTGGTGCAACGGGAGTCTTTCTGTCAGGTGCAGGCTCCACAGTGCTGGCCCTGACGCCTACTAAGGAGTTCACCATTGGCTACGAGATGGCAGACGCCGCCTCTAAGTCAGGCGTTGGCGGCGAGATCAAGGTGACGAAGCCCTCCGCTATGGGCGCGCACGTAGAACCTCAGTAGTCGCCTCACATACGTTTCTACCGCGCCTATCAAAGTAAGCAATCAACTATTCCAGAGGCTAGCCCTTGGCGCTAATCGTTCAAAAATATGGCGGCAGCTCGGTGGCAGACGCCGAGAAGATACGTGATGTCGCATCTCGTGTCGCCAAGGCCCATGACGATGGCCACCAGATCGTAATCACGCTATCGGCGATGGGCGATACAACCGACGACCTGCTTGAACTGGCCAGCCAGATTTCCGACAATCCAGATCCTCGAGAAATGGACGTGCTCCTCTCCACTGGAGAGCTGGTGTCTTGCACTCTAATGGCTATGGCGCTCAGGAATATGGGTTATGAGGCCATCAGCCTCAGCGGCGCGCAGGCAGGCATTCGCACAAACACCAGCTTCGGCAGGGCCCGCATCGCCGGCATCGACCCAGCGCGAATGCACCAGGAGCTGGACAAAGGCAAGATCGTCATCGTGGCGGGATTTCAGGGCATAACCGAGGACATGGACGTAACAACCCTTGGTCGCGGAGGCTCGGATACGACTGCGGTGGCACTGGCGGCAGGCTTGGGAGCACAGCGCTGCGAGATATACACGGATGTAGACGGCATCTATACGGCCGATCCCAGGCTAGTGCCGAAGGCGCAAAAGATGGATGAGGTTGGCTTCGAGGAGATGCTGGAGCTGGCCAGCTATGGCGCCAAGATGAATCCACGATCAATAGAGTTAGGAATGCATTACGACGTGCCGATACTAGTTGCGTCTAGCTTTTCAGACAACCCAGGTACGCTTATTCATGGGGGAGCCGAAATGGAGATTAATGTTGGTGAAATTCGCAATCGAGTGAGAGGCATTGCCACCGATACCAACGTTGCCAAGATAACCATTCACGGCGTAACCGACAGGCCAGGCATTGCCGCTGGCCTTTTCAAGCCGCTAACCGACGCGGACATAAGCGTGGACGTAATTGTCCAGAACACCAGCGTCGAAGGCACAACCGACATGACCTTCACCGTGAAGCGCACGGACCTATCTGCCGCCCTGAAGGTCGTTGAGCCTCTCATGAGAGAGCTGGGCAGCGGGAGCTTCACCAGCGCCGACAATTTGGCTAAGGTCAGTATCATTGGCACCGGCATGCAGGACTCGCCAGGCTACGCTTCTCGCATGTTTAGCGCACTGGCAGATGCCAACATTAACATCGATATGATCACAACATCGGAGATTCGCATCACCTGCCTGGTGGAAGAGAGCCAACTAGCGGAGTCGGCCAGAGCGCTTCACAACGCATTTCAGATGGACCAGCCAGAATAACTAATCTGATAACTCCCATTGCATAGGCAGGTCAACCAATCAGCGGCTATATTGTTTCTGGGCAACACTGGTCCAATATAAAAGGAGTGGAGGGCATTTTGGCGGTCCCATTCCTGTCCATAATAATTCCTGCATTTAACGAAGAGGCCCGGATCATAGCTTCGCTGGATATCCTTTTGGAGTATCTGCGCATCCAAAGCTACACCTGGGAACTGATAGTCGTGGACGACGGCAGCACAGATGATACGCCCGCCATGTGTTCTAAGTGGGCCTCGTCGGTTGACGAAGCGCGCGTTATCTCCATTCCACATGCAGGCAAAGGCTCCGCCGTTAGGCACGGCATGCTGAGCGCCAGCGGGCAGTATCGTATGATGTGCGACGCTGACACCGCAATGCCAGTGGAATACATAGAAGCTTTCGTTACCAAGATGAAAGAGGGATTCGACATAGTGATTGGCTCCCGCCAGATTGAGGGCGCCAGGAGATTTGGTGAATCCCACATGCGCCACCTGATGGGCAGAGTGTTCAACAAGGCGGTGCAAGCCATTACCATAAGCGAATTCATGGACACGCAATGCGGATATAAGTGCTTCAAAGGCAATGTGGCCGAGAAGCTGTTTAGCTTGCAGCGCACCAACGGTTGGGGCTTCGACGTTGAAATTTTACGGCTGGCGGTGGAGAACAATCTTCAAGTCCTGGAAATGCCCATTGACTGGTATCACATGAAGGACAGCAAGGTTAGGCCGGGGATAGATTCCCTATCGATGTTGCGAGACGTGATCGCTGTCAGATTGCGTAGCAAAGGCCAGAAAAACGAGGCCCGATCGATCATTTCCGGCAATTCAGAAGATGTCCTCCCCTACCTTGGGAAGAATACTACTAAGGACTCCTGAGGGGTCGCGGCAGGGCTAAAACGGCTATTTGATCGATTTGTTTTCCAAAATATAGCCAAGAAGCACATTTTATCCTTGCGCTGAAGCCATCTATGCGATACAAATTATCAGAATCCACCTAAGTAGAGGGCTATGAATAGTAATAGAACAATGGATAGAGAAAAAATTAGAAAAGACCGGGCCAAAAAAGCCGTCGAACTTGCCATGGGTAACAGATGGGAAGATGCGATTGCCATGAACCAGTCAATTCTCAAGGACTTCCCAGAAGACCTTGAGGCATTCAATAGACTGGGCAAGGCGTTTAGCGAACTCGGCCGGAACAACGACGCAATAGAGTCCTTTGAAAAGGCTTTAGCGCTGTCTCCCCACAACAGCATCGCACGCAAGAACCTGGACAGGCTTTCCCGTCTGCGTGATGCCGGGGAGTCGGTAACCGTTTCCATAACCGGTTCAAAGTCGGTAAACCGAGTCTTCATTGAGGAGAGCGGGAAGTCCGGCGTAACGTTGCTGCTAAACCTCGCGGTGCCCAAGGTGCTGGTCAAGCTAGCTCCTGGACACATTGTGCACCTGAAGATAGAGGGCAACAAACTGAACGTGGAAAACTCCTTAGGTGAACCTGTAGGAAGAGTCGAGCCCAAGCTGGCATCCCGGCTAGTCCGACTCATGAACGGTGGCAACGAGTACGAAGCGACGATTACCAGCACCAGCGTGCAGGACCTGAGGATCATGATCAGGGAGTCGTACAAGCATCCGTCTCAGGCCAACATAGTGTCCTTCCCATTACGAAGTGAAGGAGACTATCGAGTCTATATGCCCAGCGCAGGATTGACATACGAAGACAACGAACCCGATAGCGAAGCCCTTTCAGGCCCCATGAACAAGGACTGGTCGGACGACGACACGGAACCTGGAGACGACGAGGCATTCACACCCGTTTTCAGTCGCATGGTCAACTCCGGCGACGACAATTCGGACGACGACTACCAGTAAAGTCCGACTATCTCTAGATTAGACAAAAAGAGGCGGGTTATATATAACCCGCCTCTTTTTTTTACGACTATAGTTGACGCCACTAGCCCTGCTCGGCAGCCGTCTCTTTGGTCTCTGGCGATGCCAATGGCCGCTCGCGGTAGTAGAGGCCCCAGCGCTGCATTAGTTCCTTCACGTCGGGACTGTCTAGCTCAACCAACTGCCTGAAGAAGCCCGCCATGGCGTGGGCATGCAGCAACTCCTCTGAACAGACCCAACTGGACTCGCTGGGCACAATGTAAAGAAGACCGTTCTGGTGTTCGCACTGTATCTCCAGACGCTTGCCGCCAGTGTCCTGCTTGAGTGTCAGTCCGAATTCCGGCATTTCTAGTCCTCTTTCAACACGATATTTTTTCAACTGGGCAACCAGATTATATCAGACACCCTGCTGCCATCCGGACAGAATGTTGACGGTGATTCCGGGGTTGATGTAATCTCTGAATTACCTGCCTTTAATAAGGCTCCTACCATCCTATTTTTGTATTCACAAGGAGACATCATGGCGCCACATTTCCAGGACGAAATTATCACCATTCACAAGCTGGTGTGCGGGCCCTACGGCAACAACACGTACCTCCTGGTCTGCCCAGAGACCAACGACAGCATTCTCATCGACACGCCGGCCGACCCCGGTAAGATGATTGAGCTGGCCAAGGGCACCAACGTAAAGGCCATTGTGATAACTCATAACCACCAGGACCACCTGCTGGGCTTCGACGAGGTAACCTCGGCTATCGAGGCACCGGTCGGCATAGGCGAAAACGATGCCGACGCGTTAGACTCGCCTCCGGCCATGCTGTTGAAGGATGGCGACGAGATCAAAGCAGGCACCATTACACTTCGCGCCATATTCACGCCAGGCCACACGGACGGCTCCACCTGCCTGTTAATAGGCAATCACCTCTTCACCGGCGATACGCTGTTCCCAGGTGGACCAGGAAAGACCCGTTCGCCAGAGCACCTAAAACAGATCCTCGACAGCATAACTCGAAAACTGTTTTCTTTGGGGGACAGCACAAATGTATATCCAGGACACGGCGACGACGGTACCCTAAAGAATTCCAAAGACGATTACATCGTGTATGCGTCCAAAGATCATCCAGCGGACCAGAGCGGCGACGTAGCCTGGCTTGACTCGTAATACTGGGGCCTATGATATGACGGCATGGCCGATTCTGCTAAACTTCCGGCACCATGAACCCGCCTGAGTCAGACCACAGTTTCCAGCAACCGAAGGCCAAACACGCTCCAATTCCAATCCCTTGGAAATTACGGGATATTGGTATTGCAACGGCTATTCCGTTGGGTATTGCCGCCTTGATGCTGATATTGATTGGAAGCGAAAGCCTCGAGGAGGAAACTTACCCAGAATCAGCCGGCGTGATATTGCTGATTACAGCCATCCTGTTTGTTTCTCAGGGGTTACCACTGGGTCTCGCCTGGTTTTTCGCCATTAAAAAGCGACATGCCAGTTGGGGTCAACTGGGATTGAGAATACCCAGGAACTCGTTTTTTGACGAGAAGCGAATGCCTCGGCTTTACGTATTGTTGCTGGTATGGCCGATTGGGATTGTCATCGCCAGCATGGTATTTACAGTAGTCTATAGCTCCTTAATCACTTACCTAGGCTTTGACTTCCTGTCACCCGACCAGGGACTGGATAAGGAATTCTTTGGAGAAGGCCTACAGTTCGCCGCAAACGCGGTTGCTGTGGGATTATGGGCACCATTCACCGAGGAAATATTCTTCAGAGCATTCCTGCTCGCTGGATTAGTCAAATATTTCGGAGTCACAAAAGGTACAATAGTATCCGCTGCGCTATTTTCCATTGCACACATGCAAATAGGCGTACTAATTCCAATCTTTGTGACCGGACTTCTGTTGTCGTGGCTGTACCTTAAGGCCCGGTCAATTTGGCCCTCTATGATTGCGCATACACTCCAAAACACTGTTGTAATTTTTGCAAGCACATTTATTCCCACTTCATCGAATGTAGGATGATTTAATATGGCAAACCGTATAGACGAGAAGCTAAAAGCGATCAAGGACGCAGGCCAGACGGCGCTGGTTCCCTTCATAACCGTCGGCTTTCCAGACATTGCTACCTCTCAGGAACTGGCCAAAGCCGTCCTGGAGTCCGGTGCGGACATGCTGGAGTTGGGCGTGCCGTTCAGCGACCCAGTGGCGGAAGGGCCAACCATCCAGATGACCAGCTTCCGTGCGATAGAAAAGGGCGCGAACCTGAAGGCCGCGCTGGATATGGTGCGGAACTTACGGGCCGACGGCGTAACCGCTCCCCTGATTTTCATGGGCTACCTGAATCCCTACCTTCACCGCGGCATGGAGCAGTTCTCGAAGGAGGCGTCGGAAGCGGGACTGGACGGATTGATCATCCCAGACCTACCTCCTGAAGAGGCGGCGCCATATGCTGAAGTGCTGGAAAAACACGGCATGTACCTCATTCCTTTGCTGGCTCCCACAAGTACCGCCGAGCGCATAGCACAGGCTTGCAAACAGGCCAAGGGCTTTATATACTGCGTGAGCGTTACGGGTGTGACTGGTGCTCGCCAGAACACGTCGGAAAGAGTCTCCGACCTGGTAAAGGCTATACGTAAGCAGACTGAGTTACCTATTCTTGTGGGCTTCGGCGTCTCAACGCGTGAGCACGTGGAGGTCATCGGAGAGTTTGCTGACGGAGCAATCGTAGGCAGCGCTCTTTTGAATGCCGTTGATGCATCGGCTCACGGTAGCGAAGTGGAGGCCGCCAGCGCCTTTGTGAGAAGCCTGAAAGGCCCTGAATAGCAAGTCTCTAACTCGGAAACTAAATCAGCAGAGGATAACAGTAGCTATATGACAAAGGTCAGGGGCATTCGCGGAGCCACAACCTCAAATACAAACACCAGGGATGACGTTCTTAGCGCAACCAAAGCGTTGCTAGAAGAGCTCATCGAGGCCAACAACATCGACCCAGACGATGTAGCAGCAGCCTTTTTTACCACAACACCTGACCTGAATGCTGAGTTTCCCGCCGCCGCCGCGCGTCTCATGGGCTGGACCTACGTTGCCCTCATGGGTGCAAGCGAGATCGATGTCCCCGATGCACCTGCCCTATGCGTGCGGGTGCTCATCCTCATCAACACAGACCAGCCGGCCAACGAAATCACGAATATTTACCAGCGAGGCGCAGAGCATCTCAGGTCCCGAGGCGTCGAAAAGTAAAACTTTATATATATTTTATGTATAAGACGAATTAGGTCTTTTACAGTCTGACTGCCTGCAATTCTCCTCTGACACGCCAAACCTTTGCGTCGGACCACGCCTATTGTGAAGCCACGGCCTCTCTCTCCTGTTAACCACGACTAACCCACGACGCCTTCGCCCCTGGCTGCACGACCGTCATTCGGGAAGCGCTCTCTTTTGTAGCCTCGGCCAGGTTGCGATTATGAAGCCTGCGCATGCCAGGTATTTGGGACAGCAAGATAACCACGACGGTGAGAATCCCCACTATAAAGAACGTAAGAGGAGAGATGTATATATCGATATACCAGTCAGCCGAAGTCATCATGTTCATGAAGTAAACTTCGATGAAGTAGCCCGCGATGAAGCCCAGTAGGATGCCCACAATACCTGTCAGCAAGCTCTACACGGTAAGCATGCCGTCAACCTGCCAGCGGCTAAAGCCAAGAGTGCGCATTGTAGCCAGCTCTCTATCGCGCTCCATTATGTTGAGAGTTATTGCGTTGAATACGGCGAAGGCTGCAAGAGACATGCCGAAGATAATCATGATGCCCAGGAACATGTAGGTAAGTTCCATTAGCTCTTCAAAGCCCTTCCGCATTTCGTCGGTCCTTTCTACAGACATGACGTAGGGGTACAACTCCAGCCTGTCTTCCACCGAGTCCGCGAAATCTGGTTCCTCCAACGTTATTAGCCCGGCAGTGGCATATTGCCCGCGAAGCAGATTTCTAGCTTGGGAAAGCGGCATATACACCTCCTCCGTAATCGGGTGGTCTATAAAGCCAACCACCGTGAAATACGCGTCCAGTTTTTCGGCCTCTAGGAAAACAATGTCGCCAATTTCCAGTGCCAGCTCCCTGGCTATGGTCTCCGACAGGTATATACCATCTTCTTCAAAAGGTCTTGCTCCCGCGACGTAGTCCGGCCTGACGAGAACATCGTCGGCTCCTATAGCCGTAACCAGGACGTGTTTGGAAAGATCGTCGTTGATGAGCTTGACGCCTATTTCCGAGATAGGCTCGGCTCTCCGCACTTGCGACCATACCTCGATAGCATCGACCTTCTGCTGGTGCACAGGTTCCGTGAACAACACCTTCATGTCGTACTTCTGGACCACTTCAAACTGGGTGTTGAAGGCCATATTAATGGAGTCCAACATCCCCATTACCGCTGTAACCATGGCAACGGAAAGCAGAATGCCTGTCAGCGAGGAGACCGTCCTCCATCGACCACGCACCATGTTGCGAATGGTAAGTCGCAGCACCGGGGAAATCCTGCGCATAGGTATGAATCGTTCGAGAAAGATCGATCCCGAGTTGCCGGATGTCCCGTTGTGCATGGCGACAGAAGGCATGAGCCTCGCAGCAGCAAGGGCGGGCTGTAATCCAGCGATCAAGCAGGTGACCAGTGCGGCCACGAAGGCGATCACCAACACTATTTCTTGACCTCTTACGATTGTGAACGGCAGCGCCAGCGTTTCCACGTAGAGACTGGTGAACGCGCCTGCAGCCCACAAGCCCCAGCCTATTCCTAGCCCGCCACCGACTATGGCAATTAACAAAGGAAACATCATGTAATGACGCAGGACCTGCCCACTGGAAAAGCCTTCCGCCCTCATCAATCCAATGATGGTACGCTGGCTCTGAACAGTTCTGCTCAGCATGGAGTAGGTAATCAGCACCGTGATAACGAGGAACAGTATAGGGACAGCAATAGCCATTTGCCCAAATCCCTCCAGGTCGGCTTTGAGAGCGGCGTAGCTGATCTGGTCCTCTTTTTTAACCACGTCATGAGCGCCATACCTGTCCAAGAACCTGTCAATCTCCTCTATGAGAACCGCGTGGTCCGCATCTGGCGCGAATAGTACGGTGACATCATTGATGAGCCCTTCTACGCCCCGAAACTCGTCGACAGCATTGCGGCGAACCATCAATACCGCAAGGTCTCCCGGAGAGGTGATTAGTTCAGCGCCGCCCTTAGTCTTCCACAGGTATTCCGAACTGGTAAAAGTCCCCGCCAACTCGAACGTCCGGTCCACACCCTGATAGTTAACGTTCAAGTCGTCGCCTGTTTGCAAGCCGTAGTAGTCTGCGAAAAGCTTGTCGACCAGCGCGAATCGGCCATTGCCATCTCGCAGAAACTTTCCCTCACGTATGACCAGACGGTTTATCTCGGTAACGCCTCTATCCGGAAGGCTGATTAGTCTGGCAGCAACACTTTCACCGGGTTCGCCAGGTTTGCGGATACTCATATCCTGAACGTAGCGGCCTTCCACTTCCACTACGCCTTCAAGATCTTCTATCCAGTCGACGGCCTTATTCGGAATGTTAGGGACGTAGAAAAAAGCATCCGGGAATTTTAGCTCTTCGTAGACGTAATTCTCGGACATTTCGACGTTTAGGAACGCCGAAAACATCGTGACGAAAATACCAACACCCAGGGCCAAAAGCGCCACGATAGTAATGAAGAGAGTCTTGGCTCTCCATATATCCCTAACGACCTTGGTGCGTAGAGGTTTTCTCCGAGGTGAAACGAAATTTAGGCTATTAGGAAGAGTCAGACCTGTTGTGACGAAGCGCATCGCTCACCACTCCAACTCGCGCGCCGAAACCGGGTTCTCAACAAGCATATCATCGACGATTTTGCCGCTGCGCATACGAATGACTCGATCCGCCATACGGCCTAC
>Ga0114993_10002313_pt1 | contig 21065 bp, 14 predicted proteins | sample ArcticOcean_MG_C_FD_87042 | JGI IMG/M metagenome (GOLD analysis project Ga0114993, IMG submission 87042) | Marine microbial communities from western Arctic Ocean - ArcticOcean_MG_CB2_150 | ecosystem: Environmental > Aquatic > Marine > Oceanic | place: Arctic Ocean: Canada Basin | collected...
GACCTCCTCCTGGCATTTCAACCAGGGAGATTCCCCGCCGCTGCAAAGATGAGTTACGCCATCAATGCCTACGAATTTAGATGGTGATAGTAGCGGTTCGATCTTTCTCATGACGCTCCATTAATTAATACGGATTGTAGTTTTAGGCTCTATTAGGCCTGATGCAATTGAGTCATTCTAGTAATATGTTCAATTCTTCTAACGGAATACCAATTCAAACACTACATTAATATCCTATAGATCAGATTGTGCGGATACAAAAGCTAAATAATGACGTGGGAGCACTATGTTCTGGTATCAATTGCCAGACTGTGCGTGATGATTCTGAAATTAATCAAATTTATCAAGCCTTGTGTCACCACGGGCTACTGGTCTTTCCTGAGCAAGAGCTCGGTGGTGCTGATTTGACTAATTTCATGTCGAAATTCAATACCCTTCGGCCGAGACACGGAGTAGAAAAGACACTGGAAGGATTTCCGCATGTAGTAATACTCAGCAACATTAAGAAAAATGGTGAAGCGATAGGTCATCAGCCTGCTAAAAGTATTGAATGGCATTCTGATGGTAGTGGCGTAGGAACAAGGCACCTGGCCACTTGCCTTTATGGCGTTGAGATACCCAAACAGGGTGGTGACACTTTATTTGCGAACGGTTACCTGTCCCTTGATGCTCTACCTCCCGCGTTGTCCAAACAGGTCAAGAGTTTAAATATCACGTATTCGCGGCTTTACCTATATGAGAGGTTGGGGTATGCCAATAAATGGTCTACCGAAGAATTAGCACAATTCTCGAATGTGACTAAACTTTTAGTTACAAGGCATCCCGTAACCCAGCGGGAAGCATTGGTATTTAGCATTGAAGAATGCAAGTCTATAGATGGTATGCACGAGTCACAGAGTTATGAATTCCTTAGTCAGTTGCTCGAGTTTATTACAGACGATAACCAGATTTATCGACATCAGTGGAGCGTTGGTGATTTATTGGTGTGGGACAATCGCTGCATGATGCATACCCCAACCGAATACAATTACGCCACTCAAAGACGACGACTCCATCGAGTTATTGGACTGGAGCCCAGTTAGTTTTACCAGTGGTGTGGAAACATCAGATGAATTGGCAGGAGATAAAGTACTACGGAATGGCAAGAATCTTTACGCCACAAGATCTCCAAGAGCATACTGAAACGCCTTGCGAGGGCTAAGCCTAAGGCTGGGAAATCAAATCCTATCAAACGCGTATGAGCCAGATAGTCTTCACTAAACAGATACCCTTAGAAAACTTGGCAAACCGGATGTATTTTCTCGATTCAATCGAGTAATCATTTCGCTGACAGGTAATACATTTGCAAAAGCCGCACCAACAGTCGCGTTCACGACTCTGCGAATCTGATCCGAGGTTAGGTCTCCGATAGGAAATGTTTCCGTCCCATCTTCCATAAAAAATACACGATAGTCCCGCATACCCGCTTCACGCGCCGTAGTCTCACAACATATATTGGTGCATATCCCCGAAATTATTATTGAGTCGATACCATTTCCTCTCAGAATATTATCGAGGTCCGTACCCGTGAAAGCACCATAGCGGGGTTTGTCAAGAATAATATCGCTGGATTGCACGTCGACGTCAGGATGCAATTCAACAGTACTTGATCCTTCCATAATGTATCCGTCTCGAACTGCATCAATTAAATCACCCATTGAACCTAGATTAGAGCCGTCTTGGCGAGTCACGTGGTGGGTGTGTATTACCATGAGACCAGCCTGACGACACGCCCTAATTAGAGGATTCAAGACATCGACTAAATCTCGCCCCCTAGGTGCAGACAACGGAGTGCCTTCAACAAATGCAACTTGCATATCGACATTTACCAATGCCATGCGGTCCAGTTGAATTGGATACTCGGTCACCAGTCCCTACCCTTTATCTATAAGCATCAATTCAAGTACCCAGCTCTTCCATGATTTCATCGACCGAAATCACCCTCGCGTAACCTCTGCGAAGTGTTTTAAGTTCAGCCTCATGGAGCTCTTGACTATCAGTGGCATTGAGATCGCTACCGAAAATATCCTTGTAGTCGCGAAAAAACACGTCACGAGCCGTTGCGCCGCAACAATAGTTTGTCATACAACCTGTAATGATTACGGTGTCGACTTTGCATCCGCGAAGATAGGTGTGCAGGTCGGTATCAAAAATTGCACTATATCGATGCTTTAGAATCACTTTTTCCCCTTTTAGAGGACGAATTTCGTGATAAGTGGGCACGTCTTCGGCACCGATACGCAACGCACCCTCTCGAATCGGCTGATTTAACGGCACGTCCCACATGAGCCCCCTATCGCGGCCAGATTGATCATGTGCATGTTCTGTAAAAATAACCGGCATGCCAAGTGAGCGACTACGTTTGATCAGCGATTTAACATGAGGAATAATTCGAAGCGTTTGTGGCATCCACATACGCGCACCCTCAGCCACAAATCCTTCTTGTAGATCAATTACGAGCAGCGCTGTACGGTCTGGAACAATCGAAAAATCGGGGTTAGAAGATTCATACTGGGATGCGGCCCGCGCAAGAATCTTATCCTCTCCTGGATACTGTTCGCTGATAGTATCCGACATTGTTAGCCCTCAGTCAGATTGATTCAAATTCAAAGCGATAGATTGACTCTGCATTATATTAACCAAGCAAGCCGGCTAAGCTGTTTTTGCCTGATCCAATTTTAGATCTTCAGTCATGGTCTCTCGCATCAAGTATTTCTGAGGTTTACCGGTAACGGTCATTGGAAACTCCGAAACCACCTTTACGTACCTGGGAATCTTGTAGTGTGCAATTTGTCCATCACAATAGCTGCGCACATCATCTAGGGATATTTTGTTACCAGCCATCGGAATGATCCAGGCACAAATCTCTTCTCCGTATTTGTTATCGGGAATACCAAAGACTTGCACATCTAGAATTCCCTGGTGACTCAACAAGAATTCCTCAATCTCGCGTGGATATACATTTTCACCTCCACGAATGACCATATCCTTTACCCGCCCTACGATATTGCAGTAGCCATCTGCATCAATTGTCGCAAGATCACCCGTGTGCATCCATCCATCGCTGTCTATTGATTCAGCAGTACGCTCTGGATCGTCCCAATAACCACGCATCACGAGGTAACCTCTGGTATGGAGCTCACCCTGCTCACCCACCTTTAAGACCGTCCCAGATTCATTCACGACTCGCGCTTCAACATGTGGCTGGATTCTTCCTACCGTCGAAACTCTGCGTTCAATCGGATCATCTACAGCACTCTGAAAGGACACTGGACTGGTCTCCGTCATCCCGTAGGCTATCGTCATTTGATCAAGATGCATCTTTGACACCACGTCTTTCATGAGCTCAATCGGGCAAGGCGCTCCCGCCATTATTCCAGTTCGTAGCGATCGTAAATCGTATTGATCAAACCCAGTACAGTTCAGCATGGCACTAAACATAGTTGGCACTCCGTGAACACCAGTACAGCGTTCTGCGTTTAATGCTTCAAGTGTATCGACCGGATCAAATCCTTCACCTGGGAAAACCATAGTAGTACCCCCTACAACACAAGCCAAGTTACCCAGCACCATGCCAAAACAGTGATACAAGGGAACAGGGATACATAACCTATCTTTCTGTGTCAGTTGCATACTTTCAGCTACAAAACGAGCGTTATTAACGATATTTGTATGGGTTAGCGTTGCGGCTTTCGGTACGCCTGTTGTACCCGAAGTAAATTGCAGATTGATTGGCTCTTCAGGAAACAGCTTGCTATCAATTCCAACTAGGCGTGCCTTATCCCCTTCACCACCCTTTTCCATGAAATCTTGAAAGCGAAACATTCCAGCCTGGTTAAGCTTGCCAGTCTGAATAATAAAATTTAGTAGAGGAAACTTAGAGGCAGACAAACGCTCTGGTTTACGGTTAGCAAGTTCGGGAATAAGGTCAGTCAACATATCAAGGTAGTTGCTGGTCTTGAATGACTCCGCAGTGATCAATGCCTTCACGCCAACTTTTACTAATGCATACTCCAGTTCTGCCCGACGGTAAGCCGGGTTAATGTTAACCAAAATTGCTCCGATTCGTGCGGTTGCGAATTGAGCCAACACCCACTCAGATCTATTTGGCGACCAAATACCAACACGGTCTCCTTTGTATATGCCCAGTGCGAGAAGTCCAGCCGCAAACTGGTCTACCTTTTGAGACAGTTGCGACCAAGTCCAGCGCTCCCCAGTTTTACAAAATACGCAGGCCTCACGATCGGGATAGAGTGAAACCGTGCGGGCAAAAAACCCAGATATAGTAATTTCTTCGAGTACTGGTTGAATTCGACCGACGACGTAGGCTCGGTCTGACCCGGACATCAGTCCTGAATCCGTCGAAAGCTCACTAACTGCTACCATATTCTGTTACCGCTTAAGTCTCAAGACTACATCTGCTTCCAATCTCCCAATTGCTCTAAAGCATGAGCTGCCTGATAAATTGTTGACTCACCATAGTGTCGGCTTATCAACATCAAACCAATAGGTAGCCCATCACTCATCCCACAGGGGATTGACATCGCCGGGTGACCAGTTACGTCAAATGGAGAAGTATTCGCTAACATCTCGAATGCTCTTTGACAATATAGAGCAAGCGACGCATCAGCTGGCGGTAACGGCGTTGCCTTCATTGGAGTTGTAGGCATCAATAATAAATCGAACTTTGCTAATGATTCATTGTAGGTCTCTGTCAACTTTCTGCTGAGATTCTGGGCCTTAGCGTAAAAATGTCCTCGATAGTGTCTTAAAAAATACTCACCGACAAACATACAAAATTTTAACGTGTCGGATAGCTCATCGGCCCGATTAATCCAGTTAGCGTGATGGTCTAAAAGGCTCGTGGAGTACATGCCTTTCCAACCAGTTCCAAACCCATTACCGCTCATCATCTGATTCGTTAGACCCTCAAGCCCGATAGGTGTCCAGATGGCAGCACCTTCGTTATGCATTGGAATCGATATTTGTTCAACGTCAGCTCCGAGTTCACGCAGCTTCTCAGCTGACTCCCTGACTTTTGTATCAACATCAGTTTCAGATTCGGGTCGGTCGAAACCCTCATCAACTATACCGATCTTCAATCCGCGCACTCCCCGCCCTAAGGCAGACGTGTAGCGATCAACTTTGGGCGCATACTGCCTGGGATCTAGACCGTCTTCTCCAGCAATAACTTCCAACAGAAGTGCATTATCAGCGACGTTTTGGGTCATTGGACCAATATGGTCTAGGGTTGTCTCAATAGGCATAACTCCGGTATAGGGGACCAACCCATGGGTTGGCTTCAACCCATAACAACCCGAATACGAAGCAGGCATACGAATCGACCCACCCTGGTCGCCGCCCATCGCCATTTCAACTTCACCTGAACTAACCAATGCGCCAGATCCAGATGAGGACCCCCCGGCTGAATAACCCATTTTGTGTGGGTTGTGGCAAGGTCCGGTAGCATTAGTGTGACTCCCTCCGGATAAACAAAAATATTCGCAGTGAGATTTACCAACGATAGTTCCTCCGGCATCAAGGATACGAGTCACAATGGTCGCATCAATATCCGGGATATACCCTTCAAGAGTTGAGGCACCGTTCATCATTGGCACACCCGCAAGACTGATATTATCTTTTAAAACAATAGATTTACCCGCAAGTGGTCCTCGTGGCGCTCCTTTGACTTCACATTTTATGTACCAAGCATTGAGTGGATTCTCTTCCGATGCTGGTCGATAACCCGGCGTTCTTGGATAGTCCACTGTTGGAAGATAATCTGGCATGGCATCAACCATGTCATAGACTTTCATCGTGTCTTCCATCACCTCCAGAAATTCTGAGATTCGCTCATCAGGAAGATTCATCCCCAGATCTTGTGTGATCTGTTTGAGCTGGTCGTGGGTTGGTCTTTTGACAGTCATATAGTCAAACCTCTTTTTTTGCATAGTTTGAGTTGTTAAAATTTCGGTCGTATCGGGCGAACTGGCACCAAGCATCTCAGTATGATTCTGATGAACGAGCCGTGACACTCCCGATCCAAAACCAACGAATTCTTCGATAAGTGCTGAGTTCGAGGATTGTTCACCACCGACCTCACCCGTGATGTCACCTTTTTGTAGCAGTAAAACTCGGTCGGATAGCGACGTGACAAATTCTAAGTTCTGTTCAACAAGAACAATTGTGAGTCCTTGTGTGGTATTCAGTCGTTTGAGTAGTTCGATGATCCCATCAACAATGGACGGTTGTATCCCTTCTGTCGGTTCATCCAGGAATACCAAGTCTGGCTTACTAATTAAACAGCGTGCCAATGCCAAAATCTGCTGTTCGCCACCACTCAAGGCACCACCTGATCGATCTAGAAGTGGCTGTAGTTGAGGAAACTCCTGCAATATAGTCTCAATCGCTTCATGCTCTTCTTCACCATGTTCCACGACACCCATCCTCAGATTGTCGTAGACTGAAAGCTGTGGAAAAATACCACGACCTTGTGGCACATAACCTAACCCAAGGCGAGAACGTTCGTGGGCCGGCTCGTCAGAAATATCCACCCCGTCAAATTCAACCCGACCCGAAGTTGCCGGAACAATTCCCATCAAAGTCTTAAGCAGCGTAGTCTTCCCCATGCCGTTGTGGCCCAATACGCCGATAATCTGGCCCTCCGTAACTGCAAGATCAATGCCATGAAGTACCGGTACACGTCCATACCCCGCGTGTAAATCTCTTACATTGAGAATCAGCGAATCACTCATGACGATTTCCGATGACCTAAATAGACTTCTCGAACCCTATGATCCGATGAAATCTCGTCCATATTACCTTCGACCAAAATTTGGCCCTGATGGAAAACTGTGACTTTTTGCGCGATCATCCGAATAAACTGCATATCGTGTTCCACAACAATCATCGTTGCACTCTGGTTGATTTCCCGAATAACATCAGCTGTACGAACCACCTCATCTTGGGTCATACCAGCAGTGGGTTCGTCTAAAATCACCAACCAGGGCTCACCCGCCAGTACCATCCCGAGTTCTACCAGTTGCCTTTGACCATGAGCCAGCGATCCAAGCTGTGATTTACGAACCTCACCTAGCTCGAGCCGTTCGACAACCTCAGAGGTTATGACACGAGCACGTTTTGCGCTGGCTGACTGACTAGCCGATAACCATATATTCTCTTCGACATCGAGTCCGTCAAATACATTAGGCACCTGGGTTTTAATTCCGATACCCATTCTCGCAATTTGATGAGACTCACTACCCGTAACGTTAAAATCTCGAATAACCACATCACCTGCAGTAGGCCTCAACTGGGCAGTTAGACATTTGAAAAATGTGCTCTTTCCGGCGCCGTTAGGGCCAATCAAACAACGTAACTCATTTTCCCTCAGAGAAAAATCTACCCTATCAACTGCCACCACACCACCAAAATGCATAGATAGGGATCGGGTCTCAAGTACAACGTTACTCCTCAACTGGAGCCTCCTTGACTCTTGACCGCCCGCGTCGTCTCATTTTTTTCGCTGAACGAGCTGTCATGCGCCGGGACCTTCGTCTATCCCATAACTGAATAAGAGACGGAACGATACCCTTTGGGACAACGAGCACGAAAACAATTAAGACCAGGCCCAGAAATAAATTGATATTTACCACAGACTGTTGACCCAGGAAGGACGTCATGTAAAACAAGATCAGGGCACCAAGCACAGGACCTATTAGCGTACCCCGCCCGCCAATTATGACCCAGATGATTGCTAGGGCAGCGTTATACAGATTAAACACGTCTGGCGTAATTCGTCCAATCGAGTTCGCAAACATTATGCCAGCAAGGCCAGCAATAGCACCGCCGATAGTAAACATACACAATTTGTAAAGTCGCACGTCATAACCTAAGAGTTCAGATCGCAACTCGTTCTCGCGGATGGACACCGAAACCCGACCAAAATGAGACTTTGTCACCCAAACACAGAGAAAGTAAGCAAGCAGCAAAGCCACCATTGCGACGTAGAAGACATGCTCGGGGTATAGAAATTGAGTCGCGTCCCACGGATAATTAATAGGCGGCACATTTATGCCGTTAAAACCACCCAGTTTAGCAATACCAATTTTGTATTCCGGCCCCGAAGTGCGTCTGATCACACTGTAGAGGATTAGCGTCACAGTGAGTGTAATGACGGCCAAATAGACGTCACTCAGGCGTCCATAAAACATGAAATACCCAAGAAGTGCTGCTGACGCGGCAGCAACTATCAGCGCTGCAAGTATCGCACCTGTGCTGCCGCCAAAATTCAGTGCTGCAATTGCGTAGGCATATGCGCCGATGCCAAAAAAAGCAGTCTGCCCAAAACACAAGATCCCACCAAATCCCCAAATCAACCCCAGACTCAGGGCTAAGATGGCCAGGCTAACAGCGGTAGTCAAGCTGATAACTGAAAATAGGTCCAGACTGTGGGGTGCACCAAAAAGAATGACCAACCCGATTATGCCGATCGAGATTAGTGCTTTAGTTTCTCTGGAACGATTCACAGGCTTCGCTTGAAAAATCTACCCGTGATACCTTGTGGCATCAACCTCAGAAGCACAATTGCAAGAAGAAGCAATGCCACTTCACCCATTGTCGGACCGATTAAAAAGGCTACGATACCGTTGATGGCTCCCAGTAGGACAGAAGCAGAGGCGGTACCCGCAAGAATTGCCGTTCCGCCGGAGATGACAGTAATAAACGCTTTACCAATGTAGATCGCTCCGCTTGTTGGCAATATGCCCGTAATTGGAGCTAGTAACCCACCTGCAAGGCCAGTCAGCGCAGCACCAATACCAAATGTCGTTGAATAAACCCGCTGTGTGCTGACTCCAAGTGATGCAGCCATGTCAGCGCCCTGCATGGTACCGCGGGCGACCAGACCCAGCTTCGTATATCGCAACAATAAATACACCAAAATTATCATCAGGACCGCGATACAAATTAGAAACAACTCATAACCGCTTGAACTATATTCACCGATTGTTATTGCACCGAATGGCGGCGAAATAGTGGTGGCGGTTTGCGCGCCAAATATTGTCGTAATCAGTCCAATGAAAAACAGACTTAATCCCCAAGTAGCGAGCAAGGTATCAACCATACGACCGTAAAGAAATCGAATCAGGCACCACTCAACAATCAATCCGATAAGACCCACAATCAATGGCGCAAGTATGAACATCGCCACCCAAATATTCACACCATTGTTAGTTGCGACGATTACGGCGTAGCCACCAAGCATCAAGAATTCACCATGTGCCAGGTTGATAACCCGCATCATGCCAAAAATCACCGCCAACCCGATGCTGATTAGCACCAGGTTGGCGATACCGTAGATAATCTGCAGCACGAGGGCCGCAAAGAGATCCACTATTGGTCTCCGTAGACGTTTCGACTAACAGTAAGTCTTAATCGATTCCCGCTGCCTTCAGACCATTTTCAAAATAGAAATTCGACTGATTGGGTGTTGCGATCAGATCACAGACCAACTGAGTATCGGTCGGCTGCTGCTGTTCATAGGTTTGAATAATATTGAACTTCTGATCTTTTAGCTCAGCCAGATAAACATTCTGTACCGCATGATGAGTCTGGGGATCAATGGTAACCTTACCACTTGGACCGTTAATACTTGTTGGTGCATCTAGCGCCTCAATGACCTTCATTCGATCTGCGGTTCCCGCCGTTTTTACCGCCTCGGCCCACAAGTTAATACCTTCGTATTGACGAGCTGCAAGTTCATTCAAGTAGGGCGCATCAGCACCGAATCGATCTTGAAATCTTTTTACAAATGCCTTGTTGTCGGCAGATTCTATTTCCTGAAAATAGCTGTAGGCCACGATCATTCCATCGCCCTCTTCTGCTGAGATCATCAGATGCTCATTGCCAACTCCGAACGTTGTAGACGCTATAGGTACACTTTTGCTCATGCCTGCAGCAGCGTACTGCCGATAAAAAGACACGTGCGCACCGCCAACCAATGCAGACATGACCATATCCGGCTTTGCAGCTTGAATCTTTTTAATGGTAGGCCCGAAGTTGGTAACATCTAGGGGGAAGAATTCGGTTTCAACCGGGTCACCGCCATTATCCCTCACGTATTTCTGGACCCAGTCAGCAGTGATGTGGCCATAGTTGTAGTCAGCCGCGATGATATAGACCTTTTTACCCCATTTATTCATCGTATAGGGCACGAGCTTTTCTACCGTCTGACCAGGGGTTGATCCAGTGCAGTAATTGTTGGTATCGCATACACCCCCTTCATAAAGCGTATTATAAAAATAGAGTGTTTTATATCGACTTAACAGCGGTCTAATCGATTCCCGCGACGCTGAAGTGATTCCAGCGTGGACGACATCGACTCGATCGCTGGTTGCAGCTTTGGTTGCGTACTGCGTATAAAACTGGATAGTCGACTGGGGGTCATAAACCGTCAGGTCTACCTGTTTGCCCAATAATCCACCCGCAGCATTGATCTCTTCGACGGCCAAATGGCTCGCATCAACCATTGGTCTGCCATAAATATCAAGACCACCAGACTGATCCAAGATCACAGCCATCTTTAGCGCATCAGCCGCTTGTGCTTGCCCGATAAAAGCTGGGGCTGTCAGTACTGCCGCGGTTGCGGAGGCACCTTTTAAAAAGTTCCTTCGATTGATTGTCATACAATATTCTCCCTTGGTTTTATTGTTTAAGTGATCTCACTCCAGAATCGCAATGAACTCGAACTCAACTTCAGATTTCTTTCCCATCGAAGTCCTTATTTGCCATGATTACTTTTCCACCTATCAAAGGCCTCTTGATCTTCAGAAGATTTCGATGCAAGTTCGCTATTATCTTGCTCTGATACTTGGTCAGAAATACCTTTTATCCCGTCACCAATATTGATACCGATCTCTTCCCCTAATTTTTTAACAGCTGGCAATTGTAATGCCATCGACAGAACGCCATCGACGACCTGATTGACAACTGCTTTATCCGAACCACTCGTATCAGAACCACTACCGCCACCGCCACCGCCACCAGAATTACCAAATCCACTAACGTGATTGATCCTTATGCTATCGATTTTCTCTGCAGGTTTGACCATGCTCTCCACAACATCAGGCAGGATCTCTAATTTACGCATATGTAGTTTCATCTCGATAAGGTCATCACTTTGACTATTCTCTGAAGCAATTAGTGCGGCTTCGCCTTCGGCTCTGGCCAGTAGTTCGGCGCGCTTAGCCGCCGCCCGAGTCGTCGTTGCTTCTGCTTCCGCCTTCGCCATTACGAGCAGCGTGCCACTTTCACTGCTGACTCGGGTTTCATCAACTTCAGCTTGTTCATGCGCCCGGATCATGGCTATCTCTCTCTCGCGTTCTGCTACCGCGATTTCTTTTGTAGTCTCCAGAGCTTCTTTTGCCCGAACTTCTTCAGCCTTTGCTTCCTCGACCTGAACCTGAGCTTGCGCTACTGCTGCTTGTTGTGCGGCAACTACAATCTCCCTCTCAAGCCGTCTTAGCTCTGATGCCTGAGTGGCTTCTAACTCAGCACGTCGTATTTCGCGACCGGATTGGATCTCTTTTGCCTTAACCTCTTTTTCCTTTTCTATGCGAGCAAATTCTTGACGCTGCTCAGCATCGGTCTGCTCCTCCGTTATCGTTGCCTCACTCGCTGCCCGCTCGCGTTCAATATTAAGCCGTTGTTGAATTTGGGCTTCCTCTTCCTGCTGGTCAATATTCAGACGTTCTTTTGTAGCATCGAGCTTACTCTTGCGGACTGCAATTTCTGCATCAGCTTCGATTACAGCGCGTTCTTTCTTACTATTCGAAACTATCTCAGCTAATCTGCGCAACCCAATCGCGTTAAACGCATTATTTTCATCGAGCGTATGGAAGGGCGTTTGATCGAGACGAGTAAGAGACACCGACTCGAGTATCAATCCATTCTGGGCAAGATTTAGTTTTAAGATATCTCCAACTTGACCAACGTATCGTCCTCTTTCGTTTTGTAGTTCGTCCATAGTGTAGTTGGCGGCGATAGACAAGACCGCATCGACTAGCTTGCCGTCCAAGGTCTCTGCGAGATCTTCTGACCGAAATGTTTTTCCGGCAAGAGCCTGCGCGGCGGTCGCAACACCTGAATCGGTGGGATCAACCCGAACATAGAACTCGACCGTTGCATCTACCCGTAAACGATCGGTCGTGATGATTGATTTATCGCCTGAGCGGACTACCTCAAGACGAGTCGTCTTCATATTTACTTCCGAGACGCGGTGTAAAAACGGTAGAGCCAGAAAACCACCGTCGATAATAATTTTCTGACCACCAAGACCGGTTCGAATCAGCGCTACTTCACGAGATGCTTTACGGTAAAAACGATTTAACAGAACAATCGCCAAAATAATGGCGATAACTACTATGATCAACCAGACCCAATACATAAGCCTCCAGCCTCCTCGCTAGTAATTTCTGCCAGTTTTTCGAGGTAGGATAGGTATTCACTCCTCTAAACCGACTTAGTATGCTTTTTATTTAAGCACGAACGAACAGTAGTTTAGATTCTGGGCTCAAGTCAATAAATCAGTGATTTATTTGTGCAATTTCAGAATGTTCGCTATTACTTTTAAACAAATATTTAACGACGATTGTGGACTTAATATAGTCAAATTACGTATCCGCTGAACCATCTAAGTAGCCACACTATTTGCCTAAGTGGTGCATTTATCACCCAGAATGTCTATTTCAGTGGAGAGTTGTATTTGCTCAAATTACTGTAAGGACTTGTTTTTATGGCGCGCCCGGAGAGATTCGAACTCCCGACCTCGTGGTTCGTAGCCACGCATTCGAAAACGCACTTAAATTTAGTAATAACGAGGTTTTCTAATTCCGCGTTCCCACAGAATTAATAATTTTAAAGAGGTTTATTACTACTTTGAGGAGTTTCTAGATGTTTAGTGGGAACTTGGTGGAGCTACTACTGTTGGCTTTAATCTAATGAGCATACGAACAACTAGCTTTCACAATTTTAGTGACCCACTGACAGCTTTCGTACATATTATTTTCCCGTCAGCGTGGTATGCCTCATGATTTGATTCAATGTCCTTCAGGCGATTGGGTATTCCCTAACTTTCCTGCCAACCGGCTGATGAGGAAACAGCCTTTACAAAAACTTTCGAGTCGATCATAGAGAAGGGTGTTTCTCGTCACGAACCCGGGACCACCGCGAGGTTCTGATTGGCATCTCTCATATCCTCAAAACACCGGTTCAGCGCCCGGCCTCGTTCGTACTCTGGCCTTTCCAGGATTTTGTCGTTTGCAGTTCGGGCCACAAAATGTGTTGATGAAGCACTGGGCCTCGAATACGATCGTCACATGCAGTAGTCTCGTCCTTGAACCGCTAGTTACCATCAGGACCTCACCCGTCTACCCCTACATACTGAGATTGAAGACAATGCAATTACCACCTATGCCATTCACAGTGACGACCTGGGAAGAGATTGACCCGGAAGTCAGTCCAGGAGAGAAGGGATTTTCTACAACCCGCGAATTTAACGTAGGGGAACTGCGGGTTCGTTCGGTCGAATACTCACCAGGTTACCTTGCGGATCACTGGTGCGAACGCGGGCACGTGCTTTACGTCCTGGAAGGCGAACTAATCAGCGAGCTCAAAGACGGCCGGCGATTTCGACTGACTCCTGGAATGAGCTATCAGGTCTCCGACGCCGGCGACTCACCTCACCGATCGTCGACCAAAACCGGCGTCAAGCTGTTTATCGTGGATTAATACTCATGGCGGCGAGCTAGCGTCACAGTCCACTGAGAAACTCTTCGATAACGGCGTTGACAATATCGGGGTGTGTCATGTTCGGCGCATGGCCGGCGCCGGCTACCCGCACCAGACCCCGGCAGTCCGGTACTGAGACCTCGATAAGCTGTGCTTTGTCAATGGTGATCGCCGGGTCGTCCTCGCCGTGGATCAGCAGCACCGGGCAGCGGATCTGATCCAGCCGGTGGGTGATGTCCTCGAGTGCCAGCAACGTTTTACCCGGCAAAAATAGACTAATTGGACATCAGCTGTCCCATAGATTGCCTGCTTTCCATCGTTTTCACACTGTTTTCTAACAGTAGCAACCAGTTCTATGGGACAATTTTTCATTGCATTATCGATTCTTCGTCGTCGTTACCTTTTCGCAAAACATGTTCAAAATCATAGTCGGACCAAAATCAAATAGATCGTCGTCAAAGACGACTTGGTGAGGATTCTCCCTCAAACATGAAACCGTCATACCTCCGCCCATAAATTTAGTCAGTTCAGATATATTTTCATTTGAGTTCGGGTAAACCTGAGACAAGTCACCGAGCTCAGTGTTCGATAATGGGTTAGCTAAAAATAGCCCCGATAGCAAATCGTCAAATTTAATTCCCTCGCTGTTATTTGATATTGATAGAAATATGCTAGCAGTTTCTATCATCCCTTCGTCAGTAATCACTAATTCAAATCGGTCTAACTGACCAGTTATTTCATCGTAGAGAGATTTGTCCTGTCGAATAGACGATAGTTTGATCAACCCCTTGGCTGATCCAAGATCCTCTACAGCAAATCCAAACTCTGCTGTAATCTGATCGGAAGCAACATCATACCCAAGACCAATACCAACCTGCTCGATCACAAGCTCATCCTCAAGTTGAAGCATCCTCTTTATAGCCAACAATTCACCTGAACTAAATATGGATAAATCGATTACTACATTGTTTACATAGATTGCAACGGTCTCTTTACTCTTACCATCCAGCTCAAGACCTTGAATAGTAATATCTCCTATTGAAACGTTTACCTCACACGGTAAATCTTCGTAGAAAAGCGTTTTTAGATCTTTTCGTCCACCAGCCGTATTTGATCCACATCCACCGGCTATCGGCACCGGTATTCGCAGATTAATCTTGTTAATCGAGATAGTGTCTTTTCTAGAATTACCTTCTACAGCCTCATAAGTAACTGGAACCTGTGAAGAACGTAAGGCCATTACCACAGCTCGAGTTGTTGCATCAACAGCTGTTACCTTAATTTCTGGCGTGATATTAAATGAGGACATCATCGCTACCAATACATAGATGATCGTCGATTGAAATGTTGCTAATAGTTCCATCGTTTCCTCCTTGTATCTTTCTGTTCGGTTCTAACAAATTCCAATCGATACTTTGAATTTTAGAAATTAGGCCGAGCGCCCATTCAGATAAGAAATATGAGTTACAGTACGTATGGGCAAGAGAATATGTCCGAGACGGGATATTTAGTAATCAAATTTTCATCTCTTCTTCAGTGCAACTCAATCAGCCTCTAACGGGCCGCATTAGTCCTGATACTACTCCTACATTGAAGGGGAACCAGACCAAATTACAAGGCGAGAGAAAACGGCTTAAGACCGCCGTTTGTCGGTACTAAATTGCTGAAGTAAAGATCAAATTACCGCGGGTACTTCTCCCACACCACCAATTTGCAACCGATTTGGTGTTCTACATGGGACAATTGGGAATCTATGGGACGGTTGGATTTTTATGATCGTCGTAAGTGCTTGATTTTATGGCGCGCCCGGAGAGATTCGAACTCCCGACCTCGTGGTTCGTAGCCACGCACTCGAAAATGCACTTAACGCTATAAATACTGGGATGAGTGTGCTACGACTCTCCCAAACTATTCTGAGTTTTAGAGAGGTTTATTACTACTTCTAGGAGTTTGTTTACTTTATACGGGAGGACAATGGAGTTACTACTGTTGGCTTCAGTCTGTAGTACCGTTTAGTAGTAGCAGGACTGGCATGACCTAACCTATCCGATGCTTCCTGTAACCCTCCCTCAGACCCAACTAGGTTTCTGATTGAGCGTTCAGAGAATCTTGGAATGTTCCTGTCCTTTAATCGTTTCATCCATCTCTGCCAAGCAGAATTGAATGCAGAGTTAGTTGCTTTATTCTTGATGATCGGAACCGCACTGTCGATCCGGTCAAATTGAGCACAGGCTTCAGCTTCCGATATCGAAAAGCCGTACTATTCGATAGACACCGTGACACCGGTCGTGGGATATTCCAGGTTACAGCTGTCGTCCACCGCGCGGCTTAAAATGGTGACGGGGCCGCTTGACCCGGGTAGCCATTCGTAAGACCAGGTCTCCTGCCCGGTCGCCGGGTGCCATCTGGCCCCGTTGTCGACCGAGACTTCCACCGCAGCAACCCGTCCTCCCCCATCGTCTGCTGCGGTGCCCGTAATGACCACAGGCTCTCTGGGCAGAACCGATTCCTCGACCGGAAACTCGATCTTCGACGCCGGGGGACTATTGTCACTGGAGGCCGTCGCCGCTACCAGGCCTTTCTGCAGCGAGGTCGGCTGGACACCCATATCGGCAAACAGATTCACCGTCGCCTGCTGGATGTTCCGGTCCGGTCCGCTCAGATCGATGCTGACCCGCGTGGAGTCTGAACTCGCGCGTTCCGGTGGCACACCGGTATCGGTGTCGTGGTGGGCATCCAGGCCCCAGCCCCACTGGCAGGTGCCAGCACCGAACACCAGGGCGCCGCTGGCATGTCGATAAAGCGTCAGATAATGCGTCGCCGTACCGGAATCAAATACCGACCCCTCATCCTGCACATACTGGAGATTGTTCACGGTGGTTTCGGAGAGACGGATCAACCCCGGCGGGCGGAACCCGTTATCCAGATCCTCGTCCCACTCATGGCCGAGTAATCCCTTGGGCAGAATAGCTCGCTCGCCGGGCGCCAATTCTGCGATGTCTGTGTCGCGCCAGAATCGCAGTCCGGCGAAATCAGCCGGTACGATCAGGGGATCATTGCGCCAAGCGTTGACCGTAAAGATGGTTCCGGTCAGGGCGTTCTCAGGCTGTGCGCCTTCCGGGTTAAATGGCCGTGAATCCCGCCAGGTTCCGGTCCAGACATCAGCCACCGGGTCGATCTTGGCACCGGCGTGGGTTTCCTTGTAAGTCACCATCGTCCGGTGCGGGGTACCGCTGCCGTCGATGGCATCCTCCCAGCGGACCTTCCAGAACACTTCATTGCCGCTGAAAAATGCCAGGTTGACTCCTGCTCCCCGGGCAGTTTCCACATGCTGTCTCTGTTCCAAAGACCAGTACTCGTCATGCCCGACCGACAGGAACAAGCGGTGATTGAGAATGCGCTCGCCCCGCCGGGCACTGTCGACTCCGGTGAAATAGCTGACATCGTAGCCATTGGCTTCCAGCCACCGGACAAACGGGTACTCGCAGGTGAAGACCGTGTTAACCGCACGGTAATGACGGGTTTCCAGCGGCCGGTTGTAACTCACTTTGTAAGCCCTGGGCGGGCCACCGTGGATCCTGGGATTGTCGGGATCAAGACGACCGTAGGTACAGTGGCCGCCGTAGCGATTGTAGGCCTGCCAGGTCGTGTCGGCAGTTTGAAAAAGAACATCGGAAGTACTGTAGTCATCCCTGACGACAAAATAGACGTGGCTGGCACGCGGTTCGATCAGGGCATTGGCAAGACGCCCGTGGCCCAGCGCCCCATAGGCATGGGTCGTGGGCTGTGGCTTTTCCGCAGGTTCGGCAAGGCTGTTGTCGGCACGCCATCCACGAAGTGCGGAATCCTGGCGAACCAGCCGGGCAAAATAGATGCCCGACGTCGCGTCTTCGGGTGACCGCCACGATGCCGAAACCGCCCAGTTGCCGCAGTCATACAGGTGCGTTTCCGGGTCCCGTAACCCTTCCGGCTGGCGCTGCGGGAGCGGTACAGATGGATGAACGGTATCGACCAACCGGGCACCCATACCGCCGTAAAACCCCATGCGGTAGATATCTATACGGTAATCGTCCGAGTCCGTCTTTATCCGGAAATAAATGGTCTCGCCACGATTGATGCTGATATCGTGACCAAATCCCTGTATGCCGGGATCACCCCAACCATTGATGTCCCACTCGGTGGCAGGGTTTCCGGGTAATTGATTCTCTTTTTCGACCTGATTCATGGTGCTCATTGCTCCCTGGAACGACTGGCTCATTCAAGACTGCGGCGACAGCAGACGGCATACTCCGCGATTCACAGTTACCACACGATGACGGGCTATGACGGCAGCGCAGCCTCGTTTTCGATCTGGACCGGATCCAGGCTACCGGCGGGTTCGAATCCCAGAACCCTGCCATAGAAGTACAGCTCTGCCATCAGCGAACGCCTGATGTTAGTGGACTGGCGAAACCCATGCTGCTCACCTTCAAACATGATCAGCGAGAACGGGATGTTCTTCTCGCGCAGTGCACTGGCCATGATTTCGGCCTGTGAGGGAGGCACGATCTTGTCTTCCAGACCCTGCAGGATAATCATCGGGCAGGACAGCTGGTCGGTGAAGTTGATTGCCGAACGGTCGTGATAGAGTTGCTTTGATTCAGGATAGGGCCCGATCAGGCTGTCCAGGTAACGCGATTCGAACTTGTGGGTATCACCGATGAACACACTGAGATCGGCGATCCCGTAGTAGGTTGCTCCCACCGCAAAGCGATCATGAAAGGTCAGCGCATTGATCGTCGTGTAGCCACCGGCCGATCCTCCCCGGATCGCGACCCGGTCGGTGTCTGCCTGGCCCCGCTCAACCAGAAAATCAGCTGCCGCGATACAGTCATCAGTATCATAAACACCCCAGTTACCCTTCAACGCATCACGGAACGCCCGGCCGTACCCCGTCGACCCCCGGTAGTTCACATCGGCGATCGCGAAACCTCGGCTGGTCCAGAACTGGATAGCAAGACTCAAGGAAGGGCTGGTCGCACTGGTGGGACCACCATGGCTGATCACGAGCAGCGGTGGTGTTTCAGATCCTGCAGCCTCGAATTCAGGGTTGGCAGGCGGATAATAATACGCATGAGCACGCTCACCGCCCGAGGTCGGAAACGTGATGTCTTCCGGTACCGACAGCCACTCCGCACCCAGGTTCACATTGCTGGACAAACGCAACGCATCTGTCTGCCCCGAGGCCGGATGCACTGAGACCACTTCGGCCACGGACGTTGGTGACGCACCCACGTAGGCGACTCTGTCGCCAAATACAGTCACATCGGCGATAGAGGTGTGCGGCACCGGCAGCCGGGTCCTCTCCCGGCCATCCAGGCCGATGGTACGAAAAGAACCCTGGTTGTCCCGGGTGTCTTTGAGCACGATGTCACCCGATGTACTGAAAGAGTAGGTCCGCAGGCCAAAAACCCAGGCCGGACCCCCGTGGTCTACCGATTCGCTCAACAGGGGCGAGATCCCGGTTTCCGACCAGCGGGTCAGGTTCCACCATCCGGATTCGTCACTGATGAACACCAGTGACCCGTCAGGCGCCCATTCCGGCTGAACGACGCTGACATCACGGCCACCGCTCACGCATCGCGGTTCCGAAACCGTACCGGACGCCGAATCGAATTCAGCCACCCACAGCTCGCAGCCGTCCCACGGCAGGTTGGGGTGGTCCCACGACAGCCAGCAGACCCGGTCGCCTGCCGGAGACTGCCGCGGGGAAGAGTAGAAATCATTCCCCGCTGCGAGCACTTTGACTGCTCCGGTACCATCAACCGGTACAATCACCAGTTCATTGTCGGCTTCCCTATCCGGGTGATGACGCTCACGGACAGCCAGAATCCACCGCGAGTCGTTACTCACGGTCAAATCAGCGTAACGGTCACCTCTCTCAATGGCAGGCTCGTCGGTGACCACTGTCGTCCGACCCTCTGCTGACCGATAAATTCTCTGGTCATCCCAGTTCGAGAAATAGACCACGCCGTCGCAGACCGCGTAGGCTCCGCCCCCGTACTCATGAACAGCTGTTCTGGCATTGAAACCTTCGGGAACGATATCGACGGTTTTGCCATCCGCAGTGCGGCACACCACCACATAGCGCCCACCCTGGTCCGGTCGCCCTTCCAGCCAGTACAGGTCCGGTCCATCGACTCGGACTTCAGAGAGTTTCAGGCCTCCCTGAGTGATCAGTTCCGCGGTAATGGGCGAATCCCACGATCCGTAAGGAGAAACTTTTCTGGACGGCATCTGAAACCTCAACAAGGCCGGATAAAAAAATGAGATTCGCAGATTATCAGCAGGCAATCAACCGGTTCGACCCTTGATCAATAATCAAACACGGTTCACCACAGAAAAGAGCCTCCACACTACCGCCCAAGTAGTGCTTTTATCACCCTGACTACCTAATCCATTGGGAGGATTGGGATTCCTTGGGAGGATGGAATTTTTCAAATGGCTGTAAGTGGTTGTTTTTATGGCGCGCCCGGAGAGATTCGAACTCCCGACCTCGTGGTTCGTAGCCACGCACTCAAATGTGTACTTGAATCTACGAATATAGGGATAAGTGTACAACGACTGTCCAATAAAATCTGGAGAACTAAAGAATAATCGTGCAGAAACAACTAGAACACTAAGAGTTATTGGACAACGTTTTGACTCTAGTTGGTTTGTTCCTGTAGTACCTTTTAGTTGTTGCCGTATTAGCGTGACCAAGTCTGTCGGCAGCTTCCTGTAAGTCTCCTTCAGAGCCAACAAGATTCCTTATCGACTTCTCAGAGAACTTCGGAATGTCTGTATGCTTCTCAACCTGCTTCATCCACCTCCTCCAAGCTGAGTTAAATGCAGAGTTGGTAGTCTTGTTCTTTAGTAGAGGTGTACCTCTCTGAGTTTTGAACAAGTAGATAGATGTTGGAGGTATTGCCTTGATGTCATCAATCACCTTTCTGAGTTCTGGACTCCACTCGTACAGCGTAGATTTGCCTGAACTACCCTCAGTCTTCGAGTGAGTAACTAACAACCCATCCTCAGTAATACAGTGCTGAGTAAGCAGAAGCATGTCTGTCTGCCTTAATCCAGTAAGCAACTTCAGTGTTACATAGTTCTGTAACCACGGAACGGTGTACGGTAGTGCATCGATAACCTGCTCGATCGACTGTGCCTTGCTTATTGAGGATTTCTTGGGTGTCTTAAAGTAAGTGAACTTGCCATAC
>Ga0114993_10002314_pt1 | contig 21065 bp, 24 predicted proteins | sample ArcticOcean_MG_C_FD_87042 | JGI IMG/M metagenome (GOLD analysis project Ga0114993, IMG submission 87042) | Marine microbial communities from western Arctic Ocean - ArcticOcean_MG_CB2_150 | ecosystem: Environmental > Aquatic > Marine > Oceanic | place: Arctic Ocean: Canada Basin | collected...
AAAGGAAAAATAAAAAAAAAAAAAAAAAAAAAAAAAAAAAAAAAAAAAATAGTTTTTTTTAATTTGGGACCAAACAACAATTGGAAAAATATTATCCCCAAAGAATATTGTGATAAAATTAATTCTAAGTTAAAAAATGATTTAAAGATAATGGATTACAATTAATATCAATCAGCTACATAAACTGATATTCCTCTTCTATTTAAATCTATATCAAATTTTTTATGGAGTGGTGGAAACGCCCTTTGTTGGCAGTCCATACGATCACAAGTTCTGCAATTCACACCAATTGGAGTTTCTGTTTTCTTATCATTTAAATTCAATGAATCAGCGTATACAAAATCTTTCGCAAACTTAGCCTTGCAACCTAAACCTATAGACAATAAACTTTTAAACATACCATGCTTTCCAACTCCTTTTTCAACTGTTCGTGCAATACAAACATATTTTTCACCATTAGGCATTTTTGAAACAGCTGCATTAATTTTACCTGGCATAGTAAAAGCTGCATAAATATTCCATCTAGGGCATGCTCCACCGTAACGCGGTATTTCTATACCTGATAATGAAAATCTTTTTGAAATGTTTCCAGCGACATCTGCTCTTAGCATATGAAAAGGAATTCCTTTCATTTTAGGGTTTTGCAGACATGTAATTCTATGTGCAACTTGCTCGAATGATGTAGCAAAAGTATTCTGAAGAAGCTCTACATCATATCTCTGTTTTATACATTCTTCATAAAAAGGCTTATAAGGCATTATTATTGCTGCACCTGTATAATTTAAAAGAGCAACTTTAGATAATTTTTTTGATTCTTCTGTTGGAAAAGAAAAAGATTTTAAATATTCATCAATAATTTTAATAGCTTCTAATTGGGCTACTTGTGCAGCTGCAAAAAGTTTTTTAGTTTCTAATGATAAATAATCAGATAAAATAAAAATTTTAGCATCAGGATAAAATTGTTTAGTAAAAGGTTTATTCTCTTCAGGAACAACATCTTTAACATTTATATTGTGATTGCTGGTCAAGTATTCACAAATTGATGAATAGCCTGCCCTATTATTATTTTGAATTTTGTGAAAAACATCAGTGGCAAAATCCTCTAGTTTTGGAAAGTAGTTCTCATTTTCTTGTATAAAATCAGAAACTACCTCACCTGGAAAAGAGTTTTTTCTACTATCAATAAATTTACCTGATATATTCTCTACTTTACTAACTATGTCTTGATTCCTTTTTTTATAATTATCTCCAAGTTTAACTAATGCTTTTGCAATTGAAGGATTGGTATTAATTAATTCTTTAACATCAAAATTTGTTATATCTAAATTTTCAAATAAATTATCACCAAGTAAATCCATTAAATTTTGATATAAGTTTGTGTCTGTTTTTTTTGATATATCTGACACATCAACATTTAATTCGTTTGCAATTTTCAACAGTAAATCTAAATCTATTTTGCGCTTTCCACTTTCCATAAAGTTTAAATAGGTTGCTGATATAGCTAGTTTTTTAGATAAATCTGCTTGAGTAATTTGTAGCTTTTTCCTGCGAGCCTTTATTTTGTGCCCTATTTGTTGATCTATTTGATTCATATTTACAATATTTACATAAATTACATATTTTATTTACACATATTTACAAGTAAAATCAACAAAAATATTGCATATTGTATAATTTGTAAATATAGTAAATTTATGAACAACGTAGCAGACCCTAAAATACAAACCATAATAGATCGTTCTACTGACAAAGGTTTGTATGTAAATGATGATGATCAAGATTGGGGTAGTGCGGGTATGAATAACGTTCAAGAAGACACAGAATAAAAAAATAATGAAACCTGGAAATGTTTCTTTTGATCTAAAAAGATTTGTAGGAATAAAAAGAGATTATTCAAAAGAAGATGTAGAAAAGCTTAAGGGAACATTCAATGTTGAATATACTCTTTGCAAATCTCAGTCGGAAAAACTTTGGAATTTATTAAATACAGAACCCTATGTGAATACACTCGGTTCATTATCTGGAAATCAAGCAGTACAACATGCTAAAGCTGGTTTAAAAGCAATCTATTTAAGTGGCTGGCAAGTGGCGGCAGATGCTAATAGTGCTGGTGAAATGTATCCAGATCAAAGTTTATATCCTTACGATAGCGCCCCTAAATTAGTTGAAGCAATGAATAACGCTTTAACTAGAGCAGATCAAATTCAACATATGGAAAGTTTTGAAAATAAGAATGATCAAATAGATTATAAAATGCCTATTATAGCCGATGGGGAAGCCGGATTTGGCGGTCCATTAAATGTATTCGAATTAACAAAAAAATTTATAAAGTCGGGTGCTGCTGGAGTCCATTTTGAAGATCAACTAGCATCAGAAAAAAAATGTGGACATATGGGAGGAAAGGTTCTGGTGCCTACCCAGACTATGATTAAAAATCTTAAATCTGCTAGACTTGCAGCAGACGTTATGGGTGTTCCGCTAATTATTTTAGCAAGAACAGATGCAAATGCAGCAAAACTTATTACAAGTGATATTGATGAAAATGATAAGCCATTTCTAACAGGAAAAAGATCTCCTGAAGGATTTTACTATGTGAAAGATGGCTTGGACCAAGCTATATCGAGAGGATTAGCTTATGCACCTTATTGTGATTTGCTTTGGTGTGAAACAGCAAAACCAAATTTAGATGAAGCTAAAAATTTTGCTACCGCAATTCATAAAAAGTATCCAGGCAAGTTGCTTGCATATAATTGTTCACCCTCATTTAATTGGAAAAAAAATCTGTCTGAAAGAGAAATTGAGATTTTCCAGAAAGAAATTGGTAATATGGGTTACAAATTTCAATTTATAACTTTAGCTGGTTTTCATGCTCAAAATTATGCTATTTTTGATTTAGCTAAAAAATATAAGCAGTACGGGATGTCAGCCTATTCAAGGTTACAGCAACAAGAATTTGATAGTGAAAAAGAGGGATATACTGCCACAAAACATCAGAGAGAAGTTGGAACATCTTATTTTGACGCTGTATCCAATACTATTTCTTCAGGAAAAAGCTCAACAACCGCAATGAAAGATTCTACAGAAACTGAACAGTTTTAGGTTTTATTTAAGATTAATATAATTTGTCATATTTAATTTATAGTTTTTTAGTATAAAATAAAAAATTATGATTGAAAAAAAACTACCATCTAATATTGCTATTTTTCCTTTATCGAATGCAATATTTTTTCCAAGAACAATTTTACCATTAAATATTTTTGAAGACAGGTATATCCAACTTGTAAATGAATGCATGAAACAAGAAAGAATGTTTGGAATGGTGCAGCCAAAAAATAAAAAGTCGCAAGTTTATGAAGTAGGTTGTTTAGGTAAAATTATAAGTTTTAATGAAACGCCTGATAAAAGATTTATTATTAACCTTGAGGGAATAACAAGATTTAGAATAAAAAAAGAATTAGAAAGTAAAAAACTGTATAGAGAGTTTAGTGTTAATTATTCTGAGTTTTTAAACGACTTAAAATTTGTTGAAGATAAAATTATAAAATTTGATAAAGATGATTTGTTAAAAAAAATAATAGTCTTTTTAGATAAAATAAATTTCAATATAAATCATAGGCAGTTAGCAGAATTTAATTTAGATGAGTTGATAAGTAATATATGTATGATTTCCCCTTTTTCTACAGAAGAAAAACAAAAATTAATAGAGGCGCTTAAAGTTGAGGATAAAGCCAAGTTGCTTGACGAAATAATTACTTCTAGTCTCTTTGAACTTCAAGAAAATAAAACAATGCAATAAAGAAAATTGTAATTAAATTTTTTTAAGTTTTTTTTTAACTTTTTTTAACAATTTTAAAAATAAAATAATAATATTTGGATGAAAGATTAAACCTAAATTTAAATTCAATCCCATAGCATTCAAGTTGCCTATTGCTAGTGTTTTTGTTACTTTTGTAAAACCAGTATTGTTTGCTTCAAAACAACCGTTTACTGTAAGAGTATCAAAACCAAATTCATTTTTAAAAAGAAATGAAAGTGATTGACTGTGCATTTTGATATCATACTGTTTAGTACTAAAATCTTCAACTAAACCTTTGAAAATTGAATATTTATATATTTTGTTATGATCTATTAAATTTATTTTCAAAACTTGGAAAAAATTTATTATCTTAATCTTGCTTAATAAAAATATTAAAAATTTTGAGTTTTTATTAAAAATTTTTTTTCGGTAATTTATAAAATTAAAATTTAGTTCTTCTAAACTCATGCTATCTCCATATTTATCTTTTGGTTTTAAAGTTTGCTTATCTATTTCATGGTATTTTTTTTTCCAAAAATCTAATGAAATTTTATTTTGTACTAAATTATTAATTTTTTGTGTTTCCCCTGGTGACATGACAACTATGTTAGCTTTTTTTCCTGAAAAAAAATTTATTATTTTTTCGGGGGTGTTTACTGAGTCGTTCATATAATAATTTAGTTCATTGGAAAAATAGATAAAGCTTGCAAATGGAATTACCGATTTACATCCTAATATGCGCGCTTGTTTTTCAACAGTTTCTAATTTTTCGTCAGCTGCAATTTTTCTATAAACTTTATTATCTACACCACCTTTCCACGCTGCATAGCTAAATTGTGTTAGCAATACATCAAACTCTCCATGCTCTTTTTTAAACTTATTTAACTCATTTTCATTTTTTATTGGGCAATCATTCATATTTATTATTTTAAAATTTGGAGTTTTTAATATCAATAATGAATCATAAAAACCAGATTTTATAATTTTCACCTCAATATCATTATTAATTTTTATTTTTTCATTTGGATGAAATTCTTTAACTGCATATCCTTGTTTTTTTATAAAATTAATTATTCTTTTATCTTTAGTATATTGAAATAAAAATTCTATTTTTCTATTTAGCAAGATTTTTTTTATTTTTTTATTTGTATAAAAAGATGGTCTAAAATGATCCGGATGTTCATGTGAAATATAAATATGAGTTATTTTGTCTAATATGTTAATTATCTCATCGTCTTTAGTTTCATGAATAAGTCTCCATCCTTCATGGAAGGAAGTGCCACTATACCAAGGATCTGACAATATAGATGTCTGATTATATGAAATTATAACGGAGGCATGATTAACAAATTCTATAGTAGGGGGTTTCATGAAAATTTTTTACAACTTGTGAATTTTTGTTTTTTTTATTTGAAATACATTAAAATATAATTGTATATTCTTGTTCTAAAATTCGCAACCTTTATTAGCTAGATTAAAGAAAATATCTTTTGCTTCGTTATTTTTATTTAAAGTTGTAATAATCTTATTTCTAAAATGTAGGAAGTTCTTTTCTTTAATTGAAAAAAAGTTTTTAAGAAAATCAATCCCCAGTGAATAAATTAAGTTTCTTGACTTAGTTACCTTAGTAAATTCATACAAAACATTTTCATTACCTATATCTAGACCTAGAGTGATATTTTTTTTCAATGTATTTTCTAAAATTATCAAATCCCTAATAATCATATTAAAACCTTGGCCAGCTAATGGATGAACTCTATGTAATGCATCACCAAACAAAAGAACTCTATCTTTGTAATAATTTTTTCTTATTAATAAATTTAATTCATTGTGTTCAATTTTTTCTATAAATTTAATATTATTTAAATAGTTTTTTGCGTAAAATTTAATTTTATTTTTTATATATAATTTATTTTTTTGGGATACAGCTTTTTTTACAGACCAAACTATTGATGTTTCAATATTTGAAATAGGAAGTAGTGCTAATACTGCATCATTTAAAAAAATTTGTCGTGCTGTTTGATTTTTTATTGAATCGTGTTTTAAAATTGTTGTAATTGCTGACTCTTCATAAGAATTTTCTATTACGCGATTTTCAAAAATATTTTTTACTAGACTTGAATTATTTCCTGTACAAATAATTACAAGGTTATATTTATTTATTTTTTTTTTAAATTTGACAGTTTTTAAAAGTCCCACATTAGTAATTTCATAAACTTTTTCATTATTTTTTACTGATATAGATTTAATTTTTTTTATTTTATTGAACATGAGTTGTATTATTTTTTTGTTTTTCATCATATGTAAAATTTTTTTATCCTTATTTAACTCGAATAGTTCTAAAAAATCTTCTTTTTTAACTTCTGCATATAGTTTCATTGCAGAACAAGGCCATATTTCTTTTTTTAAAGATTTGGAGATATTTAATTTATTGAGAAAATTCAAACTATGTTCAGAAATTGCAATGGTTCGATTCGATTTAACGTTTTTATTACTTTTTCCAACTATCAAATCTATATTGAAATTAAGTTTTGAAAGACAAATTGCTGTTACTAGTCCTGTTAAGCTACCTCCAATAATACAAATTTTTTGCTTTTCCATGGTTTTATTTTTTATAAATTAATTTTAACAATTATTAATAAATGATACAAAGTTAATTAACTTATTTGAAAAAATGAATTTTATAATTTTAACAAAAATCAACAATTTCATAATGAATAGACTAATTGAGTTTATGGGTATTGTGTTAATATTTATTAGTATTTTTCTTCTAATATCAATTATTAGCTATTCACCAAACGACCCTAATTTTATTTATTCTCCAGAAGCTACGTTAATTAAGAATATTGGGGGATTATACGGAAGTGTAATATCTGATTTTTTACTTCAATCTTTAGGTCTTGTTGCTTTTTTTATTACATTCAATTTTTTTTCCTGGGGCATAAAAATTATAGTCGATAAAAAAATTAGTAGTTTTATAATAAAACTTTTTTTTACCCTAGTTTATATAATCTTAGGAACTTCAGTTTTAAACATTTTATACAACAACTCGTTTTGGCTTATTTATAATGGCAACGGGGGGTTTGTGGGTCGCATAATTAAAGAAAATATTTATTACTTAACGCCTCTAATTGAAAATGAGTATGTGGTTTATAGTTTCGTTTTATTTTCAATTATTTTTTTTATACTAAGTTTAAGCATTAAACCTAGAGAAATTTCAAAACTTTTATTTTTTCCGTTTATATTTTCAAAAAATATAAAAATATTTTTTAATAAAAAAAATTTAGATGAAAATGCAGCAAATATTGATACTGAGCCTGAAAATTTAGAAGAAAATAGCACTAAAGAAAGACAGCCGATTCTACCTTTTAATAAGGATAAAATTGTAAGAGTTTCTGAAAAAATATTTAAACTTCCTATAATAAATTTTTTAGAGCAGAACCCAGATTTAAAAAATAAACAAAATATTAATAGTGAAGACTTGAAAAAAAATTCTGAATTTATAGAAAAAATTTTACTTGATTTTGGAGTTGAGGGTAAAATCAAGAGAATTAGCTGTGGTCCTGTCGTAACGTTAAATGAGTTTGAGCCTGCGTCTGGTGTAAAAGTTTCAAAAATAGTAAACTTAGCAGATGATATTGCCCGATATACTAGTTCTATCTCAACTAGAGTTGCGACAATACCTGGTAAAAGTACAATTGGCATAGAAATACCTAACGACAAAAGAGAAAATGTATATTTAAATGAAATAGTTGCAGATGAAAAATTTTATAAACGGGATATAAAATTACCAATAGCATTAGGAAAAAGTATCTCTGGCATCCCTATTATTGGCGATCTTTCTTTAATGCCTCATTTGTTAATAGCTGGAACAACTGGTTCAGGAAAGTCTGTTTGTATTAATACTATAATTTTATCTTTACTTTATAAATATACTCCTGAAAAATGTAATTTAATTTTAATAGATCCAAAAATGTTAGAATTGTCTGCTTACGAAGGTATTCCTCATTTACTCTGTCCTGTTATTACTGAAGCTAAAAAAGCTACAGCAGCACTAGGTTGGGCGGTAAAGGAAATGGAGAACAGATATAAATTAATGACTAGTGTTGGTGTAAAAAATATTGATGGTTATAATGCTAAACATAAAAGACATATGCCTTACATAGTTGTGGTGGTAGATGAAATGTCTGATCTGATGTTAATAGCAGGAAAAGAAATAGAAAATTATATCCAAAGATTGTCCCAAATGGCTAGAGCTGCAGGAATCCACATTATTATGGCAACACAACGACCAAGTGTTGATGTAATTACAGGAACAATTAAAGCAAATTTTCCTACACGAATCTCATTTCAAGTTAGTTCTAAAATCGATAGTAGAACAATCCTTGGAGAGCAAGGGGCGGAGCAATTATTGGGTAAGGGGGACATGTTGTTTATGTCATCTGCTAACAAAATTATAAGAATCCATGGTCCCTACGTTTCAGAACATGAAATAGAGAAGGTAAATAGTTACTTAAGATCACAAGGAAAACCTGATTATATTGATGAAATCACTTTGATTAAAGATAAGGAATCAGATTATGTTGAAAATAATAGCAGTGAAAAAGATGAGTTATATGAGAAAGCTATAGATATTATAAAAACTGAAGGTAAAGCTTCCACTAGTTTTTTGCAAAGAAAATTACAAATTGGATATAATCGAGCAGCAAATATAATGGAAGAAATGGAGAGCAATGGTGTTGTAAGCCAAGCTAACCATGTGGGAAAAAGAGAAATTTTATAGGTGTATTTTGAAAAGAAAATTAAATTCTATTTTCAATATTTTTTTTTTATATTTTATTTTTACAAGTATTTCATTGGCAGATATTCAAAAAAATATTATAAATAAATTAACAGCAACAAAAACTCTATCTTTTGATTTTAAACAAAAAATTTCTGATAAAGAAGAAATAGGAAAGTGTTTTATTAAGTATCCACTTTTGATGAAATGTAATTATCAAAATTTAAAACAAAAAACTATAATTTCAAATGGAATTAAAGTTTCTATTATTAAAAAAAAATATAAGAAAATTTATTCATATCCTATAAAATTAACACCACTATTCTTTATTTTAAAAAAAGAGAGAATTATAGATTTAGTAAGGAATACTCAACCTATTATAATAAACTCAAATTTAATTAAGTTTGAATTTACAGATAAAAAAAAAAATAAAGTAAAAATACTTTTTGATAAAAGTTCACTAAACTTTAAAGGTTGGGAAACAGAAGATGCTTATTCTAATAATGTTAGTTTTATAATTAATAATTTAATAACTAACAATCAAATTGTTGATGATTTTTTTAAAATCCCACATGAAGATGATCTTTAGGATACCATTTTGCCAATACTTTCGCCTCCAAAGATGTGAAAGTGTAAATGTGGAACTTCTTGCCCTCCGTCTTTTCCGACATTAACTAAAGATCTATATCCTCCACCTTTAACTGTTTCTGAAACACCTATTTTTTTCGCTACAATTCCTATACCTTTTATCAATTCAACAATCTCTTTTTCTGACGCTTTAGAAGAAAAATCATCTAAATTAATATATTCACCTTTTGGAATAACAAGAGCGTGCACTTTTTTTTGTGGATTAGTATCATAAAATGCAACCACAAATTCACTTTCATAAATTTTTTTGCAGGGAATTTCACCTCTAAGGATCTTAGCAAAAGTATTTTTTTTGTCGTAATTCATTTTATAATTTTTGTCTTTTCTTTAGTTCATCCATAACTTCCTCAATCTTAATTTCACTATTTTCTAAAAGAACTAATAAATGATACAAAACGTCAGCAGCTTCATGAATTTTATTATCATTTTTTTTAATAGCTTCTATTAACTCTCCCACTTCCTCATTTACCTTATCAATACACATGTTTTTATTGTTTAATAATTTATTAGTATAAGAGTTTTTTCTGCCTTCATTTTTTCGATCACGAATAATATTTACTAATTCTTCTAATGAATTAAGCATTTTCATATTCTAACAGGTATACCTTTTGAGTCCAAATATTGCTTAGCTTCTAATAGTGAATATTCTCCAAAATGAAAAATTGATGCTGCGAGAACTGCGCTTGCTTTTCCTATTTTAAAACCTTGGTGTAAATGTTCTAAGTTACCAACGCCGCCTGATGCAATAACAGGTATATTAACAAGGTTAGAAACCTTTTGTGTCAAATCTAAATCATAACCTTTTTTTGTTCCATCTCGATCTATTGAAGTGAGTAATATTTCACCAGCGCCCAGGGACTCCATTTTAGTTACAAATTTTAGTACATTTTTTCCAGTCGGTTTTCTTCCTCCGTGAGTAAAAACTTCCCATGTACCATTGTTAGTTTTTTTTGCATCAACAGCTACAACAATACATTGTGAACCAAAAATTTCTGCAGCTTCCTTAATTAAATTTTCATTATTTACTGCAGAAGTGTTTATCGAAACTTTATCTGCACCAGCAAGTAATAAATTATTTATATCTTGTATGGTGCGAATTCCCCCACCAACCGTAAGAGGGACAAAACACTTTTCTGTAGTCTTTTTGACTATTTCTAATATGGGGTTTCTATCTTCACGTGAGGCTGTAATATCTAAAAAACAAATTTCATCTGCTCCATTATCATTATATATTTTTGCTTGCTCAGCGGGATCTCCGGCGTCAACTAAATCTATAAAATTTATCCCCTTTACTACTCTCCCGTTTTTAATATCCAAACATGGTATAACTCTTTTTTTTAACATTTAAATTATTTTACTGAGTTCCTTTATATTAATATTTCCATCATAAATTGCCTTTCCGACAATAACACCTTCAATATTTTTAAAATTATTTTTTTTTATTTCAATGATATCATTTATTGATGCTACGCCTCCTGAAATCACAGTTGGAATTTTTATTAAATTAGAAAAATTTATTGTTTCTATAAGATTGGGTCCTGTTTTGGTTCCATCTTTATTAATGTCTGTATAAATAATTCTTGAAATATTAATATTTTTAAATTTTTCACTATATTTAGTTGCTAAAATATTAGTCTGATTTTTCCAACCTGACAGAGCAATATATCCATTTCGAACATCTATGGATAATGCAATTTTATTTTTAAATTGATTGCAAGAATTTTTTAAAAATTGGATATTATTAATTGCAGCAGTACCCAATATTACTTTATCTACACCCAAATCGAATAACTTTTTTACATGATCTAATGTTCTAATTCCTCCACCAACCTGAACTTTAATTTTATTAATTTTACCTATTTCTTTAATAATATTTGTATTAATGGGATTTTCTTTAATAGCTCCATCTAGATCAACTATGTGGATATTTTTGAAACCTAAGTTAAAGAATTCTTCAGCTTGGCTTAAAGGTGACTTATTATATTTTGTAATTTTATCAAAGTTGCCCTTTAAAAGTCTTACACACTCTCCTCCCTTGATGTCTATCGCAGGAAATATTATCATTTTATTTTTACAATTTTCCTTTAGTTGATGGAACTTTATTTTTAATTCTTTTATCAACTTCTAAAGCATGTCTTAGTGACCGAGCTAACCCTTTGTAACAAGATTCAATAATGTGATGACTGTTGTCGCCGTATATATTTTCAACGTGAAGAGTAATGCCAGCTGATTGTGAAAAGGCCTGAAACCATTCTTTAAAAAGTTCTGTATCCATTTCTCCTAATTTTTCAACTTTTAGTTTTACCTTCCAAATTAAATATGGTCTATTTGATACATCTATTGTTACGCGTGTTAAAGTTTCATCCATAGGGATTAAGGCATGACCATATCTTCTTATTCCCTTTGAAGAACCAAGAGCTTTTTTTATACACTCACCTAAGGCAATACCTGTATCTTCTGTTGTGTGGTGTAAATCGATGTGTGTGTCACCTTTAGCCAATATTTTTAAATCTATTAGTGAGTGTTTCGACACTTGTTCTAACATATGATTTAAAAAACCTATTTTAGTATCTATTTTATAAGATCCGCTTCCATCAATATTTGCCTCAATGCTAATATTAGTTTCTTTTGTTTTTCTATTTATTTTTGCTTTTCTTAACATCTCACACCTTTGTAATACTAGGTATATAAGTAATTTATCAATATATCAATAAAGTGAAGTTCTGCACTTGAAGATATTAAATAAATCTCCACATAGAATATCATAATGGGTACTAATTCAAATTGGCATGGAACAACAATTGTATTAATTAGAAAAGATAATGATGTTGTTGTTGCTGGAGATGGTCAAGTTAGTCTAGGGAATACAGTGCTAAAAAGTACCGCAAAAAAAGTACGTAAAATTGAAAAAAGAAATGTAATAGCTGGCTTTGCGGGTTCTACTGCTGATGCTTTAACCTTATTTGAACGATTAGAAGCTAAGTTAGAAAAGCATGCTGGTAACCTTACGCGTGCCGCTGTCGAATTAGCTAAAGACTGGCGTACCGATAAATATCTAAGAAGATTAGAAGCTTTAATGGCTATTGCTGACAAAGAAAAAAGTTTTATAATTTCTGGTACTGGAGACGTACTTGAACCTGAAGGGGGAATTATTGGTATAGGTTCAGGCGGCAACTATGCTTTAGCTGCAGCGAAGGTATTAATAAACACAAATATATCTGCAGAAGAAATAGCTAGACAGTCTATAAAAGTTGCATCTGAAATATGCGTATTTACGAATAATAATATAAGTTTAGAAAAAATTTAAATAAATGAAACAAAAATCAAATGTGTCTCCGCTTCCAAAAATTGAAATTTCTAAAAACAAAGATGATAGATCTATAGTTTCATCTTTATCACCAAGAGAAATAGTTTCTGAGTTAGACAGATATGTAATTGGTCAAAATGCTGCAAAAAGAGCTGTTGCGATTGCGCTTAGAAATAGATGGAGAAGACAAGCCTTAAAAGGTGACATGAAAGATGAAGTGTTGCCAAAAAATATCCTTATGATTGGACCAACTGGTGTAGGAAAAACTGAAATATCAAGAAGACTTTCTAAATTAGCTGAAGCCCCATTTATAAAAGTCGAAGCTACAAGATTTACAGAAGTTGGTTATGTAGGTAGGGACGTAGAACAAATAATTAGAGACTTGCTTGAAATTTCAATAGCTATTGAAAAAGAAAAAATGAGAAAAGAAGTTTTTACTAAAGCTTCACAAGCTGCAGAGGAGAGGGTTCTTAATACGCTAGTAGGAAATAAAGCTAGTGTAGCTACTAGAGAAAGTTTCAGAAAGAGATTAAGAAGTGGCGACTTAGATAATAATGAAATTGAAATTGAAGTTAATGAAGCATCAAATATGCCAAGTTTTGAAATACCGGGAATGCCAGGCGCAAATGTTGGAATGATAAATATATCTGAAATGTTTGGTAAAAATGTCAAAAAAGGTAAAAAGAAAAAAATGCGTATAGAAGAATCTCATAAAATATTAATTGCTGAAGAATCTGACAAAATGATTGACCAAGACCTAATTTTAAAATCTGCAAAGATTTCAACTGAAAATAATGGAATTGTCTTTTTAGATGAGATTGATAAGGTTTCTGCTAGAGGTGACCGTGTTGGTGGAGATGTTTCAAGAGAAGGTGTTCAGAGAGACTTACTTCCATTAATTGAAGGAACAACCGTAAGTACAAAACATGGTCCAATAAAAACTGATCATATATTATTTATTGCTTCTGGTGCTTTTCAACTAGCTAAACCATCAGATTTATTACCCGAACTTCAGGGAAGGTTGCCTATTAGAGTTGAATTAAATGCTTTGACTAGTGGAGATTTTAAAAGAATTTTAGAAGAGCCTGATAATAGTTTAATTAAACAATACACCGCACTTTTAGCAACGGAGAAAGTCACTCTTGAATTTTCAAAAGAAGGTATCGAAACAATAGCAAAGTTAGCAACCGAAATTAATTCCACAGTAGAAAATATTGGCGCAAGAAGACTTTACACAATAATTGAAAAAGTTTTAGACGATATTAGTTTTACCGCGACTGATAGGGGTGGTGAAAAAATTATAATTGATGAAAACTACGTTACAAAAAATCTTGGAGAGCTTGCTAAAGACACAGATTTATCAAAATTTATTCTTTAAATTTATTATTATTTTTTAAAAAAACATAAATAGCACCTTCTCCTCCATCCTTTAATGATGCTTTAGTTATTCTTATAAATTTTTGGCTTAAATCATTATCATTTTGAATATATTCTGGAACTGAATATTTTAATATATTTAATTTTTTTGATAGGTAAGGATTATCCTGAGATTTTGATCTTAAACCTTTGCCAGTTACAATTAAAAGTTTCTTATATCCAATATCAAAATATTTAATTATAAATTTTTTAACAGCTTTATTTGCTTCATCTAATGAAAACCCATGCAAATCTAATTTCTTAACTTTGTTTATTTTTATATTTTGTTCTACAAAATCAACATCTTTAACTTGAACATTAACCATCTGATTTGTGAAGGTGTTCCAATCTTTTTTATCTTTTGATGTAACCGTATACTTCTTTTTCACTGCTTATGAGATGTCTCAATCAAATACCATGCGGGATCTTGACTCCACATATTTTTAGAAAATTTCCAGACATCATTAACAGTTTTTATTACGTCTGGATTTCCCTCTATAATTTTATCATCTTTATCTTTTGCGTAAGTAATTATTTCACTGACAAAATTTACTGTAACTTTATAGATATTTTCTATCTTTTTAAATTCTAATATTTTTGACGATTTGAGTCCTATAAAAGTGGTTTCGTATTTAAGTTCTTTTTTCTTTCTTTCATCTATGACTTCGGAAAAATCATTATATAAATTTTTGCTTAGTAAATTTTTTAATGCTTTTTTATCTTCTTTTGCAAAAGATGTGATTATTTGTTCGTAGGCGATTTGGGCGCCTTTTAAAAAATGTTTTTTGGCTTCTTCATTAATTTCATTTCTTTTAATGGCTTCATTATTTTCTATATCTTTAAGAACTTCCATTCCTTTAGGGAAGTTCCCGCTTAAAGGCTTTCCTGGGTGACCCATTTTTCTTCCTAATATATTTCTGAGTCTCATTATTATAAAACCAGCAAGCATAGCTAGTAAAATTATATCAATAAATCCAAACTGACTACTCATAAGTTTTTTGATTATAATACTTAAATGATATAGTATGCAAATTCAATAAGCAGACAAATGAACGCTCTAATACTCTTTATAATCGGAATTCCTACAATTGAGATTTATTTAATGATCAAGGTTGGGGGGGCAATAGGTGCTCTAAATACAATTTTTTTAATTTTTTTCACTGCTTTAACTGGTATTTATTTTGCAAAAATCGCTGGTTTAAGTGCAATGAAATCTGGTTTTGGTCAATTAGTAAAGAATGAGATGCCAGTTTATGAAATTATTTCTGGGGCTGCTTTAGCATCCGCTGCGTTGTTGTTAATTATTCCAGGTTTTTTAACCGATATAATAGGATTTTTATTAATTATACCCATTACGAGAAGATTTTTTATTTCTTCAATATCTTCTAAGTTAAAAAAAAAAGATGTAAATAATGACAAAGATATTATTGAAGGAAATGTTTTAGAAAATGATGACGATAATAAGGACAAAGATAAAAATATTTAAATGAGTTACAAAATTATATCAAAGTTTATAAAAGATATATCTTTTGAAATACCTAACGCACAAACTTTTGTGATGTTAGAAAAGGAACTTTTAAATTATAACTTAAATTTTGATATTAAAAGCAATCCTTATAAAGAAAATGTAATTGAAGTTAACACTATTTTAAGACTTACACCAAACCAGGACGTTAAAAACAAAATGTTGACTGAAATTAATCTAACTTCTCTAGCTAGTATAGAAAATTTTAGTGATAAGAAGGAATTAGAAAAAATTATTTTAGTAAAAATTCCTCAAGAGGTATATCCTACGCTTTATGAAACATTTGTTTATTTATTTAAACAAGCGGGCATAAAAGATATAAATATAGAAAAAACTGTTGATTTTGAAAAAATGTATAACGAAAAAAAGAAAAGTTAATTATAGTTATTTTTAGGAAGTTGGGATTTCAAATATTTTTTATGAAGTTCCAATTCATCTTCACTTGGCTCAATAATTTTTCCACTCACTCTATCTTTTTTTCCAAAATTATTATCAAATTTTAAAGTACTTACATCACTACTTTTTAAATTTAACTTTGGTTCTTTTTGATCTAATAAATTTACGTAAACTTCCTTTAAAAGATGGCAATCTATTAAAGCACTATGTTTTTCTCTTTTTGAATTATCTATATTAAAACGTTTACAAAGGGCATCTAATGAATTCGGTGACCCAGGATATTTAGATCGAGCAAGTTCTAAAGTATCTACAATATTTTTTTTATCTATGCCTTTTTGATTTATAAGTTTTAATTCGTGGTTAAGAAACGATAGATCAAAGGGCGCGTTATGTATTATTAATTTTTTATCTTTTATAAAATTTAAGAAATCTTCTGATATTTGTGAAAATGTTTTTTTGTTAGACAAAAATTCTTTTGAATAACCATGAACCTTATAAGCTTCTTCAGATACTTCTCGTTCGGGGTTTACGTATTCATGAAATACTTTATTGGTCGGTATTTGGTTATTGAGTTCTATACAGCCTATTTCTACTATTTTATGATTTTCTGAAACAGATAATCCTGTTGTTTCCGTATCGAGTATAACTTCAAGCATTTAACAAAACCCTTTTTAAAATATTTTTAACACTTTTTTTAGTTAATTTATTAATAAAATTATTTTTAATTATATAGTTAGATTTCTTCCTTTTAAACTCTAAAGAAAACTGAACTTTTTTAAGTTGTTTGTATATTTTTGGGTTAAAACTAACTCTCTTTTTTAATCTTTTATTAATATCTTTTTTTTTTGCCTTTACGAATATTAAAATATCATTTTTTTTATTTATTTTATTTTCTAGAAACAAAGGAATATCTAAAATTACAAACTTTTTTTTTTTATTCTTTCTAATAAAAATATTCATCTTATTTCGTATTTCTGGATGTATAATTTTAGAAATTTTTTTGAGGTTTTGTTTGTTCGAACTTATAGCTTCCAAAAGTTCTTTTTTTTTAATAGGAAAGCTTATTATATATTTTGGAAGTGCTTTGTTTAATTTTTTGTAACATTTATTACTATTATTATATATTTTTAAAACTTCATGATCTGCATTAAAGACTGGATAACCAAACATTTTAGCTATGTGGCTTTTGCCAGAGCCAATTTCTCCTAGGATAGCAATTCTAATCATGTTTCTAATAATTTAATTGTTTCATCATCAATTTTTGGCAAAATATTATGCCAAATATTAAATGCTAATTGGGCTTGATAAATAAACATCATTTTTCCATTCTCAATCTGATTACCTAGTTTTTCACCTTTTAGAAGAAAGTTTGTTTTGTTTGGGTTGTAAATCACATCATAAAATAACTTGTTAATTCCGGCTTTACTTAAATCTAAATTAATTTTTTCATTTTTTTTTAGGCCTATACTGGTTGCATTAATTATTATGTCAAAATTAACATTCTGACCCCAATCTATAATTTCTATATTCTTATGTATTCTTTTTAATTCTTCTGCTCTTTGTCTTGTTCTATTGCTCAAAGAAATAGAGGATACGTTTAATTTTTTTAAGGCTAAAATAATTGATGGAACAACGCCACCCGATCCTAGAATAAATACCTTTTTATTTTTAAAACTATAATTAATATGATTTAAGGCATACTTAAATCCATCAATGTCGGTATTGTCACCAAAAACTAAATTGTCCTTTTTGAAAATTGTGTTTACTGAGTTAGATTCTTTAGCATGGGGAGTCAGCCTGTCTAGAAAGTGTATAATTTTTTTTTTGAACGGCACTGTTACATTTAATCCGTCAATTTTACCATTTTTAACTTCAAAAACTATATTTTTAATATCATTTTCATTAACTTGTTTTTTCTCGTATGTGGCGTCAATATTATTTTTTTTGAACCAATAATTATGAATTTTTGGTGACAAAGAATGATCAATGGGATTTCCTATAACTAAATATTTTTGCATTTTATCATTCTACAACTAAATCAAGCTTTGATCACACATATATGTTTAAGAATACAACAAGCCGACGACAAATAAATCAAAATATATTTTTTATCAATTTGAAATTTTAGCCATTGTATCGAACTAGGCGACTGTAAAAGTGCGAGTACACTTTTCTAAAAGTTGCTTTTATTCCTATATTTTTTAGCGCCTTCAGACCTCGCCTAAATTTTGCTTTTGCATTATACCTCTCAACAAATTTATCAGCTTCTTTTCTTAATTCATAAAAACGTTCTTTTGAAATATTTTTTGTAAAACAATTCAAGGGACTTTGATGGTTGTATATAGACAAGTCAAAATCTCCTTTTATTATGCCTTCTTCTTGGCATTTATAAAAAAGATCAGAACCTGGATAAGGTGTAAAAACGCTAAAGATTACATTATTTGGTTTAAGCTTAGGGATAAAATCCATGGTTTGTTTAAAAGTTTCTTCAGTTTCGTCTGGGAATCCAACCATTATAAAAGCATGGGAATCAATGCCATGTTTTTGAAGATTCCGCATTGCTTGAATACATTCATCAGTAGTTTGAGTTTTTTTTATTTTTTTTAACATTTCATTGTTTCCAGATTCAATTCCTACAAAAGTACCTGTGCAACCACCATGCTTCATATCTTTGACTACAGCTTCATCCTTAGCAAGTTGAACTACAGTTTCACATGTGTATGTCATGTTTGGCAACTCATCATGCATTAGATCGTTAAGTAATTTAATATTTTTTTTACTGATTCCAAATGTATCATCATCAAAGTTTACTTGATTGATGCCAAACTCTTGCATAAGTTTTAGCTCAGCAATAATATTTTCAGGCGATCTATATCTAACTTTTCTAGTCCACATTGCTTTTGATTCACAAAAAGTACATGCGTAGGGGCAACCTCTAGAACCAAAAATATAACCAAAAGCTTGTTTTGGATATTTATCAAAATCCTTTAATATTTTTGGAGCATGAGTAAGAGCAAAATCTAATGAGTCTAAATTATCAATGTAGGCTCTTGGTTTAGTGCTTATAATTTTATTATTGTCTCTAAATATTATTCCATCAACTGAATTAAGCTCTATATTTTTTTCTAAAGCATTTAGTAATTCAACTACAGTATTTTCTCCTTCGCCAATACATGCAAAATCAATTTCATCACATTCAAAAACTTTTAAACCATTCATAGTTGAATGTGCTCCTCCAACTAAAATTTTAATTTGCGGGTTAATTTCTTTTGCTATCTTTGCGATGACAGTTGCAGATGTAAAATTTTGAGATTTTACTGTTATTCCTATGACGCTTGGATTATATTCTTCTATTGAATTTCTAATTTCCTTCCAAATAGGAAATGAACGATCTTTTAAAGAAGATAAGTATCTCTTAAATCCCTTTCCAGATAAATATTCACTACTCGGTTGGAAGCTTTTTTTTTTTACATTAAAATCTGCATTATATGTTTGCACTACCCAGTCTGTATTTTTAATAACAGAACCAGAAAGATAACTAAGAGCCAAGGGATATTTAACCAGGCAATATTGGTCATGATAAAGCCTATAAAAGGGAGGCTCGATAAGCATAAATTTACGATTATTTTTAATATTCATATTCATATTCTTTGTCCTGAAAAAATTTATCTACAAACAATATACAACAATCTATTTTTATTTAATTAATTTTCTTTATTATATTTTCCATCACATTTCGCATAATAAACAACAATAAACGTTATCATTGATTATAATTCAGCAAAGCAAGTGAGTGTGAAAGGTATCTTGTTGGCTTTCGCCTGAATAAATTGCTTAAATCTTTTAGAACCTAAGACAATTTTTTTCCAATCATTATAAAAAAGCCACCTTCTTCAATTTGTTTTAAATTTAACGGAAGCAAAATTTCTTTTTTAAAAATTTTAAATTTATTTTGAATCTTATTCTTTTTAAATATTTTATTTTCTTTATATTCATCAAACGGAACAGACGATAAAAATTCAATATTTTCACTCTTAAACCAATTCAAAATTTCAGAATACGTATGAGTGGTTTCTGAAGGATTTTTATATTGGTCCAAAAACCAAGCATATTTTTTTTTATTTGATATGTTTCCTCTAAATCTTCCGTCTAAAAATCTAAAATTATCTCCAAAAAGTTTAATGAATTTTTGTCTTATCTTTTGAAGAATTCTTCCATATCTATGGTAAAGCCCAATTATTATAATTCCACCTGGCTTTAACACTTTTACCAATTTAGAAAATGCTAACTTAGGGTCATAAGTGTGGTGCAGCACTCCATTTGAAATAATTACATCAAATGAATTTTCTTCAAAAAATAAATTAAAAATATTCATTCTAAATAAATTAACAGAGTTAATAGAATTTATGTCAATAAATTTTTTTGCTTCTATTAAAGATCCTTTCGATAAGTCTATGCTATACATTTGTCTTCCAAATCTACTTAAAGCAATACTTAATTGACCTGTTCCACAACCTGCTTCTAATACTTTTGACCCCATTGGTATTTCATCGTCTAACTTTTTTGTAAATTCGTTATTTTTCAAAATATCTAAAAGAGATGCAAAATTACTTAAATTATCATAATTAGGAAATTTAACATCGTTATAAAAATCCATTTGTATATTTGTTAATGAACTATCATCTCCTAAAAATAAATCAGGTATATTTTCAAAAAAATTATATTCATTAGGGTTTATTTCTTTTTTACTATTTGGATGAATAATTTTTATAGTCATTTTTTCAGGCATGTTCTTTTGACAGATGTTTTGAATCTTTATAACATTGTTTCTTATTATCTGCCATAGGCTAGACTAATAAATAAAAGCCTAACCTAGAACTGGGTTGAAAAAACCAAAGAAAAGATTATGTCTAAAATGGACGTTAAATGAAATTTATATTTTTTATAATTTTTTCGATATCATTAACTGGAAATAGCAGTGCACATAATCATTTTCCAATAACGATAGATTCAGAATTAATGATTACTAAAGGTAAAATTTCTTATGAAAATAATTGTGTTTCTTGTCATATGATTAATTTAGCTGGAGCTGAAAATTGGAAAGGTGTAGATGAAGATGGTCACCAAAAAGCACCGCCATTAAATGGAACAGGTCATACTTGGCATCATGATGATAAAACTTTACATAGTATAATTA
>Ga0114993_10002328_pt1 | contig 20994 bp, 18 predicted proteins | sample ArcticOcean_MG_C_FD_87042 | JGI IMG/M metagenome (GOLD analysis project Ga0114993, IMG submission 87042) | Marine microbial communities from western Arctic Ocean - ArcticOcean_MG_CB2_150 | ecosystem: Environmental > Aquatic > Marine > Oceanic | place: Arctic Ocean: Canada Basin | collected...
GCGCACACTAGCTTCATATAAATAATAAAAAAATTATTTATACTTCTTTGAAGTGTGTACGACAAATTTGGTAACCTAACCGTCCACACTTCTCTTCTTCTTTTTTTTACAATTTAAAACAGCTGAGAGCTTCAACAACAAAACCTTAAACATTGATTTTGTTATTAAAACTCTAATTAACAACTCCACAATGTAGCTAAGAAAATTAACTTTTTTGAGGGTTGGAGGGATGGTTATAGGCTAATTAATTAATAAATCAAGGCGAATATTGCAACAAAATAGCTGATAAATTAAGTATTTTTTAACCAAATGCTCAATAATTTGATATATAAAATTGTTCATATTTAAATAGGGCACAGACTAAAATAACAATAATTCAGATGATGAACCGAATTTTAAAACCGAACAAAGAAAAGATGATTTACTTAGTTTTATCAACTTTTTTAATATTATTTTTATTTTTTTTACTATTTGGTTTTAAAAATAACGAAAAAATTGGCACCACACTAAAGAGTAGTTCTGTTGAAAAATCAGAATTAAATACAGTTAAAGATTTTTTATTTAAAAAAGTTAGATCCCCGTTTAAAAACATAAGCTATGAAATAAAAACAGGAGACACCGTTCAAAAAATTTTGAAAAGTTTAAATATAAATAATAATGAAATTCAAGCAATAATTAATCAATATAAAAAATACAGCACATCACACCAGCTATTAGTAGGTAATATAATAGAAATAATTATTGAAAAGAAAATATCTGATAAAGAAGATTCCATTATAAAGTTTTCTATGCCACTTACTAAAAGTAGTTTAATTGAAATTGCTAAAAATGAAGATGGTAATATTGAGTCAAAAAAAATAATTACTAAACTTTATAAAAAAATAAGCCTAGCAGAGAATTTAATAAAAAATAATTTATATTCATCAGCCTTAGAAGTAAAATTAAGTCCAGAAACAATTATTGAATTTGCAAGAATTTTTGGTTTTGAAATAGATTTTCAAAGAGATATAAGAAAAAATGATTATTTTAAAATTTTATTTGAAAAATATCTTGATGAAAATGGAGAATATATAAAAAGTGGATCTATTATTTATGCTCACATGATGGTTAATAATAGAGATATTACTCTTTATAAATTTGGAGATGATAAAGAATATGGATATTTTGATATTGACGGTAAAAGTGTTGAGAAAGCTTTGATGAAGACTCCAATAAATGGAGCAAGACTTTCTTCTCCATTTGGAAAAAGGAAGCACCCTATACTTGGTTATACGAAATTACACACAGGAACAGATTTCGCGGCACCATCTGGAACACCAATTATGGCTTCGGGAACAGGAACTGTTACTCGAGCTAAATGGTGTGGTGGTGGTGGTAACTGTATAAAAATAAAACACAATTCTACATACGAAACTATTTATGCTCACATGAAAAGTTTTGCTAAAAGTATAAAAGTTGGAAAGAAAGTTCGACAAGGTCAAATTATTGGTTACGTTGGGTCAACTGGAATGTCTACTGGTCCCCATTTACATTATGAAGTAATCATTAATGGAAAAAAAGCAAATTCTCAAAAACTAAGATTACCATCTGGAAAAATTTTAAAAAATCAAGAGAGGCAAAAATTTGAAATTCATAGAATTAAAACTGATGTTATGATTGCTGAATTAATTAATGAAGCAAGTTAATTTGAAATTATTTTATATTTTTTTTTCTTCTATTGTTTGATCTTCTTTTATAGAAGTTTCTTGTGTAGAATTTTTTTGTGCAGAACTAAAGTTAGTTGTTTTGTTGTCTTCATGAATTGATTGCACTTTATTTTGAGTTATTTTTTTTTCATCTACTACTCTCATATAATGATCGGCATGCTGATAATAATTTTCTGATAAAGTTCTATCGCCAGATGATATCGCCTCTTTTGCTAAATTCATGTATTTTTCTACTAATTTTTCTGCACTTTGATGTGGTTTAAAATTACTTCTTCCTCTTCCATCATTAAAAGAGTTTTGCTGCAAACCTCTTGACGGTCCCCCATCATTTCGAGGTCTGTGCCTTCCTGCACTTGAAGGATATCTACTAAATTTTCTAGGTTTTCGTTCGTACATAAATTTTATGAAACTTCCATTTTTATAATGGATTTAAATGATGCTTCTCATGAATGTTTTGTTTTGTCAAAATATTTATTTTTAAAGTTAAAAAAAATTTACCTTTGTGCTTATTATGCAACGAACATTATTTTTATAATCATATTCTTTGCTTAATTCTCTATATCCATTAAGTTTTAATATATTATTAACCTTATGATATTGTCCGTTTCCAATTTCTAAAGCAAGTAACCCATTTCTTTTTATAAGGGTATTTGATTTATAAATAACTTTTTTTATAAGGTCAAGACCATCAACCCCTCCTTTCAAAGCAATTAAAGGTTCATAATTTGATATATCTGTACTTAGGTTTTTAATGTCTCTTAAAGGGATATATGGGGGATTTGATATAATTAAATTATATTTTCCTAAATAAAAATTATTTAAGTCAAAAACTTTAAATTTCGTTCGATTAGATAAATTAAGATTTTTTGAATTTATCTTAGCTGTTTCGATAGCTTTAGGTGAAATATCTATACCAATTCCTTTAGAGTATTTTAGTTCTTTTAAGACTGAAAGTAATATACAGCCAGATCCTGTGCCTATATCTAAAATATTTATTTTTTTATTTTTTAAAATATCCACTAATTTATAAATCAAAAGTTCTGTTTCTGGCCTAGGTATAAGAGTAGAAGTGTTTACTATAAAATCTTTACTCCAAAATTCTTTTTTTCCAATAATATAAGCAACTGGTTCTTTTTTTATTCTTCTTTTAATTGCTTTTTCATAATCTTTTTTAATTTTATTTGAAATAAATATTTTATTATTTGTTATTAAATACTCTTTTTTCACATTCATAATATCTGAAAGAATTACTTGGGCATCCAACAGATGGGAATGTATATTATAATTTTTTAAAATTTTTGATGCTCTTTCAATTGTTTTTTCTAAAATCATTTCGTTATTTTAAGTTTGCTAATTTTATTTCTTGATCTTGCAGTCTTAATGTTTGACTTAATTCTTCAAATGCATCCCCACTTAAAAACTCTTCTAATTTGTGTAACGTTAAGTTTATTCTATGATCGGTAACTCTACCTTGTGGAAAATTATATGTTCTGATTCTTTCTGATCTATCTCCAGAACCTATTTGATTTTTTCTTTCTTGAGATCTCTGTTTATCTTTCTTTTCTCTTTCTGCTTCGTAAACTCTTGATCTTAAAATTCTCATAGCTTTAGCTCTATTTTTATGTTGTGATTTTTCATCTTGTTGGCTTACCACTACTCCTGTGGGTAGGTGAGTAATTCTAACGGCACTGTCCGTTGTGTTCACTGATTGACCTCCTGGTCCACCAGATCTAAAAACATCAACTCTTAAATCTTTTTCATGAATTTTTATATCTACTTCCTCAGCCTCCGGTAAAACTGCGACTGTCGCTGCAGATGTGTGTACTCTACCTTGAGTTTCTGTTTCTGGGACTCGTTGTACTCTATGAACACCGGATTCAAACTTTAAAAAAGAATAAATATCTGTTCCTCTTACTAACATAAGCACTTCTTTAAATCCTCCAGCTTCACTTTTTGATATACTAATAATTTCTGAAGACCATTTTTTATTTAAGCAAACCTTTTCATACATTTTATAAAGATCGGCAACAAAAAGTGTTGCTTCTAACCCTCCTGTTCCAGCTCTTATTTCTAATATTGCATTTTTTCCATCTGCTTCATCTCTAGGTAGTAAATATATTTTAAGTTTTTTTTCATACTGATCTTTTTTTGTTAATAATTCAGCTAATTCATGTTCCGCTAATTTAATCATCTCTTCATCTCCATCTTTTTCCTCTATAATTTTTTTTAGCTCCTCTTTTTCATTCTCAATATTTATATACCCTCTAGCTTCATTAATAATCTCTCCAATACTTGAGTATTCTTTAGATTTTTTTACAAAGTCTTTTTTGTCAATATTTCCAGAAGCAAGGTCTTTTTCTAAATTTTCATACTTTGAAACTATCGATCTGATTTTTTCTACAGGTATCATTTTTTAATTTAATTGGATCTTAATTCAAAAGATTTTTCTTCCACTAGTTTAACCACTTCTTCAATTATTTGATCACTTACTATTTTGTGATGAGGTATACCAGAAAGATACATCATATGGCTATCTTTGCCACCTCCAGTTAAACCTATTTGAGTTTGAGAAGCTTCGCCAGGTCCATTTACTACACATCCAATAATAGAAAGTGTAATTGGCTCTTTAATATGTGAAAGTTTTTCTTCTAAAATTTTTACAGTATCTATTACTGGAAAAGCTTGTCTGGCGCACGAAGGGCAAGATATAATATTCACTCCTCTATGCCTTAAATTTAATGATTTTAAAATTTCATAAGCAACTTTAACCTCTTCCACAGGATCCGCCGACAAAGATACTCTTATTGTGTCTCCAATACCTTCCATTAATAATACGCCAATTCCAATTGATGATTTTATCGTACCAGAAGTTAAACCTCCAGCTTCTGTTATGCCTAAATGTAATGGATAATCACAAATTGATGCTAAAGTTCTGTATGCCTTAGTGGTCAGAAAAATATCTGAAGATTTAACGCTTATTTTAAAGTTAAAAAAATCTTCATCTTCCAAAAGTTTTATATTATTTTTTGCACTTTCTACTAATGCTTCAGGGCATGGCTCTTTATATTTTTCTAATAATTCTCTACTTAAAGAACCCGCGTTGATTCCAATTCTTATTGAACAGTCGTTATCTTTTGCTGCTTTAAGAATTTCTTTAACTTTTTCTTTTGAACCAATATTGCCTGGATTGATTCTTAAACAATTTGCTCCTGAAACTGCTGCTTCAATTGCTCTTTTGTAATGAAAGTGAATATCAGCAACTATTGGAACGTTAATATTTTTTATAATTTTTTTTAGAGATAAAGATGATTCTTTATCTGGGCACGATACTCTAACAATATCTACACCTGCATCAGATAGTTCATTAATCTGTTTTATAGTACCTTCTATATCTGTGGTTAAAGTATTTGTCATAGATTGAACTGATATAGGTGCATTTCCACCTACTTCTATGTCTCCTACTTTAATTTTTTTTGTTTTATTTCTTTTAATATCTCTAAATGGTCTAATATTCATTTTATTTTAATCTAGCTCAAAAGTTTTATGTAAAATTCTTACAGCCTTTTTTGTCATATTTTCATCGACTAAAACGGAAATTTTAATTTCCGAAGTTGAAATTGCTAAAATATTTATTTTCTCATTAGCTAAAGATCTAAACATTTTGTAAGTTACTCCTGGACTTGCTATCATACCAGCTCCAATAATAGATATTTTTGCAAGCTTACCATCATGCGTAATTTTTTTGTAATTTATTTTTTTTTTATTTTTTGCAATTATTTTTAATGTTTTCTTTAAATCTTCTTGTTTAATTGTAAAAGTTATATTAGCTTTTTTTCCATCCAATGATGTGTTTTGAATAACCATATCAATATTTATATTATTTTTTCCTATTGGCTCAAAAACATCTGCGGCCACACCTGGCTTATCTACAACTCCGACGATAGAAACTTTTGCATTATTTTTTGAATAAGCAATACCTGTTACTACTTTTTTATAATCAATATCTTCTTCTGGTATTATTTCTGTTCCAGAATTTGCAGAAAAAGTTGATCTAACATGAATTGGAATATCATCAATCATTGATGCCTGAACTGCACTTGGTTGCATAACTTTAGCTCCTAGAGATGCCATTTCTAGCATTTCTTCATAAGATATTTTTTTAATTTTTTTTGCTTTTTTGTGTATATTGGGGTCAGTTGTCAAAACACCTTCTACATCAGTGTAAATTTCACATGAATCAGTTTCAAAAAATTTTGCTACTGCGACTGCAGATAAATCTGAGCCTCCTCTGCCTAAAGTTGTAATTCTATAATCTTTTGTAATTCCTTGAAACCCTGCAATAACCGCCACTCCACCTTCTGAAATAAATTTCGAGATTTCAGCAGTTTTAATTTTAATTATATGAGAAGAAGTAAAGTTATTGTCGGTAATAATAGGTATTTGCCAACCTAACCATGAGCGCGCTTTAATCCCTAGGTCAATTATTGCTCCAGATAAAAGCGAACTTGAGACTTGTTCGCCAGACGCAAGTAATACATCTAGTTCGCTACTGTCAAAATCTTTGCTAATTAAATCTGATTTTTTTTTTAATTCATTGGTTACACCTGACATAGCTGAAAGTACTACTATAATTGCGTTACCTTCATCTTTTCTTTTTTTTATAATTTTTGCAACTTTCTTAATTTTTTCAATAGTACCAACAGATGTACCACCGAATTTGAGAGTTAACTTTTTCATGATAAAATATTTTGTTTACTTTAATATTAATTTATTAATAAATACTCTTAATTATAAAAATGCACAAGTATATCTAAAATTATTATTATTATTTTGACTACAATAGATAAAACAGAAATAGAAAAATTTTCAAAACTGGCTAAAGATTGGTGGAATCCAAATGGTAAATTTAAGCCATTACACCTTTTTAACCCTACTCGGATTAGTTTTATTAAAAATAAATTAATTTCATATTTTAAGTTAAATCTAATTTCACGAAAACCTTTAGATAAATTAAATATATTAGATGTAGGTTGTGGTGGTGGATTGTTATGTGAGCCACTAAAAAGATTAGGAGCAACAGTTACCGGAATAGATGCTTCAATAAATAATATAGAATCGGCAAAATTACATGCGAAAGAAATGAACTTAAATATAAATTACATTCATGCTGCGCCAGAGGAACTTAAATTTAAAGAGAAATTTGATGTAGTCTTAAATATGGAAGTCGTTGAGCATGTTGCAAATCTTGATTTGTTTATCCAAAATTGTTCGAAACTATTAAAAAAAGATGGGATCATGTTTGTTGCTACCATAAATAAAAACTTAAAATCATATTTATTTGCAATAATAGGAGCAGAGTACGTTTTAAGATGGCTGCCTATTGGAACACATGATTGGAATAACTTTTTAACTCCTCAAGAATTAGAGCTTTCTACAGCAAAATGTAACTTAAATTTTAAAGAAATAGTGGGTATGAAATTTAATATTTTTTCTAAAAGTTGGTCAACAAGCTCTGACACTTCAGTAAATTATATTTCTACTTTTTTGAAAAACTAATTTTCAGTTTTTTTTATCCAAGGTATCGTTGTAACTTCGATACCCTCTTCTAGTAATTCATTTGTTTCTTCTGGCGTTGCTTGACCATAAATGCCTTTAGAGGTTTTTTTGTCATAATGGATGCTGCGCGCTTCTTGAGTAAAATTGTTACCTACATCCTTGCAATTTTTTTCTATATATTTTTGAAATTCCATTAATTGTTTTTTTACATTATTTTCTACTTGCATTTTTTTGTTTTTTTTATTTGATATACTAGACAGATTAGGTGACATGATTGATTTATTCACTGATGTTGAATTGCAGTAAATACAATTAATTAAGTTTTTCCTTTTTAAGGAATCATATTCTTTTGAGCTTAAAAACCAACTTTCAAAAACTTTTTTACATTTACATTTCAGATTATATTTTATCATAAAATAATATGTTTAATTTCTATAGTCAGCGTTTATATCAATATAATCGTGCGTAAAATCACAAGTGTAAACGGTATGTGAATTTTTTCCAAGATTTAAATTAATCTCAATATTGATTGAACCCCATTTCATATATTCTTTTAGTTTATCTTCATCGTATTCTTTTGCTACAGCATTTTGTTCGGCTACAATAAAATCCCCTATTTTTATTTGGATTTTATTTGCAACAATATTTTCTCCAGATTTTCCAATAGCCATAACAATTCTTCCCCAATTAGGATCTTCGCCTGCAATAGCAGTTTTAAATAAAGGTGAGTTTGCAACTGAGAACCCAATATTTTTTGCTGCGGATAATGAAGTTGCTCCAACTACATCTATTGTTATAAATTTTTTTGCTCCTTCGCCATCAACTACTATTTGTTTGGCAAGATTTAGAGATAACCTATGAAGGGCTTTTTCAAAATCTTGTAGTTTGGGATCCAAAATATTATAAATTTTTGAATTTTTAACTTTTCCTGTTGAAAAAATAGCAACCATATCATTTGTTGATGTATCATTATCAACAGTTATTGAATTAAAAGTGGTGGCAATAACTTTCTTTAATATAGCTTTTAAAAATACTGAAGGTATGTTTGCGTCAGTAAATATAAAGGATAACATTGTTGCCATATTTGGAGCTATCATGCCTGATCCTTTTGCAATGCCTGATATTTTTACTAATTTATTTCCTATTTTACATTCTTCATAAGCAAGCTTTGGTCTTGTATCCGTTGTCATGATTGCGCTAGCGGTTTTAAACCATACAAATTTATTTTGTTCGGCTCTTAATTTTTTAACTAATTCAGGTATCCTATTTTTAATTTTAATATAAGGAAATTCCTCTCCAATTACACCAGTTGAGGCAAATAACAAATCTGTTATTTTTATAATATCTGTTGCTCCTTCATGAGTTTGGGATGATTTTAATGTAAGAGATTTACTTAAAGTGTGGGCTATTTCTTTCAATCCTTGAGCTCCCTTAATTCCTGTGAAAGTATTTGCGTTTTGTGTATTTACCATAAGAGCTTTTACAAAATGTCTTTTAATTTTTAAGTTCCAATTTATACTTGCTGAAGTGATTCTGGATGTTGTGTATACAGCAGCAAAATTAGCTCCATCTTTAAAATAAAATAAAGAAATATCGTCTCTGCCGTCATTATAAAGATCTGCAGATACGGAAGATATTTCTAATCCAGAAATTGGCTTCAATTCCTGAAATTCCCCCATTTTTGACATCTTGATTTTAGGATTAAAAAAGTTTTTTAAGTTTAAAGTCATGGGTATTTAAAATTTACTATTAATGATTATATAAGTTTTTATTGAATTAATGTATTTAATACTCTTTTGCAAAAGAAAAATTAATTTTTATGTTTAAAATAAACAAAATTATAGGGAATTTTATAAAAAATTCGAGCCAAAAAGAGCTTGATCAATTGAAATTAACTGTTGAAAAAATTAATAACTTAGAATCTAAAATTAAGGAAATTCCAAGTGAATTATTTCCAGCCAAAACAGCTGAACTTAAAGAACAAATTAAAACAGGCAAATCTGTAGAAAGTGTGCTGCCTGAAGCATTTGCTTATGTGAGAGAAACCTCAAGAAGAACTTTAGGTGAAAGACATTATGATGTCCAATTAATGGGAGGAATGATTCTTCATCATGGTAAGATAGCTGAAATGAAAACTGGTGAAGGAAAAACATTAGTTTCTACTCTACCTGTTTATCTAAATGCATTGATTGGAAAAGGTGTGCATGTAGTTACAGTCAACGATTATTTATCAAAAAGAGATTCCAAATGGATGGGAGAAATATATGAATTTTTAGGTTTATCAGTTGGGTGCATAACAAATGAGATGGATGACAATGAAAGAAAGAAAAATTATGATTGTGATATAACCTACGGCACTAATAACGAATTCGGTTTTGATTATTTGAGAGACAATATGAAATATGACATAAACCAAATGGTACAGAGAGATCATTTTTTTTGTATAGTAGACGAAGTCGATAGTATTCTGATTGATGAAGCAAGAACTCCTTTGGTTATTTCTGGTGAAACAGAAGATAAATCTGATCAATATTTTGTATGTAATAAATTTATAAAAAAACTAACAAATACTGATTATGAGCTAGATGAAAAAAATAAAAATGTTATGCTTTCAGAAATGGGTATAGATAAAATAGAAAAATTATCTCAAACCTACGGACTTTTAAAAAATAATAATTTTTATGATCCTAAAAATATTAATCTAGTTCATCATATCAACCAGGCGCTAAGAGCTAATTTATTGTTTTCCAAAGATGTTGATTATATTGTGAGAGATGAAAAAATTCAACTTATTGATGAATTTACTGGAAGAGTTCTAGATGGCAGAAGATTCTCAGACGGTTTACACCAAGCTTTAGAGGCTAAAGAAAATGTTGAAATCCAAAGTGAAAATCAAACGCTAGCGTCTATTACATACCAAAATTATTTTAGATTATATGAAAAATTATCAGGAATGACTGGTACTGCGCTTACAGAAGCTGAAGAATTTATTGATATTTACAAATTAAAAACAGTTTCGATACCTACAAATCAAGAAATGGTAAGAGCCGATGCTAATGATCAAATATTTAGAACTCAAAAAGAAAAATATAATGCCATAATATCTAAAATAGAAGACTGTTATAAAAATAACCAGCCAGTCTTAGTAGGAACAACAAGCATTGAAAAATCAGAAAAAATTTCAGATTTGTTAACACAAAAAAAAATAACTCATAACGTGCTAAATGCAAAACAACATGAACAAGAAGCTAAAATAATTGGAGAAGCAGGGAAGTTAAAAGCAGTTACGATTGCCACTAATATGGCAGGCAGGGGAACAGATATTCAGTTAGGTGGAAGTATTTCTGGTTTATCTGAAAAAAATAAAAAAACTATAATTGAAGAAAAAGAAAAAGTTAAAAAAAATGGAGGATTGTTTGTAATTGGTACGGAAAGGCACGAAAGCAGAAGGATAGACAACCAGTTAAGAGGTAGGTCTGGAAGGCAAGGCGACCCAGGAAAATCTATATTTTATATAAGTCTAGAAGATGATTTAATGAGAATATTTGGATCTGAATCAATAGACGGAATAATGAAAAAATTTGGTTTAAAAGAAGGGGAATCAATTGACCATCCTTGGATAAATAAAGCGCTGGAAAGAGCTCAGCAAAGAGTTGAGGCCAGAAATTTTGATATCAGAAAAACTTTAATAAAGTTTGATGATGTTATGAATGAACAAAGAAAAGTTATTTTTGAACAAAGAAAAAAAATTTTAAAGTCAAAAAATGTTAGTGAAATAATTAGTTTTTTTACTGAAGATTTAATCAAATCATTTTCAAAAGAAAAACTAATTTATGAAAGAGAAAATAAAATAAGTGCTTTTAAAAATAAAATAAAACCTGTATTAGGTCGTACATTTAATAACGAAGAATTTGATAAACTTATAAGCTTAAAAGACGCTGAATTTGAAAATTCTATCAAAAACAATTTTGAAGCTTTTAGAGATAAGAGAAATAAAATTATATCTGCAGATCAAAATTTAGCATTAGAAAAAAGAATATTTTTACAAACTTTAGATTTTCTTTGGCGTTCGCACCTACAATACCTTGATCATTTAAGACAGGTCGTAGGTTTAAGGGGGTACGCTCAAAAAGACCCTCTTGAAGAATTTAAAAAAGAAGGATTTAAACTGTTTGAGGAGTTGTTGTACAAAATTAAAATTGATTTTATTACATTTTTAAATAATCTCGAGGTTGCTCAAAAAAAAGAATTGCATGAAAACGAGACACAAAAAAACATATCAAAAAATCCTGAAAGAAAAATGAAAAGAAATGAACCATGTTTTTGTGGATCAGGAAAAAAATATAAACACTGCTGTGGAATGCTTTAGTTTTTAATTTAAAAATAAAGTTATTATCATAGATATAATAAAAAATATTATTAATTCTTTTTTAAATTTAAAAATTATTTTCATAATAGGTGCTACGAAATTATATTTTTTAACAATATCTTGACTGTTTTTAGAAAAAATACTGAAACTTTTTCGTTTTCCAATTTCTAAAAATTTTTTCTCTCTATTTTCTTTTACTTCTTCTCTGGAAAAATTTTGAAATTCATTAAGATTATTAATTATTGATAATTTAACAATATCTACAGTTTCCTGTTTGTTTCTATGTGCTCCACCTAAGGGTTCTTTTATCATTTCATCTATAATACCAATTTTTAAAAGTTCTTTAGATGTTAACTTCATAGCTTTTGCGGCTTCTAAAGATTTAGTTGGATCTCTCCACAATATAGAAGCACACCCTTCTGGAGAAATGACCGAGTAAATTGCATGTTCAAGCATAAGGACTTTATTTGCAGACGCTAATGCGATGGCTCCTCCTGACCCTCCCTCACCTATAATAATTGAAATTAATGGAACTTTTAACTTCATGCAGCATTCTATAGAACTAGCAATTGCCTCGGCTTGACCTCTTTGTTCAGCTCCAATACCCGGATATGCTCCTGGAGTGTCAATAAAAGATATTACAGGTATATTAAATTTATCAGCAAGGTTCATTAGTCTTATGCATTTTCTATATCCTTCGGGCCTCATCATTCCAAAATTTCTTTTCAGTCTACTTTCTAAATCTTGGCCTTTTTCTTGTCCTATAACTAAAACAGATTTTCCTTCGAATAGAGCAAATCCAGCAAGAACTGATTGGTCTTCCGCAAAACGCCTATCTCCAGATAAGTTAATAAAATCTGTAAATAGATTTTCGATAAAAAATTTTGCTTTTGGTCTTTCTTCGTGCCTGGCAATCTGTGTTTTTTGCCATTCGTTCAAATTTGAGTAGGACGACTTTAATTTTTCGTCAATTTCACTTTGTATTTGCTTTATTTTCTGAGTGTCTACTTCTGTAATACCTTCGTTATTAAATGGATCTTTTAATTTGGCGAGCTCTTCTTCTAAAAGTTTTATATCTTTTTCAAACTCTAAATAGTTGTTCATACTCTTTATATATAATTAAGAATTGACATTTTTTCAAACGTAATACAGACTAAGACTTTACAGAAGAGACTATAAATTAAAATTATGGCGCCAAAGGAGCTACCGCCTCGGAAACTCTCAGGCAAAAGGACCGTAAAACCATATTAACTCTAGAAAGAGATAATATCTCGCCGAAGAAGCAAATCTCTAAGGTAATAAGGTGGAGGGGTAGAAATAAGTGGATATGGCTAAAAAATATATAAAAATAAAAAATTTATCTGTGTCTTTAGAATTAGCAAATTTTGTAAATAAAGATCTGTTGCCAGGCACTGGTGTAGTTAAAAATAAATTTTGGTCTGGTTTAGATAAATATGCTCATGAACTTTCTTTAAAAAACAAAAACCTAATAGAATTTAGAGAAATTTTACAAAAAAAAATTGATATTTGGCACAGAGATAAAAAGGGAGAAAGAATTAATCCTAAGAAATACTTAAATTTTTTAAAAGAAATTGGATATATTAAAAAAGAAAGAAAAAAATTCAAAATTCAAACAAAAAATGTAGACAATGAAATTTCTAGCATCCCAGGTCCACAACTTGTTGTTCCAATAATGAATGCAAGATATGCTTTGAATGCTGCTAATGCTAGATGGGGGAGTTTATATGACGCTTTGTATGGAACGGATGTTATTGCAGAATCTAATGGAGCTGAACGCGGAAAAAAATATAACTACATCAGAGGAGAAAAAGTAATTAAGTATGCTCGAAATTTTTTAGATAACAATGTTCCTCTTCAAAAAGGTAGTTGGAAGAATATTTTGACAATTCCAAAAGTTGAAAAAAATCAATTAAACTTAAAATTAAAAAACCCTAAACAATTTGTAGGCTATGCTAAAAAATCAAATAATTTATCTTCACTTTTATTTATAAATAATAATCTTCATATAGATATTATGTTTGACCCAGATAATACGCTTGAAGTTTTTAATCCTGAAGGAAATCAAGACAAAGCTGCAATACATGATGTGATTTTAGAATCGGCTATAACAACAATTATGGATCACGAAGACTCTGTTGCCGCAGTGGATGCAGAAGACAAAGTTCTTGGATATAAAAATTGGCTTGGATTAATGAAGACTAATCTACAAGCTGAAATGCAAAAAAAAGGGAAAAAATTTATAAGACAACTAAACCTTGATCGAGAATACATTTCTCCAAATGGAAATAAATTTAAATTACACGGAAGAGCATTAATGCTAAATCGAAATGTAGGTCATTTAATGACAAACCCTTCTATTTTGTTAAAAGATGGTTCTGAAATCCCTGAGGGTATAATGGACGCTTTTATAACAGCTGCTGCAGCAATTCATGATTTTAAAATTAAAGGAAATTCAAGAACAAACTCGGTTTATATTGTAAAACCAAAAATGCATGGACCTGATGAAGTTGCATTTACTAATCTAATATTTGAAAAAGTTGAAAAAGTTTTGGGCCTAAAAAAATATACAATTAAGATTGGAATAATGGATGAGGAAAGAAGAACAACGGTGAACTTAAAGGAATGTATAAGGGCAGTAAAAAATAGAGTTGTTTTTATCAATACTGGTTTTTTGGATCGTACTGGTGATGAGATGCACACTTCTATGGAAGCTGGTCCAATGATAAAAAAGGGGGATATGAAAACTTCTAAATGGATTTTTGCATATGAGAATAACAATGTTGATGTAGGCCTAGCATGTGGTTTTGCTGGCATAGCCCAAATTGGAAAAGGTATGTGGGCCGCTCCTGATAAAATGGCCGATATGGTCAATCAAAAAACTAATCATCCAAAATCTGGAGCTAACTGTGCATGGGTTCCTTCTCCTACGGCTGCTACATTGCATGCGATGCATTATCATCAAGTAAATGTTTTTGATAAACAAAAGAAATTAAGAAACAGAAATTCTACAAAAATTTCTGATATTCTGACAATACCAATTGTAGATAAGCCAAATTGGTCGATTAAAGAAATTGCTAAAGAGTTAGAAAATAATGCACAAGGTATTTTAGGCTACGTGGTGAGATGGATAGATCAAGGAGTTGGTTGTTCAAAAGTTCCTGACATTAACAATATAGGTTTGATGGAAGATAGGGCAACATTAAGAATTTCATCACAACATATTGCCAATTGGCTTTACCATGGCGTTTGTAGTAAAGAACAAGTCTTAAAAACAATGAAAAAAATGGCAAAAATAGTAGATAAACAAAATATAAAAGATCCTGCTTTAAAAGGTTATGCGTCTTATAGAACTATGTCTGGTAATTACGATAAATCTATTGCATTTAAAGCGGCATGTGAGTTAGTTTTTCATGGAAGAAATCAACCTTCTGGTTATACTGAGCCAATACTTCATTTAAATAGGTTGCTTAAAAAAATCTAATCACTAATTACAGGTCCTCTATTTTTAAAAGCAGCAACTAGTGTCCCGTCATCCAAAAACTCTACTTCGGTTCCAACACTCATACCTTGGCCAAGTTTAGTAATTCTTACGTTAATATCTTTTAAGCTGTCCTGTATATAATGTGAAGTAACTTGACCTTCAATTGTGTTTCCACAGGCTAATATTACCTCTTTGAGTTTTTTATGATTTTTCACTCTCTCTATTAATGCAGAGATTAATAATAAATCATTTTTTTTACTTTCTAATGCTGGCAAGGTTCCACCTAATATATGATAGTGTCCTTTATATATACCAGATTCTTCTATAGTCCACTTGTCTTGAATTTGTTGCACAACACAAATTTGATCATAATTTTTTTTATTACATAAACATTTTGAGCTTACTGAATAATAGTCTCCACATATATTACATCTTCTTAAATTTTTATAAACTTGAGCTAAAGTATTAGTCAAAGGTTTTATTAACTCTTCTCTATTATTTATAAGTTTTAGAACAATTCTTCTTGCTGATTTAGGGCCAAGCGCAGGCAATTTACTAATTATTTTTATTAAATCTTCTATTTCTTTAACATTATTTTCGTTCATTTTTTTAAAAAGGAAATTTAAATCCAGGTGGCAAATTTATTCCTCCTGTAACTTTTGAAATTTCTTCAGAGGTTTTTTTTTTAAGTTTAGATTTAGCGTCATTATGAGCTGCAACTATAAGATCTTCTAATATCTCTTTTGACTCCTTTAATAAACTGTCATTTAAAAATATTTTTTTCAAATCACCTTCTCCATTCATTGTGACTTTCACAGTATCACCACCAGACAAACCCACTACTTCAATTTTTTGAAGAGCTTCTTGGGTTTCTTTCATTTTCTCCTGCATTTTCTTTGCTTGAGTTATTAAATTAGAAAAATCTGTCATAAATCAATCCTTTTTCGAAATATTTATCAATTCTATATCTGGAAAAATTTTCTCAAATTTCTTATAAAATTCTCCATTTTTCTCTTTTTCTAAAGTTATTTTCTTTTCAATTAATTTGGTTTCAGAAAAAGTTTTTTGCCCCTCTTCTTTAGCTAAAGTTATTAACCATCTTTTTCCTGTCCATTCTAATAACTTTTCTGATAATTTTCTAACAAAGTTTTTTGAAAGATTTTCATTAAAACTAATATCTATCTTTCCTGTTGAAAACTTTATTAAATTTACATTTCTTTCAAGATCATATTTCAATTCAATTTCTTTTTTTTTGCTTGATAAATGAACTAAATTTTCAAAAGACGAAATTTCTTCCATAATAGTTTCATTTAATTTTTTTTTTGGATTAGGTTTTAGTTCTAATTTTGTTTGTGTGGTATTTTTGATTTGTTCTTTAGAAGATTTGTCTATTTCTTTTTTTTCATTTAAATTTTCTTTAGACTTTATATCTAAAGTATTTTCGTTTACTGAATTAGAATTAATTAAATTAATAACATCTTCATAAGATGGCAAACCTTTTAGATGAAGCAATCTTATGACCAACATTTCAAGTGATAATACTGGATTTGCAACTAATGACAACTCCTCTAAAGATTTTAAAATAAATTGCCAAAAAATTATTATTGTAGATGTGTCTAAATTTTTTGAAATTGTATTAATTGTTTCTAATTCTGATTCAGATATAGATAAATCAGAATTAAAATCTCCTAGATTTTTTTTTTGCAAAATAAAATATAATATTTCTAAAACATCATTTAAAAAGCTTATCGGTTCTATTCCTTCATTTATTAGCGCTCTTAATTGTTCGATCGAATTTTTTTGATCTCCTTTAAATATTAAATTTAATAATTCTAAAATTCTAGAGCGATCTGCAATTCCTAGCATTTTTCTTATGAATTCTTCCCCTATTTCACCTTCTTCAATATTTTGACTAATTAATGCTCTGTCTAAAAGTGATAAAGAATCTCTAACGGAACCTTCTGCGGCTTTTGCAATTAATTTAAGTGCAGATTCAGATATTTTTCCATTCTCATTATTAGAAATTTTTTTAAGATTTTCTAATAATATTAGTATTGGGACTCTATGAAGATCAAATCTTTGGCATCTTGAGATAATTGTAACTGGTATTTTTTTAACTTCAGTTGTGGCAAAAATAAATTTTAAGTGGGGAGGAGGTTCTTCTAATGTTTTTAATAGTCCATTAAAAGCTTGTCTAGATAACATATGGACTTCATCTAAAATTATTATTTTATATTTAGCGCTTGTTGGATTGTATTTTGAAGACTCAATTAATTCTCTTATATTATCAATTCCAGTTCTGGAAGCTGCGTCCATCTCTAAAACATCAAGGTGCTTTGAGCTTGAAATTTCTTCACAATTACAAAATTCATCATTTTTTGATTTTTCTCCATGATCAAAATGTTTATTACAGTTTAATGCTTTGGCAATGATACGCGCTGTTGTTGTTTTCCCAACGCCTCTTATTCCGGTTAATAAATAAGCATTTGGAATTTTATTTAATTTAATAGAATTTTTTATTGTTTGAATCATAACATCTTGCCCCAAAAGTTCAGAAAAAACCTGTGGTCGATATTTTAACGCTAAAATTTTATGATCGTTGTTTTTCATTTTTATAAGGAGACTGAACAACAACCTGAAATACATTTGTTGCGGCTGCTACGTTTCCGTCCTGACCGGGTTATCAAAAAATTTCACCCATTGCCAGCCTCCATTTTTATTATATCAGTATAAAATTAAGAACTACAATGTCGTATAAGTTGTTTATTATTTATTCCATCTAAATGGGTTGGCTTCATAAACGCCCAAAATATCGAGTTTCTCAGTATGAAACCCTAATTCTTCTAATGCTTTTTGTACCATTGGATTTTCTATGTGTCCTTCAAAATCAATATAAAAATTAACTTGATCGAAAGTATTTTTAACAGCAAAACTTTCGAGCTTACACAAATTAACACCATTAGTGGCAAATCCACCTAGCGCTTTGTAAAGAGCCGCAGGTATACTTTTCAATTTAAATATACAGCTGGTAATATATTTTTCATCTTTAAATTCTGGATGTTTAGAATCGGTGCCCATAATTAAAAATCTTGTTATATTTTTTGTATCATCTTCTATGTTTTTTTTTAAAATTTTTAAATCATAAATCTTGGAAGCAAGCTCTGAAGCAATAGCTGATTCACTTTTGTCATTTTGTTCAGCTACAAATTTTGCTGAACCGGCTGTATCAGTAGAAAATATTGGTTTTAACTTATTTGTTTTAATAATTTTTTGACATTGTCCTATAGCTTGAGAATGACTACGCACAATTTTAATGTCTTCCATTGTTGAACCTTTTACACCAAGCAAATTATGATTCACCTTTTGATAGTGTTCAGCGTGTATCTGTAACTTATATTTTGGAATTAAGTAATGTATGTCAGCCACTCTACCTGCTAATGAGTTTTCAATAGGTATTATAATTTTGTAGGTTGAATTTGCTTTTGCAAATTCAAAAGTTTCTTCAAAAGTTGCACAAGCTACAATTTCAGCATCCGGAAAAAGTTCAAGGCCTGCAAGATGTGAATAAGCTCCTTTCTCTCCTTGAAACGCAATTTTTATTTTTTTTTTCATTAATAATTCATTTCATTAGCAATTTCTTTAAGATCTAATTCTGTATCTACACCTAATGGTATAGAATTACTCAAACCAACTTTAATGTTCATGCTATTATCCATAGCTCGCATTTGTTCTAAATTTCTTTTTATTTCTAATTTAGATCTTGGAAGCTTTACATAATTGGTTAAAGCATCGATTGTAAAGGCATATATTCCAATATGATGATAAACTCTTTCATTGTTTAAATATTTTTTTGTGCGAAAAAAGTCTTTTGCATTTATAAAATCATTATTTTGCAAATTTCTTTCTAAATGCACTTTGACAATATTAGGGTTTTCAATATCTGATTTTCTTTTTAATGGTGCGGCTAAAGTTCCAATATCACAAGCATTGCTTTTCATGAGTTTTTCTAGTTTTAATATAGAGTTAGGCTTTATGTTTGGCATATCCCCCTGCAAATTAATTATTAAATCTACACTATTTTTTAACTTTTCTAAGTATGCTTCATAAACTCGATCACTGCCAGAGGGATGATTTTTTTTAGTAAGTATAGTTTCTCCACCATTTGCTTTAACAACATCAAGAATTTCTTTATCACCTGAAGCCACAAAAACATCTCCAATATTAGATTCTTTAGCTCTATTCATTACATGAATAATCATAGGTATGTTGTTGATTTTTGCTAGCGGTTTATTAGGAAATCTTTTGGCACCTAATCGAGTTGGTATAATTATTGCAGTATTTTTCATAAATATCAAAATTATGCGGCTAACAGTCGCAAAATTAGCTTATTTAAGTCCATTTTTTTTAATCCTAGTCATGATATATCTTAAAACAAAGTTGTACTAAATTTAAAAGCTTTATTAAAATGAATAAAATAATTGTTTCAATTACACTAGCTATAATCCTGCTTTTAGGAATTAATAAAATCACAGATGTAATATATTATGTGGAAAAACCTAAAAAATCTGCGTACCAGGTTGAAAGTCTCATCACCAGCACAGATGCTATATCGACTGAAAAAAGTTCTGCTACTTCAGAGCCTGGAAATATTATGTTATTGTTTGCTTCCACTAGTTCAGCTGAAGGAGCAAGAGTTTTTAAAAAGTGTGCGGCTTGTCACAGTATAGCTCAAGGTGGTGGAAATAAAATTGGCCCTGCTTTGTGGGGAGCTTTAGGTAGAAAAGCTGGAAGTCTTTCAGATTATAAATACTCGAAAGCAATGATAGCTCATGGAAAAGTATGGTCGTTTGAAGAAATGAATGGATTTTTAATAAAACCAAAAGGGTGGATTAAAGGAACTAAAATGTCTTTTGCAGGAATAAAAAATGAAAAGGAAAGAGCTGCTGTCATATTATACTTGAATGAAAATTCATCTAATCCTTTGCCTTTAAACTAAATTTCTATTTAAGACACCACTCAATAATACTTTTTTGAGCATGAATTCTATTCAAGGCCTCTAACCATACGGCAGATTGATTTCCATCCATCACATTATTAGAAACTTCCTCACCTCTGCTAGCAGGTAGACAGTGCATAAAAATTGAATCTTTTTTTGCAACTTTCATAATTTTATTATTTACCTGATATGGCTTAAAAGCTTTTTTCTTCTTCTTTTTATTTATTTTATCACCCATTGAAATCCATTTATCTGTCATAACACAGTCAGCTAAATTTGCTGCTTTTATTGGGTCTTTAGTAAGTAAAATATTTCCTTTATTTTTTTTTGCCCATTTTAAAATATCCTTATTAGGTTCATAACCTTTAGGGGACGCAATTCTTAATTCAAAATTAAATTTTACCGCTGCTTCAATTAATGAATAAACAATATTATTTCCATCTCCTAACCATGCGATCTTTTTATTTTCTATTGGTCCTTTAAGTTCTTCAAAAGTCATTATGTCTGACATTATCTGACAAGGATGACTCAAATCTGTTAACCCATTAATCAAAGGTATATCCAGGTATCTAGAAAATTCTACAATATTTTTATGCGCATGAGTTCTTAACATTACAATATCTGCATATTGGGATAAAATTTTTGCAGTATCATATAAACTTTCATTTCCTGTTCCGTAATGAATTTCGTCAGGATTTAAGATTAATGATTTCCCTCCCAATTGCTTTACTGCCAAATCAAAAGAAATTCTTGTTCGTGTTGATGGTTTTTCAAAAAGCATAATTAAAATTTTACCATCTAATGGAGAGTCTAGATCTATTGCATTTTTTTTTAATGTAGACCTCTTTTTTTTTTTTAATTTAGC
>Ga0114993_10002329_pt1 | contig 20993 bp, 17 predicted proteins | sample ArcticOcean_MG_C_FD_87042 | JGI IMG/M metagenome (GOLD analysis project Ga0114993, IMG submission 87042) | Marine microbial communities from western Arctic Ocean - ArcticOcean_MG_CB2_150 | ecosystem: Environmental > Aquatic > Marine > Oceanic | place: Arctic Ocean: Canada Basin | collected...
GGTGGAAGCGTTCGCCGCCGTGCTCAAAAAAACGTTCATAATCGCCCGATGTGGCAATGGCGGGCAAATCTACATCCTCGACAGCGATGACCATATCGCGGTCGCGGGGGTGGTGTACGGCAAAACGCCAGGGCCGTCCATCGGGTTTTTCGCCCCAGTAGAGGATGTCGCCTCCTGCTTCGACCAGGCCGGCTTTGGCACCGGTTTGCAAAAGAGCGACGGCCCGGTCTACGGCGAAACCTTTGGCTACGGCACCCAAATCTAATTGCACGCCGGCGCGTTTGAAACGCAGCTGATTGCCGCTAAGGCGCACCAAGGTGCAACCGCTCAGCGTCAGGGCCGAATCGATCTGTGCCGGCGTCGGTGGTGCGACTGCCTCGCCAACGTCCCATAGATGCGTCAAGGCGCCCAGAGCGATATCAAAAGCGCCCTCGGACAGCTGCGCGAAGTGCAGCGAACGCGCCAGCACTTGGACCATATCCGACGAACAGTTGGCGCCGCTGCCGGCCGTGCGATTTATAAAACTGACTTCGCTGCGGTCCGAATAGCTGCTCATCAGCGAATCGATGCGGTCGATCTCCGCAAAGGCCGCCTCCATGAGGGGAGCGGCCGTCTCTTCGTCGACGTAGAGTTGGACCTTGACCACGGTATCCATGGCCAGGCGCAACTCTTCGACCGGTTGTGCGACCGGCACCGGTCGCACAAAGAAGATGAGCAGCAAAAGACCTAGAGCAGCCAGGAGCGCGCGCACAGGCATCCCGGCTCTACCTCAATTGTCCCGTTCCACCACCAGTTTGACCGCCAATTCCAGCGCCGCGCGCGCTTCGGAGGGCGCCAGCACCTCCAAGCATTGCTGGCCCTGGGCAGCCAGGTGGCGGGCCGTGTCGCTGGCCGCTGCCACCCCATCGTATTCTTCAACAAAGGCGACTAGGGCGCTCCAATCTGCTTCGCCCTTATCGGGTCGTTTGAGCAGGGTTTCCATGTCGCTTCGAGCCGCTTCAGACGCTGCTTGCAAGGCGCGAATTAGCGGTAAGGTGATTTTGCCTTCGCGCAGATCGTGGCCCACGGGTTTGCCCAAAGTATCGGCATCGCTGGTGAAATCGAGAATGTCGTCGGCGATCTGGAAGGCGGTGCCCAGGGCCTCGCCGTATTTGCCCATGGAATCGATCACATGGTCGTCGGCGCCACCTAAAATGGGTCCGAGTTGACAGGCGGCGGCGATGAGCGAGGCGGTTTTATCACTGACCATAGAAAAATAAGAAGCTTCGCGCGTGTCGGTTTGTTCGCTGATTTGGATCTCGTAGATTTCGCCCTGGCTCAGGCGCTCGGTAGCCCGCGCCACAATTTGCAGAGCGCGGATATTGTCCAGTTCGGTGAGGATGCTCAAAGCGCGCGAGAGCAGGAAATCGCCCATGAGCACGGCGATCTGTCCGGTCCACTGCGAGTTGACCGAGGTTTTGCCGCGGCGCAGGGTGGCCGAGTCGATGACGTCGTCGTGGATCATAGTGGCAGCATGGATCATTTCGACGGAGACGGCGGCGTCGATGATGCGTTCGTCCCAGGGGCCGCTGGCTTTGGCGCCGAGCAGGGCCAAAGCGGGGCGCAAACGTTTGCCTTTGAGGGTGGCCATGTAGCGCGCGATTTCGTGTACCAGCTCAACATCGGCGTGCAGGGCTTGGTCGAGGCGGAGTTCGAAGCGGGATAAATCGTCTTCGATGAGGCCCAGGAACGGGTTCATAGGGTGATTTGGGTGACGGTTCGGGTGTGCACGGATTTCACTTAACCTATAGAAAAGACAAAAGGTAAGGAAAAGGGAGGGGGCTGTCAATTAGATGGCCTCTCCGTCTATGTTGGGGGGGATGGGTTTGTCCATCCATTTTAAGATGGATGGGAAGATGTCTGCGGTGCGTAGGGGATGGTTGGGGAGGGGGTGGTTGGTCAGGAGGGGGACGAGCATGTGGTCGCGGTGGAGGGAGCCGTGGGAGCCGTGGTGTTCGGGGTGTTCGTGGCGGTCGCGCAGGTCAAAGCCGGGGCGGGCATTGAGGATGAGGTCGCCGCAGCGGGGGGATTGGAAGAGTTGCAGGAGTTGGGTGGGGGCATCGGGAAATTCGGCGGCGAAGGTGTGGGAGAGGCTATCGCGGTGGGAGAGGGGATTGGGGAAAGGGGCAAAGCCCAGGGGATTCTGGTCGGTGACATGGTATTCGACGAGGGGGCCGGATGAGTGGATCCGGGCTTCGCCGCTTTTGCTGTTTATGCGGATATGGCCCTGGCGGTCTTTGCTGGCGACGAAGCTGATGGCGTCGAGGCAAGTGAAATACGAGATGAGGTCGTTGGCATTGCGCAGGTCCTCGTAGGTGCATCGCTGGTTCCAGCCGTTGGGGCCGCGAAAATAGAGGTGGGCCATGGCATTGCCCGAGACCATGCAGGCCGAAAGGGGATTGCGGCGGAATATTTTGGGGTAGTAAAGTGGGCGCAGGCCGGCTGCTTCGAGCAAGGGTACTGGATCGCAGTGGGTGTGGGTAGGGGAGAGGCCATGGTCGCTGACGATGAGCAAGAGGGTGTCATCGAGTTGGTTGCGGCGGCGCAGCTGGTCGGCGAGTTGGCCGATGCTGTGGTCGAGGTGGTGATAGGAGGCCAGGGCGCGTTCCGCAAGGGGGTGTTCGAGATGGCCGTACTCGTCCATGCCAGGGAAGACGCAGAAGACAAAGTCTGGATCGTGGCGCAGGGCGCGCAGTAGGTGGACACCGGCTGCCTGGTCGACGTGGTCCCAGTGGTCGGTATAGTGCCCCCAGAGCCACAGGAGACTGCGCAGGATCTTGCCTTTATTGTTGGAGAAACCGACGCCGCGATTGATTGAGCTGAAGATATTGACGGGCCGATCAAAGAGTTCAAAGAGAGTGGCCGGTGCGTTGAAATCGCGGTTCATCAGGTAGCTGGCCGGTCCTATGTAGGACCGGCAGCTGTCCAGCCCCCAGACTCCCCCTTCTTGGTAGGCCTGGCGATCAAACCAACGAATGCCGGGCATATTGGCCGGTCCGGGAAAACATCCGGTGAGGAAGGGCAGGTAGGCTGGCCCAGTAGTAGAGGGAAAGACGCTGACGGCACGGGTACAGGTACCGGGGCCGACGATATGTTCTTGGATGGCGGGCAATTGACCGCGTTCAAGCAGATCTTCGAATATATCGGGTCGAGCACCGTCGGCCAGAAACAGAAAACAGCGGCGATATGGCGGGGTCATTCCGGGAAGATATCGGCCCCCCCACTCGGCGTCAAGCTGGAACCCCCGCATCTTTTTTTGTACACTTAAACGCTCCCCAAATAGGAATGGGCGCATCGAGACGAATTACAATTGGTACTCTCGATAAGGAAATTGGCAGGAGGGCCCATCGCTCACCCATAAGGTACGTTGGTTCAGGTCCATGACAATAGAGCAGAGCGTTTGCAGCCAGGTCGGGGTAGCGGCCAGGGCCGGATCGGGCAATTGGCAGATATTGTGTTGCTGGAGTCCGCGATCCGCTAGCCAGGCCTGAGCCATCTGCGGCGTTACGGTGTCTGGGGTGGAGGTCAGTTCGGTCCAGCGGTGACCGCGCGCCAGACTATTCTCGAAGTCGGTGGGCTCGTCGGCCTGGAGGCAGTGATTGGTGTGCCAGAAGATCTGCTCGGTCGGCAGGTCTTTTCTAAAGATGCCGACAGGAGTGGCCTCAAAATTGACCGCCTGGCCCTGTTCGTCGGCGAGCAGGAAGTTGACGGTGGCGTATGGGGGGAATTGTTCGATGATGGCGGCGGCCGCATCTAGGGTGTCGCAGGCCAGTATGGCGCGGCCGATGGCGACGAAGAGATGGGGGCCGATGCTGGCTTTGCTGCGGCAATTGAGGCCGGCTTCGGCGATGCCTAAGCCGCTGGCGTTGAGGCCGTATTTGCCGGGCTGGCCGCACTCAGTGACCATGATGTGATCGGGCAGGTCGTCGCAGCGGGCGGTGAAGACGGCGCGAAAATCCATCACCTCGGGGCGCCAGTCCCAGTTTTGGCCCAGCAATACGTGGCCGTCGCGGCTGCGTTGGGGGCCGACAAAGAGATTGGAGCACTCGCCCAAGGCGACGGCTTCGAAGGTTATTTCGTAGCGCGCTGAAAGGGCGAAGATGTCTTCTAGAGATTGACCTGAACCCTCGGCAATGCCCTCGTATTCATCCATGAGTAAAGGACTTATTTGTGCGGTTGGTTCGATGAAGTGCGCGGCTCTTTGGCGTATGGTCGCTGTGTCTAGGCCGATGTGTTCTTTGAAGAAAGCGCGGTAAAAATCGACGGCGCGCTGGATCGAGGTGGTTAATTGGCGGCCGTGCTGCAGACCGCGTTGGCGGCTGGAGCCGCGCAATTCGATTTCGTACAATTCGGCCATTGGTATAGGTCTCCTGCAGGCCTGTTTTGGCAAATTAAGATTTGTACATTATGCCGGGATTGAAAATATTTTTGGGGTCGAAAGATTGCTTGAGGCGATTATTTAATTTTTCTACCCCTGAGGATAGCGGGGTGAAGGCTTCTTCATTGGTGTCTTCTACGTCGCGGGCAAAACGCCAGGCATTGCCGTCGCAGTCCAGGGCCGCGCGATGCAGCGTCTCTGCGGTTGTGTTTTGGGGAAACAGGCCCCAGAGCAATGCGCCACCCCAATCGAGGCCCCAGCGTTGCAGCTCAAAAGGTTTGAGGCTTTCGAGCAGTTCTAGGGAACTGGCGGGGGGGATGGCGAAACGCCAGAGGACTTCTTCTGGACCGGGTTGGAAGGGGGTGAGTTCGCGCAGATCTTTCCAGAACGAAATGGATTCGCTTTCTGCGCGTAGGGCGACTTCGTTGTGAATATCTTTTTTTAACTCTTCTAGTTGGGCCCGGACTGCCGGGGCCGGGCCTTCGACGCGGACGCAGGTCTGCGTATCCTGGGCGTTATGGGTGGGCAGATGGGCTAGGCCGGTGATTTCGCAGGGGCGACCGGCAAAGCCGAGCATTAATTGGACGGCGGCGGTTGTATCTAGATTGTGGATGGCCAGCGTTTGCTGGGTTTCGGGTTTGGGCCAGACTTTGAAACAGAGTTCGGTGAGCGGGCCCAGGGTGCCAAAGGAGCCGCTGAGCACTTTGGATAGGTCGTAGCCGGTGACGTTCTTGACGACCTTGCCGCCGGCGCGAATGCGTTGGCCATGGCCGTCGATCATTTCGATGCCCAGCAGGTGATCGCGCAGGGCGCCGGCTTTAAAGCGGCGTGGACCGGAGAGGTTGCAGGCCGTTGTGCCACCGGCGGTGGCGGAGGCACCCCAATGGGGCGGTTCAAAGGCGAAGTGCTGGTTTTCGGTGGCGAGCAATTGTTCGATGGCGTCCAGGCGCATGCCCGGTTGCACTACCAGGATGAGTTCGCCGGGTTCGTAGCTGACCAATTGGTCCAGACCGGAGAGGTCGAGATGGGTGGTATTTTCGATGCGGCGGCCGAGGCGCGATTTGCTTTGGCCGCCAGTAATATGTAGGGGAGTGTTATTGTCCAGGGCTTGCTGGACGTGTGCCTGGGCGGCTTCGGGGGTGGTTGGTTGAGCAAGCACTGGCTTTAGAAACGCTCTAGCTCGGGAAATTTTAAGTCGCCGTTGTGCACGTGCATCTGCCCGCCCTCGGCACAGTGTCGCAGCACGGGGTAGACCTTGCCCGGATTGAAGAGGTGGTCGGGGTCTATATGGTCCTTGACGCGTTCCTGAGCATCGAGGTCGGCGTCGTTGAACATGCAGGGCATTAGATCGCGCTTTTCGATGCCGATGCCGTGTTCGCCGCTGAGCACGCCGCCCACCTCAACGCAGAGTTTGAGAATCTCAGCGCCGACTTCTTCGGCTTTTTCGAGGTCGCCGGGTTTATTGCTGTCGTAGAGCACCAGGGGGTGCAGATTGCCGTCGCCGGCGTGGAAGACATTGGCCACTGGCAGGCCGGAGATCTCGGAGAGCTGCTGGATGCGGCGCAGGACCTGGGGCAGCTTGCCGCGCGGGATGGTGCCGTCCATACAATAATAGTCGGGGCTGATGCGGCCCATGGCGGGGAAGGCGGCTTTGCGCCCGGCCCACAGTTTTTGGCGTTCTTCTTCGTTTTGCGCTTTGCGGATCTCTGTGGCCCCGCTCTGGCGCAACAGCCCTTCGAGTCGGCCCATTAGATGTTCCACTTCGCTGGCCGGTCCATCTAATTCCACCAATAAGAGCGCCTCGGCGCCGCGTGGGTAGCCGGCGCCGACAAAATCCTCGGTGGCTTCTATAGAGAGCTTGTCCATGATCTCCATGCCGGCCGGTACCATGCCGGCGGCAATGACATCGGCCACGGCCTGGCCGGCGCCTTCGACGCTGTCGAAAACGGCCATGGCGGCGCGTGCCAATTCGGCGACGGGCAGGATGCGCAGAGTGGCTTCGGTGATGATGCCCAAGAGCCCCTCTGAGCCGGTAAATAATCCCAGTAAATCATATCCTGCCCGGTCGACGCCCTTGCCGCCCAGGCGCACGATTTCGCCGTCGCTGAGGACGACTTCGATGCCCAGGAGATTATTGGTAGTGGTGCCGTATTTGAGGCAGTGTACGCCGCCCGAATTTTCGGCGATATTGCCGCCGATGCTACAGGCCAATTGGCTCGATGGGTCGGGGGCGTAGTAGAAGCCAAGGTGTTTGACCGCGTTGGTGACGCCCAAATTGGTGACGCCCGGCTGCACGGTGACGCTGCGGTTTTCCACATCGATGTCGAGGATGTGGTTCATGCGGGCCAGGCTCAGGACAACGCCGTCCTGCAAGGGCAGGGCGCCGCCCGATAGACCAGTGCCAGATCCCCAGGGTACGATGGGAATGTCCTCTGCAGCGCAGAGGCGCACGGTGGTCGAGACTTCTGCGGTGGTGCGGGGTAAAACCACGGCCATGGGTTGTTGGCGGTAGGCCGAGAGGGCGTCGCACTCGTAGACGACTAGGTCTGCGGCGCGGTGAATGACCTGGCCCTCGCCTAGTTCTTGTAGCAAGCGGTCGACCAATATATCGCGCTTTTGCAGGCGTTCTTTTTTTGGCGGCGGCAATTGCATAGCTTAGGAATCCAGCCCCAATTCCTCGCTGTAGGCGAAGAGGGCGGGGGTACCGCCGGTGTGGAGGAAGACAATGGTATGGTCCTGGTTCCACCAGCCCTGGCGGATGTGGGTTAGCAGGCCGTCCACGGTCTTGCCGGTATAGCTGGGGTCGAGCACGATGCCCTCCTGGCGGGCAAAGAGCTGGATGGCCTGGCGGCTGCCGTCGGTGACGACGCCGTAGTCGGGGCCGGCGAAGGCGGCATAGCTTTCGAAGTCGGCGGCGGTGAATTCGAGTTCGAGACCGAGGACGGCGGCATTTTTATGGGCGATGGCGGCCAGGTTTTCGGCGGTTGCGGCATCGTCGCGCGGGCTGGGGCTAATGCCGACGACGCGCAGGTCCAGTCCCAGGGCACGAGCGCCGACGACGAGGCCGACGTGGGTGTGGGCACCGGAGCATAGGTAGATGGCGTCGGGGTGGATGCCGCGCTCCTGGAGTTGACCCCACAATTCGAGGAAACCGTCGACATAGGCGATACTGCGATAGATGGCGCACTCCGAGCTAGTGTTGAAGGGTTTGTGGCCCTGGAGGCGCAATTCTTCCATTTTGGCGGCCACGGTCTGGGCTTGTTCGGCCGGCGGCGGTAGGTGCACTTCGGCGCCAAAGAGGCGGGTTAGCAGGAGATTGCCCTGCGTCTGGGCATGGGCATCGGCGCGGCCTACGATCACGGTTCTGAGGCCGATTTTGGCGCCCACAGCGGAGGTTTGACGCGATTGGTTGGATTGGGCCGCCGCCGCATGCAAGAGCACGTCGTAGCCTTGTTCGACGGCTTGGGCGATCTGGTATTCGAATTCGCGAATCTTATTGCCGCCAAAGGCCAGGCCGGTTAGGTCCTCGCGCTTGATCAGCAGGCGCGGTCCCAAATGGGCGCTGAGCCGTTCGAGATCGTCGAGCGGCGTGGGCAGGTTGGCCAGGCGCAAACGCGGCAGATCGGCCAGACGTTGGCGGATCTGGTCAGCTGTATAAGTTTTGCTCATGGAAACTCTCTTATTTTAAGGTGATTCCACCAAGGTAGGAAATCGCCCTTTACAGAGCAAGTAGGGGATAGTGAAAAATGATTTACCGGGCTCGATTTGCCGATATTTCAGAAGGGGATTAGATTAGAATGACTACAAAAATTGAAAAGACTGTTTATGTATTTTAGCTGCACATGTCATAAATCCCCCCCAATATCAGTAGCTCAAATCGAGTTCGCCCGGAGGTGCCTGTGGATTTTGTAGAGCCAATTCCAGAGGAACTCGAACCCTATATCCGCGATGAGTTACAGCCCGGCGAGTTGTTGATGGTGCTGTTGGCCGCCGATTTGCAGGCCAACGGCATGTACGGCAAATCGTGGTTTGCGCTTACCGACGAACGCCTTCTAGTTTTCTATCCCAACGGCGGCAGCCAACCCGACGTGCGGCGTATTGCGCTGGGCGAAGTACAAAAAATCCAGACGAAAAACTACGTGGGCAACGGCGCTCTGGTGGTCGAGTTAGAGAAGGAGACCGTCGAATTAGTGCGCTTTTCGCGCAGTGCCTTCTATAAATTCTCCGGCGTGCCCCAGGTCGTGGAGGCCGCCACTTTGCAGGAAATGGCAGAGGAAGAGGAGGCGGTGGAGCAGGCGTCTGGCCAGGAGGTGGAACACTGTCATACCTGCGGCCGCGCTCTGCGTCCGGGCAGCAAGATCTGCTACAATTGCATCCACAAGACCGAGACCTTCTGGCGTTTATTTTCTTATATCAAACCCTATAAGCGGGTCGCTCTGCTGGGCTTTTCGCTGACCGTGGTTATGACATTTATCGGTCTCGTTCCGCCCTACCTCAACAAGATCCTCATCGATGAGGTGATGATGCCGGTGACTTCCGGCTATCACGAGCTGGAGGACGGGCAATTTTTGCAGCGTCTCACACCCGACGCGCCCAAAACACCGTCGGCTGGTGCCGTAGACCTATTGGCCTGGGTCGTCGTGGGGTTGATGGGTGTGTACGTGTCGCGTCTATTCATTGGCGCTGTGCGCACGTATTGTCTGGGCTGGTTGGGGCAGCGCATTGTCTACGATCTGCAGACCAAACTTTTCAGCCACTTGCAGTACCTCTCTCTCAGTTTCTACAATCAGATGAGCACCGGCCGCATCATGACCCGGGTCACCAGCGATACCGACGGCATGCGACGTTTTATTACCACCGGTTTCCAGGATATGGTGATCGATATCCTGACTCTGGTGGGTATTTGCGGCTGGCTGTTCTATATCAATTGGGAACTGGCGTTGCTGGCACTTATTCCCGCGCCTTTGATGGTCATCGGTACGGTTTTATACACTCGTCGCATACACTGGGTTTTCCACCGCATCTGGCGGCGCGTCGCTATGCTCAACTCGATGTTGGCCGACTCGATTCCCGGGGTCAAAGTGGTCAAGGCCTTTGCCCAGGAAAAGCGCGAGATGCAGCGTTTTGATCGCACCAACACCGAGTTGCGCGATGCGCGCATCACCATGTTTAAAATGCGCGCTTACTTCATGCCCTCCATTACCTTCGTTACCTCAATCGGTTCGGTTATTCTATGGTGGTTTGGGGGTAATCAGGTGCTCAGCAATAAACTCAGTTTGGGTGATTTACAAGCCTTTATCGCCTATATGATGATGTTCTACGCCCCCGTGCGCAATTTGTGCAGCCTCTCCGAAGAGTTGGAGAGTGCGGCGACCACGGCCGAGCGCGTCTTTGAGATTCTCGATACCGAGCCCGAAATCCAGGACGTCCCCAACGCGGTGGATCCGGGCGTGTTGCAGGGCCGGGTGGAGTTTCGCGATGTCAGTTTTACCTACGATGGTTTCGCGCGCATCCTCGACCGCGTCAGCGTCGACGTTGAAGCTGGCGAGATGATCGGCATAGTTGGCCCCAGCGGCGCCGGCAAATCTACTCTGGTCAACCTGATTTCGCGCTTTTACGATGTCACCGATGGCGAGCTGCTTATCGACGGCATACCGATCCGCAAAATCGAGCAAAGCAAGTTGCGCGCCCAAATTGGCGTGGTGCTGCAGGAGCCGCTGCTTTTTAGGGGCAGCATCGCCGAAAACATTGCCTACAGCAACAGCGCTGCAACGCGCGAGCAAATCATCGAGGCGGCGCGTGCTGCCAACGCACATAAGTTCATTATGAATTTCCCCGATGGCTACGACAGCGAGGTCGGCGAGCGCGGCGGGCGCCTGTCGGGTGGCGAACGCCAGCGCATCTCCATCGCCCGCGCCCTCATCGGTCAACCGCGCATCCTCATCCTCGACGAAGCGACCAGCTCGGTCGACACTGAGACTGAGTACGAAATTCAGGAAGCCCTGGAGCGCCTGGTCGCCGGCCGCACGACTTTTGCTATTGCCCACCGCCTGTCGACACTAAAAAATGCCGACCGCTTGCTGGTGATGGACAAGGGGCACATCGCCGAGGTGGGCACGCACGACGAACTCTTGCTCAAAGAGGACGGCGTCTACCGGCGGTTGGTGGACATGCAGACGGAAATGGCCAAAGTGAGGGCGGTATAGAATGGCGCAAGAGCGCACCTACACGTATAGAGATTGTGTGTTAGACCCGCAGGAAGTGCAGTTCTATCGCTCCGAACGCGGCGTTATAGCACTGCGCCTGGGTGTGGAGGAATATCAAGATCTAAATATCCGCCGCGCCTTCCCTCTCGAATACGAAGACCATTTCATCGGCATTTTTTTGGCGGACGGCACCGAGTTGGGGTTGCTCGAGAATATCGATGACCTAGAGGAGGCGAGTCGGCAGGTCTTGCTCGAAGAGCTGGACAAGATCTACTTCCGCCCGCGCATTTTGCAGATCCACGACCTCGACGAGGAACACGGCGTGCTGCGCGGCCATATCGAAACGACCAGCGGCTCGCGCTATCTGGAGATTCGCAATTACCGCCGCAATGTCCGCCTGCTGGCCAATCACCGCGCCCTGGTCGTGGATGCGGACGGCAATTGCTATCAGATCGACGATTGGCGCCAATTGCCGCGCATGACGCGCGAAATTTTAGGGCTCTAGATCACTAATTGAGCTCTTGCGGGTCAAAGTCCGGCACCAATTGATGGTAGCGCTCGCTGGCTTCTTCGAACTTCCGGCGCGTCTCTTCACCAGGGTCGATGCGCCATTGGTTGTAGGCTTCGAGCAATTGGTCCAGGACGCTCTCTTTGATTTGGGGTAGGGCGCGGTCGTGGATCTCGCGCTCTAGGTGGAAGAGTTGCCCCGGCGTCAGACGCGGCAAGAAATTGAAGTAGCGCGCCCGCATGTGGGCAAGGACGGCCTGGTAGGTGTCGAAGCGTGCAGCGATTTTCTCCAATACCTCGGTGAGTCCCTTGTAGCGGTCGGGCAGGCGGGCGGAGAAAGCGGCGGCCCAACTGTAGTACTCCTGGGCGTATTCGAGATGCGCCTCTGGCGGCGTCGAATTCTGCCGGTAGAGCGACTGGCGCTGGCCGAAACTGGAGAACACACCGTAGGAGATCAAGCGGTGGTCGGCGTTGCTGCGGTAGACCTCCAGTTTGTGGCGGTTGTCCCCCTGTTCTTCCCCCTTTTCATATACATCGACGGGACTAGTGGCTAACACCCCGGCATGATCGACGTAGAAGCGACCGTCGACGGCCGATTGTAGCAGGTGGGCCATGTACATATTTACATCCTCGTCGTCTTCGGTTTCGTTTTCGGTGTCGATGCGGGCGCAAAGAAAAGAGTTGAACATGAAAAAGAAAATTTTTTCACGCTCTTGAGTAGAAATATCGAGATAGTCCGCATTTTTCATGACCAGACTCCTTGGTGAGGGGAGATGGTGAAATGCAACCTACGTTATCTACTAGTACTCTAATATATCGGTCGAAATGAATTTCGGCACAGTGATCTGTACCACTCCGCCCGACGCCCCAAGTGGACCAGCTGTTCCCGGTAGGTCTGGTGATCAACTGGTCTACCGATGTATAGGAAGAAACGGGTGAAAGGGCAAGTGAATTTATAGGGGATGATTTATGGAGCGGAGTAAGAAGAAGTGTCCGGAATGTAAGGGGACGGGGTGTGATCCTGAGCCGCTTAAGGCGCCGGCGGATGATACGGAGTTTCTTTTTCCGCGTTGTTCGTTGTGTCGAGGCAAAGGGATGATTACAGTAGAGCAGTTCGAGAAGTATATGAAAAAGAAAACTAGGGATTGAGGCGGGGGTGTTGGCGATGGATACTGGCGCAGAGGGTATTGAGTAGGGTGTCGCGTTGAGGGGTGGCGTCGCTGCCGCCGGGGATGATCAGGTCGGCGTATTGTTTTGTAGGCGCGTTGTAGCGCGCGTGCTGGTGACGGACGGAGTCGAGGTAGTAGTCGGCGATGTCGTCGATGGAATAGCGCGGCAGGTTGCGGCGGATGCGGCGGACGATGCGCTCGTCGGCGTCGGCATCGACATAGCATTTGATATCCATTAGGGCGCGCAGTTTTTCGTAGTGGAGTACGAGGATACCTTCGACTAGGGCCACATCGATATTGTTTAATGTGCCGCAATAGGCGAGTAGGTCGGCGATTTTGATTGAATCCGGATGATTGTAATCGGGCCAAGTGCGCGAAGTAGAGGAAGATTTGTAAGGCGGCAATTCGTCAGTCGCTTTAAAGAAGCGATCCTGGTGGACGATCTCTACCCGCAACGGCGCTAATTCTTCGGCCAGTTTTTCGGCAAAGGTAGTTTTTCCTGCAGCGCTCCCCCCAGCGATGCCAATAAACAGATGTGGACAACCCTTCCTCTGCCACTGACCTAACAATGTCGCGATAATATCTGCATCCATTCTATGTATACCTAACGTTTCATTCGAAGTATCCCTGCATCTTTTCCAACCCCGTACGCGCCACTTTTTCGGGATCTTCCTCCCACAATTGCGGATTAAAGAGCTCTAAAGAAACAAACCCAGAATAGCCCTGCCGCAAAGCCAGCGCCTCAATCTCTCTAAGAGGCCCCACACCGTCTCCAGGTAAGACGCGATCGGCATCTGTTTGTTCTCCCACCGGCGGTGACGCCGGCACATCATTCCAATGCCAGATAGCGACTTTATCACCGGGGACCAGGGCGATACTATCGATAGAACCGCCACCGCGCAAAATATGGAAAGGATCCATGATCAAGGTGGCGTCTGCATCGTTGGCGTCGGTGGCGATTTGCCAGGCCTGTTCGATGGTGTAGACGCTTTTCATAAAACCCAAATACTCCATAGCAGGTGCGACGCCAATCTGGCGGCCGAGTTGCAACAATTCGCCATAGTCGTCGCCGAGAGCGCTTTTGACTTCTTGTAGGCTGCCACCAGCTTCTTGGTGAGCGCTGAGGTCGTCGTTCCACAATTCGATGGCTTTATAACCAGTGGCACCGGCAATGCGGATTTTTTCCATCAGGGGCGCAGGGCGAATGGTGCTGGAGTTGAGGCAGTATTGGATGCTACTCATGGACGATCCTTTCCTTCAGTAGAATAAGTGCGCCGCCTAAATTAGGACCGCGATGAGCTTATTACAAGCTTTGCTTTATGATCGCAGTCAAGCGCCGCACTTGAGTGGCGCGTTCTTGCTGGCCGCTCTTGTCAAAGAGGGTGGCGATAAAGTCGTAGGATGATTTCATGAAGTGCAATTGGCGCGTGGTACAATAGGGTATGTAGTGTATCCCGTCGGCCAGCGCTGCCAGCGCCAGGTCGTTTAATTCCAGATGCAATAAAGTCATGCTGCTGGCCAGAGGCACTAGGTGGATGGATTTGTCGACAATGCTCGATCTATAGTGCTCCAGCGCGGCGGCTTGTTCTTGGGGGTGGTCGCCAAGTTGGTAAATGTGGGCGGCGATGAAATGACTTACCTGCATTTTAGGATAGTGCCGGGCGACCTCGTTTAATTCGATCAGAGCTCTTTCCAACTCTCCGTCTTGCAAGTGGCGGGCGGCTTGTTGCATGAGGCGGTCGCTACAGTAGGGATTATCGATGATTTCCTGGCGCAATTGGTATAGGGCTTCAGTGATTTCGGCGGTCCGTTCTTTTTTGAAGATCAGCACCGCCGGATGATCGTAGCCCAGGAAGGAAGGCTCGGCTGCGTCGTCGGTGAATTGCAGGCCCATGAATTGGGGATATTGCTTAAAGCGCTGTGCGAGCGAGAAGCCGAGTTTTTCCTGCGCCAATTGCTGGTAGAAGGCGGCCAGAGCGGGGAATAGGTCCGCCGCGGCGGTAAATTGGCGGTAGCGATTGCTATCTACCAGGACGATGTAATCGGCGTAATCGACGTCGTAGAGGCGAGCTTGCAGATAAGAAAGGGTGGCCGCGCAAGAAAAATAGTTGTGCGCGTTGAAGAAGGTCATAATCTCCAGGTAGCGTTGTTGGTAGGCGGTCTCGCTAAGCACGGGGCGCATGGAAAAGCCGCCCTTTTCCACGGCCAGGGCACTGCCTTCAGCTACGTTGTGTGTGATCCAGCGGCCGGCCTGGATACGGCTGTCCTCTACCGTGTAGAGGCGCGCAAAGGCGAGCCCGTAGAAGGTGCTGAATAATACGGTAGCGGCGCTGAGAGCCAGCCCCAAACGCCGCCGTACAGTGGACAAATTCCTGCGACAAAGTTGCATGCAGAAGTCGGCGGCAAAGAGGCTAAAAAAGGGCAGTAGGGGGATCAGATAACGCACGGCTTTGGCTTGCATGCCGCCGATGAGGGCAAAATAGATGGCGCACCACACGAGCAGCAAGCCTTTGTAGAGGTCCATCTTGCGCAGGCCATAGGCCAGTCCCATCGCAAAGACCAGCGTCAGCGGCCATCCTACAATGAGCGGTAATAAATGCGTCCAGTGGTGCAAGTAGGGGACGGTGTGCACGTCTGCCAACATCCAGGTGTGCAAAATATCACCACTCATGGCGGCGATGGCGGCGCCAAAATCGTCGGGTGTATCTGTTTCCCACAAGCGACCGGGATTGAGTACGAGATAGGGTTGCACTAGCAGCAGCGTCAGCACGGCCGCCCCGCCGGCCAGCCACAAATGCGAGCGCTCCAAACATTTCCACCAGCGCTCACCGACTGCCCTGCTTTGCAGGAATAATCCCGCCAGCACAACGAGTCCTAGCAGGGAGCCGTTGAGGCGGACTGCGGTAGTCAAGCCGATCAGCAGTCCGACGAGTAGGTAGTGGCGCTTTTCTTTTGTTTCGCAGGCCCGCAGCAGGGTGTACATGGTTGCGGTGCTCAATAGGACAAAAAACCCATCGACGATAAAGAAGTGTGCTTGCTGGATGGCCCCTGGCGCACAGGCGACAAAGAAAGTGGCGAGCAGGGCGGTCGACGGATCGAAATAGCGCCGTCCTAGAAGCCAAACAAACCATAGGACAAGAACGGCGGCCAGCGCGGCCAGCACCCTGGCGGTGTAGTAGATGGGCGCTGCCATATTGGGGGCGTCTAGATCCAACGACTCCCAATGCAGCAGGGGAGCGGCGAGTTCGAGAACGCCGCGCAAAAGATATAGCGGCAACATGCCATAAACTGTCAGCGGCGGATCTTGTAGGTCCAGTGGTTGCAGCGCTGCCCGAATAACCATTTCCTCGTCGGGGTGGAAGCGGTGGAACGCGGTTGCCTGAGTGTCGCCGCCGAAATCACTGTGCCCGCGCGTCAATCCGACCAGGCGCAAAGCGCTGCCCAGGATCAGGACCACTAGTAGAGCGACGTTGAGTGGTTGGCGCATCTCATGCCACACAGATGAAATCCTGCGTTTCTGCCAGGCCAAGTTTGGCTAGCTCGGCGCGGATCAGGCCACGGGCTCCGCGCGAAGCTACGGCGGCCAGGAGGAGGGGGTGTTTAAATTGGTTCCAGTGGGATATTAGCTCGTCGGAGCCGATGATGGGAATATTGCGCAGGGTTTTGCCGATCTTATCGGGGGCGATGTCAACAAAGACGGCGGGCGGGTGGCCGCCGCGGATGAGGTGTTTAGAGAGGCGGCGGCCGGTCTTACCAGCTCCCCACATGATGAGTGCATCGCGCTGTTGCAGTGGTCCTTCAATTAGGTAGTGGGCTTTGGCGCGCAAGAAATTTTCGACTGAGTAACGGCTGTCGGTGCGGGTCATGCGGGTGGGGTGTTCGCGCCAGGAGAGCAGGATCTCGGGGACTTTGGCAAAGCGGCGGCCGGCGCTGAAATAGCGCAGCCATAGATCGTAGTCTTCGGGCCAGCCGCGTTCTTGATAGCCGCCCAGGTCGATCAATTCGGCGCGACGCACGACGGCGGAAGGGTGGACGATGGGGCTTTCGATGAAGATCTCGCGGCAGATGTCGTCGTGGTGCACCAATTGGTTGAGCCAATTCTGGTAAATGCGAAAACCCTCAGCGACGTCCTCGGGTGGAAAGCTCTCGACCAGGCAGCCGACTACGCTCAGATCCGGCTCCTGTTCGAATAGACGCAGCTGTTTTTCCAGGCGCTGAGGATGGGCTAGATCGTCGGCATCCATGCGGGCGACATAGACGCCACGACACTGTTGCAAGCCACAGTTGAGGGCGGGGATCAGACCGCGGTGGGGCGCGGCGATAGGGCGCAGGCGCGCGTCGCGCTGTTGCCATTGTTGCATTAGGGCGAGGCTGTCGTCTGTAGACCCGTCGTCGACGGCAACAATCTCAAAGTTGTGCCATGTTTGGCATAAGAGACTTTCGAGGGTAGCAGGCAAGGTAGTAGCCGCGTTGTACACCGGCATGAGTACGGAGATGAGCGGCTCGGACATGGGCTTGCGCAGCGAAAGTGGAATGGCGATGTTTTTCTATTATTAGAAATTAGGGCCGAATAAAGCGGAAGTCTACAATGCAACTCAAATCTCAAAAAGAAATAGACAAAATACGGGCCAGCTGTCGCATTGCCGCCGAAGCTATGTCGCGCGCTTTGGAGGAAGTGGCGGCCGGAGTCACCACCCAGAAATTGGATCAGGTGGCCGACAATTATATTCGCAAGGAAGGGGCCGTGGCCAGCGCCAAGGGATACAGAGGGTATCCCAAGAGCATCTGCGTATCGGTCAACGACGAAGTAGTACACGGCATCCCCGGCGAACGCGTCTTGTGCGACGGCGATATTTTGTCGGTCGACATCGCCGTGAAAAAGGACGGCTACCACGGCGATATGAACGTTTCAGTGGCCGTTGGCCAGACCAGTGCAGAAGCACAACACTTGCTGGATGTGACGCGTCAGGCCATGGAGCGGGGGTTGGAGGCCTGCGTTCCGTCCAATCGCCTAGGCGATGTGGGGTACGCCATTCAAGACTACGTGGAGGAAGAGGGTTATTCGATCGTGCGCGAGTATTGTAGTCACGGCATCGGTCGCTCTTTTCACGAGGAGCCGCAATTGCTGCACTTTGGTACGCCGGGCACCGGTCGCCGTTTGCAGGCCGGCATGGTCTTTACCATCGAGCCCATGGTAAATTGCGGCACCGCAGAGGTGCGCGTGCTCGACGACGATTGGACCGCGGTCACGGCCGACGGTGCCCTGTCCACCCAATTCGAACACACGGTGGCGGTGACCAAAGAAGGCCCCGATATACTTTCCCGTTTCGACGATCTGCCGTTCTGAGCAAACACTTGCTCTTTTGGCGCTTTCCTCTATATTGTACAAAATTTCCAAATTGCAGCGAGAGGAGTAGATTATGGCCAAGAGAAAAGCCGATGCCGAAGGCGGCGGGGAAGAGGAAAGTGCGGACTTTTCGTTCGATCCAGGTACGCAGATCGAATTGGAAGTGGAGACGACTTGTTGTATTACCGGCGAAGATGTCGAGGCAAGTTTTTGCCGTTTTCCCGACTATATCAACGGCACTCTCCTGGTGATGTCGAGAAAGGAAGCACTCAAACACTTGCGTGCCGACACCTCACTGGATGTATTTAGACAAGTGTTGGTCAAGCGCCACGGCGAGAGAGTGCTCGAGGGATACGCCAGTTCCTAAGCACAGCAAATAGAACTTATACTAAAGAGGGCGGTCCATAACGGGCCGCCCTCTTTTTGTTTGCTTATTACCCGTTGTCAAGCCGGGTTACTTTTGCTATCCTCTGGAGCAAATGCTGCTATATGGTAAACTAGGCCATATCTCGTTTTTCAACGGCGAGAGAATAAATGGAAAGGATGCACATGAAAATTACTGAAGTTAAAACTGCTAATGCGCGCCTTAAGGTCGACGGTCAGCCCCGTTATCACTACCACTATGTGCGCATTTATACCGATGAAGGCATCTATGGCACCGGCGAGGCCAGCCACGTCGACGGCGGCTGGCGCGGCTCGACCCAGACTATGGCGGCGCAACTTATCGGCAAAGATCCGCGCGACGTCGACGCCTGTTTTGAGGGCATTCGCCGCAGCTACATTTTTCGCGGCGGCATGGCGGGTTTGGGCATTTCGGCGCTCACCGGATTGGAGATCGCCCTGTGGGATTTGGCCGGCAAGGCCCAGGGTGTGCCGGTCTATCGCCTGCTGGGCGGCAAGTTTCGCGACCGGGTGCGCCTCTACGTCGACAGCGCCCACGAAAATTACGAGGAGCGCGCCGCCGACGTGCGCTCTAAGGGTTTTACCGCCATCAAGTTCGACCTTGACGACGCCCATAATCCGCACAAGCTCGATCCCTGGAATTGGTCGGTGAGTCCCGGCGAATTAGACATCATGGTCGAACAGGCGCACCAGATTCGCGCCGCAGTTGGGCCGCAGATGGATTTGGCTATCGATCTGCACGGCCGCTACGACGCAACGGCCGGCATGAAGGTGGCCCAGGAGATGGAGGGACTCAATCTCATGTGGCTGGAAGAGCCGGTGCCGCCGGAGAATATCGATGCTCTGGCTCGCATTACCGAGTCGACCAGTACGCCTATTTGCGCTGGGGAAAACGCCTATCTGCGCTACGGCTTCCGCGATATGATCGAGCAGCAAGCCGTCGATATTATCATGCCCGATATTTCCAAATGCGGCGGGCTTTCCGAGTGCCGCAAGATCGCCAATATGGCCGAGACGTATTACATCCCCTTTGCACCGCACAACAATTCCAGCGCCCTCAGCACAGTGGGAGATGCCCATGTGTGTGCCAGCGTGCCCAATTTTTTGGCTTTGGAATTCCATCGTTATGATGATCCAACCTGGAACGATGTCATTGTTTCTGAGGAGCCGGTTATCCAGCAAGGGCATGTGGTGCTCAACGAGAAACCGGGGCTAGGGGTGGAGCTGAATGAGGAATATTTGCAGAGCCACCTCGACGAGGACGAGCCGTTGTGGCAGTAGGTGGTTGATGACAAACCAAAGGAGAAATGTACATGTATCCCAAAGCGATCGAATGCGGCAATAGCGGTGACGGGGCGCCCCTGACCTTGGGAGATGACGAAGCGGTCGGCGATTTGTTCTTGCCGGCCGGTCATCCCATCTTGCTCGATTGGGACGGCGATGGCGCGGTCGAAATGGTCGATTCGGGCGATGGTCTCTGTAGCTGGCGTTTTGTCGATGCTATCGCCGATGGCACGCCCCTAGTCGATCGCGGGCTGCGCTGGGGAGATATGTCGCGCTCGCACCACCACGATGAAAACGACCTGGGTCTATGTGGCAAAATCATCGCGGCGGGTGATTTTGACGGCGATGGCAGGCCCGAAATTATTCTTGCCCCGCGCGCCTATTCACAGGCACCAGTCATTGTGCTGAACTTGGCAGATGGTGCGCCGACCGATCGCAGCGGTGGGGTGGAATTGGAGATCGTCGATGTGACGATACCCCAGGAATCCGATGCCATTGAGAAATGGCGCGGCGTTGAGATGACCGCCTTCGATTGGGACGGCGATGGTAAATTAGACCTCATAGCCGGCGTTCCTCAAACAGGTCAGTATTGGCCACTGGACCCGACCACCGGCACGGCAGTGGAAGACCAGCGCGATCGCTACCACCGAGATGGGCGCTGGAAAGGGGAATTGGGCAGTTATTCGCTGCAATTGCTGCGCAATAGTGGCAGCGCTGAGAAACCACAATTTACCTATGTGGGACCGATTGAACTGCCGAGCCCGGCGCCGGGCGGCAAGCTAACGCCGGTCGATCCATTCGATCCCACTGCCGGGTTGCTGATATTGGATGAGCGCGGTGCTTTGTGGCATCTGCCACTCGTCGAAAGTGGACCGACGCCCCAATGGGGCGAGATGAAAGAATTGCAAACGCTGCACGGCGAGGTGTTTTGCCGCTCGACTAATCTGACTTCAATTTTCACCGCTGCCATTGAACCCGGCGGACGAGTTGATCTCTTTGCGGGCAGTAATGCTAGCAATGCCTGCTGGTGCCGCTACCACGGACGCGACCGGGATGGACGGCCCGTCTACGCTACGCCGCAAAAAATAAAACAGCGGGATCCCCACATAAACGGAGGTTTCTTCAGCGTACCCACGGTAGGGGATTGGCGCAATACGGGTACGGCCGATTTGCTGGTCGGCAGTATCGAGGGATACATCTTCTGGTACAAAACTTTATCGACCGATCCGCTGCGTTTTGCGCCGCCGGAGCGGGTGCGCGTCCACGACGAGGAGATCCGGCGCTTCGGCAAACCCAACCCTGCTGCCGGTTACCATTGGGGTTCTTCGCAGGGGCCAGGTGATGGTTTCAACGGCGGTTATAGCAATCCCGTTTTGGTTGATTGGAACGGCGATGGTTTGCTCGACCTGATTGTCGGCGATATGATTGGCCTCTTCGATTGGTATCCCAATCGCGGCACCAAAGAACGGCCCGATCTGGATCCACCGTTGCGTCTGCACGTGGGCGACGAGCCGCTTTTTGGTCCCTGGCGCGTGCAGCCGGGGGTGGGCGATTTTAGCGGTACTGGCTTGCCGGATATCGTCACTATGGATCTCGATTTGGACCTGGCGCTCTATCGGCGGGTGGGGCGCGATGATCTAAGCGGTTTGTTGCCCGGCGAA
>Ga0114993_10002342_pt1 | contig 20919 bp, 14 predicted proteins | sample ArcticOcean_MG_C_FD_87042 | JGI IMG/M metagenome (GOLD analysis project Ga0114993, IMG submission 87042) | Marine microbial communities from western Arctic Ocean - ArcticOcean_MG_CB2_150 | ecosystem: Environmental > Aquatic > Marine > Oceanic | place: Arctic Ocean: Canada Basin | collected...
TCTCATATTCCAGGTTTCTTTCATCCAACTCAGTGGGTTTGATATCAGCCCCTGCGGGTTACACAAAGGTCTCTTTTGCCGTCCACTGCAGATAGGTCGGAAATAGAAGCCGCCGTCACAGACGAAGACGCGCCGCGACGTCAGAGTTCCCGTCTCATGTACGGGATCTCCGCTGGACATGGCATAAAGCACTTCGGGCAGGGTGCGATCCTGATCCTCGTGCCGGAGATAAAGGCAACCCTGGCGCTGTCCGATGTGGCCATCGGTGGCATGTTCGCTGCACGCGACGCCTCGATGGGTCTGACCAACGTCCCGGCGGGAATCCTGACGGACATGTTCCGCCACCGGGTTCCGATGCTGCTCGCCGTGAGCATGTCGTTTGTGGCGCTCGGCTATCTGCTGATCGGCTTATCTTCCTGGTACTGGCTAACGGTCCTGGCATTGATGATCCTGGGCACAGGTACATCGCTCTGGCACGCACCCGCGTTCTCCGAGCTGGCGATCAGATATCCGGAGCGTCGTGGATTCGCTATGGCGGCACATTCAACCGGCGCGCAGGTCGGCAACACGACCGCCCCGGCGACTATCGGCTTGTTACTGGGCGGTATCAGCTACCTCGGGGTCGAGTGGTCCGGCCTTGGCTGGCGCCTCGTGGCATTTCTTCTCGTCGTACCGGCGGTGCTGACAGTCCTGGTTGTGCTGAGTAAATTCAAAGGCCGCGCCAAACCGGACGGCGAAGGCGTGTCGCTGCGCTCCTACTTTGGTGCGACTCAGAAATTGTTGCGCAACCCGTCGGTGCTGGTGATGGCGCTGCTGCACGCGGTCAGGGGGGCGGCCCACAACTCCATCCAGCTATTCCTCGTCATATACATGGCGGACGAGCTGGACTACGGCAACCTCGCCATCGGGATCCATGTCTCGCTGCTCACGCTTGCGGGAATCGCATCGACGCCGGTATTGGGCATCCTGTCTGACAAGCTGGGTCGACGGCCGGTGATCACGTTCTCGTTCGCTGCGATCAGCTTGCTCGTACTGGCGTTCCTCTGGGCGGACGATGGCTGGATGCTGTCCGTCACCATGGTTGCACTTGGGGTGTTTCTGTTCTCGATAATGCCGGTGATTGTGGCCGCCGCCATGGATTCGACTGATCGTGGATCGGAAGGCACTTCGATCGCCGTGTTGTTCGCCGGAGGCGCCCTGATCGGTGCTGTGGCGCCAATCGTTGCGGGAGTGCTCAACACCCACTGGAACTTCGATGCGGTGGTCATCTTTGTGGCTGCGATTGCGGTAGCCGGAACCGTGCTGGCGCTCGTCGCCCCGATGGGCCGTCGCACCGCGACAGATGCCGCCACAGGAAGCCCGTAAAAAGCGATACCATCTGCTCACCAAGCCTCACATCACTGTGATCCCGGTACATCGGGGATCTGGCAGACCCTGAATTCCCTGAATTAAAAGGGACCAACTGAGAGTCATGGACCGGGGATAAAAATGCTCGAACGCTTCAAGGTTCCAGATGCCGACCGTGTCTACGTTTCTGAGGACAAGATCAGGGCGGCGACGAACGCTATCTTCCTGAAGATGGGTCTTGATGAAGAAGGGGCCCTGGTTTCGACCGACGTGCTGATCATGAACGATCTGCGGGGTGTTGAAACACACGGCGTGTCGAACATGCTCCGGTCATATGTGGCCGGGTACGGTAGCGGCAAGCTAAACCCGATGCCGAATATCAAAACGCTCCGTGAGTCGAGCACAACGGCGACTTGGGACGGTGACAGAGGACTGGGTGCGCATATCGGCCCGATGGCGATGCAGCTGGCGATGGACAAAGCTGAGAAGCATGGACAGGGCGCTGTATCGGTGATGAACACCGGACACCTCGCTGGAGCCGGCTACCACGCCGCTATGGCGGCCGACCAGGACATGATCGGCATGGCGATGACGGGCAGCGGAGGTGTGCAGGCGGTGCCGACCTTCGGCGCAGAGCCGAGATTCGGCACGAACCCGATCGCGTACGCCGTTCCGGCACGCAAGATGCCGCCGTTCCTGTTCGATGTCGCTACGACGCAGGTCGCCGGCAACAAGATTCGACTGGCACGCAGGGTTGGAGCCGGGCTGATCCCGAACTGGGTGGCGGCCCCGGACGGGACCGTTATCGACAAAGATACGGACGGCATTCCGGACGAGTATTTCATGCTGCCGTTTGGCGGGACGCGCGAGAACGGATCGCACAAGGGTTATGCCTTCGCCGCCGTGGTCGATGTGATGACAGGTCAGCTTTCGGGAGCGGGACCGGGGTTCATCCAGCAGAAAACGGCGCACTACTTCCAGGCATGGAAGATCGATGCGTTCATGGACACAGAAAAGTTCAAGGACGATATGGACGATTTCCTTGAAGGGCTGGCGAACACGAAGCCGGCTCCCGGACAGGAACGGGTCTTCTACCCGGGGCTGTCGGAGTTTGAGGAGACGAACAAGCGGAAGGCCGAGGGCATCCCGTACCACCGCGAGGTGATCGAGTGGTTCGGCACCGCGGCGGCAGAACTGGAATTGGACCTGGACCTGCCGTAAGGGTTGCGGTCGCTCCGGCCGTTGCGGCGATCACACCGTAGGGGCGTATGGCAATACGCCCGCAAACACAAGCGTCCTGAGGCTCTCGAAGGACCGGGTTGGTGCGACAACGCTCTCTGCCGTTGCCGCTTTTCAAGCGACAACGGCCTCACCCTTCCAGGGAGCGGAAGGGCAGGCTCCTGCGCCCTCTCCCGACGGGGAGAGGGGGACACCGCGACCGCGCTTAGGGCCCTTCAAGACTCTCATCGAAACAACACCGTAAGGCCGGATTGGCATCTGCCCTCGGGTCGATACCAATCGACCCCTACGACCGTGACACGTATACCCGTGTAGGGGCGGGGCATGCTCCGCCCCTACGGTAGTTGAGTGGAATGAGGTGCTGGCGCCATAGCCCTCTCCTGCCAGAAGAAGGACAGAATCGCCAGCAGCCGGTAGCCCCACCGGGCGTATTGCCACACGCCCCTACACGTATCGGCAGACAATCTGCTCGGTTTCCCAATCCATTAACGCAATGTGTGCGTGCAATGGCTGGCAACATCTGCCATAAGGGGTAGACTTCCGGAAATACTTCTTACCCACATGAGGAGGCCGTAATGCCGTTCTGTACTTGTACCGACGCCGGAGCTTTGAAGGTCGCTGAAGACCCCGCCTGTACCCGGCCAGGCACCGCAGAACTTGTTCCGATAGACACGCAGCCCGTCGTCGGAGAAACGCCCTCGGCTGCGTTGCGGAGCTGGTTGACCCCTACTCCTCTCTTCTACATCCGGAACCACTACGAGGTGCCGGATATAGACCCCGCGGCGTGGTCGCTCTCGATAGGCGGTGCGGTCTCGAACCCCGTCGAAATCTCCTATTCAGACCTGCTCCGCCTGCCAAAGAAAACGCTGCCAGCGATGCTTGAATGCGCCGGCAACAACAGGTCTGATCTTGGCCCAGGCATCCCCGGAAACCCGTTCGACGAAGGCGCGATGTCGAACGCTATCTGGGCGGGCGCTCCCCTTAAGCCTTTCTTGCAACAGGCGGGCATAACCCCGGATGCAGTAGAAGTCCTGTTCGAGGGCGAGGATCGCGGCGAACCAGTGCCCGGCCGGGATGTAGTCCCATACCAGCGCAGCCTCCCACTCCAGGTAGCGCTACATCCTGACACCATGCTTGTGTACGAGATGAGCGGAGAGACTTTGACGCCGGACCACGGGTTCCCGGTGCGCCTGATCGTGCCGCGCTGGTACGGCATGGCGTCGGTGAAATGGTTGACCCGAATTCGCATTCTGGAAAAACCGTTCGTGGGTTTCTTTCAGACCGAGCGCTATGTGATGGAAGACGAGGCCGGGATTGACCAGCAGATATCGCGCATGGAGGTCAAATCGTTCGTGAACTGGCCTGAGCACGGTACTTCACTTCCGATCGGGCACCCCGTGGCTATCAGCGGCATGGCGTGGTCTGGAGATGGGCCGATACGTCGAGTAGACGTGAGTCTGGACGGCGGCGAGACGTGGCAGGACGCTCATCTTGATGAGAGCGCGCTTGGCTATTCCTGGCAGCAGTGGCACGTGGACTGGACCCCTCCAGATGAGGGTCACTACACGATCATCGCCAGGGCGGCAGACGATTCTGGAAGCCTGCAGCCGCTTGAAACCCGGTGGAACAAACTCGGGTACTGCGTAAACGGCTCGAAGCCGGTGTGCGTAACGGCTGTGTGACGTCTGTCCCGTACCGTTTCCTGATCCAGAAGTAAAAAGTCCAGCGTATTGTTCCTGGTATAAGTCGCCACGACCGCATGAACCTTGTCGGTCGTGGCGACTTGTTTTCGCGACAATTGATCGATTAGAACGTCCGTAATTCAGTCCTAATACAGAAAGAACCTGGATGAAGATCACCGACTTGAAGTGCGCCATCATCGGCCGGAACCCCGTCATCAGGATCCTGACGGATGAGGGTATCGAGGGTATCGGGCAGGCGGAGTCGGCCAAGCAGGATCTGAAGTGGCACTTTCTGTACTACAAGGACATGATCGTCGGGATGGACCCGACCGACGTTGAACGGGTGATGCAGAAGATCCGGCGTCTGGGGAGTTATAAGCCCTGGGGCGCAGGCGTCAGCACCATAGAAATGGCGCTATGGGACATCGCCGGAAAAGCGGCGGGGGTGCCCGTGTACAAGCTGCTAGGCGGCAAGGTGCGAGACAGGGTGATGACGTACAACGGAAACGTGCGCCGCTCTATGTCTGACTCCCAACCTGCGGACTACGCGGAGGAGATGCGGTGGATGAAGGCGCGGCCCGAGGGGTTCTCGATCATCAAGCAGGGGATTTCGTTCCACGGCGCGATGGTCCGTGAAGTGCCGAATTATTTTTATGGCGATCTGGATACGTCTGGACACCACCCGAACAAGGGGCTGATCACCGAGCGCGGTATGAAGCACACCATCGCCTGTATCGAGGCTATGAAGGACGTGCTCGGGGATGAAATAGGTCTCGCACTCGACTGCGGCCCCGGGTTTACCGTGACCGACGCACTGAAGCTGGCAAAGTCGGTCGAGCACCTCAACGTGATGTGGCTTGAGGACATGATCACGGGCGACTACACGCCATACGTTCTGGCGGACCTGTATCGCGAGGTGACGCCGTACACGACGACACCGATCCACACCGGTGAACAAATCTATCTTCGTCAGAACTTCATGGGGCTGATCGAGAAGCGCGCCGTGAATGTCATCGGCCCTGATCTGGCGGATGTGGGCGGTATGGCGGAGTTGAAGTGGATCGCCGAGTACGCCGATCTGCACGGCATATCGATAGCGCCGCACGGTACCGGCGACGGCTTGATCGGGTTGGCCGCCCAGGTGCAGGTCGCAGCGACTCTGCCCAAGAACTACATCGCGTTTGAGTACCCCACGGGCAAGCCGGACTGGTGGTACGACATCGTGGAGGGTCTCCCGAACCCCATCGTGAAGGACAGCTTCATCGACGTCTGGGACACGCCGGGGCTGGGTGTGTCTCTGAATGTGGAGGCGACGAAGAAGTACCTGAGGCCGGAAGACGCAGACTTCTTCGACTAGTCGTGTTCCTGTTCCTGGCCTTATTGCAGGACCGGCGATGTTGGCAAAGCGAGAAAGCCTTGTCGCGTGACCAGACGTAATACCTATCTCTGTATAACGGTTTGGGATTCGCAGGCGCGTGCCGGGTTGGAGACCTCATAATGGTCGTCGGCCAATCAAATGCGATCCGTGATTAATGTGGCCAACGACTGGTCATGATCGACCTCCCCGAAAGTAGAGAAGAGCGAATTTGGAAAACCTGCTGATTATCCTGGGCTCGGCGGCCGCGCTTGGAGGACTGACATGGCTGGGCTTCGTTGGGTCCGTGATGAGGGGCCCGAAAGGAAACGCTCTCGTTGGCGGTATCAGCTCGGTCGTGGTTGGCGCCGCAATCATCTTTCTAGGGATATCGCTAACGGACGACGACGAAACGGTGCAGCAGTTCGCTTCAGACCCATTGGCGTTCGCAACGGCAACGGCAGGACCGGAAGCTACGCCGACTCCGGGGCTATCCCCGGAAGAGTTCTACAAGCAGGAAGTAAACGGCATCGCACTGCAGGCCGGCAGCGACCTGGGACGGGTGATCCTGTTGCTCAGTTCTCCAAATGTGAAAAACGTGATCTGGGTCAACGATATTCGGCAAACATCAGCCGCGTTTGCACGTTACTCGGCCCGCGCTGATGACCTCGTCAGCCCCGAGGGACAGGAAGAACTCCAGGAAACGCTGACCAGCGTGATGGATGACCTTGCGAGGGCTGGAAGGCTGGTCATAAACAGCCTGGACGCAGTCGGTTTTCAGAACGTTGGCGTTGCGCAAGAGGACATCTTTGAGGCTCGAAATATCCTGAGCGTGGCCTCTCCGATAATCGTAGAGATTGTGTCCCAGACGACGGTAGACCCAGTTGACCCAGGGTAAGGGCCACCGTTTCAGGATCATCCAGGTCGGCCACGGCTGTGTGAAAGCCCCAACCGCCGTCGGGTATTTCGCGGTAGGCGTTGAGTAGCCTGCGGGCCAGACTATATCTATCGGCCGCGGGCGGCGGGATTGCCGTCACAGCGCGCCGAAATCTGTAGGATCACCTGGCCGTGCTATTTGCGGGCGAGTTTGATGGAAGAATTGACAGCCATCGGCGCATAGCTATTCCTGCCGTTTTCGCGGGAGAGCTGGCCGAGGGTGTTGTTGTGGCGCGTGGATTCGAGCGTTGCATATCGATCTACTCTGCAGAGGGTTGGGAACGGATAGCGTCTGAGATCCGGGAATTTCCCGTGACAAACGCGGACACGTGATGACTTGCACGGTTCATATTCGCATCGGCGAACGAGCAAGAGCCGGACCGGCAGGGCCGGATCGAGTTGCCTAAAGCTGTCCTTCTCTACGCGGGCATCACGACAGACGTCTCCGCGATCGGAACCGGTGATGCGGTCGAGATCTGGGACCGTGACTCCTTGGCCGCCGAACTCGGAACCCTTCAGGTCCGGGTGGCTGGCTTAAGTGACTCGCCAGACGGATTGCCGGATACGTCGCCGAATACATCAACCCAGGAACGGTCAGCGGCCTGATGGTCGCGAGGATCTAGTAGGCGACTAACTCCGGGATCATTCCGGTAGTGCCTCAGGCGGACATCGACGCAGGGGTCGATTGCGCATTCAGACCGTATCCGCCGGGCTCCCCGAGCCCCAGAGCGAGGCGAAGCTCTTTCAGCGAGAACGGCTTCGGCAGGACTGAATCTACTCCCAGATTCGGTAGCGTCCCCATTGTGTCCCGATCCGTAAGCGCGCTCATGACGATCACCCGCTTAGGCCTGTTTAGTACCTCATCGTCCGATTGAATCCGTTCCAGCATGTCGAACCCGTTGATGCCGGGCATCAGGAGGTAGATGAGCATTATTTTCGCGAAGATACGCGAGTCCTGACCCTCCGTCCGACAGTGCGGTTACTTTGCAGCCATACAGCTCCACTAGGCCTTCTTCGATAACGTCCAGGAGTGATTTTTCGTCTTCGATGAGTACTACATTAATTTGGGGCATGATTTCCTTTTTAATTTTCTGTGGCCAGGATGGAACGTGCTGGAATTCCTGAAGAAACGTCTTCGTTTGATTGCTTGACGGTTTCTTTCACACGGGGTGTGTAACGTAGTACTGCCAGAGGAGGAACACGGCGATCGCTGCGATCGGCACAAGTACGGCAAGCGCCATCAGGCGCCACTGTGCTGAGTTGCGGATTCCGGACATGGTTCACCCCTTTTATCTGGTCGGCGCCGGGGCGCCGCGGTTGCGGCCTTCGTATGAGGTCAAAACACCCGAGAGCACCGGCCACCCAGCCAATGCGTCTCGGGATTGAACGTTAATGAACCCCGGCTCCCACTTCAGGTGGGTAAACGGTGGTGATTGAGAGACTGGAGGGTGTGGGCATGGTGGAGACGCGTGGTTAGTACGTAGGTGGAGACACATAACCGGGCGGGTGGGGACCCGCACAACTCTGTTTCCTGACCTGATGAAGCGCGGGGTCACGTCCGGTGTGCCACGGGGAAAAACTTTTCTACAACTGCGACGACCGGGGTCTTCTTATAATGCGGCCCGAGAGTTAGTGAGATCACGCATGGCGCGTTCAGCGCCTGCATTACATCCCCTGCCCGCACTGGACGTCCGTTCTCCAAATGAACCGAAATCGTTCTCGCTTAAACCGGCGGTCCCAAAGGTCCGAGAGGTCCCAGAGATCGTCGGTTGGAACCCGTCGAATAACGGATCTTGTCATAGAGGGGACATGGTTGGCCGGGGTGGTACTGACGCCTCTGGTGTTCAGTCCCCGCAACTGGTTCAACTTCTACAACGATCCGAAGTACGCCGTGCTCCATCTGGTCGCGCTGGTGATCATCGCCGTGTGGGCGTGGGAATGGGCCACATACCCGAGATCTTCTACATGGCCGAGTTTGTCGGGCGTGCTCAGGTGGGCTGGACGGCGGCCTGAACGATGGGCGGTGGTGTCGGTTGGTGGTCTCGGACTGAGCGCCGTCATTTCAACTGTGCTATCCCCTGTGCCAGCCGTAAGCCTTTGGGGAAGAGATGTCACAGACCTTGGATACGAGCTGTATTCGTTCCTGTCGTTGCTCGTAGTGTTCATCGCCATAGCGGTTCGAATGCGGACGGAGCACCAGGTGCGGCGATTGATGTTAGCCCTCGCCGGTGTCGGAACTCTCATCGCGGTTTACGGAATTGCCCAGCGTTATGGATGGGATGCGTTGGGTCCCGGCGAGAACTCGGGCCGCGTGATTGCGTCCCTGGGTAACCCGATCCATTTCGGCTCATTTCTGGTGATGACGGCGATGATCACGGCGACCGTGGCCATAAGCGAACAACGTAACGGCAAATACGGATGGCTCATTGCGGGAGGTCTGGCGCTGGGGATTCAGCTTGCGGCGCTCTGGTTCACCGGCAGTAGAGGCCCATGGATCGGATACGCGGTAAGCGTCGTCGCGTTTGCGATGATCGGGTTCGTGTGGCTGGACAGGCGGCTGCTGGTTCGCGGCATGGCGCTGATTGCATCTGGTGCGCTGGTAGCCGTGATAATCGGGCTCGCACCTGGATCAGAAAGTGGAGATACGCGAGACCTCACAGACCTCGGCTCCATATTTGATGATTCAACGGCCGGTTCGGTGGGTGGCAGGGGAATCATCTGGCAATCGGCGTTGGAACTATCCCGTTCCCGGGTCTCGGCGCCCGAGGAATCCGGGGCGCTCGCAGTGGCTCGGTTACTCACGGGTTACGGTCCTGAGATGTTTTTCTACGCCTATCCACTTGGCGTGTAAATAGAACGATCCAAGACCATCGCCCAGAACGCTCACAACTACCCACTTCAATTTTTGTTGGAGTTGGGATTGCTCGGCTTTGTCACGTTCATTTCAGCCGCACTGCTGACCGTATACGCGGCCGCCCGATTGCTCAGTATGGCCAGGCGTGCTGGAAACCACGGCATGTGGCCGTCGATAGTGATAGTCGGATTACTGGCCATGCTTGTCGGACGCGGCACGGAGCAAATGGTTGGCGTTGCGCGTGTGGGTGATCTGTTGCCGTTCTGGGCACTGATGGCACTATCGATTGCGGTAGTCGAGATCGCTCGGAGACAGTATCCGGAACGCCCTGGAAGCTCAGGTAAATCACGGCAGGGCCAGCGTTCAGTTGCCCAGCCGAACCCACGATTGGTTCTCGTCGCCGTTGCCCTCTCAATAACGCTACTGTCTGCCGGGGTGCTGTACTACAAGGACTTCCGATCGTTGCAGGCGAGTGCGATAGTCCGTGACGCGTTTGAACTGCGCGAAGAGGGCAGACCGAACGAGGCGCTCGTCAAATATCAGCGCGCCGTGGAACTTGACCCGGACGTGCAGGACTACCACCTCCGGGTGAACGATCTGTTCCGCGCCGCGGCGGGTGAGGCCGGGGCCGCTGGAAATAATGATCAGGCGATCTTTGGCTGGGAGAAAGCGCTGGAAGCCGCTCGACGTTATGAGGATCGTAATCCGAAGGCTTTCGACACCCAGATACGGATGGGGCAGGCGGAGTCCAGACTTGCCGCGCTCGGCCGTGCGGATCTTGTCAACGTAGCGCGTGACAGGTATGTCAGCATCGCCGATTCGCGCCCATCGTATCCATCCATCCAGGCCGATGCGGCTCAGGGGCTTCTGGCTGTTGGAGATAATGTCCTCGGCCTCCAATACGCCGACCGGGCGATCAGCATGGAGACACAGGCATTCCCAAATCCCAAGGCGTGGTGGTTCAGGGGCGTTGCTCTGGAGAATCTCGGTCAGCTTGAGATCGCAGCGACTTCTTACGAGACGGCTACCAATCGAGCCCCCGGATCTCAAGTGGCAAAGGACGCACATCTAAGATTGGCCGTCGTATACGACAAGCTGGGTGATCCCGTACGCGCGGACCAGCAGCAGGCGCTGGCGGACGCAATCGAGTGAAGGAAGCGCTCTGAATTACCGCGATCTGGGACCGAGTTTTTGTATTTTCAGAAGTGATACCAGCGGACCTGAAAATGAGAGATTCACACTATAATTGGATCCATCGTAAATCTGAGTCAGGCTAGCTGGAAACGCAGTTAGAATCGGTTACGTATAAATCTGTGGACAGGTTGGACCTGGCGTACTTCGGTAGGCAAGACGGGGCTGGAGAACTGGTGAAATGATCGCTTCATGGGACATGTTCCTGGTCACTACGATCGGGCGCACCATAATGGGGCTGCTGACGGCGCTCATGCTTGGCTTTGTCGGCTATCTATTCTGGTCGGTATCGTTCCCTCCGCTCGCAGGCCTGACCTTCCAGACCTTCACCGTTGTAAACACGATGGCGGCGGTAGTTACTTTTGGTACCTCGCTCGCCTGGTTCAAACTGGAAGCCGAATGGAAAACTAGGTTTGTCGCACTCGCATTAATAGCGATTGGGGCATTTATCGGCGGATGGATCGGTTACGACTACGGATTTGACAAGGGCGTCGCTGCGAGCGTCAAGGAATACGGGCATATTCCGGGCGGGCAACTTCGAGTGCCCACAACCGACGGTATCCGGTGGTCCCTGATTGCCGGCTCGCTGGCTGCGAATGTGATGGCGCTGAGTCACCATGTTTGGCGCCTCTTCAGGTACAACGACCCGTACGATTATTAACCGTCTCGCGCCCGGATTTTCTCTTCAAGCTGCCCCATGAGGGTCAGGTAGTACGCCCTCCTACGTGTGTGCCCGTGTACTCGCCGGTGTCCATGGCTCCATACGTGTATTGAACTCAGCCCCGAAGCCGTGGCGATCATGTCGCCATACCGTTGATATCAGGGCCCCGGCAAAGCCGCCGGAACCCGTACCAAACGGAAGGCTGAACCAATCCGCACGTACGTCAGACGTCCGGTTTTCTTTTTATTCGTACTTGTCGCTTTTGCGATGTATTTCGTCTCGCCCGCGCCCGTACCTGCGTACGCGGGGACTCCCGCCACGGTGTCGTTGACCGGAGAGTACGTTCGAATCGGCGGAACCGTGCAGGTCACGGTGACCGATGCTGGAGTTTCGACCACGGCGACGGACACGGCAAAGGCAACGGGCAAGTTCGCATACTTCCTGCCGGTTGGATCTACGGGCGACAATTTCGTATTTCAGACCACGAACGCGCTTCTGACGGACAAGAACAGCGATGGCGTTGTGTCTGAACTCGATCTCTCGATTTCCATAACCGACGCGATCCCGATCTCGATCGTGCCATCAAACGGTGCGTTCACGTTGAGGTTGACTCAGAACGTTACATTGCCGATTCCGTTCACAGTGACTTATAGCGCAGAGAAGATCGATCAGTTAACGGTAAAGGTCACATCTTCCAGCGATACAACCGGCTTCAACCTCACACTGGAGGAGACGACCGCGGTATCAGGCGTGTTTACCGGGACGTTCGAGACAGGAGCGGCGACGGTCACGACAAACTCAACGGCTCCCGCCGCAACGGAACGTCCGGATATTAAAGCAGTGCACGGGAACCTCGTGACGGTCGCATACACAGATACGGAGCCTCTTTCGATCGTAAATGACACGATCCTTGTGGATGGTATTGCGCCTACGGTCAGTCAGATATCTCCGGCTCACCACGTGTTTGAACAAACGTTATCCTCGTTTTTTGAAGCTACTGTGACCGATATCGATTCCGGAGTGGACATCTCATCGATACGGTTCCATTACGATAACGATGGCAATAACACGTTCACGGAACCGGGCACGATTGTTCTTCCTGATCCGTCGATGACGACCATGATTTCAACGGGCCTGATCGTTCGATTTCGTGTGCCCACCATCGCCGCGTATGGGCTTCGTACCTGGTACGTGACGGCGTCCGATAATGCCGGCGGCGCGGGACGCAGTGATGCTGTCGAAGGAACGGCGGGGAATCAGGTCCATGTGTTCACTTCAGACCAGAACCCCCCTCGAGTGGCCTCGGCAGTGGCGGGCGAGTGGTACGACACCGTTTCCAAGACGATCAAATCGGGGAATCGCACCAGCATCCGAGTGACGTTCAATGAAATAATTGCGGTCCCATCGCTCATTGCCTCGGGGTTCCGCATTGCCGGTGTACCGGCGGCCTCGACTCTGACACACGCAGCGCTCCCGAACGACGTGTTCCTGACCGTCGAGTCGTTTCCCACCGTCGGCCCGGTGATCTTGATGATCGACCCGGGATCAATCACGGATCTCTCCGGAATACAAACAAGCCTGGTTCCTATCACTGTGACTGATAAGGTCCCGCCGCTGTTGAGCATCACGTTTGATCGCCCGGTGACGAACACGCTCGTGAAGATCAATGTGAAGTCTGATGAGGTTCTCGCGGCGCCTCCAGCGATTACGGTCAATGGACTCACCCGGTCAGTGCCAACAACGATCAGCCAACGAGAATGGGAGCTTGTTTTCAATGTCGTATCGCTGAAGGGGGCGGATGCAGGGCAGGGAGTCAAGACTGTGGGCGCCTTTGGCTTCGATACCTCTAACACCATGGGTACAGCAACCCAGGCGACGTTTCAGGTGGATACGACCGTCGTCGTCCCGGTTCTGACGCCTACCGGAGCGGTACAAATTTTGGAGTCGTCCCCGGTCATTACCGCGAGCTACTCCACAGAGGCCGATGAGTATGTCGGCGACACCCACCTCGGTATGAGTCTCATCCTGGCGACGCTCGACAGAGTTCCAGTTTCACCTCTGATGAACACCGTTGATTCAGGTGTTACATGGACCCTTAAGACGATAGACGTGCAACCTGATGGTCTCGCAAACGGGGTCCATATATTTCAGATTATGGCTGAGGATGCAGCCGGAAACTCTCACGAAATGGCGGCAACGGTGTTTGAGGTGTTCGTGGATCCGACAGTTCCCGAACCGGTTGTTGAGCCAACCCCAGTAGAAAATACGGACACCACACCGCCGGTGGAAGAGGATTTACCAGTTGTGGAATCGTCAGATGATGCCGACGTCAGCGCTACGACAGACCCGGTTGTCCCGGAAGGCTCATCTCCCGACGCACAAGGAAATGATGATGCCGTGACATCGGACCCATCCGATGAACAGTCCGCAGAACCAGCTGCCGACACGACGGAAGAGACAGCTGCTCCAACCTACCCGGCCCCCGCAAATCCTGAAGAAGCTGAGGCGGAGTCGACTCCGCCTCAGCTGATGTAGATGATACCGGCGTGCCAGAGGTATCTGAACCCTCAGAACCGATACGAGATCCCCTTTTCGATCGAGTGGCGGAACAGGTAGGGACCGACGCGGGCGGAGCGGGAAGTACATCTGGTTCTAGTGCCGAAAATACCTTTTCCTCTGTTGTGGAGGAGGGCGACGGAACGGTATTTGGTTGTAATCTGCCGCTTGGAAACTCCAACGTGGTCGGCGGAGAGTACGCATTGCTTGGCGTAGGACTGCTCGGACTCGGATTGAGGCGTCCGGCAGGAGCGCTACGAGATTTGTTGTGGCCCGCCGGGATGGGACCGTCACCCGGGACCTGGACGAGTCCGGCTAACGCACCCGTAACGGCAAGAATGCCAGACCGGGTACACCGTCCAAAATCGTCTCGTGGAAGGTGAGCACCGTTTCACCGTCATTACCTTGAACGGCGATCAACCGGTGCGATAAACCGGACGTTATTTGGATCGACGATGGTGAGCTCCAACCGTCAAGGCTGTGGCGAACGCCGTGCAGCGATGCGCCGCCGTCAGCGATCCATACCAGGTGGCGAGAGTCAGACGTAGGGACGAGATCCAGGTCAACAAACCCGTGAACCGCGTCTACGGCGATAATTTCGCCCCGGACGCCGACGGATGTGGCTTCCACAACGACGATTCGGGAACCACCATCGCCGCCACTCAACTCGTTCCACGCCACGGTCGCCAATCCCGGACGGTTCATCATCACGGAGACCTTTGTAACACCCGGCCGACCTCCGGCTATTACGTTAACCGGGCTCCAGCGTCCAAGGCTGTTGAAACTCAGAATGATCGCTCGGCCGGTACCGGGAGAATCGGTGACCATGCCGATCACTGCGGTCCCGGAAGTCACGGAGAGAGAAAGATCTGAGGCCGCGCCGGGAGCCGACATGACCGGCATCGGCGCCGTCCAGTTGCCGGCGATCCAGTCTGAGGCGAACACGACAATATCGTCCGTAGTCAGAACATTTCCGTCCATATCCCGGATCCATGCGATCACCACCCGGCCTTCGCCATCGGAAGCAAGAACGGGTGCGAAATCCGGACGATTGTCGCTCGTAAGCTGCTGGGGTTCTGTCCAGGCGCCTGTTACGGCGTCAAGACGACTGTAGAACATCTCGGCGCCCGTGGTGCGGTGTATGAACGCTGTGGGATCGTTCCCGGCGCCCCGAATAGCGGACCAGACGAGCATCGCCTCACCATCAGCGATGAACGTGACGGCGGTATCTGTGACCATGCCGTCCACATATCCCGTGAACGGTTCTGGGGGAGACCATGACTCTTGATCCTCGGTCTGTAGAACGGTGATGCCTGTGCCGGCGGGCCAGTCAACGCCGTCAACGGAGGACAAGGATGCGATAAGTAGTGTCCCGTCACCGCTTCGGCCCGCGGCGATTGATGGCCGTGGTAGGCCGCCGTCCCAGGTGACATATGAACCATTGCCGGCTGCCGTTAGAGACGTTGTCGGCGGGGCACTCCACCCGGGCTCGCCGAGGATCGTAGATGATCTGGAGACGCTATCCGTTCCCGCGTCGCGATCAAAATATACGAAACCGCTGGCATCGGAAGCTGATTTCCAGGCGGACCAAAGTTCGAGCGAGGTTCTAGTTCCGCCGGTAGCGATAGTTTTCACTTCTCTGATCGATCCATTTCCATCGACTTCAGCGAATGTCGCAACGGTCCGTGCGTCCAGCAGGCCGTCGACCCTCAGGTGTCTCATCACCGATGTGGCGAATTCGAATTCCGATACCGACACGATCTCCCAGCTGGTACCCGGAACGACGCTTCGCTCTCCGATTAACGGAGATGTAGCGCCGGAATCGGGCGGTGGAGCAAGGCTCCATGTCGCGTCTGCGATGACACTTTCGCTCACCGTTCCATCTATGCGGGATGAAGCAAAGCGGTTCAGGACCGCTCGCACGGGATCTGGCACGTATACAAGTTCCAGTGACCCGACTCGAGACTCGGTAAGCATTGCGCTGATCGCTTCGGTCCAGATCCCCGTGATCGGCTGGCTCGGGAACCTGGCGCTGTTCAGGCTGTACAGGCCTGTTGCCGTGATGGAGAAAGCGGCTGATTCTCCTGAAACAGGCTTAAGCCCAAACAGCCCCGTCTCCCCATTCAAAGTCGCAGTGGAGGGAGGCGCCTCTATAGAACCAAGTTGATCTCCGGCTCCAGATAGTTCATCCAACAATCTGCCGGAGGTCGGTGGACCAAAGTCGGAGGAAATAACGACACCTGGTATCTCATAGACCAGGAAATCTCCTTCATGGGCGACACTTAACGAGCGAGGCGTTGAACTGAACACCTGTACCGAGCCTACGGGGCCGGAAACCGGGTCGATGAGGGACTCCGTTGTGGCGCCGCCAAGATCTGTGATTAGCGAGAGCGGGTAACGCTGATCTGAGGGCCACAACGGCCAATCAAATGCCAGTGTGACGATGGAGCGGGACGTGTGGGCTTCTACCCTCCATCCGAGAACGCCGCACGGGAGGTGGGAGATGTCAAATTTACCGCCCCACGTACCAACCCCGCTCGCGCTTCCAGAAAGAAGCGACCCACGAAGCTGGAGAGTCACCTGATTGTCATGGGACTCGCCGATGTCCGGGCAGGATTCGGTGACATGTATTACAAGATTTACGGACTCGATAGGATCATCGAAATTGGTGCGGAGCGGCCTTAGCCCGTTCCTGTCGACGCGTATCTCCCAGAGCGCGTCTGTGGCCGGAGACGAGATCCCACGGAGTACGTAGCCCTTCAAAGGCCGGCCATCGGTGGTCTGGGTTATCTGAAATGAATTGGTCTGAATGAGTGGGGGCGGGATCTTCTCAATGGGGAGCGTGAATCTGGCATCCGGATTTCCCGATTCGCCCGCATCTGAAACAAGAAATGAAGCATTGGACGGATAGTGCCCGGGGGCGTTGACCACCGCCGTTGTCGTGCCGGGGGGGACGTTGAAGAATGCGATTCCGGTGGAACTGGTGGCGAGTTCAGCGCCTAGCGGTGAGAGTGTTATCACGGCACGTCGATCTTGTCCGGCGACAGGAACTCCCAGATTTGGATTATGGCCCGGCACGGATTCGCCTTCTGAGGACGCTCCGACAACAAGCAGGTCAAGCCATACCGTTGGCGTCATGTAGAAATCCATTGTGCCGTTAAAGGCGCGGATCGGTCCCCCGGGACCGGATTCGATGACGGTCTGATGCCCCGGGCTCGCGACGGTGAACAAGCGCTCTCCATCGTCCCAAGACCATCCGGCGAGGTCAGCGCCGCCGTTAACGGTTGGGATCTGAAAATCTATCTGGTACCGACCATTAGGCCCGGTCGGCGCAGTTGCCGCAAAGTCTTTGACGAAACCAGCGCAGCTCTCGTCGCAGTACTCGGTCAGGACAGCGATAGCGACGGACACGTCTGCATTGGTGAGAGGATTTCCCGTGGAGGCGCTGTAAACGAACCCGGTTACCCGGATATGGCCAGATGAACTGGGGCTGATCCCACCCTCCAGGCTGCACTTCACCAGTCGGAACGTATCCCCGCAGTTGAACGAAAGATCAAGCGTGTCAGCCGTTCCACCGACGCTCGTCCAGAAGTGATCAAAGCAGCCGAGCCTGCCAGCGGTTTCCGGGCAGATGCGAGCCCGGTACTGACCCGGCCGGGCGCGTAGTGAGATCTTATTTGGCACCTCGATCGTGTCGGCGCCCTCTAGGTAGCTCGCGTTATACACGTCCATCGTGCGGATGTTTTGGAGGCTTTCCAACGTGCCGATCGCGGCAGTCTTGTTGCCGGTCTTGTCCGTGATGGCGATAGAAATATCGAGGAAACCTCCGGCGGCCAACGTCGGCAGCTCGCGTACCACCCTGAACGCTCCCTCGGCTTCTGTGAGGCTCAAGGTGTCCACCAGGGGCAGATAATCTGGATGCGAAAACCGAATTTCATACGGCGTTGGCACGACTACTCCGTTGACAACCGTCAACGGAAGATTTTCGATTGTGAACACGCCGTGTTCGTCCGTAGATGCCGGGTACAGGTTGTTTTCGTGCTGAAGGACCACACTGGTTCCGTCCACCGGAAAAGCCGCAGTTGTATGGTGGGTCAGATCCTGAAACATCGTTCCGGTGACCCGGCCGACCACGGCGGTCGTCGCCGTTTTCAGTCGGAAATCGTTGGCCACCGGAGCGGACCCGACAGTCACCTCCGCAGTAGTGGTCAGGTGGCCGTCCGCGGTGATTACAAGGGAGTAGGCGCCGGGAGGCAAGGGGAGCACAAAGTTGCCGTACCGGTCCGATGTTACAGACGAGGAGGGTGGTGATAATATTTGTGACCCGAAGCGCGCCGAAGTTATCGTGATCCGTGCGCCTGCAAGCTGGACGGGCATGTAGCCGAACGACTCATGCACGTCCGTGAACGACGAGGCGGCTGCGTCTCGCTTGGACGTTCCGATGCGGGTCTGCCCGGCGACGTCTCCGCCGCGCACGTAGCCATGGATATCTCCTGCTACCGCCGGGAGATTTGCGTCGAGGATGTGAGATTCACCGCGTGCAATTTGCAGGGTTCTGAACAAGGGGTACAGATCGGCACGGTTGATTCCGGAGACCATGGCAGGAGAGGGCGTCCAGATGTCATATGTTCCTGCCGGTAAGCCGCTAACGGCGACGGACCCATCAGGACCGGTGACGACATCAACCTGAACGCCTTCAGCTGATGTGCCAGCAGCACCTCTGACTCTTACTAGTGTGTCGCTTACGCCGATGCCTCCGTACGTCGATGAGGTCAGAGCTATGCGTAGCGACGCGCCGTCCACGGTCAGATCGAAATCGAGATTAGATTCAATGCCGGCTGAGAGAGTCACGAACGAATCTGCACTCAGGTAACCCGGCGCCCGCGCCTCAATACGGTAGTTGCCGGGAGGCAGATCTGTCAGCGTGTACTGTCCATTGGCCTCGGCCCTTGTTACGGCCAGGGCACGTAACGTTTTGCCAGAAGCGCCCCCGGGCGTATCGAGATTTATCGCCCGGACATTGGCCCCGGCAGGCAATCTGGTCCCGTTAGGCCCCTCGCCGGTAACTCGTCCGTTGACCAGTGAAGGGACTGCCCGGAGGAATACCTCCCATCCCAGGTCTCCGGTGACATCTAGCTGTTCCGCGTGTGTCGGATAGCCACTCGCGTCCACAGATAGTTCATATCGACCCTGTGGCAAGGCGGGGATGACGTAGGAGCCGAACTCGTCGGTGGTGGCGATCACGGTTGGGGTGTCGCTTTTGACATCTGTCGATGTAACCGACGCACCCTGCACGGGATCCCCGGAGTCACGGTGCGTAACGCGACCAACGATGTCAAACACGCGCCTGCTGGAAGCATCGCCACTCAAATCGAGCTCCACGTCCAACCGTGTCCAGGTCTCGGATTCGACCTCGGCCGTGGATGATTCCACGCGGTATCCGCTGATGTTCAGGCTGTGAGAGCCGGGATCAAGGCCGTCGATACGGTAGAAGCCGAACTCGTCAGAAATCCCGGATGCGCCGTCTTCGCCTTCCCTGACGGTTACGCCCCTGAGCGGCATTCCGCTTTCGGCGTCCACGATAAAACCAGAGATCGTGTGGTTACGATCAGGGTCGTTAAATGTAGAGACACCGGTACGCGTCGGCGCGCCGACGACAGAACGGGGAGTGGCAGTTACGGGTGCAGTGGGTTCGACGGTCGCCGTAGGACCGGGAGTGGATTGCTCTGGATCCAGTATCGGATCCGACTCAATTGGCGTTTCATTGCCGCCCGAACATGCGGCAATTATGAATGCCGTGACGAGGATAGAGGACAGCGCGGACAGCCGGAGTAAATTCCGCGTTGTCAGCTTTCCTCGCAGTCGCATAATGCCCTGTCCGGCGTGCGTCCCGGATTATGAAAAATTCGGAAGGGTGATGATCAAGATATGAGGCCGGCTATTCGAGGCAGGCGGGGGAGTCGGACAGACAACTCTAAGTGGACGGGCGATCGGACTCTTAGGGGCGCGCAAACACGTTACGACCGATTTCGGCCGTAACGTATCTTTTAACGCGGGTTCAAAGCAGGCCGTGGTGATTTACGACCACCGAAATTACGAGCCGTGAGCCTCAATACGTTCGCGGTCGAAATCGGTCAGGTGCGGTTGCATGGCCTCTACGATTTCGGCCAGCGTGTCGTCCGGAGACGCGGTGCTTGTGTCGACATGGATTTTGGGGCCGATGGTTGACCGAGCGACGCCTTCTTCGAAGCGTTCAAGGATCGCCGGGAAGTCGGATTCCTTCACCGGGCTGTACGTGTGCTCGGGAGAGTCCTTGAGTTCAGCCATGCGGCGGGCCAGCACGTCCGGCGTTGCCGTCATGTGGACGATGATGATCGGGTCTTCCGAGATCTGCTTGAGACGCGTCTCGATCTGCTCCGTGATCAGGTCACGGTCATACTGAGTCCCGGCGAGGCCGTATCCGTAGTACATCCGGGCGTAGATAGCTTCCTCAATGTGGAAGCCCACGCTCAGGTCATCCGCGCCCCGATAGTGATGCACGTGGTAGTAGATGTGGTAACGGTGGTACATCTCTTTGAGCTTCGGCGTCAGCCCAAGAATTTGCTGCTGTTCCTCTAGCGTGGTGTCGTCCGGATGGCCTGATGTGTGCGGCAGTTTTGAGTGGTCGTGGAGGAGGGCGAATGGTTCCCCCGTGACCGACTTTTTCCAGTCGTCAATTTTGTGAGACATGGTCGTAGTTCCGACGTACTCAGAACCGACGAGGAGGATTTTCAAAGTAGTGACCCCAGTGTGATCCGTTGTCCGAGCCGGTGGTCCGGCTTATTGATGGCGCGCACAGTAGACGGCCAAAGAACGCCACGGTCAAGGCGATCACAACAGGGTCAGCTGGAACGGGTCAGCTGGCGATAGACTTCGGGAGGTCATCTCGGGTGATACCGATAGGTGAAAGCTCGCACTTTTGGGTTTATACCGAAACCGGAAAATCCCAAAACGACAGAGGAACTTTCCCACACGTGCGTGTGTGGGGTGACTACGCGTGTTTTTAGCGCGAGGGCCGGTGGGCGTGAATCGCCCCCGGGGCTTTCACCGGGAGGAGAAA
>Ga0114993_10002345_pt1 | contig 20896 bp, 11 predicted proteins | sample ArcticOcean_MG_C_FD_87042 | JGI IMG/M metagenome (GOLD analysis project Ga0114993, IMG submission 87042) | Marine microbial communities from western Arctic Ocean - ArcticOcean_MG_CB2_150 | ecosystem: Environmental > Aquatic > Marine > Oceanic | place: Arctic Ocean: Canada Basin | collected...
GGTGTGGTCGCGCGGACAGCCCCCTTTTTCCCGCGGCTGGTGATGGCTGGAAGATCGCGACGGCCAGATTGTCTCGTGCTCACTCGTGTTGTGGGTGAGCGAGGGCGAAGGCTACGGCCGCCGTGCTGATCGAGGCGAAGTGATGCAGGTACGGCCAGGTGCTCGACAGCTTCACGCGGATGCACCGCGAACGTTCCACAACTTCGGCCGCCACCTTGATCAGACGTGTCCGCCAGGTCGCCGGATGGCCTTCGCCGAGTGGATCGGTGCGGCGACGCAGGTTCGCAAATTGTTTGCGGGCGTGGCCCGAGAGCGCTTCGTTCGGCACCGCTTCGATCGGCAGGTCGGGATCGACATCGTCCCGCAGAAGCTCGGTTGGTGGGGCGGCGATCTCGCGGCGAATGCGTACCGGCAGATTGTGAGCCTGCACGTGCAGGAACAGCCGGAACAGGTTCGCCATGTAACGATGATCGCTCAGGCGATCCGTCTTCAGACCACACTTGAGCTCTTTATTGCGGTTCTCGCTTTCACCTCGGTCGACGTATTCGTCGTACGTCGCGCCGGGCAGCAGGCTTCCCCCGGACGGTTCGTCACGACGGCTCGCCGGTTGGTGCCAATCGTGTTGACTTCGCACTTCACGATCGTCCGCCGCGGGTGCGGCCATGAGCGCGACTGATACTCGAAGCTCGTGAAGCGACGCTGTGTTTCGCCGGTGTCATCGAACGCGGCCACCGCTTCGTCCAGCAGGTCCTGGCTGTTGCGCCCGAGCACAGGATTCATACCGAATCCGATGGAGTACCACAGACCCAGCCGCTCGCATTTATCGAACATCTCCGGTACGCCGAAGCCGGAATCAGCCCGCAGTTCGAGGTCGATGTCCGGCCACGCCTCACGCAGGCGACCGACCAGATGCACGATGTCATCGGCCGCTCCCAGCGCGGCCGGAGCCGAGCCGTACAACAGACACGGCATGACCACCATGTCGTTCTCAGCACACGTGATGACTCGCGGCTGATACTGGTGCTGACCGTAGTGACCATGAAACAGTACGAGCTGCTGCTGACCGTGGGCCGGATCGTCAAAGGTGTCGATGTCGAGGGTCAGTCGCGCGGGCGGTTCCTCGAAGGCGTCGATGAACTGATCGATGAGCACCTCCTGCAGCCGCCGCAGCGACGGGATGTCGATGGCGTTTTCGAATCGCGAATGCGTGGGCTGACTGGCGAGTTCCACCTCGAGTGATCCTGCCGCGATGATGCGGAATACAGGGTCGTCGCGGAGCCAGTCGTGGTCATTCTGATCTTCATAGTCCGCGAGGATTCCGAAGATGCGCGACCGCGTCATCTGCCGAAACGAATGCCGAGTGAAGCGTGCGTCCCGGGGATCGTGGAGTGCGTCAGCGAACTGCTGCGTGAACCCGAGCGTCTCATCAAATCCGCGAATCGGCAGCAGCCCGGCATCGGACGTCAACAGTGCGTCAGACATCTCAACGATGACCGGTTTACATCCGTCAAACTGCAACGTACTTTGCAAAACAGACTGTGATTGCACTGCGGGCCTCCATGTCCGTGCCTAAGTTCTTCGTCAACCAAAACTTAGACGCCCATGGAGGCCTTTTAGATCCCGCAAGTCTGAATAATCCCCGCTAGGCTATCCGTCTCCGCAGTGTCGCGATCCGTGGATGACGCAGACCGAACCTGCCGTCGGAATGATGAGAGTCGACAGCTCACCGCCATTCATCGAGAATCACATCACGGCGAGAACATAGAACGTGACGAGTCCGCTCCAAAGATCGAATCCCAGTGAGCTTTGAGAAATGTGCTCCATGACTGTGACCGCTGTCGGTCTGGTGCAGGTTCGATGCTGTGAGCTTTCAGCACGTTGGCCACCGTGGAATCGGCGATGTGGTAGCCGACATTGGCCAGTGCTCCCTGGATTCAATCATAGCCCCACGTCGGATTCTCTCGGGCAAACCGCGGCATGGAATCCACGATGACCTGCCGAATCCTCGGCCTTCCGCAGTAATCGCTTCTTGCCGAGTTTCTTCAGCAAGGCCTCAATCTGGCCGTTCTGGAACTCGATGATCTGCTGGTGGCGTTCGTTAACCCGTTGCTCGTCATCGGACCTGTATGTGCGTGCTGGCGATTGCTCTGGTCCGGAGCAACGTGCATTTGTCGCGCATGCTGCCGGCTCGCTCAAGTTTTCGGACTTTCGCTGTCTGTCCGGCCTTCGCGACGTGACGGAGCGATGTAGAGTCAACGTGACATTCACCGACCCTCTGGATGCGCACTGGGCGATGTTCAATCTGTGACGATTAGTCAGGTTCAGCAGGCCCGTTGATTCGCGTTCGAGTCTGCAGGATTGACTTGCTGTTCCATGAATATGATCCGAGCCGTTGAACACCGCGATATTCCCCGGCTCGTCGACCTGCATCTCCGGGCCGAAGAGGGCGACGACGTCTCTCGCGAGCAGATCGAGGCCGCTTACAACGATCATTTCGCGGCGATGTTTCTGGAGCATCCCTGGACCGATGCCGGGCCAACGAGTCTGGTCGCTGAATCGCCCGACGGGCGCATCGTCGGTTTCATGGGGATCGTGCCGCGACTGATGTCGTTCGCCGGACGAGAGATCACGATGGCTGTTGGTACGCAGCTCACCGTTGACGTCGCCGCCCGCTCAAAACTGCTCGGCCTGCAACTGTTGAAGCGATTGCTGCGCGGACCACAGGACCTCACCGTTGCCGACTATGCCAATGCGACCACGCGACGAATCTGGGAATCGATGGGCGGGTCGACCGCTCATCTTTACAGCCTGTCGTGGTCGCGACTTCTCAATCCCGGCCGTTTGATTGTGGAGCGACTGGCCGGGCGCCAGGGGCTTCGCGCGCTGACACCGTTCGCCCGCCCGCTCGCTCGGCTGTTTGATCATTCGACTTCACGGGTTCCACGGATTCCGTGGGCGCTCCCGTCGACCGACGCGCCCCGACAACAGCTCACCGCCGAGGAACTCACCTCTGACACGTACGCTCGGCTGTTGCCCGACTTCACTCGTCATCAGACGTTGACACCGGTCGTAGACAAAGTGTCGTCAGCGTGGCTGTTTGATCGACTTGACCGGATGTATTCTTCCCGGAGCGTGCATCGTGTACTGCTCCGAGACGAACAGCAATTGCCGCTTGGCTGGTTCGTCTACAACAGGGAACCGGACGGCTCCGCCGAGGTGGCGCAGATTGTGGCCAGCCGTAACCATCAGGCTGACGTGGTGGATCACCTGATCCGCCATGCCAGGTCATCCGGAGCGACCGCCATCTCCGGACGGGTTCAGCCGGAATTGCTGTATACGTTTTCCGAGTTTCGCTGCCACCTGCACACGACGCCCGAATTCGCGCTGGTCCACTCACGAGACCCTCAACTTCTCCGCCCCTTCGAGACAGGGACGGCCTTCCTGTCACTCCTGGAAGGCGAAGGCTGCCTCTACCTGCCAGTTCGCGAAGGCATTCGGCAGACGGTCCCGACCGTCACGACGAGCGAGCCTCGCCCGTCGGTCATCCAGAAAGTGGCCTTCGATGGGCCGCCGTCGGGCAAGACTCGTGCACTCGCACGACTGTGACGTGGAATGTAAAACAGCCCGAAAGCCGTGTGGGTGAATGCGATGCCGTTCTCCTTGAGCTGTTCAACCAGAGACACCAGATGCCGCATCGAACGCCTTAAGCGATCCAGACGCCACACCACGAGGGTGTCGCCCGTGCGTAGAGCGTCGAGGCATGCAGCCAGGCCTGGCCGATCTTCTTTCGCTCCCGATAGCTTGTCAGTGAAAATGTCATTCGATTCGACACCGGATCTCAGCAGAGCGTCGATCTGAAGACTCAGGTCTTGATCGTCCGTAGTGACGCGGGCATATCCAAAGCTGCGATTCTTAACCAGATGAATGAGTTCGCTCATGGCTTCCCCTCTTATTGAGAGAAGCCAGCGTCCGCCCACAGTTTGTCATCGTCCACCGAATTTGGGTCGTGATCTACCCTTCTCATGTGCCTTCACGCGACCTGGCAAGACCTGTTGACTTTCCGGGGCCGTAGGTCAAGCGAATTCAGACTTTGGCGACCTGTCCCAATTCCATTGAGGGCAGTTGTTCAGCCAAACTGGCGGCCAGCCGACGGGGGCAGACCGGAGCGATCTGTGCTTTGTGCAGAACGTCGGACGACTGATGATCCGCGAACACGATCCAGATGAGTCGGTGAGGACAAGTTATAGACAGGCCGATATGGTGTTGCGTGTTTACGACCAGAGCATTGGCTTTGCGAGGCCAGACATGAGCGATCCATTCTCGATCTCTGCGACAAATCCTCAGACGGGCGAGGTTGTCATCTCGACCGTCGAATCAGGTGGAACAATTCGTATCGGACGTTCGAGAGAGAATGATCTGCCCGCGAAGTGGGATCGCGGTATCTCAAGGATTCACGCGTGTGCGCAGCACTGTGGACATGAACTTCGGGTCTCCTGTCTTGAGTCTGGCCGCGGGCCGCTCATTGTCGATGCAGAGAAGTCGCGAGAAGCTGCGTTGCAAGCGGGTGATGAGTTTCAAATCGGCAAGACCAGCTTTCAAGTTGAGAGTGTCGACCCGTCGTCCACCATCAACGAAGAGTCCGATCTTGATGAGTTCTCGGTCAGCAGTGCCGATCTGGCGAACTACGAGTTCGGGGACGCTCAGAAACAGATTCGGCTCCTGTGCGACCTGCCGGACCAATTGGCGCGCGCCGACAGCGATGCAGAACTCGCCAACATGGTTTGTGGCATCCTGCTGAACGCGATCCCGGAAGCGACCGCCGTTGCGGCGATGCATTACACCGAGGGAGGCGTGAGCGAGTTGGTGTCTTCCGACCCGGATACACCTTGCACTCTGCTTCCAGACACAATGCGAGTTCAGACGAGAGCCGAATACAACGGGCAATTCCGACCGAGCCGCCGACTCGTCGGCAGAGCGTTCCGGACGGGTGAATCCACGATACACATCTGGGGCGTTCGGGATGAGTCCGGTCAGTTCACATTGACCGATAGTCTTAACTGGGCGTTCAACGTCCCGATTCCCGGGCACGCCAGTGTGGGCTGGTGTCTTTATGTGGCGGGCGCTGGAGGGAAGGCCGGTGCAATCTGCGTCACGAAAGAGATGTTGGAGTCGGATATCCGATTTACTCAATTGCTTGCGAAATTCACGGGCGCGACACACTCGATTCGGCAACTGCAGCAGACGCAGACTCAACTGGCGTCATTCCTGTCCCCGAAAGTTGTCGAAAGCCTCACGACTACTAATAGTGCTGAACTGCTTACTCCGTCCGAACGTGACATTACTGTCCTGTTCTGCGACGTGCGCGGTTTCTCACGGAAATCAGAACAGCATCAGGACAACCTGCTGTACCTGCTCGACTGTGTGAAGGAAGCTCTTGGTGCAATGACGCACGGTATACTGGGATTCGACGGAGCGATCGCAGACTTCCAGGGCGATGCTGCGTTGGGGTTCTGGGGGTGGCCGGTCTCACTCGAAGAGGGACCACTCCCGGCATGTCGAGCTGCCCTGGACATTCAGCGTGTCTTTGCAGAGCCCCGGAATTCAGAAGGGCTGCTGGATGGGTTTTCGATCGGGCTGGGGATTGCTCACGGGCGAGCGGTCGCAGGACAGATTGGTACGCGACAACAGGCGAAAGTTGGAGTGTTCGGGCCGGTTGTGAATCAGGGCGCGCGCATCGAGGGGCTGACGCGACATTTTGACGTTTCCATCTGTATTGACGAGCAGACCAGCAGGTTTGTCCGGGAAGAGATGGAAACGACTGAAGGTCGAGTCCGGCGACTCGCACGACTGCGCCCGAAAGGCATGGATACTCCGATTGAGGTCAGCGAGCTTCTCCCACCAGTCAGCCACAGCGACGTCACCGATCGAAACATTCTGGCCTATGAGTCGGCACTGGATGCGGTAATCGCCGGTGATTGGACACAGGCCAGGACCATGCTCGCGAAACTACCCGTGGATGGTGCCGTGACTTTTCTGAACGAAAAGCTTTCGCAACTCGGAGATGTGCCGCCCGCAAGCTGGGACGGGGCATTCGCCATGACCTCAAAGTAGCTGACGCCAGACCTCTGGTTGTTGCGTCACGCACGTCAACCAATGCACTTGCTGCCTCGACTCTATTAGACGTCGTGCCCCGTCCGACTATTGGGGCATCCGGGTCCCTGGACCGATCAACACGAACGGCGCCCAGTGATATGGGGACTCCCATTTTTTGGTTGCGCGAATCGACACGCGTGCGTCATGGAGCGCCTTGGAGAAGTTTACAGTCGTACCGGATTTCATCTGTATTGCAACATGACCGAACATGGACGCGATGAGTTCGGCGGTCGATTCGTCGGGCACGCTCCAGTGACTGGCGATCACACGACTCGCGCCCGCTGCAATGAATGCCTGAGCAAGCGATGCGCCTGCTTCGAGCGGACGGTCTGGTGCGACATTGGTCTGGCATGCACTCAGAACGGCAAGCTGGCACGCACGAAGATCAAGGCTCACAATTTCATGGTATCTTAGAAATCCGTCATCTGATGACGGTCCGCTTCCGGACGACAGGGCAATTGCTCCAAACAGATTGTCGAACTGCTGATCGACAAGCCCATGTGCGGCGACGTGTATAAACTGCTGACCGGGAAACCTCTTTCGAGCCGCCGATTCACTTGCTTTGTGGCCCAGAAGCGGTGGTGCGATGTTGCAAACACCCGACATGCTGTGGAAAACCTGTTCGCATTCACGCTGAGTCCCGGGTAGTCGGGGCAGCCCGTGGGCAAATTCCTCACGCGTTGGTGGTCGAGGCGGCTCATCTGAGCTGCCGGGTGGGATTGGATACGCTGGATCGCCGATTGTCAGGCCACGATTCAACTGCCCCGCTGCATTCGAGCGATTTCGAAGTTTCACGAAGATGCTTGCAGAAGGGCCGTAGGAGATTGGCGGCAGTTCATCCAGCCCGTATCGCGTTTCTGGAGAGTCAGAAAAGACCAGCGACTCAAGGGGCAGATGATGAAGAGGTCCACTCGGAATGATGAGCAGGGACTTTGCCGGTTTCTGCTTCAGGCGGTCTCGCAGCGATACGGGGAACAGTACATTCCCGAGTTCGACATATGGCTTCGTGCCGGTCTTACCGCGGGCCGCCACGACTCTTGGCCCGGCTCCTCGCTCTGTTCCAAACTCGCGGCCACGCAATTGCTGTAGATACCAGTAAACGAGGCGTTCTGCGGTCTCTTGTTTCAGTCGGCCAGATTCGATGGACGGGCTACGTGCTGTCAGCTTTTCTCCGCGAGCTGCTGTCACGACAGATCCCGGTCCTCTTTCGAAACCGTCAACTCTCGGTTTGGACCGTTCCACAGTAATCGCCCTGGAAAGGGCGTCTGCTGCCGTGGACGAGATGTCAAGCTGTATTGCCTCGACAGGGGCGTCTTTGCGGATGACCAGCACTGAGCTGCTCTGGCTGGAAATGTGATAGAGCAGAGCCACCTCGCCAGTTGCGAGTGACAACTGGAATTCAACAAGCGTTGCCGGTTTCTGTCCGGCAAGCGTTTCCCGGTAGACGGGAGTCGCGTTGCGAATCTCTGTCCAGATCTTCTGATAGTCCTGACGCGTTTGTCGCATCCTGCTTGTTACTATTGCACCCGCCGCTCTGGTGGAATCAGTCGGTGCACCTGTGCGTAAGGACGCAGCCTCGGTTGTTAGCGAGATCAACTCCGTTGCCAGTTCTTTCTCCCTGTCTTTCAGTTGTGCAGCGTTATCGCCTGTGAGGAGTTCTCTCAAATCAATTCCAGCCAGATCGAGCTGGTCGAGCAGCGTTCGATTGGTCGTCCGTTCGCTTGCTGCAAACGCCGAATCAAAATCTCCAGCCTCCAGAGCCCACTGGTACTGCAACTGGTAGGAGTCAGCAAAGCGGGCCAGAAACTCGGCCCTTTCGCGCTCAGCGCCGATCGATGCAGCGCGCGGCAGTTCGACAATCGCGTCAGCCTGGTTAAGCAGTTCCTGTGCTTCCTCACGCCGCTTTAGGGCGTCCAGCACATACGCGAGATTACACAGGACGCTGTAGCGGTCCTGTGGTGGCGCGCTGAGCTGCTCCTGAACCGTCAGCGTCTCCCTTAACATGCTCTCCGCCGTGGTAAAATCACGCGCAAGAATCGACAGCAGGGCGAGTCGGTTTCGCACCCGTGACTCAAGCACACGCTGGCCCGTTGTTCCGTAAAGTTTCAGTGCACGCTGGAAGTGAAACTCTGCAGAGTCTGTCGCCCCCGCAGACATGCTGATGGTACCCAGACGGTAATGCACGGAGGCTTCAACAGAGACATTCCGACCAGCCGTTTTCTCAACAATCGCAAGCGCTTCCTGACCGAACGAATAGGCACGGGGCAGATCCCTCTCAGCAAGTTTGATCGCAGCGATGAGCGTGTGGCATCTGGCCAACTCGATCGACGCAGGTCCGAAGACTGTCCGCGTGAGGTCCGTGGCTTCAATGGCAGTTGACGAAGCTCGGTCCAGTAGCCCCTGAGACTTGTAGAGCGCGGCCAGATTTGAGAATACGACTGCACGCACACCATTGAGCCCAGGGGCGTCGCGAGTTCTATCAAGCACACCCTTGTAGACCGTTTCAGCTCGACTGTATTGCCCGGCTGACGCCAGGGCGTTGGCGTAATTTTGTCTTAAAGTCAGTTCTGCCTTGCTGACTGCCCCGGTCCTTTTCAGCGTCTCATGCAGCTTCAGAGCTTTCTGGAAGTGCTCCGTGGCTCTTGCGACGTTGCCGACAGCAAGGGCCAGTGTTCCGCGGTTGCTCAATGCAGCGGCCAGTCGGAGCGGAGATTCGTCTGCATGCGCTTCCCAGAAGCCAACCGCTCGAGCCATGTAGCCGTCCGCTTCTGCAAACCGTCCGGCATGCGCCAGGACGGCCCCCAGCGCTGCTCCGGATTGAACGGTCAGAACATGTCCGGCTCCTCGGGTTCTGTTCACCAGTTGATACTGTCGTTGCGCGGCATCAATGGCCTGTAGCGTCCGTCCGGAAGCAATGTGGAGTGTCTGCAGTCGCGCAAGTAGTGCCACCGCCAGCTCGACATTCTGCGGCTGATTCAACGCGGCTGCCAGAAGCTCTTCGTAGCTTTTGACGCTGTTCTGAAACGCCTCGTCGGCCGCCTTGAAATCTCCGGCGCTTCTGTAAAGGGCACCCAGACGCAATTGAAACGCCGCCTGGTCTTGGTCCGAATCCGTTTCTCGAACGGCTGCCTTCAGGTGTTCCAGAGCCCTCCTGGTGTCGCCGCGCACTTCCGACCAGTACGACAGGGCAGACCTCATTTCAGTCTTCAAATGTTTCTGATCAGCCTTCAACATCTTGCCAAAGACCACTTTGTCTACAGTCTCGCTCTTGCCTTTGATATCAAGGCAAAGAGCAAGACATGTCAGGCATTCCTGCAACGAGCGGCTGTCAGCTGCCAGTTTGAGATTCTGTCGGGTCCGGAGTTCAGCCAGGATTTCCTGAGCAAGCCGAAATGACTTTTCCAGTTCCGTCGGTGTGGCACTGGGGTCGGCCGCCACACGGATCAGAGCGACGCGGACGAGCGCTCCGAGCCTCACTGTCTTCGGCAGTTGGCCATACCGACTCGGATTGCTGAGCAGTTGATTGAGCTGAAAACTTGCTTCAGAAAAATCACGTCGCGCGATCAGACTGTCGGCGACAAGCATCAGGTTTTCCCGGCGAAGCGATTGCGCTGCGGGAAGCCCGTCAAGGCGACGCTCGTATTCCACCCCATAAGTGACGGTCGACGCATGATCGCCGATCCAACGGCTTTGCTGTGTCAGCAGAAAGAGAATCCGTCGACGGTCCCGATCTGAAACATCCTTAGACTCATCGGCAACATCGGCTTCGAGGAGCGCCGCCTGAAGCTGCTGAATGGACTCCAGATGCTGACCTCGATTGATCTGAGTTTCAGCGAGACGAATCCGACTTCCAACTGATGGCGTATCCTGAGCACGCACACTGGGAGCCACGACCAACAGCGGAATCATTAGAAAGGTGATCAGAAGTCGTCGGCTCATTTTCACTTCTCATTCGTGAAAGAACACGAGACCGCGGTAAGACTGAAATCTCTCGCCGACATACACTCGGAACGGGTCCGCGGTCGCAGCTTCCAGATCATGCGAACCAGGGCGGGGCAATGTTTTTCCTGCATCGGCTGCCAGCACGAAGTCAAGAACCGGTCCGCGGGAAGGCTGAATTGCGGGGCGTACGGAGCCAAAGTTGAACGGTTGCAGGACACCGCCAGCGTCTCGATAGCGATAGGCAACCCGGCACGATTCTAACTCTCGCAATTGGTCTTCGCTGACAGGACGCACTGACGCAACAGCTAGAATCGTATCGAGGCCTGGTGCACCGGCGACGCTGATCCACTGCTGGTTATCCGCGTCATCCTCGCTTACCATCGGTGGCACATACAGTTCACTGACCGGTCGTTGATCTGCCAGGTCATCAGGCCAGATACGGGCCGGTTTGCCGGCCTCGTCGAACCAGAACAGGCACGCATACACAGGCTCGTTCGTCGTGAGGTGGATCTGCAGACGATCACCGATCCTCAGGGGGACATGGCTGCCGGCCAGTTCGTCAAAACTTCCAATCTGGTCCGCCCGTTGGAAGTTGATTCGAACATCCTGAATCAGAAACGGATTCAGTGGCAGCTCCACATCGGCAGGCCGTACGTCTTCTGTCGCCGGCTGATCGACCACAGCGGGCTCTGGAGCCGCAGGGCTCCGTAAGACTTCGACCAGAAGCGCACTGAAGGCCAGCACTGCGGTCAATCCAGTCAATGCCAGATACCACCGCGCGGACTTTCCCGGAGTTGTGACGCCTACCGAACCAGTCGCGGTTTGACTCGCGACCGACATCGAAGGGTGACTACCCGAGGCCGACTGTGACGGTTCGACATATGCGGTCGAGCCGGCAGAAACGGCTACCGATTCTGCGCTACTCGTTCTTTGCCATTCGCGGAGGTCATCAGCGAAGTCACGTGCGGTTGAGTAGCGGCCCTTCAGCTCTCTTGCGATCGCGCGCAGACAGATTTCTTCGAGCGCTTTGGGAATCCTGTCGTTTCGCTGTCTTGGAGGTCGCGCATCGGCAGACCGGATCTGCTCCATGACCTGCATGGTCGACTTCCCCTTAAAGGGACGTTCGCCTGTCAGGAGTTCGTAGAAGACGATGCCGAGACTGAAAACGTCACTTCGCCCATCAAGAAGGTTGCCGCCTCGGGCCTGCTCGGGGCTCATATAGCTGGGCGTGCCTGTTGCCCCCGATCCAGGGGCAACATCCTCGTCGCGGAGCGCGAGTCCGAAGTCTGCCAGAAATGGCTGGCCAGACGTTTCCAGCAGAATGTTGGCCGGTTTGACGTCGCGGTGCACAAGCCCTCGCGTGTGAGCATGATGCAGCGCTTCAGCCACCTCGATGACGATATGAACGCTCTCTTCGACGGATGGCCGGTCGCCCCGGATTCGATTCGAAAGATCAGTGCCATCAATGAATCGCGACACGACATAGCATTGATGCTCGTCGTTCATTCCGACGTCAAACACGTCGACGATTGCCGGATGATGCAGTCCGGCCAGTTTCTGAGCCTCGTCAAGGAACAGATCTGCCTGTTGCCTCGACCGGGTTTCTGGTGATTTTGCGATCTTGATCGCCACGTGGCGTTTGAGCGCACTATCCCAGGCCCGGAAGACCTTGCCGAATGCGCCTTCACCCAGCAGTTCCTTAAGCTGGTATCTCTCGGGCACCAGTCTCCCGCGAGTCCCCGAATCTCTATTGGCCAATGCCGCATGCGAGCCAGGTGCGAGGACGGAGTCCTGCTCGTCGTTGTTAACGATGGTTTCCTGCTCGGACGACTCCAGACTCGAATCCGGGCCAGCAAGCTGATCGGGAGTCGTGGCCGCGAGACCAGACCTGTCGGAGTCTGTTTGCGTGAGGGCCTGGCTTTCCAGAGCCACGTCGATCGTCGCGTCCTGGCTTTGCTCCACATGTTCGTCGTCATGCGGCGTTGAAGCGTTCGACCGAGTCATGCCGGGTACCGCGTAACGTTACAGGTCAGTCGTCAGCAGGCAACAAGCGTCGTCATGCCGATTTGACGGTTCATTCCTTCACATTCCATCCACAAAGTGTGACTCAGTGTAAGCAGATCCTGGCGTCACAGCTCGACGACCATGAACAAATGCGTAAGAAACTCACACCGAACGACGATCGATACCGGAATTCACTGTAATGCTGAACAAATCCAGTCGAACTCTGCATAGGATTAATGCCAACACTCTACCTCTCAGGCCGCACGAATGTCGGGCTTCTGGTTCCATCATCGCCGTCGTCCTCGACGTTTTGGCGTCGCGTCCCGGGCCGAGACTCCGACTCCACTCAGCTTTACGCAGCGTGGCCGCCCATCGGACCTTGCCACACGGCCCGATCCGTTGGAGGACCGAACGATGCTCTCCACGGGGACAGGAATCCCCCTGGTCGGAGGCGGCATCGGAAACGAAGTCATCATCCCCGGAAGTCTTGAAGCGGCCGACAGTGTTGACCGGTACGGCATTGATTTGAACGCGGGCGAAGTCCTGAGAGTCGAACTGACGGGGCCACGCACAGAAGCGATCCAGGGTGGCCAGGTCCGATTGCTCGCGGATAACGGGCACGAACTGGTTCAACAGCTTCCGTCTACGTTCTTTCCGCAGAGTACGGGTCGGTTCACCGTTGAGGTCACATCAACGCAGTCGCCCGGAGATTACGAGCTTTCGGTCCTGCGGACTCTGGATATTGGGAATCCGAGAACAACGACTCTGGTCCACCGCTACAGCTTCAATGGAACCGGAACCAATGGTGCACCGATCGTCGACTCGATCAGCGGTGCCGACGGTGTGTTGCGTGAAGCTGATGACTCACGTTTAGAAGGCGGACAAGTGGTTCTGGGTGGTGGTGCCTCGTCGACCGCCGGGTATGTCGACCTGCCAAACGGAATCGTGTCTGCGCTGCGTGGGAACAATGCCACGTTTGAAATGTGGGTGACCTGGCAGAATTCCGGAAGCAGTTTCCCACGACTGTTCGACTTCCGAGAAACGATTCACGGGGAGATCCTCAACGTCGGTGGCGTGTTCGAGAGCAACGCCAGGGAATCACTGTTCCTGGGCCGAGGTGCACTTAGTTCGCCCCCGCTGTTTGTGGGGGACGTTATCGGAGGCAACCTACGTGCGACGAATTTCACCGATCCGCTGAGTGCAGGCGCGGAACATCACGTCGTTGTGACGGTGTCGGGTAACGACGGGATGACCGTCAATGTCTACGTAGACGGCCAGCTCATGTTGGCACCGGCTGACAGCACGCAAAGCTACACACTGCAGCAGCTTCTCATTGGCCTCAACGACGTCAACAACTGGTTGGGCCGATCTCTGAATTCGTTGGACGACAATCTGGACGGCTCGTTTAATGAATTCCGTGTCTACGACGGCGCGCTGACTGAACGTGGAATTCTAAGTTCGCTCGCGTCCGGCCCAGACCGCACCTTCGCGACCTCCGAGGTCTTTGACCCGTCCGAGGTCATACTTCCGTCTGTGTTGGTGGGTTCGACCGTCGACTTGGCCGCAGGACCTGGCGATCCTGCGCTGGTTCGACTGAAAGTCACCGAGCGTGATCGGATGCGAATCGACGTCGACATAGAAGGTGGCGATGGCAAGATTTCCGTGTTCGATGACAGCGGCCGAGTGCTCCTCACGCGGACATCAACAGACGGACAAGCCACCATTGAAACAGAATTGCCTATCGGCTTTTTCGGCATCCGTATTTCTGTCAATGAAGGGGCATCCGCAGCTCAACTCATCATTAGTCCAAGGACCACCGACTTTGAAGGCGGACCGTTTGAAGAACGGCGTGGAGTGATCTCTGTCGGAGACAATCCGGTATTGCAGTTGATCGGTGACTTTAATCGTGACAGACGAGTCGACCTCGTTACTGCAAATCGCGATTCCGACAACTTGTCGATTCTACTGGGACGAAGTGACGGCTCGTTTGAGCAATCGCGTCAAGTACCTATTGGCGGCCAGCCCCGATCACTCCGGTCGGGCGATTTCAACGGGGACGGGCGACCCGATCTGGCCGCTGTAATCTCTGACGACAATGTGTCAGTTCTGCTGGGGCGAGGAGACGGTTCGTTTCTGGACGCGAGTCAGTCGTTCGTGGGTGAAGCACCGCTTGTGCAGTTGACCGGGGATTTCAATGGAGACGGATTGTCCGATCTCGCAACCGTATTGACCAAGGCCGACCGACAGGCTGCCTACTCAAACAGCGACGTGTCAATTCTGCTGGGGCGCACGGATGGCTCATTTGAGGCCCCGGGCGGTAGTCAAGGAGCAATCCCGCCAAGTGGCTTACGCGATCGAAGCAGAGGCGAGTTTCTGGCACGAACTGACGACTTCAACGGAGATGGACGACTCGATCTCGTTATCGGGAATGGCAACAACGTCGAACCTTTTCCTAATCAAGTATCATTGCTGCTAGGCCGTGGCGACGGGTCGTTTGAGGCAGCGAATATGTTCTCTGTCGGATCCGTCCCGCACGTGTTGTTGAGCGACGACCTGAACGATGACGGACAAATCGATCTGGCCGTTGTAAATCGGGATTCTGCCAGCGTTTCTGTTCTGCTCGGGGCTGAGAACTCGGACGGTTCATTTACGTTCATGTCCGCGAGTCAATTCAGTGTCGACGAACTCCCGGCAGCGGTGTTGAGCGGCGATTTCGACGGTGACGGACGGCTCGATATTGCTACAACGAATACTAATCGAAATAACCTGAGCGTTCTGTTGGGCGATAAGGATGGCCCGTCACTGTTCTTACCAGTTACGAATTCGGGGTTCGTCGGCCAAAGCCCCGAAGGCCTGGTGGGTGGTGACTTCAATGGAGATGGGCGACTCGATTTCGCAACAGCTAACCGGGACTCTAACGATGTGTCAATCCTGTTGCGGCGTGAGGATGGCTCGTTCGCTATTAAGCGTATTGGCGTCGGGCAATTGCCAACAGCTTTGCTCAGTGACGATTTTAACGGGGATGGACGTCCTGATCTCGCAACAGCCAATCGTGCCACCGACGACGTGACTGTACTGCTCGGGCGTGGGGATGGCTCGTTTGCAGAACCAGAGTTCAGCATTCGTTTCCGCAACCAGATCATCGTTCGTACTAGCGCAACGACTGCAAATCAGCAGCTGATCAGCGTTAACGGAAACGGGGAAATTCTGGTCCGTGACTTCCTGACCGACTCAACACTTTCATCTCCCAACGTTTTAGCTTTGAGTGACGGAATAGTTGCGGCCGCCATCTCAAGCGAGGGTGACAAGTCCGTTAACTCTGGCGTCACGTCCGATAGCGTCATCATTCTCACAAACGAACTTGATTCCCGTAACGCCAACACATCGGACAGGGAATTCGCTCTGAGCGGCGTTCTGCCCCGCCGGCTGGAATCCGCCGACCTCGATCGGGACGGATTCGCAGATTTCGTGACTGCCAATGCATCGAGCAATGATGTGTCCGTTCTGTTTCGGGACTCGTCTGAGACGGCTGTTGAGATCCGTCTGCAAGGTGGAAACGGTCCAACCGACATCCAGATTGTTGATGTGAACAATGACAACTTTCCAGAAATCGTGGTCGCAAACCAGTTGTCGGGTGACGTCAGTGTTTTTCGGAATCTAGGCGACCGTCGGTTTGATGAGATTCGCGTTCCGACGGGCGACCGACCGACTGTAATCTCGGTCGTCAGCGGCGAGCCGAACGTCAATTCGACGTTGTTTCCTGAAACGCTGGCCGTTTCGGATGTCAACCAAGACGGCCTGATGGACATCGTCGTTGGAAACACGGGACCAAACACTCTCAGTATCCTGACGGGAACCGGAGATGGCCGATTCGAGTTGGCCCCGGATTTGACAGTGCCTCTCATTGGTGAGTCCCTGGTAGAGATTGCGGTCGGGCAGTTCAATTCGCTGGAAGACTCCTATGTCGATCTGATTCTGCTGAATGACAGCAATGTCCTTACGGTGTACGAAGGAGCCAGAACCGGTCGGTTCACTCGATCTGAGGTGGAGGTCGCGACAGGGTCCCCCGGAACGGCACTGACCATTACGGACCTGGATCGGGATGGGTTCGACGATGTCCTGGTCGGGAATGAGTTCGGGGACATCCAGACGCTGTTCGGGAACGGAGACGGGACGTTCGCCGACTTTCGTCGGGCTGAGCAGCGCGTGCCACTTGTCGTCGCCGATCTGGATGGCGACGGCAAAACAGAAGTTGTACTGGCCAATCAGTCTCAGGACCGACTGGTTGTCCTCGATGCGGCATCGCAGAACGTCACAGAGGAAGTCGATGACGGCCTGCTCGCTCCCGGGGCTGTGGAACTGATCGACCTGAATGCCGACAGCAAGCCGGAATTGGTCGTGGCCAATACTCAAGGCACAACAGTCTCCGTTTTCGTGATGACTGACGGCAGTTTCGGCGATCCCGCCCAGTTCTTCACAGGAACGGGTCCGGCCGGAATCACAGTGGGCGATGTCGATACAGACGGTCGACCGGATCTTATTGTAAGCAACCAGAGTTCCAATGACGTCACGGTACTCCTGAATCGATCGTCTAGAGGTGGAGAGATCCGTTTCGATCTGGGACCGCGTCTTGATGTGGGCGCGGGACCGGTCTCAACCGCATTGTCGGACCTGAACGAAGACGGCACACTCGATCTGGTGGTCACGAACGCAGGCGAGGGCACGCTCTCGATGCTGTCCGGAATCGGAGGCGGGTTCTTCAACGACGCGGCAGCCACGACCATCCCCTTCGGTCAAACATCACAGCAGGGTGGAGTGCTGGTCGGAAACTCGTTTGTCGCAACAAGTCCACTAACAAATTCCATTCTGTTCGTGAGAAATCTGGCCGACGCATTTCGAGGATTTGGGGGTGTGCAGACTTTTGGAACGGGAGGCCGGTCTCCATCATTCCTCACCGCGTTCAACTTTACGGGCGGTGGTTTGTTCGACTTGGCCGTTGCCAACACGGGGGATGGGACGATCGGTCTCCTGGAGGGGCTTCTCGACGGTTTCTCGGTCGCCGGGCTCCTGACTGATCCCAACCTGTCGAACCCGAGTTCACTCGAATTCGCGCAGGTCGATGGCATCCTGCAACTCTTCGCCACGGACGAGGGTGAGGAGACGGCGACTGTCTTCGACTTCAGCGAGATTGAAGAAGCCCTCGCTGACAATCTGCCCGGTCCTGAGTCCGAAGATTCACCGGAGGACGAGCCCGGCACTGAGTCCGGGATTGCGATCGGCTCCATCCGTACCCAGCTTCTCTTTGCATTCCTGTCGGTGACGCCGGAGTTCGCTGATGACGAGGACCAGGCCGGCGGATTCCTCTGGATTCAGCGCTTCAGTGAATTCGTTACGAGCTACTTCCGCTGCGATTCCGGCGGCACATCTCTCGCGTGTGGATTGGACGCCCTTGACGAAGACTCCCCGACTGGGAGCGTACTCCGTGGGATCATCCCGCCGTTGTTTGTTTCGCCAATCATGTTTCCGCCGTTTATTGGGCCTGCCCTCGACATTCTGCTGGACAGACTGCGGGAACTGGTGCCCCCGGACGAGACTTCCGGCGAAGCTGACGAGGCGTCGCAGGCAGGCGATGACGATGGCTCACGCACGACAGAGGACGCCGCTCGGGACGGGACCGAGACGACTCCTGCACAGGGCGGATCGGACGCAGAAGGCGACGAAGAATCTGAATGTCCGGATGCCGCTGACGATACGGAACGGGCTGCCCTTTATGATTTCATGATCGACATCGCTGGCGATCAGACCGTCACCGCGGCACTCTTTGATCAGGGAGTGACGTTGGAGACGACTGTCAGAAAGCAATCCCGCAGCCGCGACACAACATCTCTCTGACGTGTGATCCCGGAGTGCCACCAATGACCGAAGTGCCCCTGGCTCACTCACCGCAGGCTCAATCTGCAGAGCAGGAGCCATGGATGAAAATCAGCGGCTCAAGGTCGCTGACGTCCTGGATGCAGCGGCATCAGGTCAGCTTGGGATTTACCACGTATCAGACCGGCAAACTGTTCCTGATTGGCTCACAAGCGGATATGCGGCTCTCAATTTTTGAGCGCAGCTTCAGCCGCTGTATGGGCATGTGGGCCAGCTCGGACAGCCAGACGCTGTGGATCAGTACGCTGTACCAGTTGTGGCGCCTCGAGAACCGGCTTCGCCCTGGCGAAACGCACGACGGCTACGACCGCCTCTATATTCCGCAGGCAAGTCACACGACCGGCGACCTGGATGTCCACGATCTGGCCGTGGATGGAGACGGGCGTCTGACGTTCGTCAACACGCACTTTGGCTGTCTGGCCACAATCAGTGACCGACACAGCTTTCGCCCGCTCTGGTCGCCACCGTGGCTGTCGCGCATGGCACCGGAAGATCGCTGCCACTTGAATGGCCTCGCTATGAAAGACGGCCGTCCCAGGTGGGTCACCGCAGTCAGCAGGACAGACGTCGTCGATGGCTGGCGCGACCGACGTGTGGATGGCGGTGTCGTGGCTGACGTGGAAACCGGCAACGTTGTCTGTACCGGACTATCGATGCCGCATTCGCCCAGATGGTAGCGCGACAAACTGTGGGTGCTGGACTCAGGCTCCGGATTCCTGGGACACATCGGCCTGGGCGCCGGCCACTTTCAACCGCTTGCATTCTGCCCCGGGTTCTTGCGCGGCCTCGCATTCGTCGGCGACTACGCGATCGTGGGTCTGTCACGACCTCGGCGCGATGGGACCTTCTCGGGACTGAAACTCGACGAGAACTTGAGAGAGCGCGACGCCGAGCCAAGAAGCGGCCTGCACATCATTAATCTCAACACAGGCGACGTTGAGGAGTGGCTCCGATTTGAAGGCGACGTGCAGGAACTCTATGACGTAGTCGTATTGCAAGGAGCCCGCCGCCCGATGCTTCTGGGGTTTCAGACCGACGACATCCAGCGGACCTACTCAATCGAAGATGACCCGGAAACCCCACAGTGATGGCAGCGGCACGAAAGCCTCGCCAACTGTGGGCACCCGGGCTGTTTCCAGATCTACGTCAAGTCGGTTGACTACGCCGTTTCACGGTCGGGTCGGCGGTCGCCGTCTCGTGGAGCATCGCCATCTGGTCGGCGCCCGGGCGCGTCACGCCGATCACTATCTGGTCCCCGTCGTCCCGGTCCGTCAGCTCCGGGTGGAGGCCCGTCACGACGACCATCTCGTGCATCCGGTCCTGGACCTCGATCTCCACGTCCGTCTGGCGGGCCACCCTGTGGGCCTCGGCCACGACCATCACGCGGACCTGATTCGGGTCGGCGATCGCCGTGAGGTGGTCCGTCGCGACGGCCGTCTCGTGCATCGGGTCCCGGTCCTCGATCTCCACGACCGTTCGGTGGTCCACTCTGTGGGCCTCGGCCGTGACCATCACGCGGTCCTGCTGCCGGTCCGCGACCGCCTTGAGGGGGTCCATCTCGACGGTCGCCACGTGCGTCCGGTCCACGCCCGGATGATCGATTGAAAGGCGGCCCACCTTGCGGACCACGGAAGGACGGTGGTCCGGACCGGCCTGACTGTGGTCGCCCCATTCTTGACGCAAACTGAGGTGGGTCGGCGAATGGTGGTCTGCCACCGAATGACGGACGTCCCGAGTTACGGGCAAACGCAGGCGGTCCACTCGGTCGACCGAATTGCGGGCGAGCGAATGACGGCGGGCCGCCTGGGCCACGTCCTCGAGCCATGTCAGGTTTGCGAAAATCACGACTGCCAGCCGAACGACCCTGCTGTCGTCCTTGCTGTGAATCTCGACGGCCTCCGCGGCCGGCGTCACGACCGTGGCCTTTTCCCCGACCTTTGGCATCACCGCGAGAACCTTTGCCCTTGCCGCGACCGGCATCGCGATCTCCCGGCCGCCCACCACGTGCATCCGGAGGGCCAGGCCGCCCATTGGGAGGGCCACCGGGACGTCCCATGTGTGGAGGACCATCGGGGCGTCGACATTCATCGCCACGTCGAGAGTCGCCTCGCGAACCTCGGTCTGGACCGCCGTCCCGTCGACCACCGTCAGACCGGTCGGAGAACAGCGACTGCAGTTCCTCGACTGAAATGCGATCTCCCTTCTCGTCCGAGGGGCTGTCGACCGCATCGTCATCCGCTGCCGCTGAGCCGACCGTTAGTGCGACCAGAGCCGCAGCGCTCAGCGCAGAAATTGAGAGCCGTTTCATGTGTTTTCCTCGTTTGGACACCGCTGTCGAAGCACAACTGGGCATGACCCGCGAATTCCCTTTGCGGAGTCGGTTGTGTGATTGAGGCCCTGTAAACGCGCGCTTTGCCCCCATGTTTCGCGCGGAAAGCAAAAAAAGAGCCTGATCTTCCGATTGTCTGCTGCACCCTGTCGGGCAATGCTGTGAAGCATTTTCGTAGCCAATGTCGCCAGACTTTGGCGGTCCGGCCCGAACGGCCAACGTCTGGCGACTTCGGCTACCACGAACGCCCTGCTTTTCTCCGCAAAACAATGCTTCACATCGTTGCCTGCCGGGGCTGCGCATGAAGAAGCCCGGCCGATTTACAAGCGGCCGGGCGTAAGCGCCAACGCTGATTAACGGTCGATTTCGCCCATCACGATGTCGAGCGATCCGACCACCGCCGGAATGTCGGCCAGCAGATAGCCTTCGCTGAGCGGTGCTGTCGGGGCGAGATTGCAGAAGCAGGAACTCTTCGCTCGTGCCCGGAAGGGCTCCGCGTTTCCGTTGCCGACGAAGTAGAAGCCCATGGCTCCGCGA
>Ga0114993_10002349_pt1 | contig 20878 bp, 20 predicted proteins | sample ArcticOcean_MG_C_FD_87042 | JGI IMG/M metagenome (GOLD analysis project Ga0114993, IMG submission 87042) | Marine microbial communities from western Arctic Ocean - ArcticOcean_MG_CB2_150 | ecosystem: Environmental > Aquatic > Marine > Oceanic | place: Arctic Ocean: Canada Basin | collected...
TGTATTTTTTTTCATGCTTATCTAAAAAAAGATACTCTTCTTTGGTCCCATCTTTCATTTGATTAAATTTTACTTTTTCCATTTTAATCCAAATTTTCTTTCTAAATATCTTAATTTTCCTTCAGTTGAATCATGGTCAATATAACAACCTTTTAAATATCTTTTTCCTTCACTAACATTATACGATGTTCTTCCATGAAGTAATCGATGGTTATCCATCATTAATAAATCACCTTTTTCTAGTTTAAATTTAATTTCAAACTTTGATGATGCGTAAAGGTCAGAAATTAACTTTCTTGCTTCATAAAATATTTCTAATTCTTTTTTTTCTAAAGCCGGCACATAATCTAACCTAGTGCTAAATCTTACTTGTTTGACACTATTATTCTCATCTAATTCAATTAGTTCGCCCCAATTTTCAAGAATTATAGTTTTATCAACAAAACGAAACCTTACCTTAGTCTTTGTAAGTATTATAAATAGATCTTTATGATTTTTTCTTAAATATTCGGAAACAGAAAAACCATCTACTAAAGTTGAAAAACCGCCTTTAACTTCATTTTCAAGACAGTGTAAGAGCTGTATACAAGGAATTGGTTTTCTATAGGGGTTATCAGTATGTGGCGTAAGAGCTATAGAAGTATAAGCTAAATCATTAGGTTGTGGCATTGATTTAACACTAAATGATTCACCAAAATTTGTTGGCCTAATTGTTCCAATAGAATTTGCAAAATTAACTATATAATTTTCTTCTACAGGAACATTTTTAAAAATTACAAACCCATATTTATAAAAATCTTGCAAAACATCATACATAACTTGTTTTTCAAAAATATCTTCTTTAAAGACTACAGTTGGTTTTTTTGTAAGGCTAGAATCCCACAAAATTATATTTTCTGCAGGCTCTTTCTTATCTATCTCATAAAGTAAATTATTTACCTCATACTCAAATTTTACTCCATCTGTGAACTCTATATTAAGGTGACCATTATTCATTGATGCTTTTTTTATTTTAATATTTTGATCTAGTTGAGAAGGATCATACAACCTTTGATCATTATATTTATCCACCAAGTCTTCAGTTTTGACCCTTTCCCTTAACCAAAGTGGATGTATCTCAAAGTTTTCATTTGAGGGGTTAACTAAAACAACATTATTTTTTACTATTTCTATTTTCATTTATCTATATTCTTATTTCTTTATATTCATAATATACAATGTGATAAGAAGTTTAAAACAAGAAAATGAAAACAAAAGATATATTTATTGCATTATTAGTTCCTATAATTTTAGGCTTTGGTTTTGTTATTGCAAAACCCGCAATGCAATATTTTCCTACATATTTACTAATGGGCATGCGTTTTACAATACCAGCTTTAATTCTTGTTTGGTGGTTTCCTTTGCCCAAGGGATTGTATTTAGATTTATTTAAAGTTTCATTAATTGGAAGTACTTTACAGTATGGGTTAACCTATACAGGCTTGAGCATTATAGATGCATCGTCAGCCATACTACTAGTTCAATTAGAAGTTCCTTTTGGAATAATAATTGCATTTTTTTTATTAAAAGAAATACCAACTTTAAAAAATATAGTCGGATTAATTATTGCTTTTATTGGTGTGTTTATTTTAACAGGAGCACCTAATCTTGAAGGCAAGTATGTTGGAGTTTTTTTAACATTAGCTGGAGCATGTACATGGGCACTTGGTGCAGTCATGGCAAAACCTCTTAGTAAAAAAATAGGAGCTTTTGCTTTAATGACTTGGCTTTGTGTTTTTTCTGGACCAATGTTAATTATTGTATCATTAATTTTTGATGGAAATCCAATTCCATATATTTTATCTGCAAACTTTAATAGCTGGTTAGTTGTAATTTTCCTTGGATTTATTATGCAACCAATTGGTTATGCGGCTTGGTACTATGTATTAAAAAAATACCCAGTTAATAAAGTTATGCCTGTTTTACTTATACTTCCAGTTACAGGTTTATTGACATCAATTTTTTTGCTAGGAGAAGATCCTCCCGCACAAGTTTTTTTTGGAGGTCTTGTTATAATTTCTGGTGTTGCTTTGATATTGTTTACAAAAAAAAATAAAAATAATGAATAAAATATTACCTAATAGTGCAAAAGTAGTAATTATTGGAGGAGGAGTAGCTGGGTGCTCAACAGCATACCATCTGGGAAAATATGGTTGGAAAGATGTGCTTTTATTAGAAAGAGATCAGCTAACATCAGGAACAACATGGCACGCTGCAGGTTTAGTAAGTCAGTTAGGCCCTTCAGCGGCAATTACCAAAATTAGAAAATATTCTTTAGAACTTTATAAAGAATTGGAAAAAGAAACTGATTTTTCAAGTGGACTTAAATTAAATGGAGCACTTTCAATTGCAACAACCAAAGGAAGATGGCAAGAACTCTTAAGGCAAGCTACCACTGCTCAGTTATATAATGTTAATGTAGAAGTTTTAAATACTGCAGAAATAAAAAAAATTTATCCAATAATTAATAAAGAAGGAATATATGGTGGAATTTTTATGCCTGGAGACGGTCAAGCTGACCCTGTGGGTGTTACCAATCTATTAGCGAAGGCAGCAAAAAATAAAGGTGCTCAAATATTTCAAAATACACCGGTTAAAAAAATCCTTACAAAAAATGGAAGAGTTCATGGTGTTAAAGTCAATGATCAAATAATAGAATGTGAATATGTAGTGCTTGCAGCTGGAATGTGGTCAAGACAAATAGGCGAAGATATCGGTGTTAGTATTCCATTATACCCTGCAGAACATTTTTATGTAATTACCGAAGCAATTGATGATCTTCCTAAAAATATTCCTGTCCTAAGAGATTTTGATGACAGTTTATATTTAAAAGAGGATGCAGGTAAAATGTTAATTGGAATTTTTGAAGGTAAATCAATTCCAGCATTTAATAAAACAAATAGAGTGCCAGAAGATTTTTCATTTGGCGAATTTCCTGATAACTTTGATCATTTTGAACCTTATTTAGAAGCATCCATAAAAAGAGTACCAATTTTAAAAAAAACGGGAATAAGAAAATTTTTTGCAGGACCAGAATCTTTTACTCCAGATACAAATACACTATTAGGAGAAGTTCCAGAAATTAAAAACTTTTTTGTTTGTTGTGGATTTAACAGTATAGGCATTGGAAGTGGGGGTGGGGCTGGAAAAGTAACAGCTGAGTGGATGATGAATGGTCATATAAATGAAGATTTATTTATTTATGATATTAAAAGATTCCAGAAATTTCACTCAGAAATTAACTTTATTAAAGAAAGAATAACGGAAACTTTGGGAGATTTATATGGAATGCATTGGCCCCATAAACAATATAAAACTTCTAGAAATCAAAAAATTTTTCCTTATCATGACGAGTTAAAAAAAGCAGGTGCATGTTTTGGCGTTTCATCAGGCTATGAAAGACCAATGTGGTTTGCTTTAAATAGTGAGAAACCAGAGTTTAAATATAGTTATAATTATCAAAACTGGTACCCATCTGTTGAATATGAGACAACAAATGCTAGAAAAAACGTTGGTCTATTCGATCTTACAGCTTTTTCAAAATACAATCTAAAGGGAGAAAAGACACACAGCGAATTACAAAGAATATGCACAGCAAATATTAAAAATGAAATTGGAAAAACTACATATACACAAATGCTAAATAAAGATGGAGGAATAGAATCGGATTTAACAGTTGTTTGTATGGAAAAAAATTACTTTAGAATTATTACTTCTGCAGCAAATAAAGAGCATGATAAATTTCATATATTAAAACATTTATCAAAAGATGTAGAATTCCAAGACGTAACAGATGAAATTGCTTGCTTTGGTATATTTGGTCCAAAAAGTAGAGTTTTAATGTCACAGTTATCAAATGATAGTTTCTCAAATGAAAATTTTAAATTTGGTTCAGGCAAAAATATAAAAATAAAAAATAAGAAAGTCTGGGCACAAAGATTGTCTTATGTAGGAGAGCTAGGATTTGAACTTTATGTAAACATGAATGAATCAAATGAAATATATAATTTAATAGTAGAAAAAGGAAAAGAATTTGATCTTTCGCATTGTGGTATGCTTGCTATGGATACGATGAGAATGGAAAAAGGATATTTACATTGGGGACATGATATTTCTCCAGAAGAAAATCAATATGAAGCAGGCTTAAGTTTTGCAATAAGTTTTAAAAAAAATATTGATTTTATTGGAAAAAAAGCAATTGAAAAAATTAAAAATCAAAAAATAAAAAAAAAAATAGTAATGCTATCTTTAAAGGAAAGTCACCCAGGTTCACCACTAATGATTCATGATGAACCTATATATTGTGAAAATCAAATAGTTGGAAGGACTACTTCTTGCAATTATTCATTTAACTATAAAAAAAATATGGCCTTAGGATATATAAATTTATGCACCCCAATAAAAGAGCTAGTAAAGAAAGTTTTTTTCATAGAAGTTGAAAAAAAACGTTATGAAGCAGTTTTGCACGAAAAAGCTCTTCATGACCCAGAAAATAAAATAATAAAAAGTTAATAGGAGGTAAGAATGAAAGTTGGTTTTATTGGTTTAGGTAATGTTGGAGGTAAACTTGCAGCAAGTTTATTAAGAAATAAGTTTCATTTAGTAGTTAGAGATTTAGATAAAAAAATAACAAAAGAATTTTCAAATAGAGGAGCGTTAGTTGCAAACACTCCAAAAGAATTAGCTCAAAATGTTGATTTGATTATTACTTGTTTACCATCTCCTAAGATATGTGCCCAGGTTATGCAATCTGAAGATGGTGTAATAAAAGGGCTATCAAGTAATAAAATATGGTTAGAAATGAGCACAACAGATAATAAAGAGGTAATCAGGATTGGAAAATTAGTAAAGGCAACTGGTGCAATTCCACTAGATGGGCCAGTTAGTGGAGGATGTCATCGTGCAGCAACAGGAAATATAGCTATTTTAGTTGGTGGCGAAAAAAAAACTTTTAAAAAGATTTTGCCTGTTTTGTCATCAATGGGAAAAAAGATTTTGTACACAGGAGAGTTAGGTAGCGCCTCAATATTAAAAGTTATTACAAATTATTTAGCCTCGGTGAATCTAGTTTCAGTTGGTGAAGCTCTAACGGTAGCCAAAAAAACTGGAATGGATTTAAAAACTGCTTATGAGGCTATAAAAATATCCTCTGGAAATTCTTTTGTTCATGAAACAGAAAGCCAAGTTATTTTAAATGGATCATATAATATAAGCTTTACAATGGATTTAGTTTTGAAAGACATGGGCCTATTTAACGATTTGTCAATAAAAAATAATATACCATTGGAATTATCACCTTTAGTTTTAAATATTTTTAAAGATGGAGAAAAAAAATATGGACCTAGAGCGTGGTCCTCAATGATAGTAAAAAGACTAGAAGATGCTTGTAATATTAGTTTGCGAGCTAAAGGATTTCCAGCAGAATTAACTGATAATGAACCAGAGGAAAAAGGTCATGAAATATAATTTTTATGATAATAATTCATAATGTTAGATAAAAGAAAATTTTATATTAATGGAGAATGGACCTCTCCATCAAAACCTGAAGATTTTAATGTAATAAATCCATCAACCGAAGAAACCTTTGCTACAATTTCTTTGGGGAATAAAGAGGATATTGATTTAGCAGTAAAATCAGCAAAAAATGCTTTTATTAGTTGGAAAGAGACCTCAAAAGAAGAGCGAATATCTCTTTTAGAAAAACTACTTAAAATTTATAAAAAAAAATTTAATGAAATGGCTGAGGCTATTACAATGGAAATGGGTGCCCCTATAGATTATTCATCCTCTACCCATACCACTTCTGGACAATCTCATATAGAAGATTTTTTATTAAGATTAAAAAAATTTGATTTTGAAGAACATTTTGACTCAAAATCAAATAATCACATTAGTTATGAGCCAATAGGAGTTTGTGGTCTAATCACTCCATGGAATTGGCCAATTAATCAAATAGCATTAAAAGTAATTCCTGCATTTGCAACAGGATGTACAATGATATTGAAACCATCTGAGATAGCACCTATTTCAGCAATTTTGTTTGCTGAAATGATAGATGAGGCAGGGTTCCCGCCAGGAGTTTTTAATTTAATTAATGGTGACGGAATTGGAGCTGGAACTCATATATCTGGTCACCCTGATATTGATATGGTTTCTTTTACAGGATCAACAAGAGCTGGGAAATTAATTTTAAAAAATGCAGCCAACACAGTTAAAAGAGTTTGTTTAGAGTTAGGGGGCAAGGGAGGTAATATTGTGTTTGCTGACTCCTATCCAAATGCAGTTAGAGATGGAATTAGAAATGTAATGAGTAATTCTGGTCAATCGTGTGATGCACCAACAAGAATGTTAGTTGAAAAATCAATTTATCAAAGAGCAATTAAAGAAGCAGCAGACGAGGCAAATTTAATAAAAGTTGATTTATCATTAAAAAAAGGTGAACATATAGGGCCTGTAGTTTCAAAAGTTCAATATGATAAAATTATTAACTTAATTAAGAGTGGAATAGAAGAGGGAGCTACATTAGCTGCGGGTGGCCCAGACCTTCCGAGTAATTTAAATAAGGGTTATTTTATTAAACCAACAATCTTCACAAATGTAACAAATAGTATGCAAATAGCAAAAAAAGAAATTTTTGGACCAGTTCTTTCAATAATACCATTTGCAACAGAGGAGGAAGCAATCAAGATTACAAATGACACAGAGTATGGACTTGGAAACTATTTGCAAACTGAAGATAAAGAAAAGGCAAAAAGGGTAGCAAAAAAACTAAGATCAGGAATAGTCTACATAAACGGAAACGCTGCTGATGCTGGAACACCATTTGGTGGATATAGACAATCAGGAAATGGTCGAGAAGGTGGTAAATGGGGTTTAGAAGAGTTTTTAGAAGTTAAAACAATTACTGGTTGGAAATAATTTATTTATGAATAAAATTGATAAAAAAAATAGATTAAAATATTATAAATTTTTAAATTCGTTTCCAAAAAAATTGAATAAATTATATTTTTCCAAATTAATAGGAGAATTTAAATTAAATAATAAATCAAAAAAAAAAAATAGTTTTGATCCAGTTACCAATATAGATAGAGCTTTTGAAACATTTTTACGAAAAGAAATCTTAAAGTCTTTTCCTAATGATGGAATTATAGGAGAAGAGTTTGGAGAAAAGAAAACTAAAAGTGGTTTTTCATGGATACTTGATCCAATTGATGGAACTAGATCATTTGTTATTGGGAGTCCAACATGGAGCAATTTAATAAGTGTAAATTATGAAAACAATCCTGTTTTGGGATTGGTAAATTTTCCTATATTAAAAAAATATTATATTACAGGAGCAGATCACTCATCTTATTTAGTAGAAAATAATAAATTCAAAAAAATACATGTTGCAAAAACAAAATCATTTAAAGCCATTAAAATGGCTGGTAGCTTTTTTGGGTGGTTGTCTTTAAAAAAACAACTAAAAATAAATAAACTAATTAATTTAATAAGATTCCCATGCTCTGATGCTTTGAGCTATTGCCAGTTGTGTGAAGGAAAATTGGACGTAGTAATACAATGTTCAAATAAAATTTGGGATGTGCATCCAATGATACCTTTAATTAGGAATTCAGGTGGTTATATTAGCACATGGAAAAATCAAGATGCTAAATTTGCTGGAAATATTATTGCTAGTTCAAATTTGAAAATGCATAAAAAAGTATTGAAAATGCTTAAACCAGTTGCTTAAATATTTAAAAATTTTAAACGACCAATAATTTCATCTCTATCTATATAATAACCCTGCAAATGTCTGTGACCTGAGTTTGGATCAAAAGCTGTTCTCCCATGCAGAAGCCTTCTATTGTTAAATGAAAATATATCTCCAGGTCCTAATCGAAATTTAATTTGAAATTTATCATCATGCAAAAGATTTCCAAACCTATGATGTGCTTTATAAACTTTATCCATAATGTTGGGATGACAATCTAATGCATCCATGGTAGCAACGCTAAATCTTATATCATTATAATCGTTGTCTTTAGTTAGAGAAATTGCTGGAGCATAGAAACCTCTAATTAATTTTTGTGTATAATCTTTGTCTCTAAATTTAAGAGGTACGTTTATTAAGGTTTCAAAAATATCTTTTTCATTATTTTTTAAATAATCAGCAACTGCGAATCCATCAACAGCCGAAGAATCTCCACCTTCTGCAGAATTAACTAAACAATGCAGAAACTGATATCCAGGAGGTGTTTCAAACCACGGTAAATCCATATGATTTTGTAGAGCATGCGATGTATATGCTGAATTATTTGGTTTAGGAATATTTATAACTTCAAAAGGAGTTTTAAAAAAAGTTTCCCTTGTGTGGCTTATTCTATTTAAAACTGGAAAAGCAGATTCTTTTTCAGTTGGTGTATTTTTAACAATTGCAATTCCTTTAAAATGTAAAAGTTCCAGCCATTTTATTAGACCCTGATCAGAGGACATTATTTCATCATGCTCAATACTTATTGATGCAAGGTTTTTTTGCAGCGAACTATCCCAAAGTTGATAAGGAGAAATATATTTTTTTTTATTTTTTAATGTATAGCAATTTTCTCTAAGCCATTTTTGATCATAATAGCTAGTATGATTACCTTCGCTCCATTTAATTACTAATTTACCATCATTATTAACTTTGAATTCTTTTGCCACTAGACCTTCCGAAACTTTAAGAATATTGAACATTCTATGCCTAGAGTCTTTGTCATGAGCTGTAGGACAATTGTCTCTTAACCAAAGAAAGTTAAAATTGCTTTTTTCCCCATCGCTCCACAATACTTTCAATGACGAAGTGTCAGCAGAAAGTTTTGAAATATTATTTGTCATAAGAGTATGATTATTCAATTTTAAACTATAATCAATTCAATTTATAATTGAATATTAATCAATTGACGAAAAAAGTGTTTATATGACTATGTATTTATTATGACTAAAAGGTTGTGTTTTCCTTCATTTCACGTTGTATTAAATGGGAAAAAAATTATGGCAAAAATAGAAATTAATAATATTTACAAAATTTTTGGTAGCAACCCAGCATCTGTTTTGCCTATGGTAAAAAATGGATCAACAAAAGAAGAGATCCTTGAAAAAACAGATCATACGGTAGGACTAGATAATGTTTCTCTTAAGATTGATGAAGGAGAAATTTTTGTTTGCATGGGCTTATCTGGCTCAGGAAAATCAACTTTAATTAGGCACATTAATAGATTAATTGATCCAACAGCAGGCGAAGTAATAGTAGATGGTAAAAATGTAATGAATCTTGATTCCAAAGCTTTAATTGATTTTAGAAGACACACTATGAGCATGGTATTTCAAAGGTTTGGTTTATTTCCGCATAAAACTGTATTACAAAATGTTGGTTATGGACTGGAAGTGCAAGGGATAACAAATGTTGAACGTAACAAAACATCTATGGAAAAAATTGAAGCTGTAGGTTTATCAGGATTTGAAAATCAATATCCCAATCAATTATCTGGAGGAATGCAACAAAGGGTAGGCCTTGCTAGAGCATTAGCAACTAATACAGATATTATGCTAATGGATGAAGCATTTAGTGCGTTAGATCCATTGATTAGAAGCGATATGCAAAAACAACTTATTGATCTGCAGTCTCAATTAAAAAAAACAATAGTATTTATTACACATGATCTTGACGAATCATTAAGATTAGGTGACCACATAGGTATCTTAAATGCAGGTAAACTAGTTCAAGTCGGAACTCCTGTAGAAATTATTATGAAACCAGCTGATGATTATGTAAAAGCATTCGTAAAAGATGTGAATAGAGCAAAAGTAGTTAAAGCAAAAGTAATTATGACTCCAAGCAATCAATTTAAAGATAAAAATAAATCAAATAACAGAATTAAAGTAAAAGAAGATCAATTCTTAGAAGAATTTTTATCTAAAATTGTTTGTAGCGATACTACAATCGAAGTTGTTGATCAAAAGGGTGATATTAAAGGTTATATCACAAATAAAGAGTTAGAAACGTCTTTAATTAGATCATAAATATATCAAGTAGCAAAATATATTTTTGAAAATTATATGAGAGGCTTTTTAATTTTAAGTTTATTTCTTGTTTCAGCAGGTGTCATTGTAGCTGAACCTAGATCTTCAATTATTCGTATTGCTTTCTCAACTAATTGAGCGTTAGTTGCTAGTTTACCTTTAGATAAATATAAGTTATCTTCCAATCCAACTCGTGGGTTTCCTCCCATTATTACTGTTTGGGCCACAAAAGGCATTTCATTTTTAGAGATAGCAAACCCAGACCAAATAGCTTCTTTAGGCATTATATCAATCATTGCCTGCATAGCTAAGGTTGTAGCTGGTGATCCCCAAGGGATACCCAAACATATTTGAAACATTGGTGGGTCACTTAATAAGCCTTCTTTATATAATTGAGAACCAAACCACATATTTCCTAAGTCAAAAGCTTCAACTTCTGGTTTTACACCAATTTCCTTTAATTTTTTAGCAGCAATTCTTAAATCATTTGGTGTATTAACTACAATAAGAGAGCTGTCACCAAAATTTAAAGTTCCACAATCTAGAGTACAAATTTCTGGTAGAAGCTGTTGAACATTAGAAATTCTTTCTGTTATATTTACCATGTCAGTAAGTGGGCCAAATTCAAGAGGATTTTTTCCTTTTCCAATATCTAGATCACCACCCATTCCAGTTGTTAAATTTAATATAACATCAGTATTACTTGATCTTACACGATCAACTACTTCTTTATATAATTCCAATCTTCTACTTGGTGCACCATCATTTTCTCTAACATGAATATGTGCAATAGCAGCTCCAGCTTGTGCTGCCTCAATGGCCGCATTCGCTATTTCTTTTGGCGTTTTTGGAAGGTCAGGATGTTTTTTAGCTGTATCTCCCGAACCAGTCACTGCGCATGAAACGAAGACTTTACTGTTCATTTTTTTAATTTAAAATATAGTATATTTAAAAAAATGTTTTTAAAATCAGAAAAAGTAATTAAAGATTGGACCGATTATAATGGGCATATGAATGTAGCGTATTATGTGCATATTTTTGATATTGCTTCAGATGTAATGCTTGAAAATTTTAAAATGGGAGCGACAGCAGCAAAAAATGATAAAAAGACCACTTTTGTTGTAGAAATGCATACCAAATATCATAAAGAAGTAAGATTAGGTGAGGAAGTAGATGTTCATTTAACTCACCTCAATCATGACAAAAAAAGAATTCATTATAGAGTTTCTATGTTTCATAAAGAAAAGAAATATTTAGCAGCAACTAATGAGGTTTTATCATTGTATATAGATCTAGAGCAAAGAAAAGTAGCTGATTTTGAAAAAGGAAAAATTAATATAATTAGCAAAACTATGAATGAAAACTCTTCTAATTTTAATTCAGAAAATCTATCGTTTGCAATTAAATTAAAAAAATAGTTATCTTAATGGTTTTTCAGTCACCACAGTGTGTATTTTTATTTTTGGTCATTTTTTTTTAACATATTTTGTTTAAATAGAGAAAGGCCAGTTTTTGTTTTATTTGCGTATGACTCTTTAAATGTTTCCAATTGCCAACCTGACATTCTTTCAATTAATAAATTTAAATTTTCTTTTTTCCATATCATTGTTGTTTTTTCATCTTTCCAGAGTATTTTTTCTTCATCAGTTCTTGCACATCCATAACAATATCCAGTTCTAGGATCTGTTTTACAAATGCTTATGCAAGGTGAAATAATTTTTTGATCATCCATAATTGATTTACTAATTTTATTAACTTTTCATTTTTTCGCCATTTGAGTCATATAAGGGTCTATCAGTTACATTAGCTTTATATAGCTGTCCATTAATTTCTACATTTAATGACGTATTATGTTTTGACAGTTCGACAGGCACATAGCCTAAAGCCATGCTTTTTTTGCTATAGTGTGCGTATCCACCAGAAGTTATGTATCCAACACATTTATTATTTTTTATAATTGCTTCATCATTAGTTACATCAATATCTTTCGTTTCGATTGTCATAGTAACAAGTTTTTTTTTATGTCCTTCTTTTTTTTCTTTTAGACTTGCATCTTTTCCAATAAAATCTTTATTCCAATCAATAAACAAATCTAATCCAGATTCGGCAGCAGTAAAATCTGGTCTAAAATCAAGAGTCCAAGCACCCCAATTTTTTTCTAATCTGAGTGACATTAGCGCCCTAGATCCATAAAATTTTAAATTTAAATCTTTTCCATGGTTTTCAATCTCTTCAAATAATTTTAGCTGAAATTGAGGTGATGTGTAAATTTCATATCCAAGTTCACCCGAGAAAGATATTCTGTTTAATATAACAGGAACTCCTGCAACGAATGTTTCTCGAACATCTCTGAATTTGAATGCCTCGTTAGAAACATCATCTCTACAAATCTTAGATAAAAGTTTTCTAGAATTTGGGCCAGAAATTGCAATTCCATGATATTCATCAGATCTATTTTTATATACAACACCATTTTTTGGTAAGAATTTTTCAAACCATCTTCGGTGCATTTCTTGTGCCACCCCAGAACCAAAAAGCATAAATTTTTCTTCGTTTAAACAAGCAACTGTTAAATCACCATACAGTTTTCCTTTTGGTGTCAACATAGGTGTTAAAATGATTCTACCAGGTCTTGGTATTTTTCCAGCTAGTATATAATCAAGAAATTTTTTTGCCCCAATGCCAGTAAATTCATGTTTGGCAAAATTTGCTATTTCAGTTGCTCCTACAGCAGTTCTTACAGCTTGCACTTCTTTAGAAACATAAACATGGGAGCGTGAACGTTTAAATGTTGGTTCTTCATGAGCGTCATTTTCATTTTTTGCAAACCACAAGGCATTTTCTAAACCAAAAGAATCTCCCATAACTGCTCCTTTTTTAAGCAACCTATCATATATAGATGTTGTTTTTTGCCTTCTACCTTTAGGTAAAGTCTCATTTGGAAATGTCATAACAAACCTTCTTTCATAATTTTCAGAAGATTTTATAGTTCCATATTCAGGCGAAGCATAATTACCAAAACGCGCTACATCCATAGCCCAAATATCTGTTGATGGCTCACCATCTATAATCCATTCAGCTATTGATTTTCCAACACCTCCAGCTTGACAAAATCCAGCCATAACTCCTACAGCTACCCAATAATTTTTTTTCCCAGGAATAGGACCAATCAAAGGATTACCATCAGGACCAAATGTAAAAGGTCCATTTACAATATTTTTTATACCAGCCTTTTCTAGTGCAGGAATTCTTTTAAAACCAATTTCAAGACGGTCTTGGATATTGTCTAACTTTGGCTCAAGCAACTCATGACCAAAATTCATTGGTGTTTGTTTTATCTGCCAAGGTGTTGATTTAAATTCATACGTACCTAGGAGCATTCCTTGTGCTTCTTGTCTAAAATATATATTACCTTCAAAATCTGTTCCAATCGGTAATCTGGGTTCATTGACCCTTTCTTTAATTTCAGGAATAGTCTCAGTAATTAAATAATGATGTTCCATTGGTTGAACTGGTAGATTTATACCAGCTAATTTACCAACTTCTCTAGCCCATAATCCACCTGCATTAATTATTATTTCAGCATTAATATTTCCTTTTTCAGTTATAACATTCCATGTACCATCTTCATTTTGGTTAGTTTCTAAAACTGGAGTATGTGTATAATATTTTGCACCGTGAACTTTAGCTGACTTAGCGTAAGCATACGTTACACCTGATGGGTCAACCTCTCCATCAATTGGATCCCACAAAGCAGCTATATAATGTTTTGGATTAATTAAAGGATGTTTTTTTACAACTTCATCAAGAGAAATAAATTCCTGATCTAAACCCATATATCTAGCCTTTGATCTTTCTCTTTTTAAATAATCATGCCACACTTCATTAGAAGCTAAATAAAAACCACCGCTGGGTTTAAACCCAACAGAGTGTCCTGAAGTTTCTTCAATCTCTTTATAAAGCTTAATCGTGTAAGCCATTAACTTTGAAATATTTGGATCAGATGATATAGCATGTACAGACCCCGCAGCATGCCAAGATGAGCCAGAAGTCAACTCATTTCTTTCTAACAAAATACAATCTTTTAATCCAAATTTAGCAAGGTGAAAAAGAATGGAGCATCCAACAACGCCGCCCCCAATTACTACTACCTTTGCGTGGGTTTCCATAAAAACTAATATTTTTTGCTCATGCTTGTATTAAGTTCTAAAAAAGATTTGTCCTTACCATGTAACCAATGTCGACTTATATCTGGGTAATATTTATATGAAATTGGTTTTCTACCAAGAGCAACTGACATTTCTCTAACGTGATGAGGTTCAGCGCCACAACAAATACCAATAAAATTTATTTTTTTTGATTTACAATCTTTAGCAAATTCTCCCATCTCAAACCTATTGCAATATAAGTTATCTAAAGCAACTGGAAATGCATTTTCGCCAGGAATACAATTGCACTCTTTATCGACTATTTTAGAAGGTTGATTTAAAAAACCAGGGAACTCCTCAGATGTTCTGTAAGGTACGGGAAGAGCAGCAACGTGACAAGAAACTTTTTCTCTAATTTTAGGCAAAAGTTTCATTGTCATTGCTGGTCCTCTGTAACAATTTAATCCAACAACGTCTGCTCCAAGATCTTCCATAATTTTACATGCATCTTCTGGGGTATGTCCTTCTCTAGTTAGATCTCCTTTTGGTATTGCAAAATTAGTTACTGCAATTAATCCAGCATTTTTAATTGCTTTAAGAGCAATTTTCATTTCCCCTGTCCAATTTATTGTTTCAGCTACTACAAAATCAACACCTGCTTCTTTTGCCCAAGCGACCTGTTCCTCAAACATTTTTTGGCATTCGGAGTGTGTTTTTTTATCATCTGGATTATAAATATTTGTATTAGCAACATCCCCACAAACTAATAAATCAAGATCTTTAAATTCTGCTCTAGAATCTTTAGCAATCTGTAGTGCATTTTTTTGCATAGGTTCTAATAATTCTTCTTTACCAATTAGACGAAGTTTTTCTCTATGACCATAGTAAGTAAATGCCTGGATTACATCACTACCAGCTCTAATAAACTCTCTATGTAATTGAGAAACTACTTCTGGATGTTCTAAAACTACCTCAGGAACAAAGCTTCCTGCAGATAAATATCCTCTTCTTTCCATTGCAAAAAGATATCCTTCAGCGAGCAATACCGGGCCTTCATTAAGTCTACTTATTAAATTTTTTTTCATAAATTCCCCTTTTATTTAAATTATTTACTAAACTGTATTTTATTAGGTAGGAGAATTTTTTAATTTTCTTTTATAATTAATTGCTGAAAAACTGTTTTGCAGTTTAAGTTAAAGAAAAAACCAATCCAGTTTTTTATACTTATTTTTTTCATCTTAAAATAAGCTTATCATTTCCATTGTATGGGTAAAGCTTTTTACACAAAACCTAAGGTTGTTTTAAAGTTATAGTATTGTTAGAATATTGTATGGCTCAAAAAGATGTAGGAAACAAAATACCTATATACAAACTTAAAACTACTGATGAGGTTATGAGATATTATGATGATTGGGGTTTAGGAAATAAATATGATCAGGACATGGTCGATTGGAAGTATTCAGGACCTAAAGAAACAGTAGAAGTTTTTAAGAAATATGCAAAAGATAAAAACATCAAAATATATGATGCAGGTTGTGGAACTGGTTTAGTTGGAGCTGAGCTAAAAAAATTTGATTATAATTATTATGATGGTGCCGACTTATCACAAAAATTACTAGATTTAGTTCCTAAAAATCTTTACCAGAAACTTTCAAAAGTAGATTTAAACAAGAAAATTGAAGTTCAAGATAATACTTATGATGCTATAATGTGTGTTGGCACTTTTACCTTTGGTCATGTTAAACCACCTGCTTTAGATGAGTTTATTAGAATTACTAAAAACAAAGGCTTAATCTGTTTTACTATTAATGAGGGCATATATGAAGAGTATGGTTTTAATAAAAAGATTGAGCAGTTAACTAATAATAAATCTTGGTTGATGAAAGAATTTTTCAAATCCAACTATATAGCAAGCAAAGATGTAAATGCTTGGCTGGGTTTAGCTGAAGTAATTAAGTAAAAAATGTTCTTAAATCTATTAGATAAGCTAGGAAAAAAAAGAACCGTGCTTGATAGAGGAGAATCTCATCCAGAATATAATAAAGCAAAACCTTGGATGAATAGGTATTATCTCTTATTTCGTAAAAGACCCAAATGGTTTCCTTTTAATATTATCATTCACGAAATGTTAGACGACGATCATGGAAATGGAGTTCATAATCACATGTGTCCTTATATAACTATTATTTTAAAAGGAGGTTATTGGGAAACGTTAAAAACAGGAAAGTATTGGCGTTCACCTGGGTATATAGGTTTTAGGTCTGCTGATAATTTACATAGAGTTGATCTTAAACAAGGAACAAGGCCTATGACACTTTTCATCCCTGGACCTTTTGGAATGAGAAAAGGTCCGCGAGCAGTTTATAATTTAGATTTTAAAACTAAAAATAAATAATTATTTTAGTAATTTACGATATGTAATAATTACAGCAAACACTACAATTAATGCCGCAATACCTGATTCACCTAAAGAATTCAATAAGGCAACCAGATTTGTAGTTACTTGAGAACCAAAAAAAGCAACATTTGGTCCAAATAGTATTTCAGCAAAAACTGACACTCCAATTAAAAGCACACCAAGCTCTATAAACTGTCTTAAATAACTTCTAATTTTTGTAATCCAAGCATTCATAATAATCCTTTCACTTTATTTAATCTTATTACCTCAGCCCGTTATATGTGGGCTGAGGTAACTAGGTTTTTATTCGTTAGCAACTTAAATATAAGAAGTAAACTAACGATAAAAATTTATTTATAAAAACCTAAAATAATAATAGCTGCGATTAAGCCTACTATTCCTGCATCACCTAACGACTGAACTAAACCAACTATGTTGTCAGCTATACCACCTACAAATGGAACGTTTCCACCTAAAAGCGATACAACTATACCTAATCCTAGTAGTGAAATAACTACTGTAGTTAGGCTGTTTATACTTGCTGAAAATCCTTGTAGCATTTTCATAGTACCTCCCTTTATTACTTGTTTAAACAAGTGCCACCGAATCAACTGTCGATAGCGTATAGATGTTAGTACCATACTAGATATAGATATCCAGGCAATTATCTGCCAAAAAAGCTAAAAAAATAAGGTTTTTTTAGACTTTTCAACATAAAAAAAGCTTTAAAAAACAACAATTTTTTAAAGTTTTCTTTATATATATGTAACGCACTCTTTATATATAATGACATTTTTATATTATGAATCTCACATACGCATATATATTTTTGGCTGTTGCGATAATGCTTGAAGTGACGGGCACAAGTTTTCTTAAAGATACCAATGGTTTTACTAAGTTTTATCCTTCGCTTTTTTGCGTGGTTGTTTTCAGTGCATGTCTTTATTTGATGTCACATACTATGAAGTTTATTCCAGTTGGTATAACTTATGCTACATGGTCAGGATTGGGCATTGTAATGGTATCAGTAATTGCAGTAATAAAATATAAACAAGTACCTAATATCCCAACTATAATAGGACTTTTTTTAATAGTCAGCGGTGTTGTGATAGTAAATCTGATGAATGATATAGATGTTAAATAATGTATAGCAAATTTGGTCAGTTTAGAGATGGTAGTTGGCAACAGTCTTCAGATGGCAAAACATATGAAGTCATAAATCCAGCTACAGAAGAGGTAATAGGAAAAGCTTCAAAAGCTTCACCGGAAGATGTTGATAAAGCATTAATTTCAGCCCAAAAAGGTTTTTTAGTTTGGAAGAAATTCTCACCATGGGAAAGATCTTTAATCATTAGAAAAATTGCAGATTTAATAAGAAAAAAAAATAGTGAATTAGCTAAATGGATGACATTAGAAACTGGAAAGCCATTAGCAGAAGGTTTAGCCGAAGTAGGTGCTACAGCTGATATTTTTGAATGGAATGCTGAGGAAACAAAAAGAATTTATGGACAAACTGTGCAAAGCCGCTTTGAAAATACAAGAGTAATAATAAATTATGAACCAGTAGGAGTAGTGGCAGCATTATCACCTTGGAATTTTCCTTTGGTTCTTGCAGCAAGAAAAATTTCAACTGCTTTAGCTGCGGGCTGTTCTGTAATTTGTAAACCTGATGTAATTACCCCAGGAACAGTTATGGAATTAGTCGATATAGTAAATCAATGTGGAGTACCCCCAGGAGTAGTAAATTTACTATCTGGTGATCCTGAAAAAATAAGTTCTCACTTAATTTCATCAAATATTATAAAAAAGATATCACTGACAGGATCAACCAGAGTTGGCAAAATAATACTAAAGCAAGCTGCAGAAAAAGTTCAAAGGGTTACAATGGAACTAAGCGGTCACGCACCTTTTATAGTTTATGAGGATGCTGATATTAAAAAAGCAGTTGATATAGCAATGAGCGCTAAGTATAGAAACAATGGGCAGGTTTGTATTTCTCCAAGCCGGTTTTATATACATGAAAATAAAAAAGCAGAATTCACTAAATCTTTTGTTGAAAAAACTTTAAAGTTAAAAATTGGAAATGGAATGGATAAAACAGTTCAACTTGGTCCCATCACAACAAAAAAAAGATTAGAAGAAATTGAAAAATTGGTTGAAGAAACAAAAAAAGAAGGTGCTAGCATTTTATGCGGTGGAAAAAGACCATCAGGATTTAACAAAGGGTATTTTTTTGAACCAACGGTTTTTGACAACGTAAAAGATAATTTTAAAATAATGACAGAAGAACCATTTGGACCTCTGACTCCCTTAGTTTCTTTTAAATCTTTCGATGAAGTAATAGAGAGAGCAAATAATCAGGTTGCGGGCCTTGCTAGTTATGTTTGTACAAGTTCAATTGAATTAGCTAATAAAACTTCAGAAGCCTTAGAGACTGGTATGGTTGCAGTCAATACGCCGTTTTTGTCAAATGCCGAAACACCTTTCGGTGGAATAAAGCACAGCGGATATGGAAGAGAAGGCGGGTCAATAGGAATAAAAGACTATTTAAATGTAAAATATACTCATCTAGGACTTTTAGGTTAACAATCTAAAGTATTTAATTTTTCCCATTCAGTAATTGGATTTTTTTTAGAAAATTTTTCTTTTTTATTAAAATCATCCAATTCTTTTTCTTTTAATTTTATGTAACTTGCTATATTTTTTTCACCAAATGCATTTATTAAAACTTCACTTATACGCAAATGATCTAATGCATCTTCTAAATTAGAAGGTAGTTTTTTAATATTAGGATAATTATCACCATCAGTATACATATTGATAAAAAGAGGTTGACCTGGATCTCTCTTTTTTTCCATACCGTCTATGCCAGCAGCAATTATACCAGCTTGAAGAAGGTAAGGATTTGAAGATCCATCCATTAATCGCAATTCAAATCTACCCGAATCTGGAACTCTTATCATATGAGTTCTATTATTACCGGTATATGAAGTTTTGCTTGGAGACCAAGTTGCTCCAGAAGCTGTAACTGGAGCGGCGATTCTACGATAGCTGTTTATAGAAGGATTGAAAAAAGCACTTAAAGATTCAGCAGAATTTAAAATACCACCTAAAAAATTATAAGCTATTTTCGTAAGACCTAATTTGTCTCCATTGTCTAAAAAGATATTTTTCGATCCATTCCAAAGTGATATATGAGCATGACAACCATTGCCTGTTAAATTTTCAAATGGTTTTGGCATAAAAGTTGCTCTTAATTCATTTTTTTCAGCAATAGTTTTAACCATAAACTTAAAAAACACATGTCTATCTGCTGTATTAAGGCTATCAGTATAATCCCAATTCATTTCAAATTGTCCATTAGCGTCCTCATGATCATTTTGATAAGGGTTCCATCCCATTTTTAACATAGAGTCACAAATTTCTTTTATTAAACCGTATTGGCGCATCAAAGCAGATTGGTCATAACAAGGTTTAGATTGAGTATCTCTATTATCAGCTATTGAAGTTCCTTCAGGATTTATTAAAAAATATTCACATTCAACACCTGATTTTAAAATCATATTATTATTTGCAAGTTTTTTAATTTGTTTTTTTAACATTACCCTAGGTGATGCCTCTACTGGTTTACCATTCATCCATAAGTCAGATGCTAACCAACCTACCTCTTTGTTCCAAGGTAATTGGATTAGACTATCAGGGTCAGGAATAGCAAACATATCAGAATCTGCTGGTGACATATCTAACCAAGTTGCAAAACCAGCAAAACCAGCTCCATTTTTTTGCATTTCCTTAATAGCTTCAGTAGGTACTAATTTTGATCTGAGAACCCCAAATAAATCCACAAAGCTAATTAAAAAGTATTTAATTTTTTTTCTTTTTGCTATTTTTGATAAATCTTTTGTCATATTATTAATTAATTATAATATTGAATCTTTGTAAATTATTATTAAAACAAGCAGTATGAGACCTATTGCTAAATAGACACCATATTTTGCTTTTGGAAAAGCTACCCCTCTCATCCGATAAGGTCTTTTGTTTTTATTTTCTTCTTCGTTTTCCATAAAATTTTAAAATTAGCTAAAAAAAAGGGCGCTAATAAATTAGCGCCCAAATTTTTATTATTTTATATTACCATTCGGCAATGTTATTTTTGTGAGCATTTGGTCCAGGCGATTTCCTAGCCAATTTTTTATGCTCCTCAGCTTCGCCGTTGCCAGTAGCAACATGAAAAGCTAACCAAACAACAACA
>Ga0114993_10002350_pt1 | contig 20861 bp, 21 predicted proteins | sample ArcticOcean_MG_C_FD_87042 | JGI IMG/M metagenome (GOLD analysis project Ga0114993, IMG submission 87042) | Marine microbial communities from western Arctic Ocean - ArcticOcean_MG_CB2_150 | ecosystem: Environmental > Aquatic > Marine > Oceanic | place: Arctic Ocean: Canada Basin | collected...
AAGTTGGCAAAAAATGGCTTAAAAAATTTAATATTGAAAGAAAAAAAACGATTAAAAAACATAAAATTGAATCAATTTCCTATCATTTAAAAAATAAAAAGAAGGATAGATTTTTGGTTAAAATTAATAATAATTTAATTCAAAGAATGATTAGGTAAATTAAAAAAAAAGGTTTTAAAGTAAGAAGAATCAAGCAGCCATCACACTTTTTGTATGGCCCAACAAGAGAAGATATTATAATTTATAAATAATACTTAATATAATTTTGCGCATTTTATCTCTAGAAAAAACATTACAAAAAAGATTTTGTTTATTAACTAAGAGTGGCTCTACAGCGATGTATTTGCTTATTAAAAGCTTAGGTATAAAAAATAAATTAATACTTATACCTGCTAATATTTGTTTTGATATTGTTTTAGTTATTTTATTTTCGGGAAACAAACCCGAGGTATTAGATGTAGATAAAAATCATTGTCTTTCTTACAAATCGGTAAAGAAATTTAAATTTAAAAAAAAAATTGGTGCAATCATATATCCATACATGTATGGAAATTATGGAAACGTATTTAAGGTCAAAAAATTTGCGGAAAAAAATAAAATTAATTTTATTGAAGATATTGCGCCCAGCCTTGGTTTAAAAATTAAAGGAAAATATGCTGGAAGTATATCAAAATTCTCTATTTGCAGTTTTGGTACAGGCAAAATTATTGATATGAATAGTGGTGGCTCTTTAAATACTGATTCAGAATATTTATACAATAAAGCCAAACAATACTATTCTAAATTAAATTTCTTTTCTAAAAATTTGGAAAGAAAACAAATTAAACTTATTAATATTTATAATAATATTATTAATAATAAAATAAAAAAAAACCAATTTGAATTGAAAAAATTAAATCAGTTTAAAAAATGTTTTATTTCAAAATATCATTTTAATAAAAAATTCATTAAAGTTCTAAATAGTAAAATTTCTAATATAAAAAAAATAAATATAGATAGAAATAATAAAGCTATGCTTTTTCAAAAAATAATTAAAAATAAAAATGTGACACTAGTTAAACATAATAAAGGTGGAGTATACTGGAGACAAAATGCTTTATTGAAAAATAATAGAGATCAGTTACAAGATTATTTAATTTCAAATAATATTTATGCAAGAAAATACTTTACAAGCCTTGATAATATTTTCCCTTTTATTTCTGGTAAAAATTTAAAGTTATCTAAAAATTTTGAGACTAAAATTTTAAACTTTTGGGTTGGTCCAGAAACTTCAGAAAAACACATAATAGATATAAATAAACACATAAATAAATTTTTTAGATAGATTAAATATAAATTAACTTATAAATTGTGAATTTAATGAAAACAAAAAAAATAAAAATTGGATCTTGGATAACCACATACAATCCTTCAGCTGCTGGACTAATGTCTTCCATGGGTTTTGATTGGCTTTGTATAGATATGGAGCATTCAACTATTACTTTTGATCAAATGAGTGAGTTGATTTCAGTAATTGAAAATAATAACTCAGTACCTTTTGTGAGAGTGGGAACAAATGATAAACTTCACATCAAAAAAGCTTTAGATGCTGGAGCTAAGGGAATAATTGTTCCAATGATTAATACGGTGAGAGATGCCAGAAATGCAATTGAGTCAACGTACTATTATCCAAAAGGAAAAAGAGGAGTTGGCCTAACTAAAGCATCTAACTTTGGTTACAATTTTGATAAATATGTTAAGAAGGAAAGTCAAAGAATTAAACTTATTTTTCAAATAGAAAGCATAGAAGGAATAAATAATTTAGAGAAAATTTTAGATTTAAAAAATATTACAGGTACTCTTTTAGGACCATATGATTTATCTGCATCCCTAGGTATTATTGGGCAATTAGAAAACACTTTAGTAAAAAACGCTATTAAAAAATATGAAAATGTTTCTAAAAATAAAAAAATATCAATGGGAATCCACGTAGCAGAACCTAGCGTAAGTAAAATTAAAATAGCACAGAAAAAAAAATACAAATTTATTGCATCTGGAACGGACATGATATTTCTAGGTAATTCTTGTAAAGAGTTTTTAAAAAAAATATCTAATTAATGAACATAATAGGAATTATACCAGCGAGAATGAAAAGTTCTCGATTACTCGGCAAGTCGATGAAAAAAATACAAAATATTCCTATGATCGGACATGTTTATTTCAGGTCAAAGTTATCAAAAGTTTTAAATGAGGTTTATGTAGCTACCTGTGATAAAGAAATCAAAGATTATATACGATCAATCAAAGGCAAGGTAATCATGACCTCTAAAAAGCATAAGCGTGCTGTAGATAGAACAGCGGAAGCTATGAATAAAATAATAAAAAATAATAAAAAAAAAATTGACCTAGTTGTAATGATACAGGGTGATGAACCATGCCTAGAACCAAAAATGATAAATCAGGTAGTAAGTCCCTTTAAAAAAAATCATAAAATACAAATTTCTAATTTATATACAATCTTAAAGGATCCAAAAGAAGTGACTGATCCAAATCGCGTAAAAGTAGTTGTAGATAAAGAAAGTAATGCTATTTATTTTTCAAGAGAAAGCATTTCTACAAAAAATATAAAAGGAAAAAAAATATATTACAAGCAAGGAAATATTTTTTGTTTTAGCAAAAAGTCACTAAATAATTTTGTCAAACTTGATTCATCAGATCTTGAGATTACGGAATCTGTTGATATGAATAGACTTATTGAAAATAGAAAAAAGATAAAAATGATTAAAACAAATTTTGATACAACTAATGTAGATAATATAAAAGATTTTAAAAAAGTAGTTAAAATAATGAATAAAGATAAAAAATTTAAAGCTTATTCAAAAAAGGCTTAAAATCTGTGAAAGAATCTGAAATTAGAAATAATAAAGTTTTAAAAAATTATCAAAAACTTGTTGATCAAGATGTAAAAAAGTTTTTTTCTAAAAAAAAAAACTTTCAAAAAGTAGATTATAAATCTTGGGGGTGCATAAATGTAAAAAAAATATTTGAAAAGAAAAATTTTTCTTACTTTCAGTGTATGATTACAAAAACAATATTTGCAAATCCAAGACCTAAACAGGAGTTATTAGATAAATTTTATTCTAATAGCAAGTCATCAAAATATTGGTTAAAAAATTTTTTTTTACCAAAACTTGGAGCCAGGACAAATAAAATTGTAATACCAAATGTTAAATATTTTTCTAAGAATTTTGAAAAATATAATAAGAAAAAAATTTTAGATATAGGCGCAGGATTAGGTATATTTCTTACAGAGTTAAAAAAGAAATGGCCTAAAGCTAAGTATTATGCACTTGAGCCCTCTAAATCAATGGCACAATATTGCAGATCTAAGAATATTTCTGTTTTTGAAAATACAGTAGAAAAAATTGACCCTACAAAAAATAAATTTGATGCAGTTACATGTTTTGAACTATTTGAACACTTGCATGATCCGAAGTATTTTTTAAAAAAAATTTACAAATTATTAAATAAAAATGGAATTTTATATTTTACCACTTTAAATGGCATGGGTTTTGATATTCAAATGCTTGGAAAAAATTCTAATTCAATTTATCCGCCGTATCATATAAATTTTTTTAATCCTAAATCAGTAGAATTGTTACTTAAAAAAGTAGGATTCAAAATTTTAAGTATAGAAACTCCTGGGAAATTAGATTTAAGTATTGTAGAAAATAATTTTGATTTACTCAAAGGTTCAAAAAAAAGATTTATGTCAAATATCTTAAAAAATACATCTAAAAAATATAAAGAAAATTTTCAAAGATACCTGCAACAGCAGAAATTAAGTTCACACATGAGAGTGGTTGTAAAAAAATAAATGACTTCTGAATTAAAAGTAGGCATAGCTGGCTATGGAGTCGTTGGAAAAAAAAGAAAAAAAATTCTTGATCAGATTAAAGGTATTAAAATTGTTGCTATTAGTGATAAAAATCTAAAAAATAATAGTGTAAATAAAAATATAAATTTTTATAATGATTATAAAAAATTATTTAATGAAAGTTTAGATATCTTATTCGTCAGCCTACCTAATAAATATGCTGCTGATGCAACAATAAGCGCTTTAAAAAAAAATATTAATGTATTTTGCGAAAAACCTCCAGCAAGGAATATTCAAGAATTAAAAAAAGTTTTAAAAGAATTTAAGAAAAAAAATAAATTGAAACTTAAATATGGTTTCAATCATAGATATCATGACTCTATAATATTAGCTAAAAAAATTATTGAATCTAAAAAATATGGAAAGTTAATTAATCTTAAGGGACTGTATGGTAAAAGCAAAATAATCTCATTTGTCGGTCAATGGAGATCAAACAAATCTATTGCAGGAGGAGGCATTTTATTAGATCAAGGTATACACATGTTAGATATAATGCGTTTTTTTTGCGGTGAGTTTAAAGAAATTAAAAGTTTAGTAAGTAATAATTATTGGAAACATAAAGTTGAAGACAATGCTTATGTAATAATGCGTTCTCACAAAAATATTGTAGCCATGGTGCATTCAACAGCAACTCAGTGGCAACACCAATTTAGAATAGAAATCACGTTAGAAAAAGCCTTAATAAATCTGTCGGGTATTTTATCTGGATCAAAAACATATGGAAATGAAAGAATAGAAATACAACCAAAGTTTTTAAAAAAAAGAGATAACAAAATAATTAATTTTAAAAAAGATTTATCTTGGGAAAGGGAAGTTAAAGAATACATTAATTCTGTTAAAAGCAATAAAAAAATTTCTAATGGCAATGTTTATGACGCGATTGCAGTAATGAAAATGATAGATACGATTTATAAATCTGATAAAGAATGGAGGAAAAAGTTTTTTTAAAAACGATAAATATATTTTATTATATGCATTTAAAGAAAATATTTAAAAATAAAAAAATTATTGTAACTGGGCATACAGGATTCAAAGGATCGTGGTTAACAGCTTGGTTAAAGCTACTTGAGGCAAATGTGATGGGGATTTCATTGGATCCACCAACAAATCCGTCACATTTTAAAGCTTCAAAAATAAATAAAGATATAAAAGATATTAGATTAGATATAAGAAATAGAAAAAAATTAGAAAAAAAAATCACTTCTTTTAAGCCAAATTTCATTTTTCATCTTGCGGCGCAATCATTGGTGGGATCTTCTTATAAAAATCCAGAATTAACTTGGCAAACTAATGTTTTTGGAACATTAAATATTTTACAATCACTTAGAAAGTTAAAGAATGCTTGTAATGTAGTAATAATTACAAGTGACAAATGTTATTTTAATAAAGAGGTTCATTATGGATATAAAGAAACTGATACATTAGGTGGAAAAGATCCATATAGCAGTTCTAAAGCATCTGCAGAATTACTGATAAAGTCTTATATTAATTCTTTCTTTTTAAATAATAATTCGAAAATTCGTATAGCTACCGCAAGAGCAGGTAATGTTATTGGCGGCGGCGATTGGGCTAAAGACAGAATAATACCTGATTGTGTTAGAAGCTGGTCAAAAGGGAATAAAGCAAAATTAAGAAATCCCCAAGCTACAAGACCTTGGCAACATGTGCTTGAAGCAGTTGGAGGCTATATATGTCTAGCAATTAATTTAAAAAATAATAAAAAATTACATGGAGAATCTTTTAATTTTGGACCAAGTCTATCACGTGAATATAGTGTATTGGAACTTGTTCAAGCTATGGGAAATAATTGGGAAAATGTTTCTTGGAAAACAGTACCAAAATCTTCAAAAAATTTTTATGAATCCGGACTTTTAAGATTAAATTGTAATAAAGCTAGCAAAATATTAAAATGGAAAAGTATACTTAAGTTCGAGGAAAATATTGAAATGGTTGCAGAATGGTACAGAAATTATTATTTAGATCCAAAAAATATTTATTACTTAACTAAAGATCAAATAAAGAAATATCAATGCTTAGCGTTTGAAAGAGGTTTTAAATGGGCAAATCCATTTTAGATAAAATTAAAATTACCCCTTTAAAGATCACCCAAATATCATCAGGTAATGTTATGAAAGCTTTGCAAAAAAGTGAATTAAAAAAATGGTCTTTTGGTGAAGCTTATTTTTCTAAAATTAAACATAATAAAATCAAAGCATGGAAGTATCATTTAAAAATGACACTTAATTTGGTGGTACCGTTTGGTAAAGTTAAATTTGTTTTTTACTCGCAAAAAGAAAATACTTTTAAATTAGTCGAAATTGGACAAAAAAACTACCGCAGGATATCTGTACCTCCAAAAGTTTGGTTTGGATTTAAAGGATGTAGTAAGCATGAAAGTATTATTCTAAATATTTCAAATGCTAAATTTAGTTCTAAAGAAATTCTAAGACGTAAAATAAACGAAATCAAATACAATTGGTAATTATAAATGAAAGTCATTTTATTAGCTGGCGGCTTTGGAACAAGATTATCTGAATATACAGATTTAATTCCAAAACCTATGGTTCAAATAGGTGGCAAGCCTATGCTGTGGCATATCATGAGTATCTACGCAAAGTATAATTATAAAGATTTTGTTATTGCCACCGGATATAAGAGTGAAATTATTAAAGAATATTTTTCCAAAATCCCAAAAGATTGGAATGTTGAATTAGTAGAAACAGGGAAAAATACTATGACTGGGGGGCGTGTAAAACGACTTCAAAAAATTATTGGTAATGAAACATGTATGCTGACTTATGGTGATGGTTTATCAAATATAAACTTAGATTCTTTAATTGCATTTCATAAAAGTCATAAAAAACTTGTAACAGTTTCAGCCGTAAGACCCCCAGCTCGTTTTGGAGCTATAAAATTAAATGAAAATAAGGTGACAAGCTTTAGAGAAAAATCACATTTAGGGGAAGGCTGGATAAATGGTGGTTTTTTTGTAGTAGAACCTGAATTTTTTAACTTTATACAAGGCGATAATACTTATTTGGAAAGAGAACCCTTAGAAAAAGCTGTCAGCAAAGGGGAGCTTTTTGCATATAAACATAATGGATTTTGGCAATGTATGGATACTAAACGTGATAAAGATAATCTTGAAGAAATTTATTCTAAAGACGCTCCATGGCTTCGTTAAATGATATTAACAACAACCCTTTAGTAAGTGTTATTGTTAATTGCTATAATGGCGAAAGCTACTTAGAAGAATGTTTAATTAGCATACAAAATCAAACCTATCAGAATTGGGAAGTGATTTTCTGGGATAATCACTCAACAGATAGCAGTAAACAAATCTTTAAAAAATTTACAGATAAAAGATTTAAATATTACTTATCACCAACTCACATGCATTTATATGAAGCAAGAGACTTAGCTGTTAAGGCTTCAAGTGGAGATTTCATTACTTTTTGCGATGTAGATGATTTTTGGGCAGAAAATAGACTAGAGCTTCCAATTCCGCTTTTTAAAAACAAAAATACAGCTATAGTCTATTGCAACCAATGGCTTTTAAATAATAAAACTAAAAAAAAAACAAAACTTAAAAAAAACACTCTCCTTAAAGGAAACTTATTTTCGGATATAATTAGTAAAAAGACATCTGTAACTATATTAACTGCGATAATAAGAAAATCAGAATATTTGAATTTAGACACAGGATTTAATAAAAATTATCAAATAATTGGAGATTTTGACTTCTTTGTAAGAATTTCTAAAAAATGCATATACGATTGTGTTCAGGAGCCTTTGGTTTTTTATAGGTTACATGAAAATAATTTTACAAGAAAAAATAGAGAACTAGAGTTAGAAGAGCTGAAAAAATGGCATCACAACATTAAATCATTTCTGTCAGATAAAGAGTTGAGATCAATAGAAGAAATAATTTTATATAAAAAAATAACAATTTTAATTTTTAAAAAACAATTAGTAAATTCATTTAAGCATATCTTAAAATATCCCAATAATTTTAAAAAAATAAAACTCTTATTGGCTTTAAGTTTACCAACTTCTATTTTGGATAAGTTAAAAGACTTTTAAAACAATATGATTAAAAACCTACTGAAAAAAATTTACATATTAAAAATAACTAGCGTATTTTTAAATTTTTTTGGCAAACCATGGAAAGGCAATGGAGTCATACTAGTTTATCATAGAATTTTACCAGATGATAAAATGAACGAAGATTTGAAACTTGGTTTAGCTGTTTCTTGCTCACAGTTTGATAAACAAATTAAGCTATTAAAAGCACGTTACTCTTTGTTAAGTATTGATAATTTTATTCAAAACATAAATAGAAAAAATAAGTTTATAGTTACCATTACTTTTGATGATGGTTACAAAGATAATTTAAAATATGCTCTTCCTATTTTAGAAAAATATAATGTGCCAGCTACTATTTATATATCAACAAGATTTTTAGAAAAAAAGGTTGAGATGTGGTGGTATGAATTAAAAAGATTAGTTGAAGAAAATACTTCTTTAAAATTTCAATATAAAGATAAAAATTTTAGTTTTATTTTAGAAAAAAAAGAGCAAAAAGAAAAGGGATTTAAAGAAATCAGAAAAGTATTAATGAATTTAAAAAAAAATGAGCAGACAGATATATTAGAAAAAATGACTCTTAATAAGGAAAGGGATAATTATTCTAAAATTTGCTTAACGTTTGATGAAGTAAAAATCTTAGATAAAAATTCATTAATAACAATAGGATCACATTCTCATAACCATTTAAATTTAAAAATATTAAAAGAAAAAGATTTAATTTTTGAAGTAAAACAATCCATAGAAATTTTAGAAAAAATAGTTAATCACAAAATAAAGCATTTTGCATATCCTTATGGAGGTTCCAACGAAGTTTCTGAAAGAGAGTATAATTTATTGAAAAGCTTCAATTTGGTTTCAGCTGTCACAAGCATTTCACACCCAATAAAAAAAATAAACTTGTTCGCGTTACCAAGAATTTATGTTGGAACAAATACATGTGAAAAATCTTTAATAAATCATATAAGTGGTTTTTATAATTTTTTCTACAAATTTTTTTCAAAAAATTAAAATGATATTAAGAACAGTTTCAAAAAAAGATTACAATAAAGTTAGAAAACTTTTTAAAAGAAACGAATTAAAAATGATTAATTTTAATCGTTGGAATAATTTATGGAGCAAAAATCCTGCTTTACTAAATAAAAAAAAATGGACACGAGGGTGGGTAATAGAAGAAGATAAAGTAATAGTTGGTCACATAGGAAACTTCCCAATGAATTATTTTTTAAATGGAAAAAATTATATTTGTTCTATTTTAAATGGATGGGTTGTTGACAAAAAGTTTAGATCTGCCTCCATGATATTAATAAAAAAATACTTTGCACAGCTTAATATTGATTTTTTCTTAGGTACAAGTTTTGGTTTAAAGACGAGTAAAATTATGGAAGCATTAAATGTAAAAAAAGTTCCAGTAAAAGATTTAGATAGTTCATTAATAATTATTTTAAAATCTAGTTCTATAATGAAGTTTTTTTTAGGCGAAAAAACATTTCTATTTAAAAATTTTATAATAGGTTTTTTTTCTATAATTTTAACATTATTTTTTAAAAGAAGATTCAATTATTGGAAAAATAAATTTTCAACTCAAAATATTAAAAAGTGCAATATTATTGATAATCAGTTTGATCTTTTGTGGAAAAAAATTAAATTAAAGAAAAAAAATACCCTCTTATTTCAGAGAGATAAAAAATGGCTAAAATGGCATTTAGATCCCTTTCTTAAAAAAAAGAAAGTGTGGTTATTTTTAAGTAAAGAAAATAAAGAAATAACTGGTTATTCTATTTGTATCGAAAAAGTAAATCTGAGAAAAAAAATAAAGTCAGCTTTAATTATAGATTTAATAACTTTGAATGATTTTAAAGAAACATCCAAAAACTTAATTGGAGCAAATATTCAAGAGGCTAAAAGAAGAAATTGCGATATAGTTGAATTTAGAGGATTTGATAAAGAAAATAGAAGTTATATGAAACTTTTTAAACCTTTTAAAAAAAAATTGAGACTTAATTCTTTTTATTATAAATCAAAAAATAAAAAATTAGATAAACTATTAAGTAATGATAAATATTGGAATCCATCATATATAGATGGAGATGCAATTATAAATATATAAATTTTAAATATAAAAAAATGAAAAGTATAAATATTATTAAAGACTCAATTAAAGAAATAAATTTACAATTAAAAAAAAAGGATAAGATTATATTTAAAAATGAATTCCAAATCTTAGGGCCTAAAAGTAATTTGGATTCCCTTGTAATTGTCAATTTATTTGTATCAATCGAAGAAAAAATTAAAGAAGTAATTGGCAAAGAAATAAATTTACTAAATGAAGATTTTTTTGATAAAGCTTTCAACAGCAAGTATACACTTGCTGATTTACAGAAAGATTTAGATAAAAAAATATTAAAAAAAAAATAATATATTTATTTAATATATAATTATAGAAACTAAAAAATATACAGTGCAAAAGTTAAAAAAATACAAAAACTATAATTTGCTTGTTAACAAAGTAATTAGCAAATCTAGTACACAAAAAATTAAAATTCTAAAATTTTTAAGTTTTGTCGATACACTTTATTTCAATAGGGCAGAAGCTTTTTCAAAAGAATTTTTAAAATATCTTAAAGTTCAAAAGATTGAAGTTGATTATGCAATAAAAGCTTATTTAAAATTATGTAGTGATATAATGGTAAGCCAAAAATATTTTATTAAATATAAAAAATATCCAGTAGAGAATGAAAAAACTGCATATAAAGCGGTTTATGATAATGTTAAAGAAATGAAAAGCTACATGATTGGAATTGCCATATCGCAATTTCTCTGGCCCACTCATTATGCGATGTACTCTTTTTTTATAGAAAAAATTGCAAAAGAGAAGTCGAAAATTGACAGCTACCTAGAAATTGGTCCAGGTCATGGCTTATTTTTGCTTCAAGCTTTAAAGCAATTAAAAAAAAATACTACTTATGAAGTTGTTGATATTAGCAAAACCTCAATACAAATAACTCGATCTATTGTTAATTTTTTGTTAATTAATAAAAAAAAAATTAACTATACAATCAAAAATATATACGATTTTGATAACTCCAGTAAGTTTGATTTTATTACAATGGGTGAAGTGTTAGAGCACGTGGAAAACCCCAAACAAATTTTAAAAAAATTGAAACAACTTATTAATAAAAATGGAAGCATTTATTTATCAACTTGTGTTGATTGCCCAAGCATTGATCATGTTTATCATTTTAAATCAATCAAAGAGATTCAACAAATGATAAAGAGTTGTGGATTTCGTATAGTTGATAGTCATATTTTGCCAGTAGAAGACATACCAATGAAAGAAATAATTAAAAAAAAAATAACTATTAACTATTGCGCTCATATAAAAAAAATCAATTAAAAAATGAAAAAAAATATAAGATTAATATCAAATTTTAATTTAGACACATATTATAATTTTTTAAACCAAAAAATTGATTCTAAAAAATATAAATTAATTAAACCTAACTTCGGGCTTTTTTATGATAGTTGTTTTGAAATAATTAATGCCAAAAGTAAAAATCACATAATTTTAATTTGGTCAACAATTGAAGGTGTTATTAAAAGTTTTCAATCTCTTTTAAATAATGAAAAAATTGATTTAAAAAAATTAGATAAAGAGGTGAAGCAATACGTCGGTATTATTAAACAAATATCATCACGCACAGATTATTTAATAGTTAACTCGTGGACATTGCCTGAGAATGTTAAAGGAAAATATTTAAATGACTATACAGATAATATGGGGTTATCAAGAAATATTAATTTGATAAACATAAAAATTTCAAACGAGCTCAAGAAAGAAAAAAATATTATTTATCTAAATTCTGATTTTTGGACTAAAAACTATAATCTTAATTATAATCCAAAGCTTTGGTACGCAGCGAAAATCCCCTTTTCACAGAAAGTATTTGATATTGCATCAAGCGAACTAATCAAAATAATCAAAGCGTTTGAAGGAAAAAACAAAAAATTAATCATTGTTGATTTAGATAACACTTTATGGGGAGGGGTTTTAGGTGATTTAGGTTGGAAGAAAATTAATATTGGTGGGCATAATATGGAAGGTGAAGCTTTTAAAGATTTTCAATTAAATTTAAAAGCGTTTAAGAATCTGGGTATTCAATTAGCAATTTGTAGCAAAAATGAAGAAAAAAATGCACTAGAGGCAATAGAAAAGAACCCAAATATGATTTTAAAAAAGAAAGATTTTGCTGCTTGGAGAATTAATTGGAATGATAAAGCAAAAAATATTAGTGAAATTATATCTGAATTAAATTTAACAAATGATTCTGTGGTATTTATTGATGATAACGTATCAGAAAGAGACAGAGTTAAAACTAGCATAAGAGGCATCGCGGTACCTGAGTGGCCGGAAGACCCTTGTCATTATGTAACTAAGCTTCAAAGTTTAGATGGTCTTGATACACAGTATTTAACATACGAAGATAAAAATAGAACTAAATTCTACCAAGATGAAAAAATAAGAAATAAAAATAAAGAAAAATTTATAACTCATGATAAATGGTTATCAACTTTAAAAACAAAAGTTTATTTTGAAAACGGAAATGAAAAAAATAAAAAAAGGATTTTGCAATTAATCAATAAAACTAATCAAATGAATTTAAAAACAAGAAGAATTTCCGAGTTAGTATTAGATAGATTAATTAATGATAAAAAAAGCCATTTATTTTCATGTAAAGTAAAAGATAAATTTGGAGATATGGGCTTAGTTGGTATAGTTTCTTTTAAAGTGCTGTCAGATAAAATTGAGGTAATTGATTTCATACTTAGTTGTAGAGCATTTGGAAGGTCAATTGAAAGAGTAATGCTTTTAAAAATTATTCAAGTCTTAAAAAAAAAGAGTATTAATAAAATAGTATTTAAGTATTTAAAAACTCAAAAAAACAAACCTTGCTTTAATTTTTTAAAAAAAAATTTAGAAAAAGTAAAAAGCAATCTATTTATATATAAAAAAAATACTAAGTTTATTCCACCAAAGTTTGTTAAAATAAGTTAAATTTTAAACATTTGTTTAATTATAAAAAAAAATGCTATACATTTTGTCAAATTAATAATACACAGCCTATATGTCAGAAAAAAATTTTGTAGATAAGTATTTAGAAGACTTTTCTTCTTTAATTAAACCAAATCCAGAAATAATAGAAAAAATAGTAAAAGTAAAAAATATTTTAGTAGAAAATAATAAAAATAATAAGAAACTTATGATTTTTGGAAATGGTGGAAGCGCTGCAATGGCCAGCCATTTTAGTGTTGACCTTACAAAAAATGCTAAGATTAGATGTTTTAATTTTAATGAATCTGATTTAATAACTTGTTTTTCTAATGATTATGGTTATGAAAAATGGGTTGAAAAAACAATAGATTTCTATGGAGATGAGGGCGATGTGGCTATAATAATTTCTGCAAGTGGAAAATCTCCAAATATGATTAACGGATGCAAAGCTGCAAGAAGAAAAAAATTTTCTAAGATAATAACTTTTACTGGAATTGATAAAAATAACCCAGTAGCTAAACTTGGAGATATTAATTTTTGGATAAATAGCAAAGCTTATAATTATATTGAAAATATCCATCAAATTTGGCTTCTAACTATTGTAGATTTAATAATTGGCAAGTCTGAGTATCCACCTAATTAATTTTAATTAGTATTATTAGTATTTTATTTTTATGGTAAAAAAAAAATTACCACATCTTCTTATTATTGGCGGCACAGGTTTTATTGGTAATCATGTTGCTCTTTCAGCTAAGAAAAAAGGTTGGAAAGTATCAAGTATTTCTTTACATAAGCCAAAAAAAAATAGGTACGTTAGTGGTGTAAAATATTTATTTATAGATATTACAAATTTAAAAAAACTTAAAAAAGGGTTAAACCAGTCATATACTTATGTTGTAAATTTAGGGGGATATGTACAACATGATGCTAGTAAAACTGATATAATATACAAAAGTCATTTCACAGGTCTTGTTAATTTAACTCAAATTTTTTTAAAAAAAAGAATAAAAAAATTTATACAAATTGGAACCAGCATGGAGTACGGGATGATTCAAGCACCACAATCTGAAAATCAGTATGGGCTCCCGTTTTCAACCTACGCTTCAGCAAAACTTTTATCTACTAATTTTTTAGTTAAACTTTATAATACTCATAAATTTCCAGTAATAATTTTAAGACTTTTTCAAGTCTATGGTCCCAAACAGGATAAAAATAGAATTTTACCACAAATTATAGAAGGCTGTTTAAAAAATAAAACTTTTCCAACTTCAAGTGGAAATCAAATTCGAGATTTTTGTTATATAGATGATGTTGTCAGGGCAATTTTTTTATCTTTTAACTCTAGAAAAAATAATGATGGTGAAATCATTAATATTGGAAATGGCAAACCTTTGAGAGTTAATCAAATAATTAAAATAATTAAAAAAATAATTGGAATGGGAAACCCTCAGTTTGGAATGATAAAATACAGAAAGGATGAAAATATGAAATTATATCCGAATATTAAAAAGGCAAAATCGAGACTTAATTGGAAGCCCAATTTTTCTTTTGATAAAGGGATAAAAATTGTAATTCAATCACTTAAGTAAAAATGGAAAATCAACTAGTTATAATAAATAATGAAAAAATCTGTTTTAAGGATAATTATTTTTATTGTGATAATGTAGATATGAAGTCTCTTCCAGAAGGATTAAATAATAATTTTAAAGTTTCAATGATACTAAGAAAGTCAGAAACTGTTAGATCACACAAAATTAATTTAAACAGAATTATTTTATCATCAAATATAATCAGTTTTTTAATTAATATTTTTAAAACATTTAAAAAAAAAAATCCCAAATTTCTTTTAATATAATTAACCCCATATACTTTTTTTTCATATTTTCTTTTATTTATTTTTAGAAAAAAGATATTTTTATATTTAATAAGCGACGGCTATAAAGAATATAAAGCAATATTTGGATTTTTTGGTCCATTTATTTATCATATTATGTATATTTTTGTTACTTTTAAGACACAAATTATTGTCTGTCAAAAAAAAATTGTAAATAAAAAAAATGCAGATTTAGTTTTTCCATCACAATTGGATGCCAATTGGTTGCGTGACACAAAAAGTCCTTTATTAGATAAACCAAGACTTTTATATGTTGGAAGAATTAAAGTTGAAAAGGGTATATTTTCTTTAATAGAAATACTAAAGCAAGTAGATATTGATTTTGAACTTTCAATAGTAGGAAAACCCAAAGGTATTAATATTGATAATAAAATTAAATACTACGGATATGAAAATAATCCCGAACAGCTTAAGAAAATTTATGACAATCACAACATTTTTATTTTACCTTCATTTACAGAGGGTCACCCACAGGCTCTTGATGAATCTTTGGCAAGACAAAGACCTGCAATAGTATTTCAAGAAATAAATCATGTGATACAAAGCAGAAGTGGGGTATTTATATCTAAAAGAGAATCGTCATCTTTAATAGAAACTATAAATTTAATTATGTCTAACTATGAAAATATTTATAATTCTATTAAAAAAAATAAATTGCCTACAAAAGAAAAATTTATTGAACAAATGACAGATATACTAAATAAAAATTAATTATTTTTTATTTTTTTTTGGGCAAGAAAAGTTGCAACACTTAACCAAAAGAACGTTGCATTTCCGGAAGTAAAAAAACTTCCTGAAGACCTCAAAGGCCAAATATCAATAAATATTACAATAATAAAAGGTATTAAAAAGATTAATTCAGTACTTAAACTTCGATTATATTCTTTCAAACAGTAAAAAGATTTTGAAAGCAATACTATAAAAAAAGCAATCATCAATATAGTACCTATCAATCCACTTTCACTTAATAACTCGAGATAGTAATTGTGAGGGTGGGTTGAACAAGAAAATATTGAAAACTTTGCTGAAGCTGCATTTGTATTTTTAACATCATGAGCTTTTGGTTCTAAATGTTTGTATTTAGGGCCCACTTCCCAACACAATATTCTAAAAGATTTTAGTCCAGATCCAAAAACTGGATTTTCTTTCCATACCGCAACTGCTGTTCTAAAAATTCTGTTATATCCAGAAGTTCGTAATAAAATAATTCCTTCCCAGTTCTTTCTCCAAATTCCCTCAGACCATTCAGTTTTTATCCCTTCCCATTCATGAGTTACTTTAATTTTTTCTTCTGAATTTGCTTTTGTTTTATTACTAAAGTCAAAAATATTTAAAATATTAATTTCATTAAAAACACTCACATATCTACTTTTTAATCTGGAGTCGTTTTGCATTAAAACTAAAAAAATGGAAAGAAAAAAAATTAAACTTAAAGCTATAGTATTTCTAATATTTTTTACAAAAAGAACTAAAAGTGTACAGCCAAATATAGATAATATAAATGACATTTTATTACCTGCAAACAATATTGCTATCAAATGTATTGTTATAATCAGAATAGGAATTAATTTATTAATATTTTTATTATTACTTTTAGTAAAAAAATAAAAAAAAGAAAAAAAGGAAAATTTTTGCAAATAACCTCCAGCTATATACTCTCCTCCAAAAGGGCCCGAGTTCCAAGTTTTATGGTTTTTATAGCCAAACAAATCTACCCCAATGAAATATTGTAAAATAATGTCAAAACTTACAAAGGTTGTGCAAATTAACGAAGATAGAAATAATTTTCTGAGATTCAATATATTATTTAAAAATAGAGTATCTAGAATAAAAATTAAAATTATAAATCTGACAAATATAAAAGATTTAAACATGGGTTGACTTTCAAAAGGCCAATCTTTTATTTTTTCATTTATAAACTCTGGAAAATGAAACTGGACCGTGGTAGATAAAAAGAAATATATAAAAAATATAATTAAAATCCAATAATAGCTATAAAATCTTATACCCAGGGCGTCTCTTTTAATCACAAATAATGAGGTAATTATAAATACTAATAAATGAAGGTTTATTATTCCATTTCCTAAGATAAAAGACAAAGGAAACAAGTAAAATAATATTTCTACAATTTTAATATTATTAATTTTTTGATTTTTAATATCTTTTAATTTAATCATTGTAACTTAAACAAGTATTATAAAAATTTATTATGTTTTTACATCAATACCATTATTTGAAAAACAAAGAAATAAGCATATTAATTTTTTTATTTTTATTTTCTACTTTAATAAGAATACCGGCTATTTTTATATTTGGGGATTTAACTTTAGAAAATGAATGGAAAGACATTGTTTATAATTTAATTAATAAAAATCAGTTATTATATAAAGGTTCTCCCAATTTGTTTATGCCACCATTATATGCCTTTTATCTTTATTTTTTTTCAATTTTTAATTTAGAAGAGCACAGGTATATACAACTTATTTTATCATCACAAATTTTATTATCTTCAATTTCAGTAGTAGTATTCTACAAAATAAATAAATTTTTTTTTTCAAAAAAAATAAGTTTTTTTAGTTCTTTGATATTAACTTTATTTCCATTATTTGTATATGCGTCTACACAAATATCTTCAATTACTTTACAAGTTTTTTTAACAATATTATTTTTTTTCTATTTCTTCCAATTGTTAAAAAAAAACAATACTTTAATAATATTTTTATTTTCATTAATTAGTGGATTATTAATACTTTTAAGAGGAGAATTTATTTTAATTTTTTTACTTAGTAATTTGTATTTATTTATTTTTTTGAAAATAAAATTAAAAAAAATATTTTTAATATTATTTATTGCTCTAATTACTATTTCTCCCTATGTAATTAGAAATGTACTATTATTTGACACTATAACAATAACAAAATCTTTTGGCTACAATCTTTGGAAAGGTAATAATCCTAGTTCAAAAGTTGAAGGATCTGTTATTCACAACAGCAACTTAGAGGAAAAAATTCAAAACTTACCAAATAATAAACTTTATGCTTTTAGTCTTGACCAAATTTATTTGGACGAAGCAATCCAAAATATTAAAGAAGAGCCAAAAAAATATACTGTTTTGTTTTTTAAAAAGTTTGTTTCAATTATACTGATTGATATTAAATCTTCTGACCCAAATTATTATAATTTTTTTCACTATTTTCCTTTGTTATTATTGGGCATCATTTCATTCTTTGGGATTATTTTATCCAATAAAAAATCTGCAAAATTCAATTATTTAATTTTAATTTATTTTACAACTATTATCATTTTTTCATTCTTTTTTGTGCTCCCACGATATAAACTTGTTATACTTCCATTACAATTAATTTTTGTAAATATTTTTTTTGAATATATAAATAAAAGATTTTTTAAATCACAATGAGTGAAGAAGTCATTCTAAAAGACAAAAATAGTCCAGCGGTAGATATAATTTTACCAAATTACAATAAAGAAAAATATTTAGAAGAATCAATTAATTCAGTCATAAATCAGACTTACAAAAATTGGCAGCTCTATATTATAGACGACAACTCAAAAGATAAATCATTACAAATTCTTGAAAAATTTTCTCATTTGGAAAAAATTAAAATAATAAAACTAAATAAAAATAAAGGCCCCTCCTTTTGTAGAAATTATGGAATGAGAATATCAAATGGAAAATATATATCTTTTATAGACTCAGACGACGTATGGTTTAATACTAAATTGACAAACCAAATAAACTTTATGGAAAATAATAATTTAAATTTTACATACACGGATTACGTGCCCTTTTTTGAAAGTAATAATAAAAAAAAATTTAAAAAACGAACATATATTAAAGATAGCTTTAATTATGAAATATTTACGAAAAATTCATCAATAAATACAACTACGATGATTATCACAAGATCAATTTTATCTTATCATAGGTTTAGAAAAATAAAGCTTTGTGAAGATTATTTATTTAAATGTGAGTTGCTTAAAAAAAATATTATTGCAAAAAAACTTAACGAAAATTTAGCTTATTATAGGATTTTAAATAAATCGCGATCAAGTCAGAGACTTAAAAACGTTTATTGGTTGTGGCATATTAATAAAATGTTTAATAAAATGAATGTTATTAGCAATTTAATATCAATTTTTTCAATATCAATAAATTCGCTCAAAAAGTATGGAATTAAATAATTTATTTTTAGTAATTTTGTTTGCAGGTTTTGGTTTACTTTTTGGAAAATATTTTTTACTTATAATCAAAAAAGCAGATCTTAGAATGTTGGCTGATGATCAGTTTAAAAAACCTCAAGCCTTTCATGAAAATTTAACCTATAGACTGGGTGGAATAATATATTTTTCATTGCTAATTTTAGTTTTTTTGTACTTATATTTTGCTAGAAATTTTTTATCTCTTGAGTATATTTTATTTTGTACCTTTTTTTTTATTTTAGGTTTAACAGACGATTTAAAAGCCAATATTGCGCCAAAGCTTAGACTTATTATAATGATTGTGTTTCTAATAGCATTAGTTTTATTTAATGATACTCATATTAAAAAAACTGGATTAGATTTTTTAGATAATTTAATTGATATTGATATTTTTTCGTTAATATTTATTTGCTTATGTTTTTTATTTATCGTTAATGGCTCAAATTTAATTGATGGTTTTAATGGTTTGTTATGCATTCACTCATTAATTATTTTCATAACTTTGTTTTTAATTAATTTATATTTTAACGATACCAGTCTCACACACCTTTTGTTTTGTATTATTTTAGTAAATTTAATTTTTCTTAAATTCAATTTTCCAAAGGCACAAATGTTTTTAGGTGATGGTGGTGCATATTTGATTGGAGCTCTGATAGCTGTTTCGGTTATAAAAACAAGTAATTTAAATTTATCAATATCGCCTTTTTTTTTCTGCATTTTATTATTTTATTTATCTTTTGAAGTGTTTTTTTCTTTTTTTAGAAAAATTTTTGTAGCAAAACAAAATCCTCTTTTGCCAGATAATCAGCACTTACACATGTCATTGTATAAGTTGCTATTAAAAAGAAGTAACAAAAAAATCAAAGCTAATTACACAACCTCAATATATATAAATATAACTTATCTAATATTGATAAGTCCAGGAATTATTTATATGCAAGATGGATTATTCTGCAGATATTATTTTTTTTTCTTGCTGATTGTCTATATTTTTTTTTATAAATTTCTTTATAAAAAGGCAAATTAATTTATTTTTTTAAAAACCAAGGATTCTTTTTTAAAAAAACTGCACTATATACTGCGTAAACTTTTTTATGAGAGCGATGAGTATAGATATTTATGATTTTATTTAAAAACAACTCTTCAAATTTTTTCTGCAATTTAATGTCTTTGATAGTTTTTATTTTCCACGAATTTTTCATCAAAACTAACATTTCTAAAGCAAGATCTTTTAATTGGCTTGGAGTTAATTCTTTTAGTTTAATTTTTTTTTCTTTAAATTGACTGTTTGAAAAAGAATTACCTAAACCTGAATCGAATATTTTATTTAAACTCATATTTTTATTTTTTGAATTTTTGTATATTTTTAAACATAATAATGCTTTTTTGTATGTAGTTTTTAATCCCATTAATTGTGCCATATTTGAGTCTATTAGAGGCTTTCTAAAAGTTTTTGCAACTTCATCAAGTCCATTATTACTACATATCCAAAAATAACATCTGTGTGCAAAAAAAAAATCCATAAGATCATTTTTTGATGGATGAAAAGGATAATCGATAAATTTATTATTTTTAATATTTATTTTTTGATTAGAAATTTGTCCCATTCTAATTACATAGAAATTTTTTTTAATTAACGCTTTAATAGCTGAAGTATAATTCTTAGCATTCGTATTTCTGTAGTTGTGATA
>Ga0114993_10002356_pt1 | contig 20833 bp, 19 predicted proteins | sample ArcticOcean_MG_C_FD_87042 | JGI IMG/M metagenome (GOLD analysis project Ga0114993, IMG submission 87042) | Marine microbial communities from western Arctic Ocean - ArcticOcean_MG_CB2_150 | ecosystem: Environmental > Aquatic > Marine > Oceanic | place: Arctic Ocean: Canada Basin | collected...
CGGCTGGCTGTTTATAAATAACAGCCTAGTCACCGACTTGGATCTGTCCGACGTGACAGGCGCAGGAGATATACGCGCAGTCACCGGAGTCTATGGTGAAACTGACATGCGATCCGGTTTTGCTACTAACTTCGGCGGATTTCAAATAGTCCAGCCAAGTCTAATTCTGAAAAATTCCTCAGGGGCATTGGTTAAAGATGGCGACTTTATAAGTGAATTAGACTCATCTAAGGAACTCGTGAACTCTTACTCAACAGTGACGATGAGGAATCCTTATGGTCCGCCTAGGCCTTGGAGTTATGGTTTTGAGTTTCGGGACGGCGAAGGGATGGGCTACCTTGTTTTTAATTCAATGCCTGGATCGTCCTATAACTGGGAGCTGAGGTATCGCTCGTATACCGTGGAGTCATCTAGCTCGTCAAGAATTACCAGTGGCAAAGCTTCTAACTTAAAATTGAACGCAGGAGATTCAAATAAGCTGGGATTAATGGTCATAGATGATGTCGGTGTACTTTATTTGAACGACCAAAAAGTGAGCGAGTTAAACTTAACCTCAATAACTGGATCTGGCACCAACGGGATAGGGGCGGGATTTTATACAGATGAAGAATGGGAATCAGATGGTACGCTCACAGAATTTGAGGATTTCAACGTCTGGTCTGTCGGAGAATAGCGTCGTATTGATTGATGTCCGATATTTTGCTAGCAGACCGTGGATTCGGGAAGCCGACTGTGAATGCAGCTGCACAGGCTTCGGGCTTCGGTGACTCTCTTTAGACCGAGCCCGTCGAACTGAGCGGAGCCGGTGGAGTTAGCTGAAGTCATTGGTAGTTCTCCGAAAGTGTTGATGTGGAATCTGAGGAAAAAAACTGGTTGGATGATCAAAGGCGGGCAGATAGGAGAGACGTAAAAGCTTCGACGATTTCGTCATTCGACCGTCGAAGCATCGAGCTGTTGACGTGTAATAACGGAAGCGGCCATTCGCTTTTCAGCCAGGGAATAACGATTTTGAAATCGAGAAGAGATTCCAGGAACTGATCGGTATCAATTTCGTCATCGAGTCGTAGTTCGAAAACGTTGGAGCCGTGCTCAAACTGGTGAATCTCGATCCCGGGCAGTTTGTTCAAATTTGCGAACAGCGCTTTCGCCTTGGCAAGTGATTCGCTAAATCGATCGACGAACCCGTCCATGCCGTTCATAGAAAGCGCGGTTGCGAGGTACCCCGAAGGTAGGCCACCGCCGAACATTCTGCGGTCGTGGAACATGCCTTCAATAAATTCACTGGTCCCGGCGAGAATTGCCCCGAACGGCGATCCGAAATACTTCCAAGTAGAAATGTAGACGCTGTCGAATAATTCCGAATATTCCTTGACACCAATGCCAGTTGAAGCCGACATCATGTAGAGCCTTGCGCCGTCCAAATGAACTGGAATGCTCTCTTGTTTACATAGGGAAGTTATCGACTGCATTTCATCCCACGGGAGAATCTGACCCGCCTGTCTACGAACCGGGCTTTCGATAGAAACGGCACCCACCGGGTTCAAAACTCTACCGGTCACTGAGCTGCGCAATGCTTCTTGTAGTTCCGCAGCCGTGAAGTAAGGTTTGCCCTTCGCCAGCGGAATAGCATTTAGGCCGCTCAACCGTGCGAGTGCATCGCCCTCGTCTTGGTAAATGTGGCTCTGTTCCTGCAAAATAACGCGAGCGTTGGTTCCGCTATGGTGCCGCAGTGCCAGATGGTTCGCCAGTGTGCCTGTGGGCATCCAAATGGCTGCTTCTTTTCCTAACTCATCTGCCATTCGACGCTCGAACGCTTCGACGCTTCCACCCAATGAGTAAGTGTCTGGGTGAAGATCTCCTGCCGTAAGCATCGAGTTAAGTCGCCCGACTATCGACTCAGGTGACTGGGGTTCTCCGTCACCTGAAAACACGATCGATTCCGGGGCACGAACTAGTTCAGAGCGACGTTTAGCTGAGTCGGCTTGATTTGCTGAATTGATCATCGAATTTCATCTATCCCGAAGTCGTAACTAGCGAGGAAGAGTAAGCCTCTTTTTTAGGCCATCTTCCCGCAATGTTTTCCTTGTTTATGGCTTTAGCTAGCAGCTACACAATGACCGGATTTGTCGGTGGTGTGTTCGTCCAGTCGTCACGTGACCTAGCGTTCTTATCCCACACGACCTGTCCGTCCTTGATAGTCATCTGGCAAACAATTCGTTGATTGGCGCGTAATGCTCGATTTCCAGACCCGTTGTCGGTTAGGCCGAAATCACCCTCAGATATTTCGAGAACGGCGATATCTGCGAAGGCCGTTTGCCCTATGTTCCCGAGTTCTGTGTGTCCGATAGTTTGTGCGGGAATCCAAGTGGATCGGGCGATGATATCCGGCAGGTCCATGCCAAGTGCCAATAGTTTCGTCATCGTTTCCGGCATTGTTCCTTGGTTTACAAGAATGCTCGATGTGTGCATGTCGGTAGAAACCGTGTCGGGTGGGAAGCCCTGTTCGATAGCTGCCTTGGCGATTCTGAACGAGAAGCTACCCGCACCGTGCCCAACATCGAATTTCACGCCACGTTCACGCGCCTCGAAAAAGTATGGCTTGACCTTGTCGTTTGAATCGATCATCGGCTTGTCGAATCCGTAGCAGTGTGTGGTCATATCGCCGGGACGCAAGTGTTCGAGCAACATTTCGTTGTTGGGTCGTGATTTTATTGGCGCCTGATCGACCATTACGAATACACCGGTATTTTCGGCAGCTTGAACACCACGATCAAGTGGTTGCCAACCCGGGCCGCGGTAGTGCGCAACTTTCACTCCAACGATGCGATCAGGTCGTTGAGCAATTTTTGCTGATGTTAGATCGATGCTCATTCCTTCCAAATCTTGCTCTGGAAGCCCAACCATTCCCTCTCCAGCAATGTTGAGCAGGGCGAACACATTGGTTCTGGAGCGAGAGATGATCGTCCGATCAAAATCGTCAAAAGTTAGGTGCCCTGAACCACCTACGTCGACAGCAGTTGTCGTTCCCTCAGGCAGGCAGTGTGCGTCAGGGAGCACCGCTGCTTCGTAACCGTAAAAATGGGCATGCAAATCGATTAGCCCGGGAGCCACTACGAGTCCCGAAACATCAGCAGTTCGTCGTGATTCTTGTGGAGAAATATCTTTGGCTACTCGGGCGATATGACGCCCGACAATCGCCACGTCTAGAAGACCGTCGACGTTGTTGGCGGGGTCGATAACTCGTCCGCCTTTTAGTAGTAAATCGTACTTATGCACTGCCGCGTTTGCCGTAGTCATGAAACCCTCAAAAAAAGCATGCGTAGAAATTATTTAGTCAATAAATCTCCGGACAGCGACATATTAGTCGGGTGGCGAACTTTAAGTGGCAGTTTCGTAGCTATTTATCGCATTTAGAGACAGGTTTCGACATCAATAACTCGAACTCAATGCTAATACGAACTGAATTGTATTTGTTATGAGCGCATACCCGTATATTTGTCGACGTGAGTATGTTTGTATTTTTCCAATAGGATTTAATGCAAATTCATACTCTCAAACCAATAGCAAATCCGATGCGCTATCTGGTTTCACCTCAGGAAACACATTTTCCTCTAAACAAATAACGTTCATTGAGTACTTGTTCCGGGCTATGACCTTTTCTTGGCATTTCTGACTCCCTTCAATTTGTCCATTATCTGATCTTTCAGATGGACACGTTTGAGGGGGGGCAGGTCACCGGCATCGTCCAGCACATGATTTTCCGCATTGTGTTGAGGTCCGTAGCCGATCTCTCGGCGGGTCGTTTCTATATCGAAAACGTTGTATGTGTTGTTTGAAATCACGTAGTAATGGGCACTCGGACGTAGCTTGCCCGCACGAGCCGTCTTGTAGCAGGCATCGACGAACCGGGCTGAATCTTCCTGATGGCACCACACCGTGAAGTACGATACTTCATCTTTCTTGCCATTCGTAGCGTTGATCCCGCCCCAGCGAGCAGCCACCGCACTTTGCCCCTGAGCACCCATACGATGGCACCACGCCTCTACATACGCCTTCTCCACCCCGTAATCGCCAGTCGGGCACGGCTCGGTCATCACCGATAACGGTGTGGGCCATGGATTCACCTCGTCGAAACGGCGATTCGCGATCGGAGAATTTTCTTCACGGGTGTAACCGTAGTACGCAGCGCCAGTGGCGTGGACAGAACTTGAACCGATCATCACCGCTTCAGGGCAAACGTCCATCACCGCTTTGAAAACCCGATCAGTCATCGCATTCATTTCGTGCAGTGGGTCTTTTCGTGCCAGATATACGACCATGTCTCGGCCTTCAAGGGCCTTTCGCAGTAAGTCGTCATCCACTGAAGCATCCAGCTCGACGTAATCTCGATGGGCGTCGGGATCGGTTGCCATGTCAGGCGCACCCGGCAGATCGGCCGAAACCACTCGATAGTCGGAATCAAGCTTAGGCAAATAAGTGCGCAGCCCTGCGCCAATCATGCCCTTGCCGCCAATTAGCAACGTGTCAATCAACTCTGTATTCCTCGCTGGTCATTTCTGTGTGATTCAAATCGCAAGCCTGTCGGCGAAAGGCAATCTTAGCTGTGCCCACAACAAATTTGCATCTCTTTGGACGACACTGCATCCTAACTCGTACGAAACTAGATAAACGGATCGAGATATCTCCGGAGATACGCATATTGAGCACGACATCAGATGTACTCACACACCACATTGAATCAATGGCCGCAGGTGATGGTGAGGCGATTTTGAGTGACTACGCCACCGACGCAATCCTTCTCACACCGAGCGGTGTTGTTAACGGCATAGACGAAATCAAGACGTTCTTCGATGGCTTCATGACACAGCTACCACCTGATTTCATAGCGAATCTCGAACTCGATGCAAGTGAAGTTGTCGGAGAGTTTGCCTACATCGTCTGGCACTCCGGTGACGCCGCACCTCTCGGCACCGACACTTTCCACATTGTCGACGGCAAGATCGCAATGCAGTCGTTCGCTGTATACATGCCTTCGTAGTCATTTTCGAACGAACGTCAGCTGAAATCGCTCTTCGATCGAACGTTGGATACAAGCCAGACTGAGACCGGTCATCTACCGCCTTAGTCTGGCTTTTTTTATTGCTGCCCACTGAGCCGAATCTACAAATCCCTCATGAACGTCAGGTCTTGGGCGAACGCTTCTGCGTCGCCTCCAACAATGTCGATCTGCCCCCTGCCCTTCACTGCCTGCTTCGAACCATCTCGCTCAGGCTCGGCGTACCTGTCGAACCATTTCTGAAGCTGCGCTTGCATGTTCCGTATGATCGACGCGAATGCACGATCGTCGATGGCATTCGTGACTTCGTTTGGATCGTTTGCGAGATCGTAGAACTCGTGCGGTCCGTCGGGGTAGCGATGAATGTACTTCAGCGATTTGGTGCGAATCATTCGTGTGGGTCCGTACTCATCGAGCACCACGACCGACAGGCTATCTTCGAACTGTTGGCCTTTCAGCACAGGCACAAAACTACGGCCCGGGAGTGATTCTTCTACTTCGGGGCTCAACACATCTAGTCCTAAATAATCGAGGATCGTGGGCATGAGGTCGTAGTGACTCAGCAGGTTTCGTTCGATCTCGCCCTGCGGAACGTGACCCGGCCTCGACATCAAAGTCGGCACCTTCACGGCGGTGTCGTACATGTTCGCCGGGTACGTGCCGTTGCCCTTGCCCCAGATGCCGTGGTGCCCCATGCTCATACCGTTGTCGGCAGTGAAAATTATTAGCGTGTTCTCACGCAAGTCGTTAGCTTCAAGCCAGTCGATTAGCCGACCTATGTTTTCGTCCATAGCAGTGATCGCAGCGAAGTAACCAGTCAGCAACGCGTGTCGATTTTTCGGGGTGTCGCCAACGCTGCCTGAAGTGCCTTCTTTGAGCAGGTGATTCGGGTGAATCGGATCCCACCGGACGCTTTCAAATTCGCAGTTGTCGAAGTAGTCGCTGTAGATATCTGACGGGTGTTGATCGCGTCCCCACGGCGCGTGCGGAGCCGTGTAGTGAACGTTCATAGAAAACGGCTTGCCAGACGCCTTTTGGGAATCGAGATACTCAATTGCGTTGTTAGTAATCACATCGCTGAAGTAACCATCGGCCGAGTACTGCTCGCCATCTTTGAACATCGGGGCGTTGTAGTAGTTTCCAGCTCCCGTGGCGTGAACGTTCCAGTAGGCGAACCCAGCTTGTGGAGTCGCCGAATCGCCGATGTGCCACTTACCGCTCAACGCAACGTCATAGCCGTTTTCTGCGAGTAGCTCCGTGTAGGTCGTGCGGCCTTTGAGGTACTCGATGGTCTTGCCATCGCCTTCAACATCGACACCGCTTCCGGCTCTGAGGAAATCCTGAACACCGTGTTGCGACGGAATTTGCCCGGTGAGAATCGAAGCCCGCGCCGGGGAGCAAACGGGCGAGGCGCAGAAGAAGTTTTCGAAGCGAACTCCAGTTTCGGCGAGTCGGTCCAAGTTCGGCGTTCGCAGTTCCGGAGTTCCTGCGCAGTTCATCGCCCATGCCCCCTGATCGTCGCTCAGGATGAACACAATGTTGGGTCGGGTGGAATCGGTGCTGGCCACGGTTGCTCCTATGTGATTGATTTGCGCACGAGGATATTACTTTAGGCGGGACAGAACCATGTCATCAAATATTGTCCGATTCCTTCGGTATTTGCGGTACTTGCCACTCTTCAAGCGGTCGCCAATTTGTCCAACCGGAATCGAACGGACCGCGCTTCTGGTCAATTAGCTCGATCACTTCACTTTTGACGGACTCGATTGCATTCGCTTGACTGGTGGATATCACGCCCCGTCGAACCATCTCGGCGTACTCGTCTTCGCCCTTCCAGCTCCAACTCAAATCCGGGGCGACTTTGAGGTCCAGAGTTAAATCCTCGACAATAATTCCACGCGCTGTGCGACGGTAAGGCGACTGAAAATTGACGTACCACGTCCTGAATTCCCAGTTGGAGTTCCAAATCAACCAGATCGAATACCAGGCACCCGGCGGCGATATCGATATCAGGTGAAATTCACCTGATCGCCGATCTTCGAATTGCCAGCTATCGAAATCAAGTATCTGATCGATTCGTTCTTCGAGTGAAAGCGAATATCTGTTCGTGAGATGCGTCGAACGGTACGGCGCGTTCGTCAGGCGACCGAGCAGCACGTTTTGTTGCAATATCTGATCACCGACGGCCCAACGTTTTGGTTCGGGTATTTTGGTCACTGACGGTTTAAGACCGGTTCTTCTCCAGCCAACTGTCGATCAGAACTACCGTCTCATCAACGGAATCCGACTGCATGCCGAACTGCGCAGCAACCGACTGCACCAGCTTGTCGACTCGTTCGATGTTCGGCGCGCCATTCGCCAGCGCACGGGCAGCAGACGAGGGGTTTACAAGCGATAAAGCAGCATTGGCGTACTTCTCAAACGGCACGAGATCAGATCGTTCGCCACCCATCGCTACGCAAAGTTCAATCACCCATTCGTAAACCGATTGCGTCGCCGCCAGATCGGTGTGAACAGCCTCTTTGATAGGCCGCATTCCACCTTCTTGAACGCACCGATAATTGCCGGCCATCAGCATGCTCCACTTGGCCAGCGGAGTGAAAATCGAATCGTGCACCCGCAGCTTCACAGGCAGCTCTCTCGGTGTCCCATCGACATCGAATCGAATCGCCTGGATATCGGCTTCAAGCTTACGCAGTATGGCAGTATGCTCGTCCGATTCGAACCGCGCCGCCTTGAAGTTCGTCGGCAGTCCAACCTGCAATACGTTGATCTTCTCGTCGGGCGGTCGGAACGCCTGGGGATCGGGACTGCACAACGTCATCAACGCCGGATCGAACGCATCCCAAACACTTGGATCGGTATAACTGCTTCGCAAAGACCCGGCATCAAGACCTGGGAATCGCTTCAAATACGTGAGCGGGGGCATGTTCATGATCGACATGCACGGCTTGCCCGAAGCGGCCACTCGCCCCAGAAGTTCGCTTACAGCCGGAACGCCATACTGAGGCTCCTGCATTGCGAGGGCGATGAGATCGTAATCGGCAGGCTCGACATCGGTAGGACCAGCCGCAGAAAGATCGCCGGGCATGTCCTGCGAATTGAGTTCGACCAGACCGTCGACTCCTCGTGCCGCCATCCGAACCCGGGCACCTTCCGAATTGATCAGTTCGACCTCTTCGGGAAGGCAAACCAGCTTGACCATGTGGCCGGCCAGCGCCATTTTGGCACCGAGCAGCGATCCATACGAAGCGCCCAGTATCAGGACATTGATTGCGGTTGCCATGCTTACTCCTGTTGTTCGGTTTGCTTACCTGCCGATTGCGACATGCCTAACGAGCGACAGTTTCAATCGATATACATCACAAGTCAAATCGTATGTGATCTGACGACGGAAAGAACTTAGCCCAGTATGCGATCACGGCTACTCGATTCCGTCGATCAGTCCCTGGCAATCCTCGATTTTTATTTCGCAAAGCAAGATGAGGTTCCCGACGATCGCATAAGCCGAATAGCTTGTTCGAGTCGAACTTATGCCACCCGAAGCGAACGGGGCTGGCTTCCTACGGCCAGTAGCAACATCTGCGATTTCCTGACCAGATGCGATCGCAGTTTGTTGCGATTCGTAAACACGAACTTCAACGTCTCGCTGTTGGTAGAACCCGTACCAAACACCGGTAGCATCGGGAAGGGTTTCAGGCGAAAGCTCCTTCGAATTCTTCCATCCGGCGGCCTCCACATTAGCAACTGTAAATACACCGTCTGGCTGAAGAATCTGAACTGGATTTTCTTCGGTCGCAACAAACGGCGCGTCGTCGCCCGCTTCGCCATCGCCCGAACCACAACCGACCACGGCCACCATCGTCAGCGAAATTCCGACAACCGTGAATAGAAGATTTTTACGAATACTCATTGCGCCGCAGTATAGGGGAGTCGATTATTTAGAAGTTGCTAAATCGTGTCCCAGATCGATTCCACCTGCCACGCTTCGATCCCGCTGAACTTCGCAGTGCCGCCCCGGGCGAACAGTGAAACGCCAATGCTGTCGTCTCGATCTGGGTATGCCCGTAGAGTCAGGCACTGACGTTCGTTGGCGAATACTTCGATGATGCTGCGGTCGATGAATATTCGCAGCTCAATCGGTTCGTCATCGCCCACTTCCAGAGGTCCGACTTCCGGTGGGCGAGGTATCAGATCGCTTCGGGTTGACGATGATGTGCCGTCGATCTGCAATAAGGGCGATCCGAATCGAGGATGACCCTTTGGGAAGAACGAAATACGAGTAGTTTCCTGCGAGTCAGGCGATCGCAGAACGTTTAGTCCTACTTCGTGCGCCGTGCCGGGATCGATTGTTACAGAAAGCTCTATAGCGTTTCCACTGATCGAATCCAACACCCACTCTTCGCCTGAACTAAGCTCGACATCTGAAGCAGATGACCGTTCCTCCCTAAGCGATTCGATTTCGGCGACGGGTCGAATAATCAAAGAGTTGTCTTCACGAAGAGAAAGATGAGTCGGCAGAGTCATGATGTCGCTCCAGCCCTGCGGTTCACGGCTCTCTTTCACGTTGAATATGGCCAAGAAACGTCCCTGCGAATCGACCGTTGCTGAAGGTGCGTGCAAGCTCCCGACAGCCAGAGGGCCGTTGTTCAACCTACCGTGATAGTCAGATGTGAAGCGGTGAGTCGTCCCATCGTAATCGCCAACAAAATACTGCCCACCACGTTTGTGACTGAAGAAAAGCAACATGTGTTTGCCGTTGCCAATCGGCCAAAAATTAGGCACGGCGTAATCTTCGCCAGGCTCTGTGTTGTAGTCCTCGGCGATCAACTCACCCAGATACTCCCACGTCGTCAAATCTTGCGATCTAAACAGGTGGTCAACACCCACACAATTCACACTTCGCTCCCCGTTTTTGAATACGCCCGATAGCGCGTAGTAACCGTCGGCCTCTTTCCAGATACATGGATCAAACACTCGATACGGACTGCCAGCGTCGTCGACCGGCACCATTGGAATCACTGGGTTGTCGGGGTGCTTTTGCCAATCGACCAGCAGATCGTCAGAAGCCGTAGCAATCGCGTTTCCGGCCTGCGTGCCGTGATATGTGGCGATGACACGATCATCTTCAACCAGCGTTTGGCCACTGAAACAGTCGTTCTCCTGGTCCGGATACAGGGCGATCGGCAAGTCCTTCCATCGCACCAGATCCTCACTCACAGCATGACCCCAGTGAACACGGTCTTCACCATCGCCTCTGAACTGGTAGAACAGGTGATACAACCCCCGCCACTCACAAATCCCGTTCGGGTCGTTCATGAAATTTTCGGGCGGAGAAAAGTGATAGCTGGGGCGATGCTTGTCGGAGTCCAGACGCTCTCGCGAAGCGCGCCAACGCTGGATCTGCTCAATTAATTCAGGTGAATCTATCCCTGCGATCCGATCATCAACGGTCGTCAATTGCTCGCTCCGGTTCGTGAAGTTAAACGCGCAAACACACACCTCGCCAGTGTGAGTGCATCCGCCTTGTCAAGCAAGGGACGTTGATCGAATTACTGAAGAACCGCCAGCTATCTGCCCACAACCGCAGCGATGTCAGCAACGTTGGCCACTCGTTCTCCCTGCCAGTCGGTAACTCCCACCCGCAACATCTCACCGGCTACTAGATCGTCGATCATCAATGCGTCGATTCCGCACCGCTCGGCACCGTTCAATTCATCCGATCCGCCATCGCCCACAAACAACGTCTCGTTCGGCTCTACGTCTAGTTGCTTTAGAACGCCCAGATAAGTGCTTCCTGCGGGTTTCCTCACTTTCGTTTCGCAAGAAAAGTGCGTGGCCGCAAAGTAGCTGGCAAACGCCGTAGCCGACCAAACGGCAGGCACATCGAACACGCAATCGGTAACCAATCCAAGCCCACAATCCATCCCACGTAACTCGTCTAGCATCTCGATAACGCCGTCCTTGGGCGCCAGGAATTCTCGAGTAATCGATCGGCGTAGTTCCATGCATTGCGCCATCTGGTCGTCAGAAACTTTCGCTCCAACCAACTCCGCAGCAGCCAATATGTCGCCCTCCGACGAGCCGAAACTACCGTCGAGTCGACCGTCATTGATCGACATCCATGGCTCGTAAAACGAATCGTACGATTGGCCTAAAATCACAGCAATGTCGGCAACCATCAGTCGGTATTTATCCATCGATGGCGAGTAGATCAACGTTCCAAACAGATCGAATAAGACGGCCTTGTACATTTGTGCTCCTTGGCGTTGGGGCGTGCACTCCAACACTACTAATCTCCCCACCACAATATGACCGTGCAGTCCCCAACTCGGCGAACCGACCTGTAGATTAGGCGGCATATTCGAACGTGCGCCACAAACGGCCCTCAACACGGCGCTACCAACACACAGCAGGAAACTTACACATGAGCAACGAACGAATCGGATTTGTGGGACTCGGCATGATGGGTCTCCCAATGGCCAAAAATCTGATCGAGGCAAGCTACGGTGTCACGGTTTTCGATCTCAACGACGAGACGGTGATCAGTGCCAAAGCGTTCGGGGCATCATCGGCCGCTTCAGCGTCTGAGACAGCGTCTACATCCGACATCATCATCACGATGGTTCCCGACTCGCATCATGTCGAGGCCGTTATCGCCGGGCCGGACGGAATTCTTGAAGGTATTAACGCTGGCTCGGTTGTAATCGACATGAGCACCATCGATCCTGAAATGGGTAAAAAGATGGCGAATCTCATCGAGGCAAAGGGCTCGTACTTCGTCGACGCTCCGGTGACTGGTGGAGTGGGCGGCGCTGAAGCAGGAACTCTTTCTATTCTGGTGGGCGGAAACGCTGAAGTGTTCGAACGAGCGCTCCCGGTGCTGAACGTACTTGGCGGAAATATCGCCCACATGGGTCCGGTTGGGTCGGGTCACACGACGAAAATTGCCAACCAACTTATTGGCGTTGCGACCGTCGCTGGAATGTCGGAAGCGTTCGTGCTGGCTAAAAAAGCAGGTCTCGATATGAAGCTGTTCTACGATGCGGTCAAGGACGGTGCAGGTCGGTCTTGGGCTCTCGAAACACTGGGACCCAAAATTCTCGAAGGCGACTTCTCGCCAGGGTTCATGGTGAAGCACATGCAAAAGGACCTGCGCTTGGCCGCAGATCTCGCTGAAAAAACTGGAACTTCTATTCCGACTTCAGCGCTTATCGCTCAGCTGTACCGATCGGTTCAGGCTGAAGGCGAAGAGGCGACCAAACAGGGTCACCAGGCACTAATTCAGGCGATCGAAAAGCTATCGAACGAACAGGCGAGGCTGTAGTCGCTACTCGATAATTTCTTCTACCACTGGCAATATCAGCTCAACCCACTCGGCGTACATCTCCGCTGATGGATGAAGTCCATCCGCCGCTATCAATTCCGGCTGCTCACCTGCTCGCCGCGAAATAGCCGTTATATCAACGAATTTCGCACCCGACTCCTCCGCCAATTCCAGAATCACTGCGTTGAACTCGTCAATCGATTTAGCAATGTCCTGCTTTGGTGCACCTTCGGCAAATGGAGTCACGCTCCAGTCGGGAATGGAGATCAGGACGACGTTAGCTACATTGCCCCCGGCCAGATCAATCGCCTTCTCGATCAAATTTGAAAGGCCGACCTCGAAATCAGAAACCGTACCGTTACGAAACTGGTTGTTGACGCCAATCTGCAATGTAACGACGTCGAACGGACTCTCAAGATCGCTGAGATTCAGCGCTTCAATGAGGTCTCTGGTGTCCCAGCCACTAACTGCCACTGTCGTTGGCTCTTCGGCACCTCGACCGCTGGATCGCAAGGCTCGGATCAGTTGAATCGGCCATGCCTCAATCTTGCCGACCCGTTCGCCAACGATGTAGGAATCGCCTAATGCCAGCAGTCGAATCGGCATCGGTGGAACCGCAGGCTCTCCTCCACTCGAACAGGCAGCAGCCAGAGCCAACAGCAGCACGAAAATCCCGACCGTAACTCTGAATCCACGCACTACAGGGCGTTAACTTTTTTAGCCATCTCGATATCAGCGGCGACCATTCCGCCCTGGTCATGACTCCACCAGGTGAGCGTTACCCTGCCCCACTCGGTAGTTATCCGAGGGTGATGATTCGCCGTTTCGGCCAGTTCACCAACACGATTCGTAAACTCAAGCGCTTCAGCGAAATCACCAAAGGAAAACGCACGCTGAAGCCGACTCATCCCCTCTTCTTCAACAACGGTCCAGTCGGGAATCTGCGCCATCGACTCCGCAATTTCCGCACTACTCAATTTCGCCATAACCAGCCTCTTTTCATATCGTCTAATACATCGATCATTCGGGATTTCGCACGATGGGCAGAACAACGTTCGAAGTATGCTCGGCATCCGTATATACGCTGTTGTTCGCAACTTGAGATCTTGCGTGCCGCCCAATCGGCTCACCAGTGTTTGTGTTCACGTCGAATCGTGGAAAATTGCTCGAAGATATATCGAGCCTAATCCGATGGCCCTTTTTGAACAAGTTAGACACCGGCGGCAGTTCGATTTGCAACTCGTAAATCTCACCCGGCTTCATGAAGACTTCTTCATCGAACCCTTCCCTGAACCTCGCCCTGAGAATCGAATCCTCCAACGGTAGATGAAAGCCCTCTGGGTACTTCTCGCTGGGCGGGTAGATATCGAGCAGCTTGGCCGTGAAATCAGTATCGACAGCATCCGACGATATCCACAGATTTACCGAGATCGAACCGGTCACTTCGACATCCTCATCAAGCGGTTCGGTTTGGAACACATTTACGTCAGCACGATCAGCTAGCAGTGCGGGAGTTTCGGGATCACGCCCAAAGGCAACGACCGTAGAATCATGTTCCTTCTGATGCAACGGACCGTCCGGAATCAGCGATCGCATTCGAGCACGCTGCGGAACGTATGCCCCGTCAAGATCGTCTGGCAGCACGATCCATTCGTAGAAGCCGGTCACATTCCCGTTTATCGACGGAACCGGGTTTTCGGGGTCGTGCACCCATGTTGTTGGCGAGGCTGAATCGGTTGGAGCGGCAGTGCTCAGTCCACCACCGGTCGATAAAAAGTAAGCAGTCTGCGCAGCACGCTTCAGCGGCCATTCCTGCTCTACACGCCATCCACCGCCATGATGAATCCGACCCGCCTCATCGGTTCGCCCGCTTCCACCACCCATCACAAATATCCGCACCGGATCGTCATCTTCGACCCCGGTATCGATGCCCTTCAGCCACCGATCAAACCAACGGAAACGCTCCTGATTCAGAACTTTATCGCCCCAGTCAGCCGCCTCGCCAAACTCAACATCGCCAACGAACGAAGCACCCTTCCCGCGCATCGAGACGTGATTCCATGGACCAAGAATCAATCGCTGAGGAGCCGTATTTTTCGCTGTCATGTGAGCAAACTGCTCCGAAGTTTCGGCAGCGAACGGGTCGTACCATCCCGAACTGTAAACAGCAGGAATATCGGCCATACGATCGTAGTGCTGAGCGTGATTGAGCGACTCTTGCTTCCAGAAATCGGTGTACAAACCATCGCGGTAGTAGTGCATCAGAACTTTTTCGAGATTCGGCACAGCAGCGATCGGAGTTTCGCCTTCCTTAAACGGTTGCTTCCAAACCTGTTCCCGCAACCGTTCGGCCCCGTGCTCAATGCGCTCGATCGCAGCAGGGTCGTTTGCAATTTCCTGCGAATCGAACCCATGCAGATACAGCGCGCCATACATGTGCAGTGCCATCGCCCCGCCTTGGCGAACCTCCCAGCGAAACGCATTCGTCGGCGCAACATCTACCCACAATGCTGCCAAATGAGGCGGACGTTCAAGCGACGCCATGTTCTGGACGATCCCGCCGTGCGAAGCGCCGACCATCCCGACCTTGCCACTGCACCAGTTCTGGGCAGCCGCCCACTCGATAGTGTCGTAGCCGTCCTTGCCTTCTTTCTGGTTGGCTGTATGGAAATAGTCGCCGGTTCCCTCAGAATCGCCCCGTCCTCGGAGATCCTGTAGAAGCACGACGTACCCACGAGGCACGAACGCCTTTGCCACCGGGTCGATCCAAATTACCGGGTTCGATTTGTCGTACGAAGTCCGCCCTAAAATCACTGGAAACTCACCGATGACCGGGTTCCCGTCGGCGTCGGCAGGTCGATAAACATCGGTCGCCAAACGCACGCCATCCCGCATCGGAATCATAACGTTTTGCGAAACAACCATCCCGAACTTTGAATCGCTAGGATTTTCTATCAACGTCGTCGCCTCAATCCTTAAAATTTCTACGCCATTTACGTTCGATACCAGTGCGCAATATAAATGATAGGTCACGTATTGCACATCAGTTATTAGATACATTAATTATCCGAAACACACCTGAAACGCTTTACTATTGAACTAACGATTTAACTCATCATTTTGTAAATCTTTACCCGTAATATCCAGATAGCATGGGCTATATGCCAATCAGGATAATCGTTCACTGCTGATCAGGACTTTCTGAAGTACTTGGGCCGGCGATAGAAAATGCACAATTCAGAAAGCAAGTGTTGACCAACAATTCTGTCAGCGATGATAGCCTCGCCGAATCCAGCCATTTCGACATTTTTGAGTTTGTAGATAATTTAGCCGACCCTGCAATTCTAGTTGGTCCAGATCGCCATATTACCGCAGCAAACAGCCACATTGACAAGCTGTTCGGCTGGGAAGAAATTGGGCTCACCGGGCAACTTATCGACGTGCTGATCCCGCCCGCAATTGGCGAATCGCACCCCGACTGGATTGCAGCATTTTTCGATCGTCCGGCTGCACGCTCAATGAGCGAGAATCCGGTGATAGAAGGCGTTCACCAGAATGGCGATCGAGTTCGTATCGATGTCTCACTTACACCGGTCAAACATAACGAGCAACAACTCGTCCTTGCAATTGTCCACGACAATTCGAGACCGGCCGACAGTTACACACAGCGAGTTTCTGAACTTGGTGCCCTAACCGCGGTCGCCAATCTAACGAAAACTGGCCTCGACGCGCATGACCTCATCGAGAGACTAGCCCGTCAGGTTAGAAACTTGATTCCGTATGACAGGTTTGTTGTCGTAACGTTTGATCGCATGAAATCGGTAGCAAGAGACTGGTTTGTAGCCGATGAGGAATTTGAAGATAATAATCGCTGGAACGATTACAAACTTTCCCCTGAACAGGTTCACGAATACCTCAGCATGCGAGAACCTTTCATCACCCGTTCTGGCAGCGAGCACACCCTACTTTCTTCAATGGAAGCAAACGTCGCTCGCTTCAAACAGGGCTACCGTACGCTCCTATGTGCGCCACTGATTTGGAACGACGAAGTCTTGGGCGTGATCAACTTCCGGTCAAAGTCGGTAACTGCGTATAACGATGATTCGCTGAAAATCGCCAATATTGGCCGGGCGGTGTCTCGGGCGGCCAACATCCGAAGCGTGTTCGACTCCGTGGCCCTGCAGATCGACCAGATCATCCCAATTGACCGTTTTTTGCTCACTGCCTTGAATTCGGATAAGACTGGCTACTCGATCGAAGCCCAATGGGGACCAAGCGATCCCGAGATGAGAATTGGGATTACAAAAAAAAATCCAACGAACGGCAACCGATTTGGCCACGATTGCCCGATCTCCGGTAATTTTGTCGAAAGAGCAAATCCAGGCCATATCTTTGCGCAATTACCCCAACGGTGATGACCCCGGGTACATGGGATCGTGGATCGCCACACCGCTTATTTCCGAGGGCGAAGTGGTTGGCGTAATCCATTTCCTAACTTCAAAACCGAGTATGTACACCCGCGTGCACCTCGACTACTCACAGCAAATATCTGCGGTGTTCACTCCTGTTATCCAGGGCTCTGTATCGCAAAATAATAACGCCAGAGAACGCCAAATCCGGAATGCTGTCGTTTCTTTAAATCGCAAAGTGATAGCGGGCGAAACACTAAAATCTCTTGCCAAACTAAATAGTGAATTACTGGCGACCTTTATTGATTTCGATCGGCTCGCAACAGTAACGATAGATGCCGAAAATTCAGAATCCACAGTCGTTTATCTACAAAGCCTGGAAATATCAGGCAACGTTGCTTCTAAAACAACGCCTTATTCCGGAACCGAAAATGAGGGAAATTCGCAACGCTGTGATGTCGATCAACTGCCCGAACCGTGGAGAGAACAACTAGCGTCCGCGGGTTTGAATTCCTGGATGTACCTGGCACTAGGCGGGGATTCGCAGGATCCAATTGGCGCAATTTGGATCAGCTCAATAAGAAAAGATGCGTTCAACCGCCGTGATCTCGGAATTCTTGAGCGGCTCGGAGGCGTGCTCTCACCGGCATTCCATTCAGAAGCACTCGAAGTTGCCAGCAAGCGGCTTGAAAGCGAGCGCGTATGGGCCGCATCGCTGGTAACGCAAACCACCATTCTGGAAGCCGACGCAAAGGCGAAATCCGAATTCATAAGCTCGATTTCACATGAATTTAAAACTCCGCTTACAAGCGTTGTGGCGTTCTCGAGCCTGCTCATGCGCGATAAAACTTTGGATGAACGCCAGATCAAGCAGCTCAATTTGATCCAGAACAACGCGTGGCGATTGGAGCGGATGATCGACGATTTACTTCATGTCGCCGCAGTAGATTTTGGCGGACTTTCGTACGACATCCGGCAAGTCGATGTTGTGAATACGGTGAAGGATGTCTTCGACAGTCTGAAACCTGTCGCCAGCGCACCAAAAAGGCGTCTGGTGTGGCGCGAAAGCACAACAAAAGCGTTAGCCGCAATCGACCCAATACGCATGGCTCAGGCTGTGCAAAATATCGTCAGCAACGCCATTAAGTACTCGCCAATCGATAGCGGCATCACGGTATCGACTTACGAATCGGACGGTTCCGTGGAAATTCTTGTCCGCAACAAAGGAAAATTATCCAAGTCGGACACCGAACTAGCGTTCAGCCGATTCACCCGCCTCGATAACGAGCTAACCCGAAGCACCCTAGGTACCGGGCTTGGACTGTCGATAACTCGAGAAATACTCGAAGCGATGGATGGGTCGGTCACGCTCGAATCAGATCAAATACACATCGAAGCAAAGATTCGAATACCGATCCTCGCGAAATAGCCGCAGATTCGAGTGCGTACTGCCTGGAGATGCCCCGCGGAGATCTGCTCGTAAGGGCCTTTGACTGATCCTCAACAACGGACACCGGGAGATCGATTTCACCGAACTGCCTGCTAATCCAGGTAGTACGTACCCTCCAACTAATACGAACTAATACGAAGAGCACATAATTTGAAATTATGTGAAATCGACTTAATTCGCGTTGATTTGCTGTGATTGTCGCCATTCTAAGTAGAACCACCGACTTGCCTAACTCCGACATTGCTCGGTGTCGACGCATTCTTTTTTTCATGCACCTCGGGCTACTTACGAGTAACCTTCGGTGAATTGGACGGATCAATCGTTCAGGCATTCGTTGATAACAGGTGGAATTCAGATGGCGTTGGATAAGCAGCAACTCGAAGAAATGTACCGTCGGATGTGTCGTATTCGGTACTTCGAAGAGGCAGTAATCGAGATCCACTCCTCAGGTGAACTGATTGGGCCTGCCCACCCGTATATCGGCGAAGAGGCGGTAGCCGTCGGGGCCTGTGCGGCACTGGAAGACACCGACAGGATTGCCGGCAACCATCGATCGCACGGTCACCCAATCGCCAAGGGTGGCGATGTGAATGGCGCAATGGCCGAAATCCTCGGTAAAGTCGGCGGCTTCTGCAAAGGCAAGGGCGGCTCGATGCATTTAGCTGACTTCTCTATTGGAATTCTTGGTGAATCGGGAATTGTCGCATCGTCAGTACCAATCGCAACTGGAGCTGCGTTAGCTTCCAAGCTTGGCAAAAAGGGCTTCGTTTCTCTCGTGTTTTTTGGCGATGGCGCATCGAACCAGGGTGCCTGCCACGAATCAATGAACATGGCGGCGCTCTGGGATCTGCCAGTAATTTTCATGTGCGAAAACAACGGCTACGCAATCACGACGTCGTACAAAAACTCTGTTTCAGTCGATCACGTCAGCGACCGCGCCAGCGCCTACGGAATGCCGGGCGTACTGGTTGATGGGCAAGACGCTATCGCCGTTTGGGAAGCCACCAACGAGGCCGTTAGACGGGCACGCGCCGGCGAAGGCCCAACGCTTATCGAGGCGATGACCTATCGCTACGAAGATCACTCTCTGGGTCTCGAACGGATCATCAAGTCGGACTATCGCGAAGAGTCCGAAGTTGAAGAGGCAAGGAAACGCGATCCGCTGGTGATTCATCGGGCCGCTATTACAAGTCACGGCGTCACGACCGATGCTGAATGCGATGAAATCGAAGCAACTGTGAAGGTGGAAATCGAAGCAGCCGTGGAGTTCGCACGGAACAGTCCGTTCCCCGAACCCGGCGATCTCTTTGACGACATGTGGGCGACTCTCGTTTAACTCAGCCACAACTCATTTCACCTAGTCGCACTCCGAACCTCACACAGCAAGAAAAAGCACATCAAATGGCCATCAAAACATACGTACAGGCAATTCAAGAAGCGACCGTCGAAGAGATGGAGCGCGATCCCACCGTGTTCACCATGGGCGAGGATCTACGCAAGTCCGTTTACGGAGCGACCGCCGGGCTCGTCGAACGATTCGGTGAAGACCGTGTTATCGACACGCCATTATCTGAAAACGGGTTCTTCGGAGCCGCCCTTGGTGCATCGCTCTGTGGCATGCGCCCTATCGTCGAAACAGTCACCAGTTTTTTGTGGGTCGGTATGGACCAGCTCATCTCGCAGGGATCGAAGATGCGTTACATGTTTGGCGGCCAGGCCGAACTGCCCGTAACGTTCAGGATTCGCATGTTCTACGCCCGTGGCGCGGCGGCTCACCACTCCGATCGCAACTACCCCATTTTCATGAACACACCCGGACTCAAAGTCATCTGCCCATCGAATGCTTACGATGCAAAGGGACTGATGAAAACGGCAGTACGCGACAACGATGTCTGCATGATTTTCGAAGACGGCATTGCGATTAGTTCGCGCATGGAGATTCCCGACAACGCCGATTTACCCGGTGGTGAACTGCTTGTTCCGTTCGGCGTGGCGAACACGTTGCAAACTGGATCTGACGTAACGATTGTTGGAATCGCCGGAGGGGTACAACACGCTTTGGACGCAGCGAATGTACTAGCAGCTGAAGGTATTTCCGCCGAGGTGATCGACCCACGAACATTGGTTCCACTGGACAAAGAAACAATATTAAAATCGGTAGCGAAAACGGGTCGCCTTGTAATTGTTGACCCTGCCCACAAGAGCTGCTCGGCAGCATCGGAAATCGCAGCGATCGTTGCCCAAGAGGGGTTCTGGGATCTACAGGCACCGATTCAGGTCGTCGCCTCCGAACAGGTCAACGTGCCGTACTCGCCAGCCCTCGAACCACTAATCTATCCAACTCCCGAAAAAGTCTTGGCAGCAGTAAAGATAGTTCTCGACTAGTCGTCAAGCTGCACTGCCCGATTTCCCGACTCCTGCGGAGGGACCATCGGTGAACGGGCGGGGATGAGCGGCCACCACACCAGCCTCCAACTCAAACATGTAAACTCAGCGTACGAATAGTCGCTGCCTCCTAAACGTCTGGCGAGTCATACATTTGAACTTCAAACTGCGCACACTGCTCATCATCATCGCTGCTTTTGCGACGC